>VFQT010005282.1_pt1 | contig 9977 bp, 12 predicted proteins | sample 3512381 | NCBI WGS metagenome assembly VFQT01 (sample SAMN10412376, study PRJNA504923) | tailings metagenome | isolation source: Relicate 2 Philex TSF3 active mining site | place: Philippines: Tuba, Benguet | collected 2017-08-29 | reverse complement strand
GCTTTGATCTGTGATTCATAGATCGGAAACCCCGGCACCGGGTAAATGACCTCGTCACCTGCACCATAATCGGTGACCGATAAAATCGAGTAACCAATAAAAGGCTTGGCACCTGCTGCCACCACCACATCATCCGGGCTGATATCAAGTCCGCGCGTGCGTGAAATTTCATGAGCAACTGCCTGCCGCAACTCGGCGATCCCCGCCGATGGTGTGTAGCCGTGTTTGCCCTCGCGAATTGCTTTAACCGCAGCGTCTTGCACATGCTCCGGTGTATGAAAATCCGGTTGCCCAATGCAAAATGACACAATGTCACGCCCTTCACGCAGTAACTTGTTGACCTCGGCCAGCACGATGAATGCGTTTTCTGTTCCGAGGCTCTGCGCGCGATGACTAATATTGAGCATTTTTTCTCCGTGATGATTCGCCAAGTAGCTTTAAATTGCGGTATAACATTGGCAATATAAAGCAATCCTGCTTTATTAAATAATTAGTAACTTTGTGTGCGGCCCAATGACATCCAAGCATCTGCTCCCAACTATCTTACTGATGTGTGTTTGCGTTTCTTCGCGAGCTGAATTGGTCAAGGTTTTTGAAAATATTCGCGGCACGGTGGTCTACGCTGAGAGTTCTTCAGTTTCAAAAAATGGTGACTTGCGGCGCGTGATTGAGATTCAGTCGTATCGCGAGCCTGGTCCACGAGGAATGCTGTCGATGAAGCTACTCAAAGAGTACAACTGCACCAAAGAGACCTCGCAGATTATTTCGTACTCTATGTACACCGAGCGTATGGCCAAGGGGAGCCTGATCGGGCAAGTGAATACACCAAGTCCGGTCGACAAGTTAACCCAAAACCCTGGTGGCGCAGGTGGATGGCGCTATGCATGCGGTAAGTAAAAAATCTTAGGCACTCAAAAATAGCACCAGAGTCCAAGGCACTTTCCTGTTATCCATTGAATCAGCACATCCAAGAACAGCCCCAACACCGCTACCGGCAGGCCAACGTACACCAACACCCAGAACGCCGCCCACAGCGTCAGGCGCGGCTCTTCGAGTCGATGCCCCATAACGGTTTGTTCAGCGCGTTTACGTTTCAATCGCTCAAGCATGCTTCGATAAACTCTCAGGTATGACCAACGATTCTAATCGATGGCAGGTGCACTGGGGTGGCCATCACATGACCGATTGGGACGCGGCACACAGTCACGCGCTGGGTGCGCTTCAACAAGACTGGTCATACGGCAGCGCAATGCTAACGCTGGGCGTTCCCGTGCTACGTGCCCGCGTACAGCGCGATGGTGAAACAGTGGCACAGGCGCAGTTTATTGTGCGACGCTTTGGTCGTATTGCATCAGTGGCGCTCTGCTCACGCGGACCGATCTGGCGCCACGCGCTCACGCCAAATGAGCAATCGCAGGTGTATCGGCAACTGAAACAATCTTTGCCGGTATCTGGCTTACGGGTCGTGCTATTGAGCCCGGAGCAAGTGGCCGGTGAGCCCAACGGCCTTGCACCAATGAGACGAGTGGTCAGCGGCATGTCGACCGTGCTACTGGATCTGAATTTGGATATAGAGATCTTGCGCGCCAACCTGGAACATCGGTGGCGCCATCAACTCGTGAGTAGCGAGTCATCGGGTTTGCGCGTGGAGCGCGTTGGAACGCAGTTGAATCAGTTTCAATGGTTACTCGAGGCCGATATCGCTCAGCGTCAAGATCGCGGTCTGGATGGCTTACCGCCTGCGTTTGTCCAGCGCTACACGCTGACACGTCAAAGCGCTGCCAGCACCCTACTGACCCTGCGCGCTGACGCTGGACGCGAGCGCGTTGCGGCAATGATGTTTTTACTGCATGGCGCATCAGCCACCTATCACATCGGTTGGACCACGGATGCAGGACGCGATGCGCATGCGCACAACTTGATTCTGTGGAAAGCCATCGAAGAGCTCAAAGCGCGTGGCATACGGCAGCTTGATCTTGGTGGCGTCAATACGATACGCAGCGCAGGCGTTGCACGCTTCAAGCTAAGAACCGGCGGCAGATTGCTTACGCTTGCGGGAAGTTATCTGATATGACCCACCCAGCACCTCCGGGCGAGGTCGCGGCATCGATTAACATCTACGCTATGTGCACTCACCAAGGACACCCGCATGCAGCTGCCCACACACACATCGTCAATCCACTGTAGCCGCCGCCGAGCTAATACATGGCGCGGGGCGATGTTAACCAGCTTCGGGTTCAGGGTTGCTATTGCGTGTGGGCTAATCACCGGCGTGGCGCACAACGCCCACGCTGCTGCAGAGTCACGACTGGCGCAACAAGCCCTGCACTGCTCGGCGATCTTCAGTGTATTTGCCGAGAGCCTCACCAACGACAGCAAGCGGCTGAATGAATTCAAGCGCGGGGTTGAGATATTTACCGAGCTGTACGTGAAAGAGAGCGAGGGCGAGCCAACGGCTGCCAAGCGCGACGCAGAGCAACGCCGCACAGCACTACTGAACGAGTTCCAGCAACAGATCGCGCAGCGCGAGCCCTACCTACGCGAGGACGGGGTCGTATGCGGCGCGTGGGCTGAAGCGTTCTTTGCGCAAGGCGAGCGCTGGACTTTCGTACCGGTGTACCCGAAGGTCATCTCGATCAGCGCACGTCAGAAATACACCCCGCTTGGTGCAGAGGCGTTTCCGCGCTGGCGCCGCTAGCCGAAAGCCGAAAGCCGAAAGCCAACATCAATCGAACATAGCAAATTGAAAATAATGTGCGCGTGCGGCTAAAGTTTGCCGCCCAACGTCCGATTCTTCGCGCATGAGGACGAGAGGAGCCACACCATGTTCGTGATCGAGAAGGCATCGGAAGAGCGCCAGCCGGCCGAGCGCGTGTTTTACCCTTTCCGCGAGATGTTCGTGGGAGACAGTATTCTGATTCAGGATTTCCGTCGTGCTGAGAGCGCGCGCGTCGCCGCTATTCAGTTCGCCAAGCGCCGCGGCGGTGAATGGAAATTCTCGCTCCGTAAAACCCGCGAGGGCTGGCGGATTTTCAGGATTGGTTAGGCTTCGGCTAAAAAGTTGCTAACCAGCTGCGCAAACCGAGCCGCATGCTCGATTTGTGTCCAGTGACCACACCGCCCGTACACATGTAACTGCGATCGCGAGATCAATTGCGACAGCCGCAATGAGTTCTCGACCGGAATCACCTTGTCATCGCGACCATGCACGATGAGTGTCTCCTGCTGAATGGCAGCGATATCTTGCTCGGCACTCGCCAAAGCCTCTACCCAGCGTTGGCGCGGCGCCGGAAACATCGCTGAATAGCTTTCATGAAAACCTGGTCGATTACTGGCCTCATAACGTAGACGCGCAAGATCATCATTCACCAAGCCGCGGTCGTAGGCAAACAGATCCATGATACGACGCATATTCTCGAATGAAGGCTCGTAGCCCCACACCGCATCGAGCGCCGGCGTAATCGGAAACGACACCCCCGCCGCACCCATCAGTACCAGGCGACGTACGCGCTTAGGATATCGAATCGTCAGCGCTAGCGACAGCGCACCACCAAAAGAGTTACCTACCAAATCGACTTGTGGCAGGTTTAATGCATCGAGCAGATCAATCGCCTGCTTGACCCAGTTCTCCATGGTGTAAGCAAAGCCATGTGGCCGTTCGGTAAAACCAAAGCCCACCATATCGGGTGCAATCACCCGGCGCTGCTTCGACAGCTCAGGCATAACAAGCCGCCAATTCGCAAATGCAGAAACACCCGGGCCGGAACCATGAATCATCAGCACCGGAAAACCTGTTCCAATATCGTGGTAATTCACCTCGATACCACCGGCATCGATACTGTGCCCGATTTCGGGCGATGCAATTGTCGTCGTCATAAAAATCTTAAATCGTAGTTATGAAAAATGAGCGCGCTGAATCAATCAATGCGCTGTATAAAAATTCGCTGTCATGATGCATGATTGTCGAAAATATTTTTTCCGCCACGGATGGCCCTCACAATCAACTCCGGCGTGGCACGAATATGAGATTCAAGCGCCAGCGCTGCGCGTGCATCTTGACCCGTTATCGCCGCCTCAAAAATTTGCTGGTGCTCGGCATGTACATCGCGCCCGGTGTGCAAACCAATCGCGTAGCGCCTGTAGCGCTCGGCATGATGGGTGAGTTGCTGTACGACGCGCAATGTCCATGGAGATCCACACGCCGATAGCAGCGCGTCATGAAACGCGGCATTGGCTTGCTCCCACCGCCGTACATTCTCATCTTTCAAGGGCTGCTCTAATGCAGATAACTGCTCATAGGCGAGCCTCAGTCGGTGCCGCCAGAAGTCATCACCCTGTCGGACCGATGCACGCAGCGCGTCGGTTTCAATCGCTACGCGCACGTTGGTCACATCAATCAGGTCATCGGCGCTAATCGGCGCGACGGTGAACCCACGCTGCCCTTCAGCAGTGACCATTGCCTCACTCACCAACCGCGATAAGGCCTCACGTACCGTGCCAGCACCAACATCGTAGCGCTGCTTCACATGCTCAACTAATAGTTTTTCACCGGGCTGCAAAACACCATTCAAAATATCTTCACGCAGCCGACCATAGGTACGCTCGATCAAAGTACGGTAGCCTGCGGTTTCCTCGCTACTATCTACCAAACTGATAAAAGATTTTTTAGCCACGATAATTCTCCGTGATTAATCCATGACGAATTGAGAACCTGTCTCGTGAGGCCACTGCCGCGTTGATACACTTGATCATCGACTTTATGCGATAGCCTCCGGTGGCCTGGTAATTGGTGACGATATCAATCCCCCTTCACTTTTTGAAGGCGATAAGACAGTTGCGGACGCGTCAAGCCCAGCGAACGCGCGGCAGCAGATAAATTACCGCCTGTACGCTCGACGGCTTGTTGAATCAGGGCGTCTTCCAAAGCCTCGAGTGACAAACCGCGCTTCTGTAATTCATCGAATAAATTGTCCATATCGCCGGGCATCGCTTGCTTCAACTCACCGGTGGCAGACAGTGTGACAGCTGGTGGCGCTGGGGCAACCGCGAACAAATCATCCACATCTACCATTTGCCCGGGCGAAGTAATGATCAAACCGCGCTCAATCAGATTTTCTAATTCGCGCACATTTCCGGGCCATGGGTAGCTACGCATCGCATCCAAAGCGCGGTCGGTGATGCCAGCAACACGCTTGTTATGCAGCGCCATGAACTGCCGCAACATATGGTTGGCGAGTGGCTCGATGTCTTCCGCGCGCTCGCGTAGCGGCGGAATGGCAATCGGATAGACATTCAGCCGATACATCAGATCACGCCGAAAACGCCCTGCTTCAACCGCTGCTTCTAAATCAACATTGGTCGCCGCGACAACGCGTACATCAACCTTGCGAGTCGCGGTCGCGCCGAGCCGCTCGACTTCACCTGTCTGCAATACCCGCAGCAGTTTTGCTTGGGCAGCCGGCGGCAATTCGCCTAATTCATCGAGGAATAAGGTACCGCCATCAGCGCGCTCGAAGCGACCGGGTCTGGCAGTACCAGCGCCAGTAAATGCGCCCTTCTCTGCGCCAAACAATTCGCTTTCAATTAATTCATGAGGAAGTGCAGCACAGTTGATAGCCACAAAAGGTTTGTTGGCACGCGGGCTCATCGCATGCAAGGTACGCGCGAAGCGCTCTTTACCTACGCCGGTTTCGCCGGTGAGCAACACCGTCACTTGCGTGCTTGCTGCTTTACGCAACAGCGCAATAGATTTTTCAAAGGCTTTTGAGCGGCCGATCAAATCGCCTAAGTCATCACTCGGCGCTAAGGAAACCCGCAGACTTTCCAGATCGGCTTGCAGGTCTTCGATACGCACCAGCATCGAGTCGGCCTGATAGTCCTCCTTCATTGCCTCGGCATCGGGCCACTCGTCGACAGGACGACCCTCGATGCGGCAGTGATCCTCGCCACAAGCGGCGCACTGCACCTCTTTGAAAAGAATTTGTTTGCCAAAAAATGCCGAGGTGTAGCCCGAGGCATACCCAATCAGCATCCAGCACACCGGGTCGGTTTGAGGTCCGAAATCGCGCACATGGGTCTCCACTTCCCACGACTGATCCCAGCGGAAAATGCCGTGGAAGGCGCCCGTCTCCACATCAAATTCGCACATCTCTGGGGTCACTTGTACCGCTCCCTCCAGCATGTGTAGCTGTGGCCCGACTGAAAACTGATCCATTGGATCCGCATTCGGACGCACTTGCCTCGCCAGCGCCGCATCGCGGACACCGGATTCATAGCCCGATCGCTTTAATACCCGGCGGGTTTGCATGACGCCGATGGTCTGAATTAATTCCTTGCGAAGGTTGGCCAAGCCGCCCAAGTGAAGGAGCAGCATCCGATGCCCAGCCAGCCAAATCCGACCATCCCCCGCAGAGAAATGAATGAGCCGACGCAAATCATCGTCGGGTGGCAGCGTGGGGGATTTTCCGGCGGACATAGCTAAATTATCGATAAAAATCGGCGCTTGCCAAGTTTTTTCTCACCGGGCGGCTAAACAGGATTTGATTATTTCATGAAATTATAAAAACTATATTTCATTATTTGATGAAAATTTTGCTCTAACTGGCGGTATTTTGCTGTTATGCAGCAAAAATGTGGCGCCGCAAGGTATTTCTCAATCGCAAGGATTTGGAACGCATTTAAGCCTTTTATCGATATTCGGACTGAAATTAGCGGGGACTGGCACAGCGCTTGCGAAGAGAGGCATAAGCCAACGAAATGAGCGTTATAAGCCGGACAACAGATGAACACCCCTTCTTCAAACCAGTTGCCGCCAAACCCCGAACTGTCGGTCGCCCTCGAGGCCGACGCCGCCACCCTGGCGCGACGCTATGTCCGCGTCACCAGTCGCAGTGCCACCGGCTTCGTCAATTTCGAATACTCGGTCGGCTGGCCCGATATGAGCGTCGAGCTGGCGCTGCCGGAAGACTTATTCAACGATTTCTGCATCAAGAACAACGTCCAATTCCTCGACGAGCCCGTCGAAAACAAGCTGGGAGAGCACGATGAGTAGCATTGACCTGCAGGCCAAAGAGATTAAGCCGGCCCGCAATACTTTTACCCACGTCGCGAAACACATCGGCGGCGACAAGCCAGCGAGCCGCTACCAGGAAGCGACGATCGGTCTGCAGCCAACGCAGAATTTTCATTACCGCCCGACATGGGATCCAGCGCACGAGATCTTCGATGCCTCGCGCTCAGCGATCAAACTGGCCGACTGGTATGTGCTGAAAGATCCGCGCCAGTATTACTACGCCAACTGGACCATCACGCGCGCGCGCCAGCATGAGGCCGTCGAAGCGAACTACAGCTTCGTCGATTCGCGCGGCCTGCTCTCACGCATGACCGATGAGGTACGCGAGAGCGCTTGCAAGGTGCTGATGCCGCTACGTCACGTGGCCTGGGCCGGCAACATGAATAACACCTTCATCTGCGCCTACGGCTATGGCACCGCTATCACCGCACCCGCAAATTTTCATGCGATGGACCATCTCGGTATCGCTCAGTATTTAACGCGTTTCGGGTTGGCTGTTGATGATCCAGGCGTACTCGACGCCGGCAAAAATGATTGGCTGAATGATCCGCGCTGGCAGGTGTTGCGTCGCCTGGTAGAAGACACGCTGGTGATGAAAGATCCGATGGAGATGTTCGTCGCGCAAAACCTTGCGCTCGACGGCCTGCTCTACCCATTGATCTATGGCGCTTACATCGATGAATACCTGACGCTGAAGGGCGGTACCGCCGTCGCAATGCTGACCTCCTTCATGCCCGAGTGGCACGATGAGTGCGCGCGCTGGGTGGATGCGGTGGTGAAAGCCTGCGCCGCTGAATCCGACGAAAACAAACAAATCGTCACCGGCTGGGTACAGACATGGGCTGATCGCGTGCAAGCGGCATTAGCTCCGGTGGCCGAGATCGCGCTGGGTGAGCATGGTCAAGAAGCCCTGGCCGAGGTGCGTACTGCATTTAATGCACGCGTCGCAAAAACCGGCATCACGCTGTAAGCGAACTGCACGCACGCTCATCACAATTACATAGGGGGAGACATGTCCAACGTATTCATCGCCTTTCAGGCCAACGAAGAATCGCGCCCGCTGGTCGATGCGATCGTCGCCGACAACCCGGAGGCACAAGTCGTTTACTCACCCGGTTTGGTGAAAATCGATGCGCCGAACCGCCTGGTGGTCAAGCGCGAAACCATCGAAGAAATCATCGGCCGTAAATACGATTTGCAAGAGCTACAAATCAATCTGGTGACTTTGTCCGGCAACCTCGATGAGGATGATGACGAGTTTGTACTGAGCTGGAAGCACTAATCCCTCGGTCCCCTGATACCAGCTACTCACGCGAGCCTGATATGGACAAGCGAGTCGAAAAAAAGAAATTAGATTTGAGCAGCCGCTACCAGGCGCTGACACAAGATCTGCAGTGGAACACCAGCTACCAGTCGATGGATAAAGTGTTTCCGTATGCCCGCTACGAGGGCATACGGGTACATGACTGGTCACAATGGCAAGACCCGTTCAAGATGACGCTCGATGTATGGTGGCGTCAGCAGAGTGATAAAGAGCGTCGCCTGTACGCGATCCTCGATGCGTTTGCGCAGAACAACGGTCAGATCGGTGTTTCCGATGCGCGGTATGTAAACGCGGTCAAGCTGATGCTTCAAGTGCTGTCGCCACTGAAATACGCACTGCACCGTACCTTGGCGCACAGTGCTCGCAACTTGCCCGGCGATGCTTTGCGCATTGCAACGCAGATCCAGGCAAGCGAGCAACTGCGGCACTCACAGCAAACCGTACATGCCGCATCGGTCTACAACAAATACTTCAACGGCATGCACGATGGTCCGCGCTGGTATGAGCAAGCGTGGTATCTGGCACCTGTAAAAAGTTTTGCAGATGATATTACTTCGGCCGGACCATTCGAGTCATTGGTTGCCATCAGCTTTGGCTTCGAGACGCTGCTGTCGGATACCTTGTTTGTACCCTTCATGAGCACCGCTGCGCACAACGGTGATCTGTCGATGGTGCCAGCAGGCTTCTCTAGCCAATCCGATACAACGCGTCACAAGCAAGCAAGTATCACGCTGGTGAAATTCTTGCTGCAACAGGACTCTCTCAATATCACCACGGTACAACGCTGGGTTGATAAATGGTTCTGGCGTAGCTTCCGACTCATGCCCATGGTCGCCATGCTGCAGGATTACATGGTGCCCAAGCGCGTCGGTAGTTGGAAAGAATCCTGGGATACCTTTGTCGAAGCGCCCATCGATGCGCTGTTTGCGGAGCTCGCACCTTACGGCTTGAAAAAGCCAGCAGGTTGGCAAGCTGCCTGCGCTGCCAAAGATCACTTGAGTCATCAGGCGTGGAATGCGTTTTATGGCTACGGCCATGCGCTGGCCTTCCACACCTGGGTACCGGGCAATGACGAGCTTGCGTGGCTAGACCGCAAATACCCCAATAGCTTTGATCGCTGGTACCGCCCACGCTTGGCGCACTACGCTCAGCTGGAGGCAGAGGGACATCGCTTTCATAACCACGCGCTGCCCATGCAGTGCCAGGTATGTCAGCAGCCGATGATGTTCACAGAGCCGGGCGATGGGCGTTGGATCGCCTACCGCGAGACGCATCACGATGATGAAAGCTTTCACTTCTGCAGCGACCAATGCCAAACAATTTTCGGACATGAGCCCGAAAAGTATGTACAGGCACAGTTGCCCTCGCACGCGATTTTGCGAACACCCCACAATGATTCAGCGGTGGATGCTTTACAGGCCTCAATCGCTGACCTCGGCGTCGTCATCGGCCGCGACAACGGCGAGTTTCATGGCTCGGAAGATGACAACAACTTCACGCTGTGGGGTGGCGGTCAGGACATGAAGGAGGCACAGCTATGAGCGTGACTGCCATCGGATCGTATGAACACACGGCACATGA
>VFQT010005281.1_pt1 | contig 9978 bp, 7 predicted proteins | sample 3512381 | NCBI WGS metagenome assembly VFQT01 (sample SAMN10412376, study PRJNA504923) | tailings metagenome | isolation source: Relicate 2 Philex TSF3 active mining site | place: Philippines: Tuba, Benguet | collected 2017-08-29 | reverse complement strand
GGGCGGTGCAGATACAAACTGAAATCATCTGCCAACTTGTGATTGAGGAACATGTCATCCAGCAGACCCTTGTAGCGCGGCCCCAGCATGATCATGTGGTGCGGCACATCTTCATAGCGCCGGTTGGTACCGAAGTACCAGACGAATAAACTCATCGAGTAGCGTCGGGTTTCGATACGCCTATCCGTCCAGTGTGAGCGGTGCTCGCGATCCACCAGATTTTTATAGGTCCAGGCGGCATCACCATTCGACACTACGATATCAGCTCGTAGTTGATCGCCATTGGCCAGCGTGACACCGGTGGTACGGCCTTGCACAACATTGATGCGTGTTACCGGGGCGTTGTAGCGCAGGCTGACACCGCGTTCTTGCAGCAGTTTCACCATGCCGCGAATCAGTGCGCCAGTACCGCCCATGGCCCAGTGCACACCCCAGCGGCGTTCCAGCGTATTGATGAGGCTGTAGACCCGGGTGACCGAGTACGGGTTGCCGCCAATGAGAAGCGGATGAAAGCTGAACACCACGCGTAGCTTGGGGTCGCGCAAATAACTCGCCACCATCGAATACAGCGTTTGCCAAGCTTTTAGCCGGATCATGCTCGGCATGGCTGCCAGCAGATCAGAGAAACTATCGAAGGCTTTGTGCCCAAGCTCTTCGAAGCCAAGCTCGCAGGCGAGGTCGGCGGCTTCGACGAAGCGATCATAGCCCGCCAGATCGTCGGGGTTGAAACGCGCTATCTCACGCCGCATGGTGGCGGCGTCGCCGCTATAATCAAAATGCGTACCGTCATCGAAGCGTAGCCGATAGAAAGGCTCGATGGGCTTGAGCGTGATGTCGTCCGAGAGTTTTTTGCCACACAGCGCCCATAACTCTTCGAGCAGCTGTGGCGCGGTAATGATGGTGGGGCCGGCGTCAAAGGTAAAGCCATCTTGCCGATGCACATAGGCACGACCGCCGGGGGCGTCGAGTTTTTCAAGTACTTGGACTTGGTAGCCCTTGCAAGAAAGGCGAATTGCAGCGGCGAGACCGCCGAAGCCGCTGCCGATCACAAGCGCGGTCGGCGCGGTCATGGGGTTATCCTAACAATCGTGCGAACACGCCGATGTTCTTCGAGCCGAAGGACTCGAGTGCAATCTTGGTGCCGGTAGCGGGGTCATGCAGGGTCAGCCGACCATCTGCATGCAAAATCAATTCAAATGGCTGCTCGGCACCAACACCATTCACTTTGCGTTGGCGCGCCATCGCGCGCAGCGTACCGCGCAGGAAACCTTGCTCACCCTCATAGCGTTCGACTAATTGGCCGGTGGAGGCGTCGAAGGCGGCGACTGCACCGTCGGGCTGATCAACAAAACGTAGTTGACGAATTTTTCTGGCAGGTTCGGCAACTTCTTGTGTTGTGCCTTGCAAACGCGCCATGCCAATCGTAATAAAAGTACCGATCAACAGAAGTGCGATCGCTATCGCCGGAAAATGATTCGTGCGGCGTTCAGGCGCCTCCGGCGGTGGCATAGATTCCATTTTCATCGCGCGATCGCCGCTGCTGGCATACGCACAGGAATAGATTCGCGTGTATCCGCACCACCTAGTTCAGATTGACGCGCGATCCAAGCGGTGTGTAGCAGATCACCTGCAGTACCGACATCCTTCAGACAGCGCAGCGAAGGCTGAGCCTTAGATAACTCCCAAGGACGTGCGTGTGGCCACAGGTGCAGGTAGGCGATACGATCCGAGCCTTTGAGTTCGAGTGCGATATCGCCACTACCGTCGGGATTGGTTTTAACATGCGCGGCTGCGATCCAGCGCAGAGGTAGATTGAAGCTGATGGTCAGCACAATGCCTATGCGCATCACGATGCGGCGGTTAGTGAGTGTGTAAAGCGTTGTTTGTGCCGACATCCACGCAGTAGCAGCCAGCATACCCAGCGCGATGATCGCCATGGATGATGACCATACAAGCGGCATCAGGTTATCGCGCAAGGTATCGGCACTATCCCAGATCAGTACGGCTTGCAGTAGCAGCATGAAAACAAAATAAACGGCGACTTGTTTTACATGGAAGGCTTCAAGCGCAAGTTGTTTCCAGTTCGGGCTACCTTGCCACAGTACCCGCTCACCTGCCGGTAGTGGCTCAGGTAAGCCGGGTGCTGCCTCCAGTTCGTGCTCGGGGTAGATTTCCATGATGAGTATTTAGAACAAGGGTTCTTGGCGTTCGGGTGTTGCGTACAAAGTACCTGCACCGTAGTACGCAGCAATTTTTTCTTCTTCCAGCATCGTGACCTGATCCGTTTCCTTATGACCCGGCACGTCTGCGAACTGATGCGCAAGAATCGCATGGACTTTCACACCATCATGCGTGATGCGTGCGAAGGGTACGGGCAGCAGTACGTTTCGGTTGCCATCATTTAAACGTATTTCGATGTAGCGGAACAGCATCTCGGAACGATCCAGCCACAGGTCTTGTACGGTGCCAGCGACTTCATCATCCGCGCCCCACACCGGCATGCCGCGCGGATCAGGGTCTTGCTCGGCAACGCCGTGCTCAGGGTTGGCGCGTAGCGGCGAAATTTTTGGTTCACCGAACGGGGTCATATCCGGATGATCAGCGCGCTGATTCCATGAGCCCGGACCAACGCCCGCCAGCAAAGGATTACCAATCGGTTCAATCGGTGCACCTATAAAGCGATGGCGTGGCTGCGCTTGCAAGAACTCGGGTTCTTTCAGCGGGTAGGGCATCACCACTTCCTCGCCATTCTCGAGCAGATACGTCACGGGCGAAGGGATAGGCGGCCAGCCCTCCATCTTCGTGTCACGGCCATTGATTGGCTCGAGCGGGTAACCATCGCGGTGATTCTCTTGCAGCAGGTAATAAACCAAGCCGAAAAAGAAAATCCAGAACATGTACAACACGATCTGGGCGAAGTCGACGTACTGCGTAATTGCGCCTGTTTCCATGGTGCGCCTCCAACAATGAGTCGTCGCAAAGACGACAGGTGTGAAACTCTCTAGCCGGGAAATTCAGCTAGTCCAAATTTACGTTGCTGCACCGCTTGCTCATGACGTGCTCGTTTGGCCAATGGGCCAATGGCGATTAACACGATAAACAGCAGATACATTTCAAGGTGATACACAAAGCTGTAGCCCGTCACCGGTGCGATCAGGCTCTCTCCCAACCAGCCACTACTGGCGAACGAGCCGATAACATCTTTGATCACGCCACCTGCCGCAACTGAAGCGCCTGCAGCCGTGGCTTGCACCGCGCCCCACGCGCCGAGCGCCATGCCGGCGGAATCACCGATTTGCAAATCCATAGCCATGGTCAGTGTGCCCACTGAAAATAAGCCACCACCGGCGCCAATCAGAAACGCACCACACCGAAACAGGTTTGGCGCGTCTAGCGGCGCGGAAAAAATCACCATCGCAAAGGCTGGCATACCTAGCAAAGCGCCCAGAGCTGCAATGCGACCGGCATCCAGGCCACTTGCGAGCAAACGCGCTGCCAATCCGAACGCCATCAAAGCGCCGACTGCGCTGATTGCAGTCAGCAGACTGGTCGCGCCCACACCCAACTGCAAAATCTCACCACCGTAGGGCTCGAGAATAATGTCTTGCATATTAAAGGCGCAGGTACCAAGCCCAACGGTCCATAAAAATCGCTTCACCCCAGGGCGTGTGATGTAGCTGCGCCAGTGGGATGAAAAATCTTCTTCATCGCGTGGCTGGCGCGCACGATCGCGGTTCAATGCTTCCTGCTTCCACAGCGCATTCAGGTTCAGCATCACCACCAGCACCGCCGAGCCCTGCACGGTTTGTATCAAGCGTAGCGGGCTAAAGTCGGCGAGTAACCAACCGAACAGTGCGCCACTACCGACTAGCCCAAGCAGTAGCATGGTGTACATCAACGCCACTACACGCGGTCGCGTCTCTGGCGTTGCCAAGTCGGTCGCCAGGGCCAGGCCGGCGGTTTGCGTGACCTGCATACCCATACCGACCAACAAAAACGCCAAGCCGGCACCAATCCGGCTGACCCATAGCATTCCCGGTTGCGGTTCGGACAATGCCAGCAAGCCAAACGGCATGATCGCCAGCCCACCAAACAGCAACAAGCTGCCGATCCAGAGATAAGGAAGTCGCCGAAGACCGAGCGCAGAGCGATGGGTGTCTGACTTAAACCCGATCATGGCGCGTAGCGGTGCAAACACTAAGGGTAGCGCTACCGACAGCGCCACCCACCAGGCGGGTACACCCAGCTCAATAATCATTACCCGGTTCAACGTGCCGACTAGCAGGGCGGTTGCCAGACCGATTGAGAATTGGAACAGCGAAAGCCGAAGTAATCTCGGCAGGGGCAGATCAGGGGAAGCGGCATCGGCAAACGGCATCCAGCGCGCGTCCATGGACGCGGTTAGTTGACGCACGATGTTCTGCAGTTTTCTCATGGCATGCGCAGTCGGACTTGCCGAGATGGCAAGCCTTTGGCTGATAAGAACACTCTAGTAGGCGCGTCAGGGTGTGTCAATGAATAATTACAGTAGTTTTGTAATCTTTAGTTGACTCGTGCTGCTGCATCGTCCATGCTGTGGTCGTGCCTGCAATGGGCACGTTTGTAGTAAACAGTGCCACTCCTCTGGGGGCGTCCGCGAAAACCGGGCGCCCCGTTTTTTGGTCACAGAGGAGCCGAACGCCTAGGGAGGCACCGAGCGTCTCCCTAGGCGCTTAGGTCTGGCGATATATCTGCAGAGGCCGGCTACTCGGCCTGGTCAGTCAGTGTAGATTCGACCTTGTTCATAGTTGTGCCCGTAGAATGCTCCCGTTTAGCGGTTTCATCGACCGCAAGAGCAATCTCCACCATTGTCTTTTCAAAACTGCGTAAATCAGGCGACCGGCGCAGGATCTGTTCGGCTAGATACACCCCTGGGTCGCCGATATGGTTGCTACCCGCCAGCCCGCCCCTCGATGGGAAAAACGCGTTGCAGAAAATCTTCGCAACTTTCCCTGATGCGATGGCTCTGTTACGCGCGAGCCTATCTTCGATTAATTTGACGGTATTCTCACATTCCTTCTCTGCATGGGTGACGTTGAATCCAATAGCCGTGAAAAATTTGGCCGAGTCTAGGTTCAGGTCGGTTATGGTGATGATTCTCTGGTTATGCTCCACGAGCTCAGCCAATAACTTCAATTTGATCAGGTGAGTAGCAGCGTCGTCGCCACCACCAGGGAAGTTCAAGTGCTCAATATGAGGGTGCCGCTTCAGAACGCTGACCATGGATTGCACGCTGCCATTGGGGTCCCAGGAAAATAAATATCCGAGAGAGAGTGTTTTTAATGACGTATTTCTTGCGAGGCCCTCGTTAAACATGCGAAGTCTTGGCGCATTTTTGGAGGCCGCGTCCTTTCCCCGCAGAAGAAACCAATCGGTGCATGAAAAAGTTTCGAGGGTAGTTGACTCTTGAATCAACTGCTGGAGTTCAAGGCAGGTTTCCGGCGAATTGAAGTGCCAGTCTGAAAAACTGAGATCAGTGAGCTGCTGACATTGTCGGAGTGCTTGAAAGATTTCCGCTGATTTTTTCTCTGAAAAGTGTGGTGTTTTCAGACAGACCGATTGAAGCTGACTGCAGCTGCTGATCAACTGGCAAAGACTGTCACCGATCGTATCGTTTGCGTTGAATTGAAAGCCCAAAAGAATAGACTTTGCATTGCCGACCGTGGCGATAGCATCGAGTATCTCCGGGCAAAAAGTAGTGTCAACACCAATAATATTGAATTTTTCAAGTTGACGATTTTTTTGGATGAAGCTAACTATTGCCCCTGCTTTTTCCTCAAAAAAAGTAGGTAACCCAAAGCTGACTGGAACTGTGAATAGTAATTGTCGCAATTCAGGCTGCGTCGCATCAATCGTTCGAATATATTCACAAAACGATTGTATTGGGAAATTGTATGTATGGAGATTCAGGCGATACAAGGGGTCACATTCATGCAGTAATTCATTCAGTGCTTTGAACTCTCCATGGAAAACCAATTGTTCAATCAGAATATCGATCTCTTTGTGTTGATCGGTCATCGCTGATTGCTCAAAGAACGGGCCTTGCGGGTAGTGGCCGAGCTCCATGAAGTCCAGATACAGCTGTTCTGCTTTCGAGGGCTCTTCATCTATGCTGTTATAGTCATTCTCTTGGCGTGTTGTCTCTTGCATTTTTGTAGGCAGCCGAACGCCGTTACGTATCGGTTTGGTATCCGTCGTAACTTGTTCTGGTTGATCGGTGATCGGTGCGTGTTCGGTAGTCGAATTTCCTACAGGTTTTGCGAGCATGAGTTTTTCTTTCTGAGTATTGAGTGGGAGACGCTCAGTGAAAAACTAGCTGCTGCTGTTCCTTCACCACGTAATGAATCAACTACGAGTAATGATCAGGAACTTGGCGCAATAAGTAGGTATAACGTACGCAATAACGAGGGCCAACGTACAAAGGTTTAAAAATGAAGTTAAAAAAATGTCCGGATTCGCCGGGCACTTTTCATACACTTAATCAGACGCTACATACGCTCAAATACCGCTGCAATACCCTGACCACCACCAATACACATTGTGACTAAGCCGTAGCGTTTCTGCGTGCGCATCAATTCGTAGATGCACTTGATCGTAATGATGGCACCGGTAGCGCCGAGCGGATGGCCGAGCGCAATCGCGCCACCATTCGGGTTGGTACGTGCCGGATCAAGATCGAGTCCGCGGCAAACGCCGATGGATTGCGCAGCAAAGGCTTCATTGGATTCGATGACATCCATTTGATCCAGCGTCAAGCCTGCACGCTGTAAAGCAATCTTCACTGCGGGGATGGGTCCAGTGCCCATCAGCGAAGGTTCGACGCCGGCTACCGCGTACGACACCAAACGCGCGAGCGGCGTTCGACCAGCGCGGCTGGCGGCTCCGGCTTCCATGAGTACGCAAGCAGCAGCGCCATCATTCAGACCCGAGGCATTGCCGGGCGTGACCGTACCGTTTTCTTTTTGAAATGCGGGTTTGAGTGTGGCAAGTGACTCGAGCGTAGTACCCGCTTTGGGGTGCTCATCAGTATCGAACATTACCGTGCCCTTACGGCTCTTGATTTCAACAGGCACGATCTGCGACTTAAAGAAACCCGTTTCAATGGCTGCAACGGCTTTGCGCTGGCTGCCCACCGCGAAAGCATCTTGCTCTTCGCGCGAGATGTTGTAGAGCTTGGCGACATTTTCTGCCGTGACGCCCATGTGGCCCGCACCAAAGGGGTCATGCAAGGCACCGAGCAATACATCCACCAGCGATGCATCACCCATACGCGCCCCAAATCGTGCTAGTGGAGCGTTGTAGGGGGCCCGGCTCATGGTTTCTACGCCACCGCCAATAGCTATATCTGCATCACCGAGTTGGATGGCGTTGGCAGCACTGATAATTGCTTGCAGGCCTGATCCGCATAAGCGATTCAGTGTGAGCGCAGCGGATTCTTTGGGCATGCCTGCGTTGATGCCCGTGACGCGTGACACATAAAGGTCGCGCGGTTCGCACTGAACCACGTTGCCAAGCACAATCTGCTGCGCGCTGGCCGCTTCAATGCCTGAGCGTTCAATGGCCGCCTTAACTGCAATAGTCGCCAGGTCATACGCAGAAAAATCTTTAAGTGAGCCGCCGAAGGTGCCGACTGCAGTGCGTGCGGCGCCAACGATGACGACGTCTCTTGGGGAAGTCATTGAATCTCCTTGGGTTGGATAAGCGGCAGGTTTTAGCGCGGATAAAGTGCCAAAAACGCTATGTTAAACCATGGCAACACGATTCACCCGCGAGCGACAAAAGCAGACTCCAGTGAATGACGCTGCAGTGATATTCGCATGAACCAGATAGGTGGTTTCGCTACCCACCACAGGTTTTTAAAGAGAGCAGGCTTAGGTGCGGGCGTACCACGTCTCTCACCACAAGCGATTTATTCATCGACATTCAATCGAGGACTTCATGACTACGGCAGTTGGAACACCACGCGACCCAGTAAAGCATCCTGGTATCGATCAGGCTGCGGATCCTGCCAATACACCAGCAGCTAAAGGGAGCAAACCTTCCTCTGCAGCGTCTGTGAAACCGGTGGTTGTTCAGGTAAATGAAAATATTTTTAAACATTATGGAGAACATGATTGGATGCGTGAGTTCAAGCCAGAGGTGGCTGCTACCTCGATTGCTGCCCCTACAGCCCCACCGGTCTTGACAGTGGTGCCTACGGCCGCACCCACCACCACAGCAACACCAGCCGCCATAACCACCACACCTAACATGACCGTTAGTCTCAAACCTTCTTTGCCACCAATCGCAGAAAAGGGCAGTCTGGTGGCGACTAAGGAAACAAAACCCGATGTTGGCGACTACGAAGAAGCATTTGCCAGGCCCACACCGACATATACCACTCATGAGGTCGCAAGCCGTCCATCGATCAATGGCCCGCTCCCTATCAGGGTACGTATTGGCAAGTTACCGACTGATCTTCCTCCAGATGAGAACTGGTTTCCGATGGTTCTCGACGTGATTCACCGTTACACGATTCAAAAACCCTATGCCTGTGACCCAACTCAAATGCTTGATGTTGGCGATGCGGTTGTTTACCGACCGATTCATAATGTGACTCACTCAACCCGCCAAGTCAGACTGCAGTGGGCCCTACTGGATTGTCTCCGTATTCACGGTAGCGATCGTGTAAAAAACTTGTTGGAGACAATCAGCTCAACCGAGAAAATATTGTTAGGGTTAGCTTCTTTTTGTCTACGTGTTGGAAGAGTCGACGAAACGTCTTCCGAAACCAAATTCCCAGATTCGAACGGCAGGAAGCTACGCTCTGCGCAGATATTTTCCTTGTATGCATCCCAATTACCGACTCATCTCGCCCCGCCCGATGAAATCAAATGGGTAGCTTCCTTGGTTGCGGTCGCTTGCACGCCGGACGAGGCACTCCCCAAGGTAATTACTGAGAACGACAAATCCTATTTCGCCGTTCAACTACTGGCCACTGCACACGAGCTGGATCTTTACCGCTGTTACAATCAGAAAGCGATGCAGGAACCGATTCAAAAAGCCAAGCAATTTCTATTCATTCAAACAGACGATTTTGCGAAAGCCGATGAGCTTCATTCGAAATTAGAGACGTATGCGCTAAATCTGATAAAGGCAACGGGCAGTGCGATTGCCTACACCAATAGCGACTACGATCTACAGCGTTTTGCGGAAAATAGCCTCGATGCGAAATACTGCTGGCAGACCGCGCGCAGAGTAGAGAAACCAAGCTGGTAGATTGAGTCGGCCGATTTAGTCGGATCAGTCTACTTAGCGTGCTGACTCATGAAGGCGTCATCAAAGCCCGTCTATCCAGGCGGGCTTTTTTTTAGCCAAGCTCGAACATCACATTAATTCGCGCGACGTATTTCGATACCTTACCAAACACACGGCTGCCCTCGTGCAGCACGCTGTATGGGCCGAATCCATGTCGAAAGAAAAGTGCCGAGCCTTTTTTGGGCATGACATCGACATGGCCACGATCGGGGTGAAACAAGCGGGTGCTGCCACCCTGTACGCCATCGTCTGGCCCATTGAGATACAACAGCATCGACAAGCAGGAGCGTAGGCCGGGCCATTCTTGCATGTGACTGCGGTCAGCGCTCAGCCCATAGCCGGGCCAATCGCCGTCGGTATGCGGATTGAATACATCCTGTGCGTCATAGCGGTACATGTTGATACGGCGTGAGAGCGCGGGCGATAGCTGCGCGCCGTCGATAGTGGGCGGTAACAGATGTGCGATACGGTCAAACACCGGCATCAATGTCTGCTCATCAGCAACCCAGTGCACCGCTTTATTCATTCGCATGCCGGGCGGTGTTTGTATGCCGGGGGCTTCATCGCGGTAACCAAAGCGCTCGCTGGCCTCGACAATGGCGTCCGCTTCATCGGCGGTGATCACATCGCTGATCAAGAAAG
>VFQT010005279.1_pt1 | contig 9979 bp, 9 predicted proteins | sample 3512381 | NCBI WGS metagenome assembly VFQT01 (sample SAMN10412376, study PRJNA504923) | tailings metagenome | isolation source: Relicate 2 Philex TSF3 active mining site | place: Philippines: Tuba, Benguet | collected 2017-08-29 | reverse complement strand
GGGTACAGAAACAGTTATCCACCACCAATAGCGCCTTGGCTTTCTTGGCAATCTTGGCAATCCCTGCAATATCCGCAATCTCGGTTAGGGGATTGGATGGGGTCTCCAGGTAGAAGAGCTTCGTATTGCTTTGCACTGCTGCTTGCCATGCCTTCAGCTCAGCAATCGCCACATAGCTTGTGGTAATGCCAAAGCGACTCAGAATCGAGGAGAACAATTGCGTAGTTGCACCAAACACAGATTTTGAGCACACCACATGATCACCTGCTTGCAGATGCGCCATCACCGTCGTCAGAATCGCAGCCATCCCAGAGGATGTGGCAATGCATGCCTCGCCACCTTCGAGTGCCGCAAGACGGTCCTGAAACATACTGACCGTTGGATTGGTAAACCGTGAGTAGATAAATCCTTGATCGGCATTAGCAAAGCCATGCTCTGCTTCTTCGGCTGAGTTAAAGCAAAAGCTGGAGGTCAAGAATATTGCCTCCGAGTGTTCTTGATAATCGCTTGAACGACGAGTGCCAGCCCGGACCGCCAGGGTCTCGGGCGCCAAGGTTTTGAGGTTGGGTGTGGGCCGTATGGATTTTTTCATAACAGATCAAGTTTGACAGGTAAATGACCGACTGTCACGCGGAGCATGCTGCAAACGCCACAACTGTTGTTTAGTCTCCGTTGGCTAGATGCAAATGCAATTGCGAACGTGCAAAGTCACTGGGATCGCTCTTGCGATCTTCTTCCTTGTTTGCAATATTGCGTGCTGCCTCGAGTGCATCCAAATAAGCCTCGGTGATATCGCCCGTAATGTAATGGCCATCAAAGCACGATGCCTCAAAGTTTTTGATGTTGGGATTAATGTCTTGAACCGCTTTTTTCATATCCTCAACGCTTTGATAAATCAGCTGGTCTGCCCCAATCAGATCATTGATCTCATCATGGGTGCGGCCATACGCAACCAGCTCACTACGGGTTGGCATATCAATACCGTAAACATTCGGAAAGCGCACCGGGGGCGCGGCAGAGGCAAAGATCACCTTTTTGGCACCTGACTCGCGCGCCATCTGCACGATCTCATACGAGGTCGTACCACGCACAATCGAGTCATCCACGATTAAGACGGTCTTATCCTTAAACTCAATGCGCATGGCATTTAACTTCTGGCGCACAGACTTCTTGCGCACCGCCTGGCCAGGCATGATGAAGGTGCGACCGATATAGCGGTTCTTAAAAAATCCTTCGCGATACGAGATGCCCAAACGTTTTGCTACTTGAAGTGCGGCAGGTCGACTGGAGTCTGGAATAGGCATCACCACATCAATCTTGCTCACGTCGGTCTCCGCCCGAATCTTCTCGGCCAAGTAATCCCCCATGCGCATGCGCACGTTGTACACGGTTACCCCATCGATCGTTGAATCGGGACGGGCTAGGTAGACATACTCAAAAATACAGGGATTTAGACTGGCATTGGGTGCGCACTGCCGCGTATGAAAGTTTCCGTCGAGATCAATGTAGATCGCCTCACCCGGTGCCACATCGCGTACAAACGTGTAGCCTAAGCCTTCAAGTGCAACTGACTCTGAAGCCAACATCCATTCAGGGCCATCGGGTGTATCGACCTTGCCAATACATAAAGGACGAATCCCAAAGGGATCCCGAAATGCCAACAAACCAAATCCAGCAATCAGGGACACGACTGCATAGGATCCCTTCACCCGCTTATTAAGTCCCGCGACAGCTTTAAAGATCGAGTCATCATCTAGGGCAGCGCTATTGGTCTCTTTTTGTAACTCATCGGCAAGTACGTTGAGTAAAACCTCCGTATCGGAGCTGGTATTGATATGGCGGCGATCACGATAAGCCATCTCACTGCGCAGCATGGGGGCATTGGTTAGGTTGCCATTGTGTGCCAAGATGATGCCAAAGGGTGCGCTGACATAAAACGGTTGCGCCTCCTCTTCACTGCTCGCTGAGCCAGCGGTGGGATAACGCACTTGGCCAATACCTGCATTACCTACGAGACTGCGCATATTGCGAGTACGGAATACATCGCGCACCAAGCCATTAGCCTTGTGCATTGCAAATGAGTTACCACTCATGGTGGCAATCCCAGCTGCGTCCTGTCCGCGATGCTGCAGCAGGAGCAAGGCGTCATACAAGAGTTGGTTTACAGGTCGATGTGAAATCGTTCCGACAACACCACACATAGTTAGCCCCCTGCCGATCGGGAACGATCGGTCATTGAAATTGCATTGAACTGCTTCGCCCAGCTTTCGGGCAACCACGAACGGATTAGGCCCGTTCCCTGCTCAAGTACTGGCCGAATCGCAGAAGCCTGCCATGCCTGTGTTTCCTGCGCACCAGTGAGTGCCCCCAGGGTGCTCAATACAACCAGTACCAAGGCGCCCCGCACAAAACCAAACAGTAATCCAAAGAATCGATCAACCAAGGTGAGACCTGCGGTCGAAAGCAGGGATTGAAAGGCGCGAGCCAATAGACCAGCGGCAATGAGGACCACAACAAAGATCAGTAGGAAAGCACTAGCTAAACGCGCAGCCTCATTCGGAATAAATGCCGAGAGCCATTCGGTGGCTAAATAATTACAAAAATGGTAAGCGAGCCACGCAGCAGCAAACCACGATGCGAGCGCAATGATCTCCCGAAAAAATCCGCGCCACAAGCCAACTGCTGCTGAAACTATCAAGATGCCAATCGCAAAATAATCTAAGGTCGTTAGTTGAATGGCGCCGAGTGATTGCATGATTAACTCTTATTTAGCTCAACGATGCGCGGACTTAAGCCGAGGGAGCGGATTCGTTTCTCGGCCGACTCTGCCGCCTCTCGTTCAGTAAATGGGCCAGCTCGCAGTAAATAGAGCTTGACGCCCTCAGCATTATTGCGAGTAAGCACGTAGTACGGAATCTTGTTCTCTTTTAACTTGGTAACCCAACCATTGGCCCGCTCTTCGGAAGCAAAGGCGCCAATCTGAATCACAAACTTACCGTTCGCTGCCACCTTGGCATCGGCTGCGCTGGCAGGTTCATTGCTGGTGCTCACCAACTCTTCGCCGGCTGCTAGGCCTAAGCTTTTACTTGTAGGACTCGAAGTTGCAGGGGTTGGGCTAGCTGGTTTTGGTGCTGCCACCGGAGGGCTCACAGTGGGCGATTGCGTAACTTCAGGTTTAGGCTCCGCCTTTACTTCTACCGGTGGTTTTTTGTCGGGCTCGGCATTCAGCACACCAGCTGCTGGATTGGGTAAGTTACTGACGATTTGCACCGTAATGTCATTGGCGACAGGCTTTGGTTGCTGATCCAAAATTTGTGGCAAGCCAATCACTGCGATCAATACCAACGTGGCTGCACCAATTAAGCGATGGCGAGCACGTTGCTTTTCAGGGTCCTCGGTCAACGCGAGATCTTCAGTGCTTTCTTCGCCAGACTTTGCACGTTTTGGGAAGGTGCGGCGAGCCAGGGGCTCAATTTTTTGGGGGGCAGGCTTGCTTCGAAACAGATTCGATAAGAAGGTCATGGATCAATGTGCCTGGTTATTTCGATAAGCCATTACGCCTGCAACGGTATAGAAGGATCCGAAGACTATAATTCTATCACCCTCACCCGCTTTATCCAACGCCGCTTGATAGGCGTCTCCAGGATTTGGAAACACTAGGGCCTCTTTATTGAGTACCTGCAGGCGCTTTGCTAAATCATCTGCCGAGGCTGCTCGTGGCGTCGGCAAATCGGTGCAATACCAATAATCAACAATATCCAACATGGGTTGAAGCACACCCTCAATGTCTTTATCGGCCATTGCCCCGAACACAGCATAGGTATAAGGGTGATATGCCATGGCCTCAATGCTTTGGGCCAAGGTTGCCGCTGCGTGCGGATTGTGCGCAACATCCAAGACCACCGTAGGTCTGCCGGGCAAGACCTGAAAGCGTCCAGGCAACTCCACCAGTGCCAAGCCATTCCGAATATCCTGCGCACTGACCGGTAAACGATCATGCAAAGCGATCAAGGCGGCGATTACTGCTGAGGCATTGAGAAGCTGATTAGCACCCCGCAATGCCGGATACCCCAGCCCACTAAAGCGCTTACCCCGCCCCGACCAACCCCATTGCTGTTGATCACCTATAAATGAATAGTCTTTGCCCATTAGCCAGAGATCTGCTCCGATTGCATTGGCATGATTGATTAACGATGTAGGTGGTATTGGGTCAGCGCAGATTGCAATTGCTTGCGCGCGGAAGATGCCCGCTTTCTCAAAAGCGATCGCCTCACGGGTATTACCTAAATAGGCCATGTGGTCCAGATCAATACTGGTCACAATCGCGCAATCGGCATCCACAATATTGACTGCATCGAGACGCCCACCCATCCCGACCTCTAGGATGACGGCATCCACTGCGGCATCAGCAAAGAGATCCATGATGGCCAAGGTGGTGAACTCAAAATACGTGAGGGTTGGTGGATCGCTTAATTGACAGCGGGCGCGCTCCACTCGCTCAAATGCATTGAGTAATTGCGCATCGCTGACATCAGCCCCATTGATTCTGGCGCGCTCGTTAAATCGTAAGAGATGGGGGGATGTGTGACACGCCACCTGATATCCAGCGGCCAGCAAAATGCTTTCTAGAAAGGCACAGGTGGAGCCTTTACCGTTGGTTCCACCCACCGTAATAACTGGGCATGAAAACTGCAGTCCTAGCGATTCCTTAACCCGGGTAATCCGAGTGAGACCCATATCGATCCCTACCGGGTGCGCGGTCTCCAAGTGGGATAACCACTCGTCTAGGTTTGTGAATAGGATTGGTTGGCTCTGCTTGGGTTCAAGCACGACTTAGCTCGAACTATTGGTTTGCAGCAACTGCTTCGGTAACTTCTCAGCTGGAATCTTTTGCAATAGGGCGAGTAATTTTGCAAGCTCTGCGCGCATTTGACGACGATCAACAATCATGTCGATACCGCCCTTTTGCATCAGAAACTCGGAGCGCTGAAATCCTTCGGGTAATTTCTCACGCACGGTTTGCTCAATCACCCGTGGGCCAGCAAAACCAATTAAGGCCTTTGGTTCAGCCATCACCACATCACCCATAAATGCAAAACTGGCTGAGATACCGCCCATCGTCGGATCGGTCAATACGCTAATGTAGGGCAAGCCTGCTTGCGAGAGCTTAGTCAACATCGAATTTGTTTTGGCCATTTGTAGGAGTGACAACAAACTCTCTTGCATGCGTGCGCCGCCGGTCGCGGTAATGCAAATGAAGGCACATTTCTTTTGGATCGCTTCTTGAACACCGCGCACAAAACGCTCACCCACCACGGAACCCATCGAGCCACCCATGTACTCAAACTCAAAGCAGGCCACCACCGCTGGGATGGATTCAATCTTGCCAGCGATTACTACTAAAGCTTCCGATTCGCCCGATGCATCACTGGCTTGCTTTAAACGATCGGGGTATTTTTTACTATCTTTGAACTTCAGAGCATCGACCGGATACACCGATTCACCAATTTCAACGCGTGGCTTGGGATCTAATAAATGATCAAGGCGTTTGCGCGCATTGATGCGCATATGGTGTGAGCATTTTGGGCAAACCGAGAGATTGGCTTCAATATCGGTGCTGTAGAGAACCGCATCGCAACCACCGCATTTGACCCATAAACCTTCGGGGACGGTCTTCCGACTGGCCGGATCGCTTTGTTGGATCTGGGGCGGAAGTATTTTGTCAATCCAGCTCATAGCGGTATTGTAACGACCTTCAATCGTGGTCTAAAGCCTGTCGGATTTCATGGATAAAGCGCTCAAGCACCACCAACTCCTCACCCTTTTTTGCCTCTTCAAGTAATTGCACAATCCGACTACCAATCACCACTGCATCGGCAGTTTTAGAAACCGCTTTGGCACTCGCCGCATCCCGAATTCCAAATCCAACGGCAACCGGAATCGTGGTCTCTTGCCGAATCAGGGGCAATACACTCGCAACATCTTGCGTATTTAAGTTACTGGCACCAGTTACTCCACGTAGGGACACGTAGTAGATGTAACCCGCTGCAATTTGTGCTGCGTGATGAATGCGTTCTTGACTGGAGGTGGGAGCTAGCAAGAAGATTGGATCAATGCCCTCACTGCGCATTTGCTTGGCAAACTCTTCGCATTCTTCGGGTGGATAATCCACAATCAACACCCCATCGACACCAGCTGCTTTAGCGGCTTTTGCAAATGCTGCGTTTCCCATCTGCTCGACTGGATTGGCGTAGCCCATTAGCACGACGGGGGTCGTTTGATTCTTTTGACGAAACTCCTGCACATTGGCAAGGCATTGCTTGAGTGTCACTCCTTGGGCAAGTGCGCGTTCAGATGAGCGCTGAATCACGGGACCATCGGCCATTGGATCTGAGAATGGAACGCCCAACTCAATCACATCGGCGCCGCCTTTCACCAAGGCGTGCATCACATCGACGGTTAAATTGGGATGCGGGTCACCCGCTGTTACGAAGGGGATCAGCCCTTTTTTATTCTTGGCTTTGAGATCTGCAAATACGCCAGCAATCTTCGACATGAACCTAGCCTTCCGAACCAGTTGCTTGAGCAACGGTATGCATATCTTTATCGCCGCGACCCGAGAGATTGATCAAAATAACTTTGTCTTTACTTAAGGTCGGTGCCAATTTGCAGGCATACGCCACCGCATGAGAAGACTCAAGTGCCGGAATAATACCCTCAATGCGGCAGCAATCATGGAAGGCTTTTAATGCATCCTCATCCGAAATCGCCACATACTCTGCTCGACCAGAATCTTTTAACCATGCATGCTCAGGTCCTACGCCGGGGTAGTCCATACCAGCGGATACTGAATGGGTCTCGGCGATCTGACCATTCTCATCTTGTAAGAGATAGGTGCGATTGCCATGAAGGACGCCCGGTTTACCAGCGCATAGTGCGGCGGAGTGATCACCAGTTTTCATGCCGCGACCCGCAGCCTCAACACCAACCAGGCGCACATTGGGCACATCGATATAGGGATAGAAAATACCCATGGCATTCGATCCGCCGCCTACACACGCTAAGACATAGTCGGGCTGTCGACCAATCATCTCGGGCATCTGAACTTTGCATTCTTCCCCAATCACGCTCTGAAAATCCCGCACCATCATCGGATACGGATGCGGGCCAGCAACGGTACCAATGATGTAGAAGGTGTTCTCAACGTTGGTGACCCAATCGCGCATCGCTTCATTGAGTGCGTCTTTGAGAGTTTTACTACCTGACTCGACTGGCACCACCTTGGCACCGAGCAACTTCATGCGGTACACGTTTTGGGCTTGGCGCGCAACATCGACGGAGCCCTGATAAACCGTGCAGTCCAGACCAAAGCGAGCACAGATGGTGGCGGTTGCCACACCGTGTTGACCCGCACCGGTTTCGGCGATGATGCGAGGCTTACCCATGCGCTTGGCCAACATCGCTTGGCCAATCACATTATTAATCTTGTGAGCCCCGGTATGGTTCAGATCTTCGCGCTTGAGATAAATCTGTGCCCCACCCAACTGCTCGCTTAAGCGTTTGGCGTGATAAACCGGGGATGGACGACCCACAAAGTGTTTGAGCTCGTAATGGAACTCCTCAATAAATGCTGGGTCATGCTGATACTTTGCATAGGCTTCTTTGAGCTCGTTTAATGCATACATCAATGTCTCAGAGACAAAGATGCCGCCATAAGGGCCAAAGTGGCCACGTTCATCTGGTTTATCGTACATAGGAACCTCGACTTGGTTTAACGCCTGCGCGTTAGGAACAACTAGTTGGATTTGTTTGATCGGCGCTACGCACTGCCTCCGCAAACTGCTTGATTAATGCCGGGTCTTTCACCCCTTTACGAACCTCGACTCCGCTCGAGATATCAACCGCGCAGGGGTGCAGACGAGCGATCGCCTCGCCAACGTTGTGCGAGTTCAATCCACCACTCAAAACGACCCGATGCGCGTTTACGTTTGCCCATGTGTCCGGTATAAGGTTCCAATTAAAGGCGGTACCACTTCCGCCGTAGCCATCAACTAGTGCATCAAGCAAAAAGCCGCCGGCATCCCCATATTGTAGGGAAAATTCTGGGAAATTGAAGGACTGGCCAATTCGGGCGGCTTTGACCCATGGTAGGCCTCCTGAAAGCCGCCGACACTGCTCGGGGGTCTCGTCCCCATGAAATTGCCACAGGGTTATGGCAGCATTTGCCCGAATCTTCTCCATCTGATTGGGGGTGGGATTAACCACCAGCCCTACTGCATCCACCGAGGCAGGCAATTGGGTAATGAGAGTGCCGGCGTCTTCTGGGCTAATTGCTCTGGGGCTTTGGGGATAAAAGACAAAACCTACGGCATCGACCTGGGCCGCCACCGCGGCTTCAATATCTCCAGGCGTGCGCAAGCCACAGATCTTGATCCGGGTTTGCTTGGGGGTGTAAGTTAGTAAGCCCATCGTTAAGATTGGAGCATAAGCTCTTTTGGAAAACCGGCATTATGTAAATGCGGCGCTGGGATTGCAAATTCGTCTGGATAGGCCACCCGTACCAAATACAAGCCATCAGGGGCAAAGGTTGGCGCTGCTAAGTCCCGATTTCTGCCGGCCAGGACCTTACTCATCCAATCGCTGGGTTGCCGCCCTTGACCAATATGCAAAAGACTCCCCACAATATTACGCACCATGTGATGTAAAAAGGCGTTGGCCCTGACCTTGAAATACACAAAGGGCTGTTGATCCCAGATGGCGCATTCGTAGAGATGCTTTACAGGGGTCTTACTCTGACACTCCGATGCCCGAAATGATGAGAAATCATGTTCACCCACCAAGTACTGTGCGGCGGTTTGCATTTCTTTGATATCAAACCATTGGCCGGCTGGTAGCATCTGGTAACCATAACGCTGATGCAAGACGGGCGAGCGTGTTGGCCCAGCCAGTAAGGCATAAATGTAGGTGCGCTCTTGGGCACTAAAGCGTGCATCAAAAGCATCACTTACGGGCTTTGCCCAGTTCACCACCACATCGGGTGGCAAGAAGGTATTGATCCCCCGCACCCATGACCAATCCTCGCGCTCTACCTGCGCATCAAAGTGCAGCACCTGCCCCAGAGCATGCACTCCGGTATCGGTTCGCCCTGCTGCAGTGACTCGCACTGCTTGTCCATCTCCAATGAACTGACTAATCGCGGATTCAAGAGTGGCTTGAACGGTCGGTTGATTGGGCTGCACTTGCCAGCCGCAATAGGCGCGGCCATCATACTGCACGCCTAGAGCAATCCGCGTCATTTAACGATCGTTACGTTGATTAATCTCGGCCATCAGGCCACGCGCGGCGATGGTGATCTGTGGATCAACCTGACTGCTCACCAGCAGAATCTCTTCCAAGGCTTTGCGCGCTGCGATAAAGTCTTCAATGGTGATATAAGCCCTTACCAAATTGAGCTTGACCCTTAAGGCGTCAGCATCGTGCTGTTTAGGTGTGTCTAGGTTGAGGTCCAGACTCGATAGAATGGCCGCCGCTTTGGGCGGAATCGCTGTGGTGCTCGAAGCTAGCTTGGTCTCTTTGGGATCAACTGGTGATTCATGGGATTGTGATTCAGCTCGGCGGGTGTAGCGTGCCAGAGACCACAGCAGTAAGCCCGTGATACCAATTAACCCAACCCCTACGACGGCTGGTCCCCATTGATCCATGCCTGATTTTGGTGCAGCAGAATCACTCGGGCTCACACCTTCTTTACGAGCCTCCAAAAGCTTTTGGAGGTCAGCAATATTTTTCTCAAGCTCTGCCACGCGCGCCTTACTTTGTGCCAAGGCCTTTTCTTGGGCAACCATCTCCTCCACATAACGCCGCGTATCAGCCTCGCTACCTGCACCTGGGCCAATCCGCAAGCGATCCTCGCCAGTGGCGGATGTAGCGGTTGGAGCTTGATTACTAGTTTTACTTTTGGACACGCCCTGACCTGGCTCAC
>VFQT010005278.1_pt1 | contig 9981 bp, 6 predicted proteins | sample 3512381 | NCBI WGS metagenome assembly VFQT01 (sample SAMN10412376, study PRJNA504923) | tailings metagenome | isolation source: Relicate 2 Philex TSF3 active mining site | place: Philippines: Tuba, Benguet | collected 2017-08-29 | reverse complement strand
TATCAGCAGCAGTTCAAGCACATCCTCATCGATGAATACCAAGACACCAACCGAGCACAGAACCAGATTGTTCTCATGCTCGGTGCGGCTCACCACAACGTCTGCGTCGTCGGCGACACCGACCAGAGCGTGTACAAATTTCGCGGGGCCGACTTCCGCAACATCACAGACTTCGAAAATGCGTTCCCCGAGGTCACTGTCGTTGTGCTTGCGCAGAACTATCGCAGCACACAAACCATTTTGAATGCGGCCAACGCCGTCATCGCGAACAATCGTGACCGAAAGCCCAAGGAACTCTGGACAGCCCATGGTGGGGGCGATCACATCGTGCGGTACTACGCCGAAGACGAGCATGAGGAAGCAGGCTGGGTCGCGAGCACGGCCAGCTACATGCACGAGAGCGATGGCCGTCAATGGCGCGAGATTGGCGTTCTGTATCGAACGAACGCTCAGAGTCGAGTCGTCGAAGAGGCGTTCATGCGCCAAGGCATTCCGTACAGGGTGGTAGGGGGCACGAAGTTCTACGACCGCAAGGAAGTGAAAGATGCGATTGCTTACCTCAAGATCGCGATCAATCCGAGCGACGAGGTGAGCATCAAGCGCATCATCAATGTGCCGAAACGAGGTATCGGAGACACGAGCATCGGCAAGCTCGATTCTTGGGCTCGAGCAAACAGCACGAGTTTCTTGCAGGCATTGCGCAATGCGTCTGACGTCGGTGTCACTGGGGCAGCAGTTCGTGGCATCAACTCGTTCCTCGCACTCATCGACAAATTGGCGAGTACAGCTCAAGATGGTCCGGCTGCAGCATTGCAAGTGGCACTTGAAGACAGCGGATACATCTCCGAACTTGAAGCTGAAGACACTGTCGAATCGGCTGGTCGTCTCGAGAACATCTCCGAGCTCATCGGTTCTGCCGCCGAGTTCACCGTGATCGACGAGTTTCTCGAGCAGGTGGCGTTGGTGGCTGACACCGACGATCTCGATGACGACAATCGGGTCGTGTTGATGACGCTGCATTCTGCGAAAGGTCTGGAATTTCGTGTCGTGTTTCTCGTCGGTTGCGAAGAGGGCGTTTTCCCTCACAATCGTGCGCTGCTCGACCCGGCAGAACTTGAGGAAGAGCGACGTCTTGCGTATGTCGGCATCACTCGAGCGAGAGAGAAGCTTCTCGTGTCGCACGCATGGCAGCGCATGCTGTTCGGCCAGACGCAGTACAACCCACCCTCACGTTTCTTGGCCGAAGTTCCGGCAGAACTGTTCGATCGCCAAGGTCACGTTGATGCTGGTTATGACAACGACCGCGTGTACGGCCGCACCCCGGGTGACTGGCACAACGATGAAATGCCTGCGTATCGCCGTCGACAAGAACACGTCGTGTCGTCCGGATTCTCCTCGCGAGAGTCGTCGTCTCGGCGTCCTGCACCTCGAAACCTCGACCCCTCACAAATGGGCCTTCGTATTGGTGACGACGTCGAACACGCGATCTTCGGTGAGGGCGTGATCATCGACATCAAGGGCTCGGGGGACAAGATGGAGGCCACCGTGCGGTTCCGTGACGCCGGTACCAAACACCTCGTTCTTGCCTGGGCACCCCTCAAAAAGGCCTGATTTGTCGCCGACCAGGTGATGTGACGAACGTTGTGGACTTTTCATCCACAGGGTGAAGAAACTTTTTGTATTCTGGTGGAGATGAAATTTTTCTCCTCAAAGTCGTCACTCGTTGCCCTAGCGGCCGCGTCATTTCTGAGCACTGTCGTCGTAGTGAGCCACGAGGCCGACCGAGCGAGCGCAGCCCCAGGAGCAAAGGTGACAATTTGTCACCGCACTCGCAGCATCACGAACCCCTATCGCCGAATCACGGTGTCGGTGAACTCAATTCAGGGCAACTCTGGCCACCAAGGCCATGACCCGGACAACGTGGTGTGGACGTCCTCAATGACCACGTCGCGCTTGACACCGTGGGGCGACATCATTCCCGCCACGGACAACTCCGGCGGGTCGATCAACACCAACAAGCGCAAGAACTGGACGACGGCAGGTGCCCAAGACATTTTCAACGGAGTAACCACGGTAGGTGGCAAGGCGGCATGTCGATTCATGACCGCCAAGGAATTTTTTGACTCAGAAAAAGCCGCAAAGGTCGCCGATCCGCAATTGACCATCGATGACGCCAGCATTCTCGCTGACCTGGAAAGTCAAGGTGCTGGCGAAGACACAGCATTGAAGAAGGCTTTGGGTGGTTCGTTCACGGGAGCCACCGCTACTGCACTGGCAACCGCAACGCTCACGCAGACAGATCCAGTCAACGGAGACACGATCACCGGGACTTCGGGTAACTGGGGCGTCACATTGCCTGGAACGCTCAAGTTCCCGACCGTAGACGGAACATCGTTCTTGGGTCTGTCGTATTTCTTCGAATACTCGCAAAGTTCGTCGCTGGCCAGCCAGACATCGACGGCAACCACGTCGCTCACGACGAATGGCGCCAACCAGGCGGCAAGTCGAGTGATTGCAAGTGGACTTGCCAACGGAATTTGGTACTACCGAATAGTCGCGGTTCAAAACCCCGGTGATGAAACCGAGGGGTACAGCTATGGGGACATTCTCAGTTTCGGACTAGGCGTTCCGCGAGTGACCACCACGTCGCTCAGCGATGGAACTGAGGGAACTGTGTATACGCAAACCCTGGCCGCGACAAGTGGATCTGGCACATACACGACGTGGGCCATTCCCGCATCGGCCAACAACGAGACGGGTCTGCCACCTGGGCTCTCATTGAACACAGGTACGGGTGTGATCTCAGGGACACCGACGACGAAAGGTTTGTACCGATTCCGCGTTCGAGTCACTGACAGCGCATCAGCGGTGTCGGCCGACCAGTCGTTGACGATTCGCATCAAGAAGGCCCAGAACATCACGATTCCGGATCCAGGCTCAAAGACTTTCGGAGATTCACCTTTTAATAGTTCGACTGCGACAGATGTCGAACCGGATGAGACCAGCGACTCAGGTACAACCACGTTCACTGGCACCTCTGGCGTTTGCACCATCGCATCAAATGGACAAGTGACAATCGTCGGAGCCGGAACATGCACCATCACTGCGAACCACAATGGAAACGGCTTCTTTTTCAATGGCTCTAACACACGGTCCTTCACGGTTGCCAAGAAGAATCAGAACGTCACGCTCAATCCGGCCGACAAAGATCTCGACGACGCGACAGTTGACGTGAGTGCGACCTCTGATGCAACTGGTTCCGGAACTGTCACATACAGCGGTGGAACGCCTGGTGTTTGCACAGTTGCGTCGAATGGTCGTGTCACCCTGATTGGTGCAGGTACGTGCAGTGTCACTGCAACACATCCTGGTAACGGCAATTTCAACGACGGTACGCGCACATCAACGTTCACGGTGCGTCCTCGCCCGAGCAACAACTCCGGTTCATCGACATCCTCAACCACGTCGACAACCACCGCGCCAGCCGTGTCGCGTGGCGCGAGTGCGACTGGTGCGTTGAAGGGCACTGCGTGGATCGACATGAATCGCAATGGTCGTCGTGAGCAACGTGAGCCTCTGCTGGCGAATCAGCTCATTGAGGTCAGTCGTGTGACGGCCACTGCAGCAAGCGCAAGGGGCATAGTCCGAAAGCAAGCGTCGTACACCACGAAGACCGACTTGAACGGCAGTTACTCGATTCCTGAGCTAGAGCCCGGTACCTGGACAGTTAAGGCCACTTTGACGGCGAAGGAACTTCAGAAGACATTCGACTCGACGGGTGCTGCTGACTGGTCGGCAACGGCTGTCGTGCCGACGAACGGTGTTGGTCGCGCAGACTTCGCAGCTGCAGGAACCGAGAAATTGGAAATCACGGTGCAGGCGCAGGTACCGGCAGGTTCGACCGTGATCGTGCACTGGGCCGGCAGTGACGGCAAATTCTGTAGTGGAGACGACATCGAATTCGAAGCGACTGTGGTCAATGGCAAGGTGAACCTTGACGGGGTGCCCGCAGGTGAATACAAGGTGGGCGAGAAGCCTGTGTGTACCTTCACGCAGACTGTGTCGCCAGCCGGAGTGCCGGTGATCACCGCCAAAGCGACCGACACCGCAGATGTCGCCACCGTGGCAACTGTCAGCAGAGCCACGCCAGTCACTCGTGTGACATATCGCCCGACAGAGACATTGCCAGCGACTGGTTCCCAGCCGATGGGGATCGTGTCGTGGGCGCTGCTGGCACTTCTGTTGGGTTCACTCTTCGTGTCGGCTCCGACGTTCACGACAGTGCTACGTCGGTCAGTCTCACGCCGCCGACGTTGACAAGGACCACGGGGTCACCACGCTTCAGCACCTAGATTTGAGGTCATGAAGGCAGCGATTCTGGTCGAAAGTCTGACGGGCAACACGTGGAAGGCCGGCGAGAAGATCGCTGCGAACCTTCAACAAGAGCATTGGTCGATCACGTCGCTGTCACCGGTCAAGTCACCTGACTTCGCCGGAATTCAAGAAGCCGATGTCGTCATTGTCGGTACGTGGGTTCATGGTCTATTTGTCGTCGGGCAAGCACCGTGGGCGATCGACAAGTTGCGTGCGCTTCCTGCGATGGCCGGCAAGACCGCGGCCGTGTTCTGCACATTTGCTCTGAACCCCGGAAAGTCGCTCGACGGAATGACACGTGCCGTGTCGTCGCGTGGAGCAGACGTCATCGGTGGCCTCGCGCTACATCGCGCAAAGCTCGACGCGCATTGTGAAGAGTTCGCCGTGCGTCTTGTCGACAGTTTGGCCGTTCGCTAACCGCGTAAATCGATGTAGAGCCGAACTCGGTTCTCGACGACGGGTCGTACATCGGGAGGCAAAGCAAGTTTCTCGACGTCGATGACGTTGCCGTCGCAGTCAGTGAAGGTGCGAGTGCCTCTCACGTGTTCGACGAGACACGATGGATCACGTCCTGCAGGGAAGCCGTAATACACCTGCCAACCTTTGGTCGCGTCATCGCCGGTGTGATCGAGCACCACTGACCGGACTCCAGCGGGGCTCTTCAGGTCGGGGAAGAGAAGGGGGCCATCGTCGGCGACGATCTGGGCGATTCGTTCGACCTGACCAACCTCGAAGATGGACGACCCCAAGTTGGTGATGTTCTCCCCACGATCCGAGATGAAGGCCGCCACGCCCCACGTGGCAAGGAAAAGAACAGCGATGAAGGCGATTCCTGCCAGCACAGGTGCCACGGCACGGGCCAAGGGGGAACGCAAGCGGAAGCCAGCCACCTCTCCATTGTGGTCGTTTCGTGGCTGAAACGCCTCACGGCGTAGGGTTAAACACTTGTGAAGCGCCCTTACCGAGTCGTCGTTGCCAAGCCTGGCCTCGATGGTCATGACCGTGGGGCCAAGACCATCACTCGCGCTCTGCGCGACCATGGGTTCGAGGTCATCTATACCGGCCTGCACCAGACCCCCGAGCAAATTGCGGAGACGGCTCTGCAGGAAGATGTCGACGCCGTCGGTCTGTCGTTGCTCTCGGGTGCGCATCTGACGTTGTTTCCTCGTGTGATGGAAGAACTTCGTGCCCGTGACATCGGCGACGTGCTGATCTTCGGTGGCGGAGTCATCCCCGACGCTGACGCGCGTGCGCTGCAAGAACAAGGTGTGGGAAACATCTTTGGCCCTGGCTCGTCATTGAAGAGCATCTGCCAGTGGCTTGAACAAGAACTCGACAACAGGGAGTAAGAGTGGACCTCTTTGAGTATCAAGGCAAGCAGTATTTCGCGCGCTTCGACATACCGGTGTCAGCCGGTGGTGTCGCAGACACCGTCGACCAAGCGGTGAAAGTGGCGGACAGTTCGCAGTATCCGGTGGTGGTGAAGGCACAAGTGCAGGTCGGTGGTCGCGGCAAGGCGGGCGGTATCAAGCTCGCCAACAACGCCGACGAAGTGCGAACGCATGCGAGGAACATCCTCGGTATGGACATCAAGGGTCATGTCGTGAAGCGCGTCTGGGTCGAACATGCCTCTGACATCGACGAGGAGTACTACGCATCATTCACGCTCGACCGTGCTGCAAAGAAGCACTTGCTCATGTTGAGTGCGCAAGGTGGTGTCGACATCGAAGAAGTCGCCGCAAAAGACCCCGATGCGATCGTCAAGTTACATGTGAACCCGGTCGAAGGTCTCTCAGCGGCTGTCGCGAAGAAGGCAGCGATCGACGCAAAGATCCCCACCAAGGCACAAGACGGCGTCGCCGACATCTTGGTGAAGTTGTACCGCTGCTTCACAGAGGGTGACTGCGACCTCGCCGAAATCAACCCGCTCATCTTGAAGCCGACCGGTGAAGTGCACGCACTCGACGCAAAGGTCAGCCTCGATGCAAATGCTGATTTTCGTCACCCAGAGTGGGACGAGTTCAAGGCGACGGTCGAGCTCGATGATCGCGAGAAACTCGCACGTGACAAGGGCCTTCAGTACATCGGTCTTGACGGCTTCGTCGGAATCATCGCGAACGGTGCCGGACTTGCCATGAGCACACTCGACGTCGTCAACCAAGTTGGTGGCAAAGCGGCGAACTTCCTTGACATTGGTGGTGGCGCGAACGCCGACGTCATGGCGAGTGCTCTCGAAGTCATCAACTTCGACAAGAACGTGAAGAGCATCTTCATCAACATCTTTGGTGGCATCACACGCGGCGAAGAGGTGGCCAAGGGCATCGTCGAAGCGCTTGGCCGCGTCGATCTTCGTGCTCCGATTGTCATTCGTCTTGATGGAACGAACGCCGAAGAGGGTCGGGAAATTCTGCGTACTGCAGGAATCCCCGAGTCAAAGCTTGTGAGCAAACCCACCATGTTGGAGGCCGCCAAGGCCGCCGTCGAGATCGCGAAGAAGTAGGGAAGACGCCATGGCAATTTTCGTCAACGAGAACACCAAGGTCATTGTCCAAGGCCTCACCGGTGGACAAGGCAAGTACCACGGACTACGCAACAAGGCGTATGGCACCCAGGTCGTCGGTGGAGTCACCCCAGGCAAGGGCGGCACCGATGTCGAGGGCATCCCGGTGTTCAACTCTGTCGCCGAAGCTGTCGCAGCAACCGGCGCAACTGCCTCGTTCGTTGCAGTGCCTCCGAAGGCGGCTCCCGCGGCGATTCTCGAGGCTGCACAGGCAGGCATCGGTTTCGTGGTGTGCATCACGGAAGGAATTCCCGCACAAGACGAGGCTCGTACGTTCAATACGTTGAAGCGTGACTTCGCGGCTACTCGTCTACTTGGTCCGAACTGCCCGGGCATCATCAGCCCAGGCAAGTGCAACATCGGCATCACCGCCGGCGAGATCGCTCAGCCACCCTCAGCGAAAGGTCCGAACGTCGGCATCGTGTCGCGTTCCGGAACACTCACGTACCAAGCGCTGTATGAGTTGAAGCAACTCGGTATCGGTGTCAGCACCTGCGTCGGTATCGGTGGAGACCCCGTTCCGGGAACATCGTTCATCGACTGTCTCGCAGAGTTCGAGAAGGATCCCGAGACGCACGCAATCATCATGATCGGTGAGATCGGTGGTAGCGCTGAAGAAGAGGCCGCTGACTTCATCAAGGCGAATGTGTCGAAGCCGATGTCGGCTTACATCGCCGGTGTCACCGCACCTGCTGGCAAGAAGATGGGCCACGCCGGAGCAATCGTCTCTGGTGGCAAGGGAACTGCACAGGGAAAGATGGACGCACTGCGCGACGCGGGTGTGAAAGTCGGTTTGAATCCGACCGAGGCTGGCTCGCTCATGGCAGACATCGTGAAGGGACTTGGCTGAGTGCCCCGCGCACTCCTTTCGGTCTACGACAAGTCCGGCATCGTCGACTTCGCGACGTCGCTGGTTGAACTCGGCTGGGAGTTGCTCTCCTCTGGTGGAACCGCAACGGTTCTGTCAGATGCTGGTGTCCCGGTCACCGATGTCGCTGATGTGACAGGCCTGCCTGCCATTCTCGGACACCGTGTGGTGACACTTCACCCGACGATCCACGGCGGCATTCTCGCTGACCTGAATGATCCGGACCATAAAGCCGACATGGCTCGCCATGACATCGAGCCGATCGATCTCGTCGTCGTGAATCTGTATCCCTTCCAATCGAATCCGAGTGTCGACTTGATCGACATCGGTGGTCCGGCGCTGTTGCGTGCGGCGGCAAAGAACTTCTCCCGAGTCGGTGTCGTGGTGGACCCTGCCGACTATGCCACCGTGCTCGACATGCTGAGCCATGGTGATTTCAGTGTTCACACGCGTCGTCAACTCGCACAGAAGGCATTTCGCATCACGAGTGCGTATGACGCGGCCATTGCTGCGTGGATGGGTTCTGACTTCGATCAGACCGTCGACATCTCACTACCGACGCTGCTCACGATCGTTGCGGAGCGCGACGAAGTACTGCGCTACGGCGAGAATCCTCACCAGGCAGGTGCTCGTTATCGACTTCCGGGTGTGGAGAGTTGGTGGGACAGTGCGCTGCAGTTGAACGGCAGAGAAATGTCGTATCTCAACGTGCTCGACACAGAGGCAGCGTGGCAGTTGGTGAACTCGTTCGAGGAACCTGCAGCAGTCGTGGTGAAACATGCAAACCCCTGCGGTGTCGCGCTGGGTGATTCCGCGTTCGACGCGTACTCGCGGGCCCACGGTGCCGACCCTGTCAGTGCATATGGCGGAATCGTCGCTGTCAATCGTGAGATCGATGAAGCCACGGCGCGCGCCATTGCCGAGGTCTTCACAGAAGTCGTGGTGGCACCGTCATACAGCTCAGCCGCACTCGATGTGCTCACCCAAAAGGACTCACTGCGTGTGTATGAGGCCGGAGCACCGTTCAACAACGCCGGGCTCGATGTTCGCAGCATCGACGGCGGGGTGTTGGTCCAGACGATTGACGACGTCGATCAACCGCTCGATGAACATGAAGTCGTCACCAAGCGCACGCCGACCGATTCTGAATGGACCGACATGTTGTTGGCGTGGAAAGTCGTCGCTGCAACTTGGAGCAACGCCATCGTTCTGGCGAAAAATGGTGTGGCAGTCGGAATCTGTGGTGGACAACCAAATCGAGTGGATGCTGCGCGCATTGCCATCAGTCGTGCAGGTGAACATGCGGTTGGTGCCGTCGCCGCGAGCGATGCATTCTTTCCTTTTCGGGACACCATCGATGAGTTGGGTCGTGCAGGGGTCACCGCCGTGGTGCAGCCAGGTGGCAGCAAACGTGACGAAGAATCGACGACTGCTGCCGACGAACATGGCATGGCCATGGTCCACACCGGCATGCGTCATTTTCGTCACTGACGACAGTCGGGTCTGCCACGGCAGCCCCGTGGCCCCGTCGTAGACTGACGAAGTGGCGCGCATCGCAGACCTACTCGCAGCAGGTCGAACATTCTCATTCGAGTTCTCGCCGCCCAAGACCGTGCAGGCTCAGATCTCACTCGGTCAGACGATCGCCGAGTTGGCACCCCTGGCTCCCTCCTTCGTGTCCGTCACATACGGGGCCGGTGGCACCACGCGTGAGTTCACCCGCGACGTTGTGCTCTGGGTGCGCCGAGAGACGTCCATTCCGCCCATGGCGCACCTCACGTGCGTCGGACACACACGCGCCGAAATTGAAGACATCATCGCGACGTACGTGAGTGCCGGAGTCGAGAACGTCTTGGCCCTCGCGGGAGACCCGCCCAAGGACGGCGCTGATGCCCGTCCGAGTGACTATGCGTACGCAACGGACCTCATCGAGCACGTGCGTTCGATTGCGCCAATGTCCATCGGCGTTGCTGCCCATCCAGAGGGCCATCCTCGGTCTCCCGATCTTGCCACCGACCGTCGTCACCTTGCCACGAAGTTGCAGCAAGCAGACTTTGCCGTCACGCAGTTCTTCTTTGATCTCGAGCACTACCAGTCACTGGTGAACGACCTCGCCGATCTCGGAGTTCACAAACCTGTGTTGCCCGGAATCATGCCTGTGACGAACTTGGCCCAGGTC
>VFQT010005275.1_pt1 | contig 9984 bp, 7 predicted proteins | sample 3512381 | NCBI WGS metagenome assembly VFQT01 (sample SAMN10412376, study PRJNA504923) | tailings metagenome | isolation source: Relicate 2 Philex TSF3 active mining site | place: Philippines: Tuba, Benguet | collected 2017-08-29 | reverse complement strand
GCAAGTATGCCTATGGATCGTATATCGATGAAGTCCTCAACTTTGTCGATGCCACGCCAGCGGCGGAAGTCAGGTACTGGTTGAACCAAAATCGACAGTATAGTAGTTATGTTCTTACTGACGCCATCGCAACTGTCAAAGAGTGGTATTTTTACGCTCCCTTCGGATCAAACGAAACCATCGCAGCGAATGGAAGTACGCTTGGCAGAGCTACACAAGGCAACCACAACGTGACGTATACTGGCCGCTCCCAAGCCTTGGAGCTGGGATGGCTGTTTTTTCGTGCACGTTTTTACGCACCAGCAAATGGTCAATTCTTAAGTCGTGATCCGAACGGAATGTGTGACGGACTAAACGCAACTACCGCCTATTTTGCCCCGCGAACTATGGACCCAACGGGTCGCACCTCAATCAAATGCGAGTGCTATTCACTATCAAACAGGCATACTGACGCAGGGGGATTAGTCTTAACTCCAAAGACGGTCGAATGTAAAAGCGTCGCGTCTACGTGTTGTGATGCCGCATGTCAAGTCTGGTATGGTGACTGGGAAATCGCTCAACCAGCAGAATTCAAATGTCCATGGTTTGAAACCGACGACCCCGAGCTCTGCGATGTCTTTCGACAAATTCGGGAAATCTATTTGGACTGCTACAGCGATGTAAAGGCAGGGAAATGCGGAAACAAGTGTGTAGAAATGGCAGATTGCGCTTTAGGGAGGGTCGGGCGAGTTCATAGTCGATTCATCATCTATTCTGGCTCGGCGAGGAATTGGTGGGGAAGGTTGCCACTATTTGGGCATGGTTTCCCCGGGGGAATTCCCATTGATGCTCCGACTGACGGAGGCATTATGATTTTTGATCCTCGCACTGGCCGAAAGCACTATGTTCACGCATCTCCACGAGGGATCAGCCTTTTCGGACAATGTGATCTATGGGTTTTGCCGCCAAGTGTTGAAATCGAAATCGACTTTCCCTCTGGCTACTTTTGGCCTCAAGAGGTGCAAGATCCTCCGATTGGACTCTGGTAGAGACTTTTCGATCCGGTGTTGAAAAACAATTCGGTTCTTCAACAGGCTGATATGCAAGACCGTACAAAGAATCAAGACCCATTTCAGGTTATTGCCTTGCCGGCTGACAGTGGTCCGTCCAAGTGGAGGCGTATCCTGTGGACGTGCCTCGCTGTTGTACCTGTTTGGCTATTGCAATGCATCGCGTTTGGTCTTCCGTTGTCCCTGTTGAACGTTAATGCTAGGCTAGTTGAGATGTTCAACTTAGTTTTTTTGTTTACTGCTTGTCCGCTGGCGTGGGTATTGATGCGGAATTCCGGTAAAACGTCAACGGTAAATACTCGGCGGCAGTCTGAAGTGAAGGTTCGCGATAACAAGAACGTCCCTTGATCTCGAAGAGCTCTGACCATTCGGCGGTCACGAATCTGGAACGCGCCGCTTTCTGGCGTTGAGCTCTGCGTTTTTCTCTGCGGGATCATATAACCGAGGAGTTTCCGGGGCCAGTTATTAATAAGTCTTTCAATCTTCTTGCAGTGGCATTCTGATGTCGAGTTAAGCGTGACCGTTGCTGTTACGGGTCGAATTTATGTCGTAGATTTGGCCGAATTGAGAGTGTAGGGTTTTGAGCGTTTCCCAAGCCCGTTGGCCGAGTTGTTGAGAATTCCGGAGGGGTGATTTGGGTCGGTGGTCGAATTGTGATCGAATCCTTCGGTGGCGGCCGTGCTGTTATCGCAGTTTGCATGGGTTGTGATCTTTCGCATGCGGCGTACTGTTGTCAGCAGTTTCAGTGTCTCGGGCCTTCGGGGCAGACCCTGATAAGAAGCCTAGTGTACGCTGGCCTTTCACGTCGCGACCAGTGAGTTTTTGACTGATTGCTCGAGTGTTGCCTTTTTGGTGAGAGGCATGCTTGTCGGTTCGTGATCGTGCCGAAGGCGCTGTGGCTTATTTATTAAACGTTTTGTCTATACATGTAACGGGGGAGACGATGCGCAGTGTTCGAGGTGCCAATGTGCTAGCCCAGTTAATTGTTGCATTTGTTGCCACAGCAAACTGTATTTCCTGCTATTCCGAGGATCTTGACGAGTTTGTCAAGATCTCAAAAGTTGGAGCCACTGAGAGGCCCTCGGGGCAGAAGGATGCTTGGGAGGTTCTCTTGAGTTGGCGCCTTGAAAGGCAGGGTCAGTTCGAAATGTTATATGATACATCTCCAATGGAGGTCTCAGAGAGGATTTGTGCCGAGTTTGAAAGTTGCGACGAAAGAGAAGCGCTGAACTTGGCAATTGCCTCGTCTCCCGATTTCTTGCCCTCGTTCAAGAGTCTCGATAACTTAGACGCGACTAACGAGAAGCGGTATAGCAAGTTGGAAGTACTGCGGGGGTCCAGTGCTCGCACTTTGCGAAGGTGAAAGTCTTCCGTCATCGTTTCATGCGCCTTTGTACATGGCAGTTAGAATGCCTGCATCACTTCTGCACAAACGAGCACTTTAATGGAAATCCGCGTGTCCTATGCGATTGGCATGAGAATGCAGCGTTTCCGGTGGTTCGTGCATTTGAGCGAAAGGCCGCTGCACTGGAAATGTTTCCAAATCACCACAGGTGGCTGGGATACTTCTTTGTGTGCTTGACATCCCGGGAGGACTTGTTGTGCCACGAGGGAGATGAAGAGTTTGGAGCAAGGATGTCGGAATGGAGGGAGTGGTTTGGGCAGAACAGCGCGAAGCTAGTGCAACGCGGTGATTATCGAGGGTGGATCTTAATTGAGACACCGCAAGCCGAGGAGAGTTCAGCGCCGGGCATAATGATTGTGTTTCCTGAGTTTCTTTTGCCGAAATCGCCGTTTGTCGCGAAGGAAGATGCACAAGTTGTGCCTCCGAGTCTGAGGCGGGTTATGTCGTGGTAAGCGATGCCCTCGGCAGACGCACGAGCAAACGGGACCAGCGGGGTGATGTCACCATCTACAACTTCGACAATTTCTGGCAAGCTGCTGACTGTTACGGGCCGATTGATGTCGTAGTTTTGGCCGAATTGAGAGTGTAGAAATATCGGCATTATTTTCGGTGGTTGGCCGATTTGTTGAGAATTCCGGAGGGGTGATTTGGGTCCGTGGTCGAATTGTGATCGAATCTTTCGGTGGCGGCCGCGCTGTCATCGCAGTTTGCATAGGCTGTGATCGCCCGCATGCGGCGCACTGTGGTCAGCAGTTTCGATGTTTCAGGCTGTGACGATCGGGCCCGTTTGGAATCGCAGCGAAGTGATCTACTTGTCCTGCGGTGCGCGAGGTGTTGCCGATTGCGTGGGCAGGTCGATGTCATGACGGTACTGGTCAGCCAGATTTTCAGGTCTCTAATGAATCTCAACCGTAACGCGAGCAATCTCCTCGATCGTCGTTTTGCCGGAGAGTACTTTCTGAAGCCCGTCGGTTCTCATTGGCAGCATACCGTTCTTGAGTGCTGCGGTTCGGATTTGGGCGGCATTGGTTCGCTGGGTGATCAGGCTTTGAATTTGATCATCAATTGTGAGCAGTTCAAAGACCCCAAGCCTTCCTCTGTAGCCAGTCCCGCGACAAAGATCGCATCCGTTGCCGTGGTAGATCGTATAGGGCGACTGGTCCGAGACGAGCTCTGTCAACAACTCCTGTTCTGCCTGCGTTGGATGGCAAGGCGATTTGCAGTGCGGACAGATTTTCCTCACTAGCCGCTGAGCAAGGACGGCCAGCAGGGAGCTGGCTGCGAGATAGGGCTCGATGCCAAGGTCCAGCAGGCGTGTCACGGCACTGGGGGCGTCGTTGGTATGCAGGGTCGAAAAGACCATGTGACCGGTCAGCGATGCCTGAATGGCCATGACGGCCGTTTCTGCATCTCGTATTTCGCCCAGCATGATGATGTCCGGATCCTGCCGCAGAATACTGCGTAGCCCGCTCGCGAAGCTCATACCCTTCCGTGTATTGATCTGCGTCTGGCTGATTCCGCTCAGTTCGTATTCGATCGGGTCTTCCAGCGTCACCGCGTTGCGGGCTCTAGTATCCAGCTCCATGAGTGAGGCATAAAGAGTCGTGCTCTTGCCGCTGCCGGTCGGCCCGGTCACCAACACCAACCCATGTTCCTGTCGCACGGCACGGCGATACCGTTCCAGCGTCCCAGCGTCCATGCCCAGTTCCTGCAGCGTGTAGAGTCGGGCACCCTTGTCCAGAAGGCGAATCACAATTCTTTCGCCGAAGCTGGTGGGCATCGATGCGATACGCAGATCGATGAGCCGCTGACCAACCTGAACGGTAGCTCGACCGTCCTGAGGCAGCCGCTTTTCCGCGATGTTCATCCGGCCCAGCACTTTGATGCGTGTCAGTACTTCTTCCTGAATGGCTTTGGGAAGTGTGTGAGTATCAAACAGAATGCCATCAATCCGCATGCGGACAGTCACACAATCCTCGACAGGCTGGATATGAACATCGGATGCAGTCGCACGGACGGCTTCAAAGAGCAGTGAATTCACAAGTTGGATCACGGGTGCCTGCTGACCTGATTCCAGCAGGTCGTCTCGTTCCTCAGAGATATCGCTTGTGACATCCCGAACCTGCTGCCCAATTTCGCTCAGTAGACCTGTGGTTCTGTCGGTCCGGTGTTCATAGGCCGAATCAATTGCCTTAAGGAGAACATCCTGAGAACAAAACACGAGCCGCAGTGGCGTATTGAGCCAGCGACCGACTAAGTCGAGAAATTGCAGTGATTCCGGCCGCGAAAGCAACAGAACGCTCGATGGGCCAACTGCGTGACCCTGAGGTTCTCTGATATCTTCTCGAGGATCCGATGCTACGAGACCGATGAACTGGTGCCGACGGCAGAGCGAAATGGGCGTGGACTCAAGGAATTCACTCCATGGTTTCCATGACTGCGGGATCGCTTCGATGTAGTCAACAGTCCAGTATCGAGCGAGACACTGCAGTTCCAGATCTCCCTGAACCCCGAGGGAACGACTCCATTCAAGGGGTGTCAGATCCCGCGATTGTTGGAAGGCCGGTTGTTCGTTCAGCTTCGAGGCGGCAAAATCACGGAGCGTCTGGTTCCACCGCGAGCCGTCCAGGTCTTCCACTCGAAGTCGGCGGAGTTGTGTACCGATGTCGCGTAAGTCGGTTGCTTGCAGAGACGAATCGGACATGGAATGACCCAAGTTTGAAGATCAACGCCGTTTTTGGACTGGCCTCATCTTACCAGGATCGGCCGACTTTGAGGAAACGTGCCCGGGACATTGGCACGTCCGGTATCGCGTTCCGACAGCATCTTCAGGTCTCGGAATTTGTCGTCTCGCAGGATGACCGGTCGGATAAAGACAAACAGCGTCGTTCCGCTCATCTGACTGGTGTTCTTGCTGATCAGATATTCGACAATGGGGATCTGTTCCAGAAACGGAATCGAATCACGAGTGACGGCGTGATTGGAGCGATTCAGGCCACCCACAATAATGGTGTGTCCGTCGGGAATCGTGACCGTGCTTTCGATCTCGTCGGTCTGCCGAGGTGGAGGTCCCGAAGTTGAAGCGGATGCCTGAAACGCATTCATGGTGAATGTGTATTCCAGGTTCAACTGCTCACCTTCACTGATATGCGGTGTCACAGTGACCGTTGTTCCGGCTTCGGCATAACCTGCAAAGGAAGTTGATGAGACGTTGTTGAAGGTATTGAAGCTGCTGAATGGCACCTCAGTCACACTGGTCAGATATCCGGTCGCATGATCATTGACCAGAATCCGCGGGGATGAGATCACCTTGGCTCGACGGTGATTGGAAACCGCTCGCAGAATGACATCTGCCACGCTGGGGTCGACCAAAACACCGTTGAAGCCAAGACCCGGAAGAATTGAGAGGGCTCCTGTCGTGCGATTCACTTCGCTGAATCCATACGATGAAAACGCAAACAGCTTTTCCGGACCGCTGCGATCCCCGCCAGAAAACTCCACGCCCAGGGTAAAGTCATCCGAAGTGTCGATCACAACCAGTTTTGCTTCGATCATGACCTGAGGGCGAGGTTGGTCAAGTTTCTTGATCAAATCCGCATACACTTCATGAACGTCGGGCGTTGCCACAATGATCAGCATGTTCGCAGCCGCATCGGCCGTGATGCGGGCTCGGCCGACCGCTTCCGTGATAGACAACGGCTTTGGCTCAACATCGACTTTCAGGTCTGATTTCTGAGCCGTTGGCTCATTCCTTGGCCCATTGAGTTGTGCAGCAGCACCGGCGACCTTATCCACAACCTCCTGAGGCAATTGCCCTGACCGACTCATCACATCATCGGGTACTGCGGTCTCAGGCCGACTAACACCCTTCGAGTTACGACTTTGATCGAGATCGAATCGTCCCTGGGTCTGCTTGTCCGCGGCAGCTGTGGATTTCTGACCATTGCGGAGAGCACCTTCAAGGTCGCGAATTGTCCCAAGCAGTTCGTCCGCCGTGGCATATTTGAGTTTGTAGTAGCGAACTGGACTATTTCGATCGGTTTCTGCAACCGACGTGTCCAGCCTCTGAAGGATGCTTTCGATTTCCAGATGGAATGCATCCGTCGTTGAGACAATCAGCAGATTCTGATCTTCATCCACCGCCACGCGAAAGACGGGCCTGGATTCTCTGACTTCCAGCATCGAAGTGACGATCCTCTGCAGCCTTTCTGCGGCCAGGCGACGTGGAGCATACACTTCCGTTCGAATGTCCACAGGGACATCGAGTGTCTTCAGGTATTCCTCCAGATGCTGAACGTCTTGCTGTGTGCCGACCAGAATGACTTTGTTCGTTCGTTCATCAAACGCCACTTCTGCACCGCGAGACGCTGTTGCATCTGGAGCCTGACCGGATGCCCGACGACGGGCGTCGAGGAGCTTCTCGATTTTCTCGGACAGAGTCTTTGCATCCAGAACTCGTGTTGGGACAAATCGAGTCACAACGGATTCCCGCGGCTGGTCGATCAGTTTAATGAGTCGTTCCAAACGCACGATGTTGGAAGCGAAATCCGTCACGATCAGCATTCGTTGCTCTTTGAGAGCCAGAATGTTGGCCGATGCTGTTGGCACGCCAGTAGTACTGCCCGAGGAGAGAAACGGACGGATGCTCTGCTCCAACTGGGCAGGATCGGCGTGCTGCAGCACAAACACCTGTGTGACCGGCGTCTCCCCGCCGCTCTTCTCAATGGCACTCTGAGCATCCTGTTCGACCGCACCTTCATGCAGTCGAGCCACATCCACGACACGTTTCCACCCCGGAGTATTCGTATCGATCAATGCCAGCCCATTCATCCGCAAAGCACTCTGGAGCACGCCCAGCAACGACTCCACCGGCACATCCTTTGGGGCACGGATATTGATCTTCCGAGTTGCCAGATTACCATCATACATGATCTTGATCTGCAACCGCTGACTCACATAGTCCACCAGCGTCGCCAAATCATGTTCCCCCGGAAACTGCAGCAGAACCGATTGCTCATGGCCGTCCTGTGCACCCTCCAGGACACTTGGCACCAGAATCGCGATCAACATGAACAGTAAAGTTGGCACAACATTTTGCACGTTGAGAGCTCCAAGGGCGACAATTGAACCACTAGAACCACATGGTCATGTTACAGCTGACTTGAGCCTGTGTCCGATGACCATCTAATGTGCTCCAGATCCACAGATTTCGCCATCTCTACCTGATATTCGTCACAAGATTCGCTCCCCCCGGCCCTCACGGAACTCTGGCAGAGCGGCAGAAACTGCTGATATTGGGTGCGGTTAAGCGTCGACGATCGAGCCGACCATTTTGATGGCACACGCCCTTCGTGTCCCATCGGTTCAAGTTTCGAGCCAACCGGATGGCTCGTGGAGTGTGGGGCGATACTCAACACCGATCCTGCTGTGGTAGTAGGAACGATTACAGGAAAGGCGATTCAATGGGGCGATGCAGTTTCATGATGAAGCGGAGATGCCAGAACAGGGCAGGGGGGCTTCAGATTCTGATTCGTTCGACCTCATCGAGCGTGATTTCGTCATCGGTACGATCGTAGAGTTTGGTCGTACGAGGAGACTCATGGGCCGCTATGGCCTGAGCCTTTTCTACGGTTCCGCCGTTTTGCAGGTAGGCCGTGATCCCGGTTGCCCGAAATGTATGGCAGCAGACTTTGTTGGAGAGGCCTGCCCGCATGGCTCTCCGCTTGATCATCCGAAATGCATCATTCCGGGACATCCGTTTTTGCGTCAGTTGGCCGGTCGTGCCGAGAGCGGAACGGAAGAGGGGAGCGAGTTTGTCTTCACCATGCCCGGAAGCCCTGAGATAGGCATCAATGTACTCTTCCGCCGTGTGATGAGCCGGAACGGCATGATGCTTGCCGCCTTTCTCATGCAGCCGGATCCAGGCCCGGCGACCGATCTGGTAGTAGTCATCCACCTGCATCCCGACGACGGCACTGACTCGAGCAAAGGTGAACAGCATCACCGAGATGAGTGCTCGATCCCGCAGTCCGATGATGGTCGACGTGTCGATGGAATCCAGCAACTGCCGAGCTTCGTCCGCCGTCAAAACTGGAGTCTTGCCACGTTTGATGACGTACTTCGGACCGCGAACCGAGGACGATGGATTCATGGGAATGATCTGCCCGACGACCAGCCAGTCCAGACACATCCGAATGGCCGCCAGATGCTGCTTTACCGTTGGTTTGGCGTATGTTGCGGTCAGATGCTCCACATACGCTGCAACGACAATCGGCTCCAGATCATCCAGAGCCAACCGACGATCATCACACCACGCAAAGAAATCCACGAGTGCTCGATGATACGCCTGGCGAGTATTCCGATTTCGAATGTTCGCCGTGAAGAACTCATAAAACCGCCGAGTCGCCTTGACTCCGGCGACTCGAACCAGTCGTGGCACCTCTGTCGCTCCGACCGACCCCAAAACCACCAGTTCCTTGTCGTCTCCTCCCATACCCCTCCATGAACCATAACGTCCTTTATGGTTCATGAATTTCGGTAGATCCGCAAGAGCGAATGCACTGGACAGAATTACGTTTGACGTTGCTCGCTCTCTTCAGCGCGGCGGAACACTCCAATGAGCATGTCTCCCGCCAACTTCGATGTGAGCTATGCCTCTCAAATCCAGTCACCCACATCGAATTCTGCAGTAACCAGTTGCAGACTCAGTCTACGCTCAGAAGTGGTGAGGGAGCCCTTGCGTCGAATGACCACGCAGGCAAGCCCCATCAAAACAGCCCGAGGACAAGTCAGTACCAACTGGCGAATGCCGTTGGTTTTGATTACCCGCATCACCTCAGGCTGCTGTTATTCCGTGATCAGCAGGCCAAGTGACTCAGTAATGGCAGCGCTGCTATTTCGCAATCCGTGGCCATTCTTGACAAACTGGTCGGAAGGCCACCGCACTGAGAAGCATCAAACGTGTCGTCATTCAAACCAAATAGCAGCCTGCAAGACGCAAAAACGCGGAGCAATTGTACCTGCGTATTGAGACGGTCTGGGCGCCGTAACTGCAATTTCAGTTTCTCAGCGATGTGGTTCGCGACCAAACGGGCAACACAACTGTGCGCAACGACGATTTCTTGCCACGGCGCTAATTGTGAGAGGAGTTGCCGGAATGAGAAATCGGCTTCTGCGTCCGAGTCAACGTCCGGATCCTCGCTGTGAAGTTTAACGAAGTCGAAGCTTCCGCCGGCCCGCTGACATAGAGAATCCTCAAGACAACATCCCCCAATTCGACGACCGTGCGGCATCATTGGTCATGAGGACCCTATTCCTCAGTCAGCAGGTGCTCCGGCACCTCCTCCATGAAGCCAAGCAGATTCTGACTTCGACGCGGATGTCGAAGTTTCGCGATTGCCTTGCATTCAATGCCACGAATCCGCTCTCTGGTACAATTCAGGGTTCTGCGCGAAATGAAGTGCGCGTGTTCTGACAGTGATTATCCGATGAGAGCGAACTTGGCGAGGTGGAGTGCATAGAGTTTGGCGA
>VFQT010005274.1_pt1 | contig 9986 bp, 8 predicted proteins | sample 3512381 | NCBI WGS metagenome assembly VFQT01 (sample SAMN10412376, study PRJNA504923) | tailings metagenome | isolation source: Relicate 2 Philex TSF3 active mining site | place: Philippines: Tuba, Benguet | collected 2017-08-29 | reverse complement strand
TGAAAAACCTAGCACCAGGTTGAACCGACCTAATTGTTCAACCGTAAAAAATACACTCCCGTGCGCCAATAAGACCCCAAGGATTGCGATGGCACGTAGAAAATCCAGTCCAAAGATTCGATTGTGAGAGGGTAGGGCGGTTAGTTTGTTTAATAGTATTTTCATGTGCTGGTAGCCTTGTAATCAGGGTTCGGCTGCCAATTGTACATGAATTAAATAAACAGGAGCAGATGTTCATCTGCTCCTGTAAAGATGTTACCCTTCCGGGGTGACGATCGCCATGATGAGGTAGACTAGCAGCATGGCACCGTTGAAGGTGAAAAATCCCAGCACAAATAACAAGCGCACAATAGTGGGGTCGATGTTGAGATAGTCGCCGAGACCTGCGCACACACCCGCGATCATGCGGTTGGATTTGCTCCGCGTGAGGGTTTTGATTTCGTTCATTGTTCACTCCTTTCGTTTGATTACACCTTTCTTACGCGAGTGAACAAAAAGAGTTGCAGGTTATTTGTATTTTCGCCCTTCGAGATAATTGGCAATGGCGGCATACAGCAGGAAAATACCTAATGCAATGAAAAGTGCCGCCTGCAGCCCCAGCCACTTTAATTGCCACATCCCAAACCCGGAAAATGCCACTCCAACTAATCCATAAAAGGTCGCATTCCGCATGTACACAGATTTGACGCGTTTTGCTTGAAACAAATTGTGTGCTGTGAGTTGTTCCAGTTGATGTACTTCGTCTTCATGGCGGTCTTTGCATGCGAGGACATCATCAACAAGTGTGGCGCACTCTGTGCAAAGTCCGCGCTGGCAATATTTGCATAAACCGACAGCGGGTTGGGTGGGGTGGTAGTAACAGTTCATGCTTTCCTCGTTTAGTTTTAAGCCTTAATTACCGGATGCCTCAATACAGTTTTCATTTTATCAGGAGCAGATTTGCGTGGATCGCTCAAGTAGATTTCATGGTGTTTCCCGCCGCTCGGACCTACACCGTCCATCAAACCATTCCCTGTCATGAAAGCTTTCATGCGGTCAATCGTGGCAGGTTCAGTGGCATAAGGACCGATATACATGGTCTGAACACATAAACCTTCTTCGAAATAAGACAGTCGCACTTTGTTGAGCATTTCGCTATCTCCCTTCTTTTTACGGACCTGTTCGAGAGCTTCTACAAAACTATCATTGGTAATTACATCTGGCTGCATGATCATTAAAGTGTAGAACCAATTATCTTTAATTCTTATATCAAAGAAACCATCTTCAACCCACCATAATCCTTCCAATGCCATTACAGGATAATCTATGGCATTGGACTTGCGCTTTTTGAACATGAATTTGAGTGTGTATGCCATACTATACAATGCTTGTGTTGCTTCTGCGAACATGGGGGATTTACCCGGCTCAGAACCTTCTTCAATAGCGCCATCGATCATGGCGAACTGCAAGTTCGGCACTTGCACCGCTTCGATCTTTTTTGCCGATGGTTGATACAGATGCTTGTATTGTTTTTTTAGATCCAGGAGTTTCATGATCAATCCTCTTCTTTGACTAGCCCTTCCAAATGACATCTTTCCCGTATTTCTCTTGCAGTTCATCGACCACTTCTTGAAGCTTGCGAGACTTTTCGCTTCCGACATCCCATAAACTGAGTTGCCGTACCGGCGCTCCGATTCCGCTGACACCGACTCCTAATAACCTCACAGCTTGATTAGGCTTTCGGACAGAGCTCATCAATTTGATGGCTGCGCGATAGATCTCATCTTCGTTATCTGTGGAAGTTGGCAAGGTGGTTTGTCTAGTCAGTGTAGTGAAATCGGGCCAGCGGATCTTGATCTTTACGGTCTTTCCGGCGAGGTCGTTTTTGCGTAACTGACGAGCCACTTCACGGGCTTGTTCTCTCAGGGTCTTTTCCAATGTCTTTTGGTCGCTAATATCTACATTGAATGTCGTTTCCTGGCTAATGGACTTGGTTTCTGATTCGGTGGAGATGGGGCGATTATCTATGCCATGTGCATGCTGCCAGAGGTCACGTCCATTTTCGCCGAATAAGTTGACGAGTTCCTTTTCAGGCCAGCGGGCAATGTCACCGATGGTGTGGATGCCAAGTTCGGCTAATCTTGCATTCGTTTTTGGTCCTACGCCCCAGAGCATATCTGCCGGAAGAGGCTCTAGAAATTTAGCTTCTTCGCCAGCGGGAACAACTGTAAAACCGAACGGCGGTTCATTCTTTTTTTTGCTCGACTTTTTCCCAACCTCTGTCGCGATCTTTGCCACAAGTTTGTTGGACGCAATGCCAACGCTTGAGGGTAGATTCAGTTCGGCACGGATGGCAGTTTGGAGGTCCAGAGCGAGACGGGTTTTATCCGTTTGAATGTCAGAGATATCAAGGAAGGCTTCGTCGATGGAAATTTGTTCCACTAATGGAGTTAGGTTGTGAAGTTTCTCCATCACCTTTGCAGAATATTCCCCATATAAATAATGTCGACCAGGCACAATGATCAAATCACGGCACAGACGCACAGCTTTGGACATGGGCATGGCGCTGCGAATTCCTAGTGCGCGTGCCGCATATGAGCACGAAGCGACCACACCGCGTTCATCGGGCTTTCCGCCAACTGCAAATGGTTTACCGCGCAGTTGTGGATTTTGAGTTTCCTCAACGGAGCAATAGAATGCGTCCAGATCGAGGTGAAGGATAGTGCGAGGCATATTCTTATTATAGTTCAGTCGATTTAACACCAAGAAAGGGCAAAAAATGGGAAAAATTGACTATGATTTTGTTCTATTTCATTATTGAACAATTATTAAAGAAAAGTTATACTAGATAAGCGTATAGTCAAAAGGGAACTTTTCACTTAATCACTACGTCCATACCCCGTATGACTGATGGAGGAAGAAATGAAACTTGTTATGAGAATGATTTCAACAATGCTCCTGTTGGCGGTTCTATTGAGCCTTGCCCCAGGAGGGACAACCAGCGCAAGCGCTGCATCCTGTTATTGGGCGCAGTTCGTTGCGGATGTGACCATTCCAGATGGAACGAGCTTTGCGCCAAATACCGCTTTCAAAAAGACATGGCGTCTTAAGAATATCGGTACGTGTGCGTGGAATAGCAATGATGTTTCCCTGATCTTTGATAGTGGCGAGAAGATGAATGCGCCTGCTTCATTGGCTTTGCCAACAACGGTGAACCCTGGTCAGACCGTAGACATCACTGTCGATATGACCTCTCCTGCCGCGGCTGGTCATTATTTTGGTTACTGGAAGTTCAAGAGCAACAGCGGCGGTACCTTTGGTATCGGTTCGACGGCTCAGAAATCGTTCTGGGTAGAGATTCGTGTTGCTTCCTCCGCAGGCACCGGATATGACTTTACTGCCAATGCCGCATCTGCTGCATGGTCCAGTGGTGCAGGTGCGTTGACCTTCCCAGGTACCGATGGCAATGCCAATGGCTTCGGTTTGAGCCAGGCGACTCCAAAACTTGAAAGCGGTGTCACCTCTGCTCAACCTGGCTTGCTCTTTGCACCAAACAACGTGACCAATGGTTATGTTCAAGCATCTTATCCTGCTTTCCGTGTCCAATCTGGTGACCGCTTCCAAGCGACCATCGGTTGTGAAGCTGGTGCAACCAATTGTTACGTTGCTTACAGCCTGAATTATCAGATCGGAACAGGTCCTGTAAAAACTTTCTGGACCTTCCGCGAAAAGTATGAAGGTTGGACCTATAACGTCAATCTCGACTTGAGCTCACTTGCCAATCAAGATGTGAAGTTCACGCTTGTTGTCTCTGCGTATGGCTCTCCGGTGGGTGACCGTGCTATGTGGGTCAATCCAATCATCTCTCGCCCCGGCGGCGCGCCACCTCCTCCTCCAACCGTAACTGGTACACCTCCCACAGCCACTCCAACTGCGACGGGCACAATCCAACCAAACGCTTGTGACCGTGCTCAGTTCGTTGCTGATGTCACTGTACCCGATGGTACTTCCTTTGCTCCAGGTATTGGTTTCACCAAGACCTGGCGTTTGAAGAACGTTGGTACTTGTACCTGGACCAATTACAGCATCATGTTCGACACCGGCGAAAAGATGGGTGGACCTGATTCCGCGCTCATCCCAACTACGGTTGCTCCTGGTCAAACTGTGGATATCACTCTCAACCTCACTTCTCCAACCACTGCTGGAACCTACCGTGGTTACTGGAAGTTGAAGAACAACACCGGTGTTCCGTTTGGTATTGGCTCTGCGGGAACAAAGTCCTTCTGGGTTGAGATCAAGGTCTCTGGCACGGGTATCAATCCGAAGACTCCCACACCGCCTACGCCGGGTACACCTGTAACCCCTGCAACCCCGGTTTCTGGAACGGTATATGACTTTGCTGCAAACGTTTGTACAGCCAAGTGGTATACCGGCGCTGGTGAAATTCCATGCCCTGGCACCGATGGAGATAGCAAAGGCTTCGTCCTCATTGCAAATCCATCCCGCCTCGAGACTGGTACCAATGATCCCCGCACAGGCATTATCACCTTCCCACAGAACCAGAACAATGGATACATTCAAGGTATTTATCCATCGTATCAAGTCAAGTCTGGTGATAAGTTCCGCGCCACCATTGGTTGTGAGAACGGTGCTACCTCTTGTTACGTAGTCTTCCGACTCGATTACTCCATCTCTGGCAGCTCATCCATTCAAACCTTCTGGGCGTTCGTTGAGAAATTCGATACCCCATCGGGTAATGTTTACAATGCCGATATTGACCTTACTCCGTTGGCTGGGCAGAGCGTAAAGTTCATTCTCACCGTGCTTTCTACGGGCCCTGCAACTGGCGACCGTGCATTATGGGCAGGTCCGATCATCTTCAACCCATCTGGCGCTTCAGTCCCCGTGGCAAGTGCCACACCAACTGCTACTGGCACAACGGCGGCTCCTTCAGCTACATCAACAACCGTGGCTCCGTCTGCAACACCGACGGCAACCGGAACGCCAACCCCAACCAGTACACCGTAAGCTAACATGAAAAAAAGTTCCCGTTGTCCAATGACAGCGGGAACTTTTTAATTTCGCACTCGTCACCCTGATAAGGAGACTGTATGAAACGATTTGCGATTCTGACTCTTATCTTCTTAACCGCCTGTACTTCACCTTCTTCAACGCCCACTCCCGCCTCTCTCTTCGACGGGTCGCCTGTTCCACCTACTCTTGCTTTTGACTCTTCATCCCAGCCGCTTTCACCTACAAACCAGGTGCTTCCTGTTGTTACTCAACCTGGCATCCCCGGCTCGGTGGCAGAGACTGGCGAATTGTATTTCTTCCTCCAACCTCGTCTTGGCGGTGGGACGATCGAGCTGGTGAAAGTTTCCGCTGCCTGCATCACAGACCCGGTCAACTGCCAGCCAATGGAAAGGATACAAGTTCCGTTCGCATTCAACTTCACCATCAATGCCTTATCCTGGTCACCAGATGGCAAGTATGCCGCCTTTTCGTACTCATCCAACCCGAATGGCACTCCAACACAACTCTGGCTTTTCGACGCCAACACAAAGACATGGAATACGCTCGTTGAGTATCCATATATCGACCCGCCTTTTTGGTCACCTGATGGTCAGTGGATCGCCTTCCGCACTCAAAATGGAATGGGTGGGGAGGAGGTCTTCATTATCCGTCCGGATGGTAGCGAGCTAAAGAATATCGCCGCTGATTTGCCCGTTGAAGGTCGCCCTTACATCATGGACGGTTGGTATACCGAGAATGTCATCATGCGTTCTGCCTTGCCCGGCGCACAAGGCAATATCTATCTAGTCCGTGCCGCCAATGGACAGTCTCGCCCGATGTTCGAGACCTTGCTGACCAAAGCCCAATTTATTGCGTCTCCCGATGCGGGTTTCTTTGCCTATGATGAATATGATTACACCTCGCAAAATCACTTTGTGAAAGTGATGGAACCCGATGGTGCAAATGCATTAACCCTTACACAATTTGTAGGTGGTTCGATCTACCCTATGATCTGGTCACCAGATAGCAGCCTGATCGCATTCAATTACTATGGCAGTATGACCAGTGGCAACCCAGTCGCGGAAGTATTTGTCATTCCTAGAAGAGGCGGGGAACTTAAATCCGTTTACAAAGGCAACACGGTTGGGCGTTTGCTCTTCTCCCCGAATGGAAAGTATCTTCTCATTGAAGAGACTACTTCTGCTTCTGGTGGACACTTATACCTTGTGGACTTAGCCACCTCCAGCGTCAGTATCCTGCAAGCTCCGGGGCTATCCACTGATTACGATTGGTACGCTCCATCATGGAGACCTTAACAAAAAAAGCCATTTCCAATTGGAAATGGCTTTTTGAAATTTAAGATTTTTTATAGGGAGATTGCCCATTCACCCTGACGCATCACCGGCTCGCGATTGCCGTCCTTGGTGATGCCATCGATGTCCATTTGCGGAGAGCCGATCATGAAGTCGACGTGGTTGAGGCTGACGTTGCCTCCAGCGGCGATAAATTCGTCGTCGTTCAACTCAGTTCCTCCGGCGAGGGTGAAGCGGTAGGCACGTCCGATGGCGATGTGACAGGAGGCGTTCTCGTCGTAGAGTGTGTTATAGAAGAGGTGTCCGCGTTTGCCAATGGGGGATGAGGCTGGGACAAGAGCAACTTCGCCGAGGCGGTGTGAGCCTTCGTCGGTATCCACCAGTTTTTGAAGAGCGGCTTCACCTTTCTTGGCGGTGACCTTTGTGATGCGTCCGTTTTCAAAATGAACTTGGAAATCTTCGATCAATGTACCGCCATAGCTGAGCGGGAATGTGGCAGTTATGACACCATCTGCCCGGTTGCGGTCAGGCAGGGTGAAGACTTCTTCGGTGGGCATGTTGGCAGTGAAGGCAACGCCGTTCTGCGCCATCGATTGAGCGCTGATCCAGAGATGTCCACTGGGCAGTCCAAGGGTGAAGTCGGTGCCGGGGGCTTTGTAATGAAGGGCTGTATATTGCTTGGCTTGCAGATACAAAGCACGTTCACGTAATGAAGCGATATGCTTTTGCCACGCATCAATCGGGTCGGGCTGGTCGATGCGAGTGGTTTCGAAGATGGCTTTCCAAAGTTTTTCTTGAGCCTGATTGATGGGCAGGTCGGGGAAGATCTTGTGCGCCCAGGCATCTCCCGCTGCGGCGACCACGCACCAGTTGATGGCATTAGTGGTCACTTTTTCGCTGATGGGACTCCAGTTTTCCAAGTGCGCTCGTTGCATTTGCCCGACAACGTCTGCATCCAATCCGCCAAGCAAATCGGGGTTCGATCCGCCAATTGACAATAAAGCATCGCCGTTTTCGATCATGTTCAAGATGCCTTGGATTTGCCATTTGGAGTATTCACCAAACGAACCTTTGGGGGCATTTTGGGCTCGGATGCGAAGCATTTCTTCGTCTGCGAAGATGGCATCTACAAATTTTGCCCCTACTTTATAGGCTTCTTTGGCGATTTCTCTAACCAATGGTGCAAACTGATGCGGCACACCGCGCGTTCCCGCTGCGGTTATGATCAAGCGTTGTCCAGCGCGGATGTTAAGACCTACTTTGACAATGGCTTCTGCGTACTTAGCCAGCATTTCCTGATGGGTAGTTCCGGTCATGTTTCCTCGGTAAATTTGTGATAGTGGGCTCAAGTATAGCATGAGGCTGTGCAATTTTCCCTTGTCTTCGAGCATTACAAAAACGATGCACGCAGAATATGTATGCCCAAAAGAGGGGGGTGGGGATATACTTAACTCGAAACTCATTCCTTCACAGGAGCAACCCCATGCTTAACATCGAAAAAGTGGATACAGAGAATAAAAAGCAGGTCAAGCGGTTTGTGGAGTTACCATTTCGCATTTATGCCAACTGTCCGCAGTGGGTGCCACCCTTGAATGTGGATGCGTACAATCAACTCAATCGAAAAAAACATCCATTCCATGAGCATTCGGATGTAGATTTTTTCCTTGCTGTTCGTGACGGACGTGATGTAGGGCGGATCGCTGTTATTGAGAACAAACCTTTCAATCAATATCACAATGAAAAAACGGCTGATTTTTATTTATTCGAGTGCGAGAATGATCTCGAAGCGGCAACAGCTTTGTTTAGCACGGCATTTGATTGGGCAAAATCACGCGGGTTAAATACAATGATCGGTCCTAAAGGGATGGGACCGCTGGACGGCTATGGAGTGTTGGTCTTTGGACAGGAACATCGTCAGACGATGACCATGCTTAATTACAACCATGACTACTATCAGTCACTGGTGGAGGCGCAGGGTTTTACAAAAGAAGTGGATTTTGTCTCCTGCTATTTACCTGCCGATAAATTTCAGATCCCCGACCGGGTCAAGCGTATCACCGAGCGTGTTATGCAACGCGGACATTTGGAGATCAAAACATTCAAGAATAAAAAAGAACTCTTAAGCTGGGCTGATCGTATTGGAACCGCGTATAACAGTGCTTTCGTGAATAATTGGGAATATTATCCGTTGACCCAACGCGAGATCGATTTTGTGGTTGAGAACATTATGACCATTGCTGACCATCGGTTGATCAAGATCATTATCCACGAGCAGGATGTGGTCGGTTTTCTCTTTGCATTTCATGATGTTTCAGCCGCAATGCAGCGTGCAAAGGGAAAACTTTTTCCGTTTGGTTTGCTTGATATCTTGATGGAGATCCGACGTACGAATACGGTTGCGGTGAATGGCATGGGAATCCTGCCGGAATTTCAGGGGCATGGTGGTAATGCCTTGTTATATTATGCTATGGGAGAAACGCTGCTGAATTTTGGCCAATTTGCGCATGTGGAGATGACCCAGGTGGCAGAAACCACAGAGCAAATGCGCGCCGATCTGAAAAATTTGAATGGCGTGGAGTATAAAAATAATCGCGTGTATCGAAAGTTGTTGGGATAGGTCAAATTTATAGAATAAAACCGCGGATGAGAGCCATCCGCGTTTTTTGTTTTTCTTAAGAAGTTTCTGCTTTGCCAAGTTCCACAGTGATCGGTTCGCTCATACGTTGAACTTCGCCATCCTCTAACTTGGAAAGTGGGAGGATGATATGGAACTGACTTCCCGGAAAATTGACTTCATCATAACCGGGGCTTTCAACCCAGATACGTCCGCCGTGTGCCTCGACAATACCTTTGGAGAGTGCCAACCCCAGACCTGCTCCACCGCCTTTGAAGCGTGATTTGCTTGTGGAATGTTTGCCAAGTTCACCGGGTTGATAGAACTTTGAGAAGATCACTTCACGCAAATTTGGATCCACACCAACGCCAGTGTCGCTAACAATGAGCTCAACCCCGCCATTGGGTAAGTTGATAATGGCTGGGATGTGTTTTCCGCTGATGGTGATCCAGCCGTTGTTTGGGGTAAATTTGATGGCATTACGGATCAAATGATGGAAAAGCTTTTCCAATAAATGAGCGTCTGCTTTTACAAGAGGTATGGTAGAAACTTTGATGTTGAGAATCTGTTCGCGTTCTTTGACGGTTTTTACATGTTCCAGACATACTTGATGGATTAATTGACCTACATCGACCGGCTGAAGATGCGGTTTGAGAGAGCGCGCGTCGATCTGGGCAATGTCGAACATCGAGTCCATTACTTCGTGCAGACGAAGCGTCCCATCATGGATACCCTTCATCATGGACTTCTGTCCCTTTTCAATCTTGGGGTCATCCATCAACATTTCGGTATAACCTTTGATGACGGTCAATGGTGTCCGAAGTTCATGCGAGGCGATACTAATGAAATCGGACTTCGCCTGGTCGATACGTTGCAGTTCCTGATTATTCTTTTCCAATGTGCGGCGGGCTTGTCGCAATTCCTGGTTCAGGCGCATGAGGTTATCTACGAGGCGGGCATTTTCTAGTGCCACAGCCGTCTGGTTGGCATGAGCGCTTAGAACTGAAAGATCTTCACGGGTGTAACGGTTTCCGCTTAACTTTGAACCGAATGCAAGCAAACCGATC
>VFQT010005273.1_pt1 | contig 9986 bp, 7 predicted proteins | sample 3512381 | NCBI WGS metagenome assembly VFQT01 (sample SAMN10412376, study PRJNA504923) | tailings metagenome | isolation source: Relicate 2 Philex TSF3 active mining site | place: Philippines: Tuba, Benguet | collected 2017-08-29 | reverse complement strand
AATCCCCAGCCAAAAGCGAGCGTCAGCAATGGCAAGGCATCGCGGCGCTGCTCGTCACTCAGAGGCGCGTGCGGACTATCGGCACTCTCAGCCTCTTCCCGTTCATCGAGTCGAAACCATTCTGACCAGCGGCTCATGTTTAATTTTTCTCCCCTAATGCGTCATCGTGTTTGCGGCCGAGTAACCAGCCGTTCCCTACCCAAAGCACGCCGAGGACAGCGCCGATCAAGGCGGCGCCGCTCGGCGAGGTGCCAACCGCATCCAATGCGGTCTTGGCCTGCGCGCCCACATAATCGGCAGCGCGGTACACGGGTACGTCGATGAAACTCTTGGCTTTGTACTTGGACTCGGTGTCGAGCGAGCCCCACAGCATCTCGCGACCCGGCCGTATGAAGGCGTACTCACCCCAACGCCGCAGTACCAGCAGTGCCGCGATCATGCCGAAAATATTGAAAATCGACAGCAACAGGAACCCGACCACCATCAACACTGGTACAAAGGTCAGCAGCGTTCGAACACCGAGCTTTGATGCGATGCGACCCGTGAGAAACAGTTGCGAGAAGATCGTCAGTGACTGAACGACAAAATAGATCGTGGCGAAAACCTCGTTTCGGCGAGTCGTATCCTCGAAAGTCTCCGTGACGATGCGCAACTGCTCGAAGTAAAGAAAGGTATTCACTGCCGACAACAACACGACGAAGGACGCGATACCCAAAAGATAGGGAGATCGAAGCACGATGAAGATGCCGGCGAAGGGATTCCCGCCAAGTCCCGCGTCAATAGGCACAGCGGATTCGTCCGACGCTCCAGCCATGCGCTCACTGCGTTCTCGATTCCAGATACCAATCAAGATGCGCTGGCAAATGATGGCGCCCACGAAGCCGACTGAGCCCACGTACAAAACACCCGAGTTGCCGATCGAATCGACCAGTAAGCGTGCGATCAACGGGCCGACCAGTGCTCCAAACGTTCCACCTGCAGCGATGAACCCGAACAAGCGCTTGGTCTGCTCAGCCGAGAACATCTCGAGCAGGAAACTCCAAAAAACCGAGACCAGCATCAAGTTGAGCACGCTGATCCATACATAGAAGAAGGTGCCAACTCGCAGATTGGACTCGTCCATCTGGATGTTGAAACCAATGATTCCAAGAATTACGGCCACTGCTCCGTATACCCAAGGAAGCAAAATACTGCGACGGAAGCGGGCGATGAGCCAGCCGTATAGCGGGACTATCAAGATCGCGAATAGCGCCGTGTACAGCCACAGATCTGCGACACGATCACGTCCAAGCAAGGTCGCCACAGTCTCGCGGACAGGGCGAACCGCGAAATAGCTGCCCAGCACGAAGAAAAACAAACAAAATGCAGCCACGACGGCGGCCGTTTCGCGCGGCTCTACTTTGGCGAAGCGCGATAACTGGCGCTGCAGCGCCGTTTCAGTTTGCATCGACGTTCAAACCCCTAAACAGTGTTTTCCAGTCCGGTTGGCCTGTCGCGTCACTCGCAATCACTTCAAAAGTTTTGTTCTTTGCCTCGGGACGATCGAGAGCAGCGACGGCGATGGTGGCGACATCCGCCCGTGCAATGCGCCCCTGCCGTGACAGATCGTCGCCCTGCATCATCATCGGCAAAAATTCCCCACCGCGCACGTCGGTCAAACCGCCCGGCCGAACGATCGTGTATGGAACACCTGATGCTCTAAGAGCATCTTCACCCTTGAGCTTCCAAGTCAAAATATTCGAGTACATACGATTGAGCGGGTGATCGCGATGGGTCGCGCCCATCGAGGAGACGAGCACGAATTGCCGAATCTTTGCTTGAGCAGCTTGCTCCGCCAAACGACGGACTCCACCATAATCGACCAGTTCCGGCGTATTCGAAGGGTCGTTACGAACGTTGGAGCCCAAGGCGGAGATGACGAAATCAGCGCCATCGATCGCCTTCGCAATCCCCTCACCCGTACGCACATCGCCGACGATGAGCGCCACGTCGCCACCAAGTGATGCACGAGCACGAAGCTCATCACGTACGAGCGCTCGAACTCGGTAGCCTGCCTCAAGAGATTTAACGACTACTTCACGCCCGGTTCTGCCGGTCGCACCGATGACGAGAACGGTTCGGGCGCTAGCGCCCGCTGGCTCCGCAGCGACGACAGAGACGGTTGACAGTGTGCAGAGCGAAACCGTCACAGCGAGCAAGAGCCCGCGCCATCCGGATTTCATCGATCGACTCTCCCCAATCGCATCGAGACGAGGTCGATGATATCCCCTCGACGGGGGATAGAGATATGAGCGCCGCGCCGCTGCAGAACCGATTGCAGCAGCCGCGCTGGCTCAGGCTCGCCGTGAACCAGGCAAACCGGGGGATGACCCTCGAAACTGTCATACCAACGCAACAAATCGTGCTGTCCACCATGCGCCGACAAGCCGCCGACGGTGTGGATCGTCGCCTGTACCGGCACGGACGCCCCGTGGATGTTGACCCGGCGCGCATGATCTACGAGGGCTCGACCAAGCGTGCCGGGTGCCTGATATCCCGTGAAGATGACGTGGCATTCCGGGCGCGGCAAATTGTGGGTCAAATGGTGCAGGACACGACCGCCGTTACACATACCGCTTCCTGCGATGATCAGGGCATGCGAACGTCGTGAATTGATTGCGCGAGATTCATCCGCCGTTCGAGTAAGCGCCAGGCTCGGCAGATTAGGCATAGAGCCGAAACTGTCGCGCAAATGAGCCGCTTCTTCGTCATATCGCTCTGGATGACGCCAGTAAATCTCGCTCGCCTTGATAGCCATCGGACTATCGAGGTAAACCTGCCATCGCTGCAAATTCCATTGCTTAGCGTGCTTACCAAGGAGATAAAGAAGTTCCTGACTTCGACCCACGGCAAATGCCGGGATGACGATGTTGCCCCGATCGCGATCGGCCTGATCAATGATTTCACCGAGTTCAACCAAAGTCGCGGATCGATCGCGGTGGTCGCGATCGCCGTACGTACTCTCCATCACCACCAGATCGGCCTTCTTGAATGGATGCGGATCGCGCAGGATCGGCGAATCGTATTGACCCAGATCGCCACTGAAAACGATGCGCCTCACGGTATCGAGTTCACGCAACTCGAACTCGAGACTCGCGGATCCGAGAATGTGCCCAGCCTCGCGCAAGCACACGGTCATGCCTGGAAACGGTGCGTATTCGGTGTCGTAACGAATGACTCGCAACAATTTCAGACATTCCTGCACGTCGTCGAGATCGAATAGCGGCGTCGCTTCGGGCTCACCCGGTTCGCGGTGCCGATTGATGCGCTCAACCTCGCGCAAGGCCAAGTCGGCACTGTCTTCGAGCAGGATGGGCAATAGATCTCGACAAGCAGACGTGGTGTAGATCGGCCCTCGGTAGCCACGCTGCACGAGCAACGGCAAACGTCCACTGTGATCGATGTGGGCATGGGTCAGAAAAACCGCGTCCAACTCCCGGGGGTTGAACGGGAAATCCTCTCGATTGCGAGTTGTCGTCCCGCGACCGCCCTGAACCATGCCGCAATCGATCAAAAAGCTCCGTCCGCCAAGTCGCAGCACATGACAGGAGCCGGTTACCTCACCGGCCGCGCCGTAAAACTCGATCTCCATGGGGCAGCTCTCCTGAACTCTGCGCGCCGACACCCGATCAGGGGCGTGTTTGGGTATATTGTGGTGCTTCTACCTGAGCAGATGTGAACCGGAGAGCACTCGTGATCAGTTTGAACATCAACGGCGTCCAACGCGAAGTCGAAGCTGACGCGGACATGCCCCTGTTGTGGGCACTGCGCGACATCCTGCAACTCACTGGCACGAAGTATGGCTGCGGCATCGCACAATGTGGCGCCTGCACGGTCCACCTTGATGGCCAACCGGTCCGTTCTTGTTCGATTCCGGTGTCGGCAGCCGTCGGCGGTCGCATCACCACCATCGAAGGGATCGCCAAGGGCGAGCAATTGCACCCGGTTCAACAGGCGTGGATCGAACTCGACGTTGTGCAATGTGGTTACTGCCAGTCAGGCCAAATCATGTCAGCAGTGGCACTGCTCGAGACCAATACGAACCCTAGCGATGCCGATATCGACGCTGCAATGAACGGCAACATTTGTCGCTGCGGTACGTACCCGCGTATCCGCGCTGCCATCAAGCGCGCAGCTGAACTCAAGCGAGGCGGCAAGCCAGCATGAGCGCAGACGGTAACGGCGCGACCGATAGCGGTCGACGCCAGTTTTTGATCGGGATCGGCGTCGTCACGGGCGGAACGGCCGCCGGCATAGCTTTACGTCCTTGGTTGGTCGGCGCTGCCGAGGCCAACCAACCGCCCGCCAATTTTCAGCCTCACGCCTTCCTGCGCATTCGCTCGGACAACACCATCACGGTGATCATCGGCAAGAGCGAAATGGGGCAAGGCGTTTACGGCAGTCTGCCGATGATCCTCGCCGAAGAACTCGACGTGGACCCGACTAGCGTGAAGGTCGAAATCGCGGGCGTGGACCCGGCGTTCAATCACCCGTTCCTGCCGGCGCAATTTACCGGCGGCAGCATGAGCGTGATGACAACCTACGATGCGTTACGTCGTGTGGGCGCCCAAGCGCGCGCTGCTCTGCTCGCGGCAGCGGCAGAACAATGGAAGGTTGATGTCGTCACGCTGACGACCGACAATGGCGTCGTGCGCGACTCGCGAGGTCGTCGCTTGCGTTATGGTTCGCTGGTCGACGCAGCCAGTCGAATGCCGCTGCCTGACCCAACGGGCGTCACGCTCAAAGACCCGTCGACCTTCAAATATATCGGTAAACCACAGCGACGCCTCGACAGCCCGATCAAGGTGACGGGCAGCGCGACCTTCGGTATCGACGTCATGCGACCCGGCATGTTGACTGCCGTCATCGCACGACCGCCTACGTTCGGCGCGAGTTTGCGCGGGTTCGATGCCACGGCGGCCAAAACCGTCGCCGGCGTCGTCGATGTCAAATCCGTCCCGAGTGGTGTTGCCGTCATCGCCCAACACACTTATGCGGCGCTGCGCGGTCGAGACGCGCTCGTGATCGACTGGGAGACGAGCAGCAGTCAGTCACTCTCGAGCGAAGCGTTACGTCAGGAATGGAGCGCGCTCGCCAAACGCCCGGGATTGGTCGGTAAGAACGTCGGTGATGTCGTCACCGCCTTCCGTTCCGCAGCACGCACGATCGACGTCGAATACGAACTGCCCTACCTCGCCCATGCCTGCATGGAGCCCTTGAATGCCGTAGCCGAAGTCACGGCGGACGGTTGCGAGCTATGGCTTGGCACGCAGTCGCAATCGCAAGATGCGCGTTTCGTTGCAGAAGCATTGGGGATCGATCCATCTAAAGTCCGTATCCACACCACGTTCTTGGGCGGTGGTTTCGGTCGTCGGGCCAGCGCCGTGTCGGACTTCGCCGTCGAAGCGGCGCTCGTGGCACAAGGTGTCGGTAAACCGGTCAAAGTGGTTTGGACGCGCGAAGATGATCTGCGCGGCGGTTACTACCGTCCTTTGAGTTTCAACCGCGTCAAGGCGTCCATCGGTGCCGATGGTATGCCGCTGGCCATTCATCATGTCACCGTCAGTAAGCCGGTCCTCGCGAATACGGCGATGGGCAAGATGGCCGTCACCAAAGAGGGTCTTGATCCGTCGACCATCGAAGGGTCGGCTGACATGCCCTATGCGATCCCAAATCTTCGAGTCGAAGTCCATAACACCCGCGAAGCTGTCCCGATTCTTTGGTGGCGCTCGGTTGGCCACTCCATCACGGGGTTCGTGACCAACAGCGTCATCGATGAACTTGCAGCGCTCGCCGGCCAGGATCCATACCAATATCGACGCGAACTACTCAAAGAAAAACCGCGTCACTTGGCGGTGCTCGATCGTGCAGCGACGGCAGCAAATTGGGGTCAAGCCTTGCCTGTTGGACACTTCCACGGCATCGCACTACAAGAGAGTTTTGGCAGCATCGTCGCGCAGGTGGCAGAGGTGTCGGTGTCTGCCGGAAAACCACGGGTACATAGAGTGACCTGTGCAGTCGACTGCGGACTTGCGGTGAATCCGAGCCAGGTCGTCGCGCAGATGGAAAGCGGCATCCTCTACGGACTGTCGGCAGCCCTCGACGGCGAAATCAACATCGAAGCGGGTCGCGTCGTCGAAGGTAATTTCGATATCTATCGCGTCCTTCGTCTCGTCGATTCCCCGGCGATCGATGTACACATCGTGACGAGCGGCGGTCCAATCGGCGGCATCGGCGAACCGGGAACGCCGCCAATTGCACCAGCCGTCTGTAATGCGATCTTCGCGGCAACGGGCCAAAGAATTCGTCGCCTGCCGATCAGCAAGTCGCTAAGCGCTTAAGGAGCTCCAGCGGCCAGATAATCGACGGCGACGTTCGCGATGGCGCGAGCGGCCGTCGGTATCGCTGCTTCATCGACCAAAAAGAGCGGCGAGTGATTGGAGGCGGCCGTCAGTACCTTGTCGGCCGGTGTTACGCCGACAAAGAAAAAGAAACTCGGCACCTTCTGTGCAAAGAAGGCGAAATCCTCAGCGCCCGTCACCAACGGCACTGTACGCACGTTCGCCTCACCCGCAACGCGCTGCAAAGTCGGAACCACTTTGCGGGTCAGATCCGGATCGTTATTCACAACAGGGTTGCTGCCCGGGTCGATTTCGAGCGTAGCGGTCGTGCCGCTCGCCTCGGCGATGTTCTCGACCATGCGCTGCATGCTCTTCAAGATATCCGCGCGCTGCAGTGCATCGAACGTTCGGATCGTGCCGACCATCTCCACTTCGTCGGGAATGATGTTGTGGCGGATGCCTCCTTTGATCGCACCGACGGTCACAATTGCAGGATTGGCCGTGATGTCGGTTTGTCGCGAAACGATGGTTTGCAGCGCACCGACCAACTGTGACGAGACGACGATCGGGTCAACGCCTCCCCACGGCCTCGCGCCGTGCGTCTGACGTCCCTTGACGACGATACGATAGGAATCGGATGCCGCCATCAGCGGGCCACCGCGATAGCCGATCATGCCGGTACGCATATTGGCGAACACGTGCAAACCGAAAACCGCCTCCGGCTTATAACGCTCCAGCACTCCCTCTTTGACCATGAGGCTAGCACCGCCTTCCTCACCTACCGGTGCGCCCTCTTCGGCAGGCTGAAACAGAAACACGACCTTCCCCGGTAGATCTTCCTTGACGGAAGCCAATGCTTGAGCCACTCCCATCAATACCGAGGTGTGTACATCGTGACCACAAGCATGCATCACGCCGACGGCCTCGTTCCGATACGTCGTCGTAACCTTGGATCGGAACGGCAGATCGTTTTGCTCAGTGACCGGCAAGCCGTCCATATCCGCTCGCAAGGCGATGACCGGGCCCGGTTTGCCGCCTTCGAGTACAGCAACCACACCTGTGACAGCGACACCCGTTTCGACCTTGAGACCGAGCGAGCGCAGATGTTCGGCAACTATCTTTGACGTTCGAAACTCTCGATTTGACAATTCGGGATTTTGATGCAGATCACGACGCCACTCGATGATCTTCGGCTGCAGGCTCTGCAGAGCCGCATCGACCTTGGCATTGATCGACTCTGCTGCAGATAGCGTCGACAAGGGCAGCAACGAGCCTGCGACGCAGGCCAAGACCGTGAGAGAACGAGTCGCGATGTGCTTCATGGGGCGGCGCCTCCCGAGCGCTCAGATCCGAACGAGTTCGAAGACCGACAGCTTACCTTTTCTTTCGCCTAGCGCCAGAAAGCGTCCATCCGGAGACCAGCGCAAGCACGAGGGTGCGGAATCGGTCAGGTGAGCATCGATCGCTGTGGGAAATTTACCCGGCAACCACAGCGATAGACGCCAATCGAGCCCTGCCGTTGCGAGAAAATTTCCACGGGGCTGATACGCGAGGCACTCGATGCGATCGGTATGCCCCGAGAGTTGAATGGGCGATGACCCTTCGGGACCTTTGCCCCCGAAATCCCATACGACGACCCGATCGGCGGCTGCGGTCGCGAGATAACGGGAATCACCACTCCAACCGAGCTGATCGACCTTGCCGGGATAGCCACGCATTTGCGAATCACGCCCGGTGGCCAGGTACCAAAAGTGGACGGAACCGTCTTGCGTTCCGGTAGCGAGAAATTTGCCGTTACCGCTGAAGTTCGCGGTGATGCAAGGTGCGGCCCAATGATAGTGACGGACCGGAAAACGCGGTGCCTCGAGTCGATGTACGACGACACCGCCGTTGATCGCCGCCGCTAAGTCTCGACCGCTCTTGTCGAACGCGAGTGCTGCGATCGCGCCTTCAAGGGGCGGCAGTGCATGCTGCAGCTCCAGTTGCTCGTTCCAAAGCGATATCTGCTTGCCAGCAGCGCTTGCGAGCTGCGATCCATCGGACGAGAAAGCCAAGTGAGTCGTCCAGGCTTTCGACGGTCTTTGCCGCACCAACACGTTTCCGTTGGTCGCGTCGTAGAGCCGGACCTCACAGTCCTGTCCACTGCTAACGAACATGGCGTTCTTTGGATGCCAAGCAACTGCCAAAGCGCCAAGGCCGTGGCTGCCGACTTCCGAAGCGGCAAGAGAGCCCTCGCCATTCTCGATGCTGCAGATCTTGCCTTCACCACCCGCTACGGCGAGACGACTGCCGTCGGTCGACCATGCGATATCGACGATGTAATCATCAATAGCTACTTTGCCGCGGGGCTCTAGCAATGCCGGTGGTGTTTTCATGGCCTCACGCGAAGCAGGAATGGAAGCCCGCCTCGAGCTCCTGACGATCCAGATTTCGACCGATGAACACCAAGGTATTCACTCGATCGGCGCCCACAGGCCACGGACGCTCCAACTGACCGTCGAACATCATATGTACGCCGTGAAACACGTAGCGACGCGGCTCACCTTTGATAGATATAACACCCTTCATTCGGAAAATATCGGCGCCGCGACTTTTGAGTAGATAGGAGAGCCAATCATTCAGCTTGTTGGGATCGACCGCGCGCGGATCGGTCAAGCCAATCGACGAAATTTCTTCATCGTGATGATGTGAGGCAAAACGCTGCTCGGCGATTGGCTTCGCTCCTTCGATACGCAAATCGAATTCGATCGGTGCGTGCTCGACGACCAATGCGTATCGACCTGCCGTAGCGATCTCGACATGGAAGTGACTGCCATCGTGCCCCACGTCGATGCGATAGGTCGTATTGGTTGGCTTCAAAGTGCCCCCGCAAGCGACCTGAGACCCTTCTTCGGCGAAGGCGCGCACAGCCGGTTCGATACATTCGGCGAGAGCAGCGGTTGACTCACCCGCTCCAGCGCTCAGCAACGCGACCGCCAAACCGCCTTCATGCGCATGATCGTGGCCGTGATGATCGTGACCGTGATGGTCGTGGTGGTGATCGTCGTGATCACACTCAGCATCGTGATGGTGCGCGTGATCATGGTGATCATGCGTGTCGCCACCGGTTCTGAGCTCATGACGACCGGCCGGCAGCTCGTAGAGCCCGGCCCACTCGAACGGATACTGCGGCTCGAGGAATGCCGAATCCACCGCCAACGCGCGATCGAGATCGAAAGCGCCGACATCGAGCACACGTTCGATCGGCAAATCAGCATTACGAGTACGGAAAATCTTCGCAGTGCCGTTGATGGCGCGAATACGTCTCTCGATACGCTCGAGCTCCGCCTCGCTCACGAGATCAACCTTGTTAAGCAGTATCACGTCGGCGAAAGCAACCTGTTCGCCCGGCTCTTTCATTTCATCGAGATGCTTCTCGATGTGATGTGCGTCAATGACGGTGACGATCGCATCGAGCAAAAACTGCTGCTTGAACTCATCATCAAGGAAAAACGTCTGGGCGACCGGACCCGGGTCGGCCATGCCCGTCGTTTCGACGATGATGTAGTCGAACTTATCGCGACGCTTGAGGAGCTGCCCCAAAATGCGCAACAAGTCGCCGCGCAC
>VFQT010005272.1_pt1 | contig 9989 bp, 11 predicted proteins | sample 3512381 | NCBI WGS metagenome assembly VFQT01 (sample SAMN10412376, study PRJNA504923) | tailings metagenome | isolation source: Relicate 2 Philex TSF3 active mining site | place: Philippines: Tuba, Benguet | collected 2017-08-29 | reverse complement strand
ACCTCATCGAAACGTTCGAGGAACGTCAGATCGAACGGGTCTGATCCGTGGCCGCTCTCGACTTCTTCTTCGATCCGGTGTGCCCCTGGGCATGGATCACCTCTCGCTGGGTGACCGAAGTCAAGAGTTTGCGGTCCTATGACGTTCGCTGGCGCTTTATCTCATTGAAGGTCCTGAATTCGTCGATGGATTACTCGAAGATGCCCGAGGGTTATCGCGAGATTCACACTGCAGGCATGCAAGGACTGCGCCTGGCCGCCCACGCTCGCGCTGTACAGGGCAATGAGGCATGTGGTGCGGTGTACACGATGCTCGGGATGTCTTTTCACAACCGTCAAGAGCGCGTCGGTTTTGTCACCGACCCGGTCATCGAGAGTCGACGTTTGTTGGTCGATGCCGGTCTACCGCCAGAGTGGGCCGAGCACGTCCACGACAAGTCATACGACGGTCTCATCACCGAAGAGACCGAACTTGCGTTGCTGCGCACCGGCAAAGATGTCGGCACGCCGATTCTGTCGTTCAACCCTGACGGTGACACGGTGTCGAGTTTCTTCGGGCCGGTCATCAGCACCATTCCTCGTGGTGCAGAAGCACTGAAATTGTGGGACGCCATCGAGACGATCGCCACGACCAGCGGAATGGCCGAGTTGAAGCGGTCGCTCCGCGCCGCACCGTCCTTCGACTGAGCCACAGCTCGTCGACTGCCTAGTGTGTGGGCGATGAAAGTCGTCTACACCCCGGCTCACCTCGGTCACAATCCACTCACCGAGATCGAGAAATCGACCGCACATTCACCGTATGAACACATCGGGCGCGCCGAGAAAATTCGTGAAGTCCTCGAGGCTGACGCGTCATTTCAATTCAGCTCACCGACCGAATGGGGGACCGCGCCTATCGATGCCGTCCACGATGCAGGTCTGAACAAGTTCCTCACCGCCGGATGGGCTGACTACCAGCGTGACATCGGTGCGGCACGCGAGGTGGTGCCGGATGTCTTCTATCGACCGGCATTTCGCCGAGAGGCCTCCGATGGTCACGAGCCCGCGAGTGTCACCGGCAAGCTCGGCTGGTGGTGTTTCGAGACGACGACGCCATTGTGTGAAGGCACCTATTCCGCAGCGCGTGGTGCTGTCGACACGGCAATGACCACGATGAAGTTCGTGCTCGATGGAGAGCGCAATGCCTACGGATTGTGTCGTCCACCAGGACATCACGCGACCACGTCGATGTACGGCGGTTATTGCTTCTTCAACAACGCTGCCATCGTGGCTCATCACGTCGCCGCGACGACGTCGTCGAAGGTGGTGGTGCTCGATGTCGACTACCACCACGGCAATGGCACGCAAGAAATCTTCTACGACCGCGACGATGTCATGTACGTGAGTCTCCATGGGGACCCGTCACGGGCGTATCCATACTTCACGGGATATTCCGACGAGACCGGGTCTGGTCGTGGTCTTGGCAACAACTTGAACGTGCCACTCGCAAAGAAGACGGGTGATGACGACTATGTGGCTGCGTTGTCGACTGCTGTCGAGCGCATCGCGGCCTTCGGTGCCGACATGTTGGTCGTGTCACTCGGGCTTGACACGTTCGTGACAGACCCCATTTGTGACCTCGCGATCACCACGGACGGGTTTCGCCGCCAAGGCGAAGTCGTCGCACAACTCGGATTACCCACAGTGGTCCTTCAAGAAGGTGGCTATGACGTCGCGGCGCTAGGCGACAACGTTCGTGCATGGTTGGTCGGATTAGGAGCGTGAACCAGTCACTTGCTCTGCAAGTCGGCGAGCACCTTGTTCCAGCGCGTCGGGTCTGATGCGTAGGGAACATAGAAGCTGATGCGAGAGATGACGTCGCCGTAACGGTCGTTCAATTTCGGTGCGATGTCTTCAGGTTCGGCGACGACGGCGAAGGCATCAAGAATCTCATCAGTGATGCAATCGGCCATCTCGACCCATTTGCCTTGCTTTGACATCGAGTTCAGCTCGTCTTGGACATGGCCCCAGCCGTGCAGGTCAAGAACTGGTCGGTAGGCGGGGGTAGAACCATAGAAGGCGATCTGCTGACGTGTGCCCGCCGATGCCTTCGACATCTCCTTGTCGTCGGTACCCGTCACGACGAAACCCGGGCCGACGATCTCGAAGCCGTCGAGAGTCTTGCCGACCTTCGCTCGTCCACGTTCGAGTGCAGGAAGGGTGACTTCGCGCAAGTACTTCTCCGTGGTGAACGCGTGACACATGAAGCCATCGCACACTTCGCCGGCGACTTCTGTCATCAACTCGCCGACGCCGGCGAGAAAGATCTTCGGTGTGCCGTACGCCGAAATGTCGCTCGCACTCGGGCTGAAGAAGGGTGTCATCAGTGTGTGCGTGTAGAACTCGCCACGAAACTGCAGAGGAGTTCCGTTCAGCCAGCAATCCCAGATCGCACGGATGGCAAGCACCATCTCGCGCATGCGAGCGGCCGGTTTGCTCCACTCCATCGAGAAACGCTTCGTGATGTGTGGCTTGATCTGACTTCCCAGTCCGAGGATGAAACGACCCTTCGAAAAAGCGTGCAGGTCCCACGCGATGTTGGCGAGAGTCATCGGGTTCCGCGCGAAAGCGACAGCTATCGAGGTGCCGAGTTCGATGTCTTTGCTGTGTTCGGCGGCAAGAAGGAGCGGAAAGAACGGATCATGAGACGTCTCTGCGGTCCACAGGCCGGAATAACCGGCAGCTTCTGCGCGAGTCGTCTCGTCGGCGACCGAATGAAGATCTGGTCGAAGTGTCGCGTCGACTTTCATGGTGAGCCCCTTTCAGGCGATGAGGCGCTGTGGCGCCGTCAGGTCTGGTCGCGCAAGAACTGTTCGACTTCCGCTGCCAACTCCTCCATTGAGGGTAGTTCGGCAGGGGTCAGCGGCGTTCCGTCGGGGTCGACCGTGTCGCCATGCTGGGCGTCGTACACAGCTTCCATCTGACGAAGCATCGCCAGATGCTCTTCGTTGTTAACGATGAGTTGGTCGAGTCGTTCGCGTTGGATCGTCGCCTCGCGGCGCAGTGGTGCGACGTCGATGTGCAGACCAGTGATGTCGCACAACTGTGTCAGCAGGGCCGCGCTCGCGGCCGGGTATGCCATCGTGGCGATGTAGTGCGGAACTTGTGCCCACAATCCGATGACTTCTGCTCCGCGGTCGAACAACGCGTGCTCGAGAACGGACTCGACGCCAGCTGGCACGTCGACGGTGTTCTTGGCATACGACATTCGGTCTGCCACGTTCGCGTCGGGAGTGGTGATCGACACTCCGACGGGACGAGTGTGCGGTGCTGCGAAGGGGTACGCACCGAGACCCACCATCCGTCGTACGCCCAATTGTGACGCCAATTCTGCGACTGTTGCCGCGAAGAACTTCCAGTTGGCATCGGGTTCGGGCCCGACGAGCATCAACACATCGGTGCCATCGCGGTCGCGGCCGACGCGCAATTCTGGGGTGACCCAGTTGATACGCGTGTTCACGCCAGCACGAAGCTCCATGACGGGTCGACGTGCGCGATAGTCGATGAACGTGTCTGAATCGAATGTGATGAGAACCTCTGAATTCGTCGCTTCCACGACTGTCTCCATGGCGGCACCCGCCGCACCACTGGCGTCGATCCAGCCGTTCAACATGACGACAAGAGTCGGCTCTTTCAACGGGGGAAGTTGTCCGTGGACGACGAAGGGGAGACCAGAGTTGGGGCTCATCACAACTTCTCGAGCATCGCTGTCGCGCGCATCACCGCATTGTCGACTTGCACCTTGAAGGGCTCAAGTTCCTCTGGATCCCGGTGACCGAGCGCACCACCCAAGTATCTCGCATAGACGCCCTCGATGATGCAGCCGAGTTTCCAATATCCGTAGGTGACATAGAAATCGAAATGCGTCATGTCGCGTCCAGACTTTGCGCCGTAGCGAGCAGCCAATTCCGATCTGTTGAGGAACCCTTCGATGGTGCATGTTGGATTTGACCACGGACTTGTGTCGTCGCCTGGTCCGTTCCAATACACCATCAACATGCCGATGTCGGCGAGGGGATCACCGAGCGTGCAAATCTCCCAATCGAGAACGGCGACGACGTCGCCGTCGTCGTTCAGCATGCAATTGTCGAGGCGATAGTCGCCGTGAACAATCGTGGTCTCTGACTGGGTCGGTATGCGTTTGGACAACTCGTCATGGACGAGGTCCATGCCAGGGAGCTCACGAGTCTGCTGCGCCTTGAAGTTCGCGTACCACCGCTTCAATTGGCGTTCGATGTAGGCGTCGCGTCGAGCGAGTTCTCCGAGACCGACGGCGTCGACGTCGACAGCGTGCAAGCGAACCATCGTGTCGACGAGCGATTCTCCCGCGCGACGTCGGGCAGCTGGCGTCAGCAGATTCCCAGCGGCATCGACGTCACGAATGATGTGACCATCCACGAAATCCATGACATAGAAGGGAAGCTCGTTGACGGTCTCGTCGACGCACAAACCACGCGCGACCGGCACGGGCACGTCTGTTGCATTCATGGCGCTGATGAGACGAAACTCGCGTGCCATGTCGTGGGCACTCGCGAGTCGATGTCCGAGCGGAGGCCGGCGCAACACCAATCGACGACCGTTCGAGTCGGTGACGGCGAACGTCAGGTTTGAATGTCCGCCAGCGATCATCGTGTACGCGAATGGCGCAGCGACTCCGTCGATGTTCTGAACCAGCCAATCGGCGACGTTGTCGCTGATGCCGTGCGGAAGGTTCATCGACTGAACGATACCGGTACGCTTTGATGCCATGGCAGTCGACGTCACCGACCAGACATTCCAACAAGAAGTCATCGACCGTTCGCATTCAGTCCCTGTCATCGTCGACTTGTGGGCCCCGTGGTGTGGGCCATGTCAAACACTCGGGCCGATACTCGAACGTGCCACCGACGCCACCGACGGACAAGTCGTCCTTGCCAAGGTGAATGTCGACGAAAATCCACAGATCTCTGGCGCGTTTCGTGTGCAGTCGATTCCAGCGGTGTACATCTTGAAAGACGGAGCTGTCGTCGACGGGTTCGTCGGTGGACAGCCAGAACATGTCATCCAACAGTTGGTTCAATCACTGTTGCCGAATCCCGCAGACCAGAAGGTGCAAGATCTCATCGCTGCCGGCACGGAAGAAAGTCTTCGCGACGCAGTCGCCTTGGCGCCCGGGAATGAAGACGCGATCTGTTCGCTCGCAGAATTCCTCGTGCGTGCTGGTCAGTCAGAAGAGGCATTGCAGCTGCTTGCCCGTCTGCCCGAGACCGACCGTGTGCGGCACATCGCTGCTGCTGCCCGATTGGCACAGAACCCAATCGACAATTTCGATGCCGAATTGACTGCGCTGCTCGAACACGTGAAGGCGGACGAAGTGAAACGTCAAGAGTTTCTCGACATTCTCGAGACGATGGGGCCCGACGACCCGCGTACGGCTAAGTACCGCAAACTTCTGACCGCACGATTGTTCTGACTGGCTCCCGCACACATCCACGCCATGCGTGGTCTACAAGAAAAACTTCATCACTGGTTCACTGAGTCGTCGAAGTGGGTTGCTTGGGTCGGTGTGCCACGACTTGTCGGTGGTGCATTGGCAGTCGCTGTCGGGGCGGTGGCGCTCGTCCTCATCTTGCGAGTTCCGGCACCACCAATCGAGAGCACCATTCCACAAGCCGGAGTGACGACCTCGGTCATCGCGTCAGCTGTCACCTCAAAGACCGCGGTGACGTCGACGGACGATCCTCGAGCTTCTCTCACTTCACCACCCACGTCGATTTCCGTGCACGTCGTCGGGGCAGTGCGCCATGAGGGGGTCTACGTGTTGACACCGGGGTCACGAGCAGACGATGCGTTACGTGCTGCAGGGGGACCAGTGCGTGGCGCCGACACGGCGGCAGTGAACCTCGCAGCCATCATTCGCGACGGTGACCAATTGTTCATCCCGACACGGCGTGTGGCGGCGGCAGTCCCGTCTCGTCGTCTTCAGGTGATGTCCCCGAGCACTCGAGCGACGTCGACGACATCGTCGAGTGTGTTGCCGGTCGCGTCGTCGGTTGCTTCGGGCAGCACGGGTCAGCCGAGCGGTGTGATCAGTCTGTCGACAGCCACGCAACAAGAACTCGAGTCATTGCCCGGTGTGGGACCTGCGACGGCATCGGCCATCGTGGCTCACCGTCGGACTCACGGTCCGTTTCGTCGAGTGGACGATTTGTTGAATGTGAAGGGAATCGGTGAGAGCAAACTTGCGGCGATGCGGTCACGCATCGTTCCGTGATGATCTCAGAGTGCGCCGAGCATGACAGCGGCGAGCACCAAGGCGAGAATTGCTCCCACCACCATTCCTGCCGCAATCGGCCAGTAGTGACCCATCCATTCCTTCCAGCCGACGAGTGGACGTTTGGCCACCTTCATCGACGCGAACGCACCGATCGCGAGCCACGCTGCGAGGCTCATGACCACTGCGGCGATGATGCGCCCGGAATCAGACTCCGCCGGAACACCGACAATTGGTAATGCGGGCAATGCGATCAAGGCGAACACGAATGCAATCGTCGACCCGTTGTCATCGCCAAGCAGCAATCGTGCGACCAGGCCGAGCGTCAAGAGCGCCGCAGGAATCGACGCTCCGACGAGTGCACCTTTGCGCATCACGGAACGACGAGTCGACGCGACTCCGTGAGGTAGCTCGACGTCGGTCACCGAGCGTGGCGTGATGCGGGCTCCACCGATCGATGCGGGACGAGCGATGCGGTCGCGTGACGTGGTCGAGCGCGCGTCATCGGGCATGGCTCGATGGTACGAGACGCTCACACACAGCGAGCGACACCAGGCGGTGCGCTGGCCCGCACTCGTGTTCGCCGTGTGGGTGGCCATGCGCCTGGGTGGCCATGTTCCAGTCGTGGCGCTGAGTCCGCCGTGGTTCGTGTCTGGTGTGGTGTTGACAGCATTTCTGACGTGTCGTCGTGTTGTGGCAACAGTCGTGGCGGTCGCCGCCGCAGTGGTCCTCGGTGCCCATGCGTGGCACCACATAACACCCCCTGCGGTCGGTGCGTGCGACGGCGTCATTCGTTTGATCGACGACCCTGTCGCATCGACACATGTCGCTCGCGTGGTGGTCGAGTTGCACGGGGTCCGATACGACGCGCGTGCATATGGCCGCCACAGTGTGGCTTTGACGCGGATCAATGCGGGGGAGGCGGTGACAGTTCGAGCACGATGTTCGTCGTTGTCCGCGCGCGATGTCGCATATTCACGCCCACGACACGTCTTGGGTCGAATGACGATCATCGCTGTCGGTGATCGACGTGACTCGGGTTCGGCTTTGTCTCGTTCTGCACTGTGGGTTCGCACACGCGTGGCACAAGGTGCTCGAACGATGGGCGCCGCCGAGCAGTCACTTTTCACCGGGCTCGTCATCGGTGATGATGCTCGCCAACCACGCGCGATGGTGGAGGCCTTTCGTGCGAGTGGACTTGGCCATCTGTGCGCAGTCAGCGGACAGAACGTCGCTTATGTGCTGGTGGCGTTCTCATTTCTCCTGCGCCGACTGCGGCCGATGCCGCGCCTTGTCGCGACGATCTTGGTGGTGGGATGGTTCGTGGTGGTGACCCGGGTCGAACCGTCGGTGGTCCGTGCGGGTGCGATGGCGATCGCAACTGCATGGACGTTCCATCGAGGGTCGGGGCGCACGGCGTCAGATGTCCTCGCAATCAGTTCACTTGCCGCCCTGTTCGTCGACCCGATGTTGGCCTGGAGTGTCGGGTTTCTCTTGTCTGTCAGTGCATCGCTCGGGCTCGTCACCTTGTCTGCGCCGCTCGGTCGCGTCATCCCGTCACCACTCGCACATGTGTTGGCGCCTGCGCTCGCTGCCCAAGTGGCGACGGCGCCGGTGGCGTTGTCGACCTTCGGGCAACTTCCGGTCATCGCGCTCGCCGCTAACTGCATCGCCACGCCATTGGCAGGAGTGGTCATGTTGGTCGGACTTCCGGTGACAATGGTCGCTGCACATCTTCCCGACGTCGCGGCTCGACTGTGCATCACACCACTGGAGATCCTTGTGCGCGTCGTGTGGTGGTCCGCAACGGTTGCAGAGTCGATCTCGCCTCACGGTGCGTGGAACGTGGGTGCGTGGTTGGCCGTTCTCGTCGTAGTCGTGTGGCGTGTTCGTCGGAGGTCTGTCACTCCGCTGTGGCAACCTATGTGAGTGGGCGTCTTTCTTGTCACTGGTGAGGCTGCTCTCGTCAGTCGCGAAGTGGGGCGTCTCGTCGATGAGCTCGTCGGCGACGAGGGCGACCGCGCGATGCTCGTCGAAGAATTCGATGTCGCCGACGGAACCGGGTCGGTGTCGGCGATCATCGACGCGCTCGGCACGATGCCGCTCTTTTCCGATCGACGCATCGTCGTGGTGCGCAACGCACACGAACTTGACAGTGACGGGTCATCCTCGGTGGCGGTCGCACTCGATGCAAGAGTCGACACGACCGATGTCGTCGTGTCGGCCACCGGTCGTCTCGCGAAAACACTCACCGATGCGTGCAAGCGTGCTGGCGCCACGTCAGTTGGTGCATCGGTCGGAAACCGGCTGGCGGATCGATTGCAGTGGGTCGAGGGTCAGCTCATCGAAGCCGGACTCAAGGTCGGCCCAGATGGCGTGAAGTTCATCGCCACCTGGCTCGGCGGCGACCATGGGCGCCTGCAAGGTCTCATCGAGACTCTGCGCTCCACATACGGCGATGGCATGAAACTCTCGCGAGCCGACATCGAGGTGTTCATTGGTGAGGCGGGGAGCGTCGCTCCGTGGGATCTCACCGACGCAATCGACGTGGGCGACGTGAACAAGGCGCTCGTCATGTTGCACCGCATGATCGGCCCGGGCGATTCACATCCGTTGCAGATACTCGCGTTGCTCTCCAATCGATATGCACAAATGATGCGTCTCGATGGTCGCGAGGTGCCGTCAGCCGAGGCGGCAGCTCACATTCTTGGTGGCAAGGCGTTCACGGCGGGGAAGGTGCTCGACCAGTACAAGAAACTCGGCAGTAGCAAGGTCGCGCAAGCCGTGTCGTTGCTTGCTCAGGCCGACGTCGACTTGCGTGGGGGCAAAGACTGGCCACCCGAGCTGGTGATGGAAGTGTTGATCGCGAGACTGTCGCGTCTCGCCGGAGGACGCGGAAGAGTTACTTCGCGGCGTTGACGCGGCGCATGAGGCGGCTCTTCTTGCGAGCAGCCGCGTTCGGGTGGATGATGCCCTTGGCAGCAGCCTTGTCGATGCGCTTCATGGCGAGACGAAGATCGTCGCTGTTTGCGGCGGTGCCCGCGCTCACGGTCGCCGACTTGATGCGAGTACGCAGTTCGCTCTTGACAGCCTTGTTGCGCTCAGCGCGCTTGGCGTTCGTGATGATGCGCTTCTTTTGGCTCTTAATGTTTGCCACGGCTGGTAAGGCTACCGGCGCGCGCGAACCGCACCAACTGCACCGTCAGACATGCCGAAGGGTGTGGTCAGTAGGATGACAGAGCCCATGGAACTCGCCAAAATCCGCAATTTTTCGATCATTGCCCACATTGATCACGGCAAGTCCACCCTTTCCGACCGCATCCTCGAGCTCACCGGGGCAGTCGATGCGCGTGACATGCGAGCCCAGTACCTCGACTCGATGGACCTCGAGCGCGAGCGGGGCATCACCATCAAGGCGCAAAACGTGCGAGTGGATTGGAAGGGAACGACCCTGCACCTCATCGACACCCCCGGTCACGTCGACTTCGGGTACGAAGTGAGTCGCTCGCTCGCTGCCTGTGAGGGCGTGGTGTTGGTCGTCGACGCTGCGCAGGGCATCGAAGCGCAGACACTCGCGAATTGTTATCTCGCACTCGAGAACAACCTCGAGATCGTCGCCGCGGTGAACAAGATCGATTTGCCAGCCGCCGACCCCGACGGATACGCGATGGAGATCGCGACCGTCCTCGGCATTCCGG
>VFQT010005271.1_pt1 | contig 9990 bp, 7 predicted proteins | sample 3512381 | NCBI WGS metagenome assembly VFQT01 (sample SAMN10412376, study PRJNA504923) | tailings metagenome | isolation source: Relicate 2 Philex TSF3 active mining site | place: Philippines: Tuba, Benguet | collected 2017-08-29 | reverse complement strand
GAGCACGCTCGAGGTGCGATACGAGAACGAAGGCTGGACTGCGCAGGGCACGCTGGGCAGCGATCGCGCGCAATTCGTCATCCGACTGTCGGCGACGCTCGTCGTGCAGCAGTTCATGTTGTTCCGCGACATGGACGAACCCGACTTGTGGCTCGGACGCGATCGGTCGGGGCGATGGGGCGAGGTGAACGGCGCGCACCGGCCTGATCTCGACGGCTGCACCGACCTCGAACTGAAGATGAATCCGTTCGCGTCGTCGGCGACGATGAAGCGTCTGCCGCTGCTCGACTCGCACGCCGCAGCACTCACCGTCGCCTCGGTCGATGTGGAGACGCTGCAAGTAGTACCGAGGCAGCGCACGTTCGCGCGGCTCTCGGCGCGACGATGGCGGTACACGAGCGCCTACCAAGAACGCGAAGTGGAGGCGACGCTCGACGACTTCGGTCTCGTGCTCGACGAGCCCGGCGGGTTCAGTCGACGAGCGCCTGGTGCACCAACGTCTTGAGGTAGGTGCGCAGCGGCCACGTGCTCGACGGCAGCAACTGGGTGTAGAACGCGACGCTGAGTCGCTCGACTGGGTCGATCCAGAACGTGGTGCTCGCCGCGCCGCCCCATCCGAAATCGCCGGCCGAACCGTGCAGTTTCGAGTCGGCTTGGTTGACCATCACGGAGAATCCGAGTCCGAATCCGATGCCGTCGTACGTGTTCTCCAAGTCGAGCGGCCGGCCGAAGGCGCTGATGTCGGCGCCGCCGGGCAGGTGGTTCATCGTCATGAGCCGCACCGTGCGAGGCGAGAGAATTCGCACGCCGTCGAGCGCGCCGTGGTTGGCGATCATCTGCATGAACCGGTCGTAATCGTGCGCAGTCGACACGAGACCGCCGCCACCGCTCAGGAATTTCGGCGCGCGCGTCGCGTTGCGTCCCATTCCGTCGAGACGCTTGGCGAGCCGCGTCGCAGGGTCGGGCTGGTACAGCGCCGCGAGGCGCGGATGTTTTTCTTCGGGCGCAAAGAAACCCGTGTCGTTCATGCCCAGTGGCGCGAAGATGCGCTGCGCAAAAAACTCGTCGAGCGACTGGCCCGAGACGATCTCAACGATGCGCCCGACCACGTCGGTGGCGACGCTGTAGTTCCACTCGGTGCCAGGTTGGAAGAGGAGCGGCAGCGACGCCCACGTGTCGCACGCTTGCGCAACCGTCGTGTCGCGCGGGGCTCCCCACTCGTATCCGGCGCGGCGATACAAATCGTCGACGGGCGACTGGTACATGAAGCCGTAGGTAAGTCCTGACGTGTGCGTGAGCAGGTGCCACACCAGCATCGGCTCGGTGACCGGCTCAGTGAATGGCCGCACCACCGAGCCCGAGCGCCACACGCGGCTTGCACCGAAACTCGGAATGAACTGGCTGACCGGGTCGGTGAGCAGCAGCTTGCCTTCTTCGACGAGCATCATGAGCGCGACGGAGGTGATCGGCTTGGTCATCGAATAGATGCGCCAGATCGTGTCGGCTTCCACCGGCAGCGCCGCCTCGATGTCGCGCTTGCCGTAGCAAGTGTGGTGCGCCACTTTGCCGTCGCGCGAGACGACGACTTGGAAACCGGGCAGACGCCCGTCGTTCACGTATTGCTCGAAGTACGCATCGAGGCGCCGCAAGCGTGACGCGTCGATTCCGACGTCGCTCGGCGAGACGGTTTGTGTGATGGCGGTCATGGATGCTCCTCGTGGTTTGTGTAACTCAGTCGTTCGAGTCTGACGGTTGCGCGAGGCGCTTCGCCAGCCAGTCGCGTAACTGTGGGCCAACATCGCGACGGCGCAACGCTGCTTCGATCGACGCCGTCAGCATGCCGAGCGGAGTACCCGTGTCGTGGCGCGAGCAGTCGACGATCACACCGTTCACTCCACCTTTGCGTGCCAGCGCGCCGATTGCGTCGCTCAACTGCAATTCGCCGCCGGCGGCGGGTTTCAGCGAGGCGAGATGACCGAAGATGTCGCGGCCGAATACGTAACGACCGATGATGACGAGATCGCTCGGCGCGTCGACAGAGTTGGGCTTCTCGACCACGTCGCGCACGCCGACCCGGCCGCGCTCGTCGGGCACGCCTTGGGGTGTCACGCAGCCGTAGGCCGACACTTCGCTGCGCGGCACTCGCTTCAGTCCGATTGCAGCATTGCCGCTCGACTCGTGCTCGCGTATCAAGTCGCGCAGATGCGAACTGGCGCCGAGCAGTTCGTCGGGCAACAACACGGCAAACGGCGCGTCGCCGACCACTTCGCGCGCACACATGACGGCGTGCCCGAGACCACGGGGTGATTCTTGGTGCACTACAGAGATGCGCGCGCTGCTCGTGGCGCGATCGGCGAAAGCTTCGATCGCCGGTTTGGCTCGGTTCGAAATGAGCACGATGTGGTCGATGCCCGCCCCCGTCGCCTCGTCAATGGTGTGCTGCAGCGATGGCGTGTCGAAGACGGGCAACAACTCTTTGGGCACCGCGCGCGTGGCGGGCAAGAACCGCGTGCCGAGACCCGCAGCGGGGATCACGGCGTGACGCACGGGCACCGACTCATCGTAGACTTTCCTCTCCAATGCCGACCTACGTGTACCGCTTCATCGACACGGGCGAGACCATCGAGGTGCGCCAATCGTTCGAAGACGAACCGCTCACGCAGGCGCCGCACCCGAGCGACGGCACGATGCGACCGGTGAAGAAGGTATTCACCCCAGTCGGCATCACCTTCAAGGGGTCCGGGTTCTACAAGACCGATTCCGGTGGCGCAAAGAGGTCGTCAAGCGCAGCTTCTGACACCCAGTCGAGTGCACCGTCGGACGCCCAGTCGACCGCGCCAACGAGCGGCTCGGCACCTGCTGCAACATCGCCTGCCGCATCATCGTCTGCTGCGCCGTCATCTGCACCTTCAACTACACAGTCGGGCTCAAGCAGCGGCGCTGCGGCGAGCACTCCTGCCAAGTAACCGCAGCCCAACGAGCCGCTCGCGCGACTAGACGCGTGTCGCGACCCCAGACCAACGCGACTGTTCGGCAGGCAAGTCAAGCGGCGCAACGACGGCATCCGTGGCGTAGCTACCCCAACTGCTCTCGGGCACCATCCACATCACCTCGAACTCGATGCCGTCAAGGTCTTGCGCATACAGACTCTTCGACACGCCGTGATCACTCTCGCCCATCAGCGCTTTGGCGCTCACCAATCGGCTGCGGATTTCGGCGAGCTCGTCGATGGTGTCCACCTGCCACGCGAGGTGGTACAGACCCGTGCCTCGGCTGTGCGGCACGTCACCGACGCCGAACAGCCCGAGATCGTGATGATTGTCAGAGCCGCCCGCTCGCAAGAACACGGCGCGGCCGCCGGCAGATTCTTGCACCGTCTCGAAACCGAGTACGTCGCGGTAAAACGCCGCACTGCGCTGCGCGTCGCGAACGTAGAGCACCGCATGGTTCAATCGGCGAATGTTCGACACGCCCAGAGACTACGTGGCGAAGCCCCAGTCAGCGCAGACCGGTGAGCGCAAGATTCAAGATCACGAGGCCGAGCACCACGCGGTACCACACGAAGACATCGAAGTTGCTGCGCGCGGCAAGTCGCGTGAGCGTGCTTATGGCGAGCCAGCCGGTGATGGCGGCCGCCGAAACTCCGATGAGCATCGACGACAGCATTCCGTCGGGAACTCCGTCGACCACGAGCGAGCCGACCTTGAACACTCCGGCTCCGGCGATGATCGGCACGCCGATCACGAACGACATGCGCACGGCGGCAGCGCGCCCGTAGCCGAGCGCACGCATCGCCGAGATGGTGATGCCAGACCGCGACGTGCCCGGGTTGAGCGCGAGCACTTGCGCCGCACCAATCAACCATGCGTCGCGCGCAGTGAGTTCTTCGGCCGTTCGCGCGCCGCTGCGCCGGTCGGCCCACCACAGCACCGCCGCGAAACCAATCAGTGAAATCGCGACCGCGACGGGCCCGCCGAGGCGCTCAGCAATCACGTCGTCGAACAGCGCACCCACCACCGCCGCGGGCACCGCGGTGAGCAGATACAACCATGCGAGGCGACCGTGCGGCGACGCGGCACGCTCCGGTGCCGAGGCGAATGGATGGCGCAGCCCCGCGACGATGAGCCGCGATAACTCCCCGCGCACGGCGACGACCACGGCGACGAGCGTGCCGAGGTGCAACGAGGCGTCAAACGCAGTGGCGACCGACTCCGACTCGAAGTCCTTCCAGTCGAACAGCCACGGCACGAGTTCGAGATGGCCGCTCGACGAGATGGGGAAAAACTCAGTGAGCCCCTGCACGACCCCGAGCACGAGGGCCTGCCACCACGACATGTGCAACGGCGGGCTACGAGCCGCTGATCGTGACGTCGTTGATGACGAGCGAGAGCCCGGCTGCGCGCATCGGCAACCAGTCGACGTCGTTGCCGATCGCGACGATGTCTTGCAGCATGCGCTGCAGCGTCGAGCCGATGGTGAATTCGCGGATTGGCGCGCCGACCTTGCCGTTCACGATGGTCATGCCCGAAGCGCCGGTCGAGAAGTCGCCCGAGATCGGGTTCACGCCGCTGTGTAACCCCGACACCTCTTGAATGAGCACGCCGTCGTCGATGTCGGCGATCAGTTCGGCTTGCGACTTGGCACCTGGTGTGACCTGCATGGCGAGGCAGCCGACTCCGGGCGAACCCGCGAACCCGCCGCGCGTGGCGTTGCCGGTGCTCTTTTGCTGCATGCGACGCGCGCTGTACGACGAGTGCACGAACATCTGCAGCACGCCGTCTTTGATCAGCACGTTGCGTCTCGCGGCGAGGCCTTCGCCGTCGATGTCAGTGGCGGTGTAGGCAAGCTTGTTGGTCGGGTCGTCGACCAAGGTGAAGAACGGTACGGCAACCTGCTCGCCGAGGCGGTTGGCGAAAATGCTGCGGCCTTTCGACACGTTTTCGCCGTTGAACGCACTGGAGAGAATGCTGACGAACTGCGACGTGACGTAGGGGTCGAGCACGACGGTGGTGCGCTTGGTGGCAGGTTTAGTGGCGCCGAGCAGCCGCGTCGCACGGTCGGCGGCTTCGCGCGCGGCCTTGTCGAGGTCGAAGTCGTTCGGTGAGTCGCCGACGGAAAAGCCGAAGCCTGTCTGCGTCTCGTCGCCGTCGTCGGCGAGCGTGACCACGGAGACGTAGCACGAGTTCGAGCGACCACTCGTGCGGATGCCGGTGGTCGTGGCGAATGCCGACTCGCCCCATCCGTCGTCGTAGTTGGCCGATTCGCTGCGCACGCGCGAGTCGGCGGCGAGTGCGCGACGCTCGAGATCTTTGGTGAGGTCGACTTTCTTGTCGGTCGGGTACTGCGCGAGCGCGTCGTCCCAAAACTTCTGCGGCACGGGCTCGACGCCGTCGGGCACGGCGAGACCGGCGAATTCGTCTTGCGTGCCGAACTGCACGTTGTCGCGCGCGTCGGCAAGCACCTCGGCGATGGCTTTGTCGTCCAGCGTTCCGGCGTATGCGGTGCCGGTGCGGCCATCTTTGATCACGCGGATTCCGACGCCCTCGCTCTGTGCCGACACGAAGTGCTCGAGCGCACCCTCATACACGCGCACGCTGGTTTCTCCCCCGCGTCCGACGTATGCCTCGATCTGCTCGCCGTTCTTGGCCTGCGCGACGATGCGGTCGGCGATCGCCTGCAGGTCGGGAACTTCTACTTTCATGCCGCCGTACCGCCGATGGTCATGCTCTTCACACGCAGCGTGGGCTGGCCGTCGCCGACGGGCACGCCCTGGCCGTCTTTGCCGCAGGTGCCGGGGTTGCCCATCGCAAAGTCGTTGCCGAGCAGGTCGATGTCGCGCAGCACTTGCGGGCCGTTGCCGATGAGGTTGCCGTCGCGCAGCGGTTCGGTGATCTGTCCGTTTTCGATGAGGTACGCCTCAGTCATGCCGAACACGAAGTCACCGCTCGCAGTGTCGACTTGTCCGCCACCGAGTTTTGCGACGTAGACGCCGTGCTTGGTGTCGCGCACGATCTGATTCGGGTCGTGCGGCCCGTTCAAAACAAACGTATTGGTCATGCGCACCATCGGCAAGTGCTGGTAGCTCTGCCGGCGGCCGTTGCCCGATTGGCGACGGCCCTCTTTGCGCGCACGCAGGTAGTCCCACATATAGTCGGTGAGCACGCCGTTCTCGATCAGCACGTTGCGCTGCGACGGATGCCCTTCGTCGTCGACACCGATGGCGCCCCACTCGGCGGTCATCGTGCCGTCGTCGATCAGCGTGACGAGCGGCGAAGCGACGAGTTCGCCGCGCTTGTCTTTGTAGACGCTGGCACCTTTGCTGATGATGTCGGCTTCGAGGCCGTGGCCGCACGCCTCGTGGAACAGCACGCCGCCCGAGCCGTGCTTGATGACGACGGGCAGCGAACCCGACGGAGCAGGACGCGCGCTGAGTTTGGTGACCGCCTGTTGCGCGGCGGTGCGGGCGAGTTCTTCGACGTCGTTCTCGTCGAACACCTCGAAGCCGATGGTATGCCCGAGCGATTGAAAGCCGGTCTGCATGCCGCCGTCGCCACTGGCGACGACACTGACACGCAGCAGCGTGCGCACCTGCTCGTCGGCAGCCAGCACGCCGTCACTGTTGGCGATGAGGATGCGCTTGCGCGAGTCGCCGTAGCCGGCCGACACCTGCACGATCGCCTTGTGCACGGCCCGTGCGGCTGCATCGACGCGCTGCAATATCGCCACCTTGTCGTGCTTGGCGATTTCGTCGGGCCACTTCTCGATGGTGTTCACCGGATGTCGCACCACAGGGCCGAGCGCCACGGTGTTGACTCCACCGCCACCACGCGACGCAGCAGTGGCCGCCGCCTCTGCCGCCGCGAGCAGGCCCTTTTCGCTGAGGTCGCTCGTGTGGGCAAAACCGGTGGTGTCGCCCTTCACGACTCGAATTCCCGCACCGCGGTCGCGCCCGCTCGACACTTGCTCGATTTTTCCGTCGTCGAGACCTGCCGACGTCGATCGTTTGTCCTCGACGAACACTTCGGAGAATTCGGCACCCGTCGAGCGGCCTTTCACGAGCACGCGCGACAACACATCGGGCGCGACGAGGAGCGATTCTGGTTTTGGCATGGCGAGAGCCTACTGAGGCATCGCGCGGCAGCACAGGCGCAGCTGCCGAGAAACGCGGCATCGGTGCAGACGTAGCCTCGTCGCGTGACGGAAACGACCGCGCCGCAAGAAAACCGCGCGAACAATGCGACCCGCACGCATCGCACGCTGTGGTGGAAAGAAGTGCTGATCGTCACCGTGTTCTACGGCATCTACACGCTGGTTCGGAATCTCTTTGGTTCGGCGTTGGTGTCGGGCAGCCAGATTCCGGTCGAGGCGTTTCTCAACGCGATGCGCGTGATTCGCGTCGAGCGTGCGATTGGCCTGTATCACGAGGAGACGATTCAAGATTGGTTCTTGCCGCACGTCGGGCTCGTGAAGTTCTTCAACGTGTATTACGGCACCGCGCACTTCTTCGTGACGCTCGCGGTGTTCGTCGCGTTGTTCGTGAAGCGACCCGACGTGTTCGGCTTGTGGCGCAACTGTCTCGCGGCGATGACGGCGCTGGCAATCGTCGGTTTCGCATTCTTCCCATTGATGCCCCCGCGACTGCTCGACGCGCCGTGCCCGCCCGACGGCTACGGCGCGGTCTGCATCGAGCACGAACTGCGCAACTACAACGACGCGGAGAACTTCGGCTACTCCGACACGATCAAAGAGTTCGGCGGGCCGTGGGCGTTCGACCGCGGCCCTGGCGCGACGCTCTCCAACCAATACGCCGCGATGCCGTCGCTGCACATCGGCTGGGCGACGTGGAGCGTATTCGCGATGTATCCGCTGGCACGCCGTCGCGTGCTGCGCATCGCTCTGCTCGCCTACCCGCTCTTCACGCTCGCGTGCATCGTGATCACCGGCAACCACTTCTGGATCGACGGCGCGGGCGGCATCGTCGTGTTCGTCGGCGGCTACTGGCTCGGTGCCCGCATTCACCGCTGGAACGAAAGGCGTCTGGAGGCCCTTCAGGGCTAGCGTTCTACCCGCTATGGCGCTCGCCGACATCCGCCAGCCGAGCGACTTGCGCGGCCTCAGCCACTCGCAACTCGGCGAACTCGCCGGCGAAATCCGCGACTTCATCGTGGCTGCCGTGTCGGAAACCGGCGGGCACCTCGGGTCGAACCTCGGCGCGGTCGAACTCACCCTCGCCTTGCACCGCACGTTCGAGTCGCCGCGCGACGCGATTCTCTGGGACACCGGCCACCAGGCCTACGTTCACAAACTCGTCACCGGGCGGCGCGGCGGATTCTCGCAACTGCGCCAAGCCGGCGGCATCTCCGGATACCCGAGCCGCGAAGAGAGCATCCACGACTTCATCGAGAACAGCCACGCATCCACCGTGCTTTCCTACGCGCACGGCATGGCAGTGGCGCGCGACGCGGGACAGTTGCCCGAGCGCCGGCACGTGGTCGCAGTGATCGGCGACGGCTCGCTGACCGGCGGCATGGCGTATGAGGCGCTGAACAACCTCGGACATTCCAAGACGCGTGTGATCATCGTGCTCAACGACAACGGTCGGTCGTACGCACCGACGGTGTCGAACCTCACGCACCAACCTCACCCGCTCGACGAGACGGGCGAGATGCCGCGACCGCGCGACCGGTTCACTTCGCGCTTGTCGCGCGCGCTCACCAATGTGCGGCTGAATCCGGTGTACGTGCGTCGTCAGCGACGGCTCGAGAAGTGGCTGCACGACCTGCCCGTGGTCGGAGCCCAAGCCGAACGAGGACTCGAGGCGATCAAGGCCGGCATCCGCGAGTATCTGCAGCCGACGGCATTTTTTGAAGCACTCGGCGTGCGATACGTCGGCCCGGTCGACGGACACGACTTCGCCGAACTCGAGCATGCGCTCAGCGCTGCCGCCGCACGCTCAGAAGAAGGCCCAATCGTGGTACACGTAATCACGCAAAAGGGTCGCGGGTATCCGCCGGCAGAAGACGACGATGAAAAGCACTTGCACGACGCACCAGTATTCGACCCGGTGAACGGCCCGCCGAAGGCCGTGCCGACCGGATACACGCAGGCGTTCGCCGACGCACTCATCAAAGAAGCCCAGAGCGACAAGCGCATCGTCGCCATCACCGCCGCGATGCCAGGCCCGACCGGGCTCATCGCGTTCCAGTCGCACTTCCCCGACCGTTATTACGACGTCGGCATTGCCGAGCAGCATGCCGTCACGTTCGCCGCCGGCCTCGCGATGGGCGGCATGCGACCCGTGGTGGCCATCTACTCCACGTTCCTCAATCGCGCGTGGGATCAACTGGTGTACGACGTCGCACTGCACCGCCTGCCGGTGGTGTTCTGCCTCGACCGCGCAGGCGTGACCGGTGATGACGGCCCGAGCCACCACGGCATCTATGACATGGCGCTGCTCTCGAAGGTGCCCGGTATGCGCGTGCTCGCACCGTCGAGCGCCCAAGACCTGCAACAAATGCTGCACGATGCGCTGTCGCTCGCCGACACCGGCCCGGTCGTGATCCGCTATCCGAAGGGCAATGCGCGGCAAGTGTCGGAGCACGACGTCGGCACCGGCCTGCACGCGCGACGCATGGCGATCGACCCGGGCAAGGCGCTCTGCATCCTCGCCGTCGGCAAGATGGTCGCCGCAGCCGAGCAGGCAGTGGCGGCGCTCGCGCGCGACAACATCGCCGCCACGTTGTGGGACGTTCGCTCGTGCGTGCCCGCCGACGAAGAGATGATTCGCGACGCCGCCGCGCACCGCCGCGTGCTCACGCTCGAAGACGGCATTCGTGACGGCGGCATCGGCTTCTTGCTCGCCGACGCAATCACCGCGGTGGTTCCTGCCGCACCACCGGTGATTCGAGTGCTGGGGCTCCCGACACGGTTCATTCCGCACGCCAAGCCCGATGCGATCCTCGCCAAGCTCGGCCTCGACGCAGCCGGCGT
>VFQT010005269.1_pt1 | contig 9997 bp, 13 predicted proteins | sample 3512381 | NCBI WGS metagenome assembly VFQT01 (sample SAMN10412376, study PRJNA504923) | tailings metagenome | isolation source: Relicate 2 Philex TSF3 active mining site | place: Philippines: Tuba, Benguet | collected 2017-08-29 | reverse complement strand
CCTTGATAAACTTGTCAATGAATTCCTTTGTAATCTTGATTGTCATTTGAAATGGTGGGAGTTGCTTCAACTCTGGTGTTGGTGGAATGACTGCCATATCAGCCAACATATAATTCACGGTTGTTGAGTTGTCATCAATCGTGAGAGCAAATGCCTTTTCTTGTGCAGAGTTCACATTGAAGTTTACATCTGTTCCAAGAACTGAAAGCAACTTGACAAGAAGGTCTGTGTTGTAAACACCGAAGTTAGATGGTTGTCCACTAAACGTGTTCATCTTTACTTCGCCTACCACCGACTTATCATCGGAAATAAAACGCGTTGAAAGGGAACCATTACAGTTCCACGCAACAGATTGAATCAAACCATTCAGGTGATACTTACTAATGAAGTTACTCAACCTTGACTTTTCCATAACTACTCCTATACAAAACTTGTTTATTAGAAATCAAAATAATTAGCGATAATACCAGCAGAGATTTTCTTATTTTCTGATTGACGATGAATTGGAGCAAGACGCTTTTCAGCAACTTCAATGTACTCTGGATTCAATTCGCAACCGATATACTTACGACCATGTTTGAGGGCAACAACACCTGTTGTGCCGGCACCAAAGAACGGGTCAATAACAATTCCATCTTCTGGTGCACCAGCAAGAACACACGGAACAATAAGTTCCTCTGGATAAACTGCGAAGTGTGCTCCCTCGTAGTTCTTTGCCGTCACGTTGACATTCCAAACAGAACGCTTGTTTCGGAAACCATCGTTCTCTGGTGCATTACCAGAATACGAACCTGGCTTCTTCGGGTCTTTCTTTCCACCAATCGGTGAAAGGAACTTCTTGTCTAACTTAGCAACTGAACGTTCGCGGATTGCTTCATAGTCAAAATAATAATCAGGATTCTTGGACATCAAGAAAATATACTCGTGGGACTTTGTACATCTGTCCGTCACGGATTCAGGCATTGGATTTGGCTTTGCCCAAATAATATCTTGACGAAGATACCAACCATCATCTTGAAGTGCCATAGCAACACGCCACGGAATACCCATGAGGTTCTTTGGTTTCAATCCCTGAACATTTGTTTTCTTGAATGTTCCTTGTGTTGTACCGACGGAACCTGCTTGTATCTTGGACTTTTCACCTAAACGAACTACACCATCTGCGTAAGCACCCTTACCACTTCCAGCATAACTATCACCCAAGTTCAACCAAAGAGTTCCATCATCACGAAGGACGCGACGAATTTGTGCGAATACCTCCACCATCTTGTCAATATATTGTTGCGGTGTTTCTTCTTGACCGATCTGACCATCTTCTCCGTAATCACGAAGACCATAGTAAGGTGGAGAAGTAACACAGGTATTCACGAAGGCATCTGGTAATTGTTTGAGGGAGTCAATACAATCTCCAGGTAAAATGATATTTGTTTCCATAACAATCCTGTTTGTTTTACTTATGTCTCAATATACGAAACGTTTTTGGGATTTCAAAACGAAAAGAATTTCTGTGCATTCTTTTTATGTTCCGACGGGAATTCCCATTTGAGTGCATCATAGAAAGCACGAAGTTTACCATCAAGTTCAGAGTTGAACAACTCGTGTGCATCAAAGTGATCTTTCACAAATTGAATAATCTCGGCTGGATCAGAGTCACCACGAAACGCAAGTTCTTCCAGACCATATCGGTTATTCTTCAAGTAAGCAACCTTCACCTTGTCACCGTTTTTGATTGGTGGATATTTTGGTGGACACTTGAACATCTTCAACAACTTGTTGTAGTTGATTGCAGCTTTAACGTGTGACGGTGTACCCTTACCAAATGTCCCCAACACGGAATCCTTGATTGGTTCTTCATACTTCTTGATGTCTTTGATGGATGAGTTCTTTGCAACCTCAGCAAAAAGAACATCGTTCAACTGACGCTTAAACTTCAAGATGTTTTCATCAATGTCATCTTTGTTCTTTGATTTCAAAATATCAACAAGAACTTCCTTCATGAACTTTTGGAATGACTTAGGGAATGAAGAACGAACAACGTCAAGACCAGTTACCTTCAACTCATCCATTGGAACTCCGTTATCCGAAATAACCCACAGAGCATATCGCTTCTTCTTTACCCAGAAGCCAGTACGAGCAATCATTTCCTGTTTGATTTCAAGTCGGTGCTTCTCTGTGTTAAAGAACTTCTTTGAGAAGACATCATAGAAACCATTAACATAGTTTTGAACTTCCGTGGCAATCTCATAAATCTTACCTGTCATCAACTCCATATCATTGGGGTCAATGTCTGGAAAACGATTCTTCACAAGTGGAAGACAAGAAACGAACACAGAGTCAGTGTCAACGTACTGAACGTAATCTACATTGTCTGTACCTAATTCTTTATTGTACTTGTGATTGATTGCATACTCCGTCTTCTTAATAACTGTTTGACCTGAAAGAGTAACCGCCTCAGCATTATCCAAGTCGTAGAAACGAAACGCAGGAAGACCCAACACACCGTAAAGAGAGTTCAGAAGAATCTTTTGAACCAACTGTCTCTTCTTGTAAAACTCATACTTTACATTGTCACCTGCCTTACCCCACTTCTTCATCTCATCTTTGTATTCAACTCGTTTGTCGAACCACTCGTTGAGGATAGCCGGAATAAGTCCCGTGATGTTTGTATTGTACATCACACCGTTTGACGCAACTGTGTACTTGTACTTTTCCAAGAATGCTTTTAGTTTTTCCTTACTTACCCGCTCACCGTTGATAAGATATTCATCTCGTTCTCCTTTGATGAACTCATCAGCATCCCAATTCAAAATCTTTGCCACCTTTGTTTCAGGTGAGATGTTGAGTGTCATAATGATCGAAGGATACAGGGATGTCAAGTCCAAGTCGTACATCCATTCGTATCGACCAGGTATTGGATCTTTCACAAACGCGCCGATAAAACCTTGCTCACCAGATTCCTTCAACTCATCCATCTTCTCTCGACGGTCGGCTGGTTTGTTTGGTGCCACGATATTACCAGCACGTTTGAGGTATGTCAACAAAGCACCTTCAAGATACTTCGATGAGTAAACGAAGTCCTCATACGGTACGTGACCAACGTGACAAATACCACGAACCAAATCAATGTATTGCAACTTCTTATCCAATTCAAGGATAAGTTCAACGTCAGTAATGTTGTACTCGATAAATGTCTCGATGTCATTTTCCATAAGGTCGTCAAGGTTTCCTTCGTACTCCACCTTACCACGTCCTAATTCAAGAGTAGCCACGGCGTTAAGTGCATACGATGGAAGTTCCTTGTAAGAAAACTTCTTATACACAACCATGTAATCGAGTGTTGAGATACCGCCGATTGTCCAACGATCACGATACGGAGAGTAAAACATTTCACCGATTGGAGAAAGTCGTTGCGCCGTTTTCTTACCTAATACTTTCTTGATACGATTGTATAGGTATGGAATATCGAACTTGTCAATGTTCCAACCCGTGATGATGTGCGGGCCGATTGTCTCCATACCATCAAGGAATTTAAGAAGAAGGTCTTTTTCGTTTCCGCACGAGACAATGTGGCGATTTCCAATTGTACGGGACTCTACCTTTTTCTTTTTATCCAGCACCAACATTGTGTATTCGTTTGTTGCCGAATCGTGATACGCAATAGAAGTAACTTCGTTGTTACCCAACTGTGGATCAGGTGTACCTGTAATCATCTCGACCTCGATGTCAAATCCCATCGTGATGATTCCTTCGGACGGCATATCAGAATCCCCGTACATATCGACGAGAACCCGTGTTGTTTCAGGTACGTCCGACTCAAAGAGATTTGGGTCATTCTTTACGAATGAATGAACACGAGTAAGTTTATCACCGTGAATAGATTGGAACTTTCCGTTTGGGTCTTTCTTGTAAGCGTAAGGTTGGAAGTTGAAGTGCATGAGACCTTTCTTATCGTCCCATACCCATGCCTCGTTTGTTGTTGTTTTTACGAAAATGTTTTGATACATTAATTAATCTTCCGTCATGAATGAGTAAGTGCGGTCACGGTAATCGGTGATGATGTTGTAGGTGTTGAGAAACTCATCGCGAGTATATGTTGAAAAATTCCTACCGTCAACAACGACAAAGTTTCCCGCGTAAATCCGACTGTTATCGGGTAGGGTTATTGAGAAGATGTCATCATCCATGAAATCCTTTTGGTAGTAAAGATTGAACTTCCTACAAAATTCTTTGGCTGACTCTTCTTTCCCATCAAAGTGATAGGCGAAAAACTTTGACTTTTTTAATTCGACCGGTATAAGTTCCATTCAAAACCTCCAATATGTTATAGTTCAATATCTCTCCAATCCTTGTTGGCCGTTAACTTTGTTGCCCACTTACCGTTGATGTTTGCAACTGAGTAATAGTTTTCCTTGCATTCCTTTTGAAGAAATGAATCTTCAAACATAAATGGTCTGTTACGAACCTTCGTCATAAACTCACCCGTCTTTCCAAATGAACGAGAAGAGAACGGCACTCTCTTACCATATCCAGGAAAATCTGTGCACTTGTTTGTACCAATTAAGATTCCCATCTTTCCCTTTGGGATAAACATGATAGAATCCTGCATGTATTCTTCACCCAATCTAACAAGGTCTTGTTCTAAGTTTCCTCTGTCTTTTAAGTCAACAACAAAGTAAACATCTTCCTTTACTTCCACGGCGTTTGGCTTACCAAAGTTTTCAATGTAAGCACCATCAACTTCTGTTACACCATATCCAAGTGATTCTAGCTTTGCATAAAGTTGTCTGTTTCTCTTCTTGTTATCTTGAAGAGAATATGGTTTATCGTTTGCTTCACCGCAACCTTCCTTTGAACGGAAGGCAGTAATAGTTCCACAATCGTGGTTTGACATGTGATGGACAACACGACTTAAACTAGATTCGTTTAGATTATCTGGAAGTAAGTTTTTTAGTTTCATTTAAAATCTCCAATAATGATTCTTGAATATACAAATAAATATGATTCATTCCAATTCATTGGGTTTATATCGTTGATAAATGCCGTTTAGTATTCCGACCAAAAAAGAGTAACCTGTCCATGTACCAACAAAGAGTGATGTAAGAGTACCACAAATTGCGAATACAAGGACAGGTAAGGGCATTACTTTAAGGTAATCCATACTTAGGCACCAGTAGAACCGAACCCACCGTCTCCACGTTCTGTTGATGAAAGTTCTTCTACTTCTTCCAATTGAATTGTTGGATATGGTAGAATAATCAATTGACCAATCTTTTCACCAGCATCATATCGTGAATCCGATGTATTGAAACGTAGAAGAATCTCACCACGATAACCCGAATCAATTACACCGACGGAATTCTTCAAATAGAAATTCTTCTTCTTTGAAACAGAGGAACGTGGAAATACAAATCCAACATACCCTTCTGGGATCTCCACGGCGATCCCCGTTCGATACTCGATAAAGTTCTCAGCCGAGATTGCATAAATAGCAGTCAGGTCTAGACCTGCGTCACCATTTTTTGCATAGGTTGGAGTTACTGCATCGGGGTGTACCTTCTTAAATTTAACCTTCAATTTACTTTGATCTCCAACTTGAAACTTAACACCATCGGGTGATGTCCACCAATTCGTTCCATTCATACTTACCTCACTTGATTGCTTGTTCATAAACTGATTTAGCTTGGATGCCGACGAATCGACTTGTCTCCACACCATTCTTCTCTACGATCACCACGGGAATAGAACGAATACCAGCGGCTGTTGCGTCAGCTTGATTGGCATCGACATCAATCATTTGATAATTGACTGATGGATTCTGTGATGCAATTTCTTGCATGATTGGTTTGAGTGCTCGGCATGGAGAACACCAAGCGGCTGTATAGTGTTTGATTGTTGTCATAACGATTCCTTCAAATTAAAACTTATCTTCAAGTGAATGTAATATACGAAATGATTAGACCATAAACAAATATGGTTTCCACTTTTCGTGGAGTTTCGTTTCTTTCGTTAGAAATGAAATGTGGTTTGGTTGCTTTGGGTGAGAAGACAATTTAAGACCGACTTCTTCTGGTGTCTTATTGTCTTTCTTATTGTTACACTTATGACAAGCAGTAACTACATTGTCCCATGTTGTTTTGCCACCACGAGAACGTGGGATAACATGGTCAACGGTAAGTTCATCGTGTGAACCACAATAAACGCATGTATTGTTATCACGTCTAAATAAATTCTTGCGGTTCAACTCAACACGTCTAAACGGATTGTATCTGACGTGATTCTTCAATCTAACAACGACGGGCATTGGGTATTCGGAGTTAGGAGAACGTAGAACTTGTTCACTGACCTCTACCATCTCAACCTTATTACGCCATGTAAGTGTGACCGCTTTCTTCACGGTAGTTACCGTGATTGGTTGATACGATTGGTTCAGAACTAGCACCTTTTTATTTGCTCTCATATAACTCTCCTGATTGTATAGTTTATTATAAATATGACGTGGGGAGATTCACCACGTTGGCCTAACCTCCCCACATCAACAGAAACTATCGTTCGGACTATTACATAGTAACGACGATGCTTCCCTTTTGAACGTCAGCAGACATATTCTTGCGACGACCCTTTACACCAAGATTACGAACCGCTGTCTTTGAGACACGGATACGACCATCTTGCTCAACTGAATAGCGAGCCGAATCTACCGACTTGTTTGTCTTAGCGGCTGACTGAATGCGGAACGAGTTTGAGCTCTCCACAACAACAGCAAGCTTTTGACCAGGACGGAAACCTGCACCACGCGAAGCTTCACGAGAAAGACGGATACGACCAGCAGCATCAACAGTAATCATAGAACACCTATAAAAAATAGAAAAAATAAAAATGGGGTTATTGAAAATCGGATTGTCCGATTAATCTTTCCAGAGTAAATAGATGACCGCGTAAACGATCATGAGCAAACAATACATGATGAATGAGATTGGTGCGATCCAACCAAAGTTTGCAACGATTGTTGCACAAACAGCTGTCATCAAGAATCCTGCAATCACTAAAAGCAAGTGATTAATAAATGTGTCTTTATTCTTCGTCATTACCATAATCCTGTTCCAAAAGTTGTTTCACCTTGCGATATGATACCGACTTGATCTTCTTTACATCGGCATTGTTGTCTTCGATCCACTTGTCAATAGGGTCGATGTAATCTTCGTCGAAGGCATCAAAATTCAACATTGTGTTTCCTTGTGTGATTGATATAATACTAACTTACGAAAAAGTTTTGACATTTCCAAATGGTGTGGATAACTTTTTTTGTTAGTCCTCAATTCCATTTTGTTTGAACTTACGGCAAATGATTCTTGCCGCTTTCTTCTTCTTGTCTTCCACAACCTTTGTCTTGTACCGACCGTCATAGGCACCAGCTTCTATCTGTGCCTGACGTTTTCGGGATTCGGTTGTCCCTGAATCGTTCACGAGTTTTTCTCCCTAATTTGTTTGACGTGTTTGCATTCCTTGCCTCGATGATAAGTATTGGCAGGACAGCTACAACCCCAATGTCCATTGTGGTATCGGACGGTGTAGAATGAACCCTTCTTTGAAGATTCTACCTGCCATGACTTATCATTGATTGATTCATTAATAGGTTTTGATTCTGGTGTCCACTTTTCCCATCGAGCCATTGCATCTTCTTGTGTGAACTCATCGTCCACAGGAAACCAACCTGAACCCGAATACACTGCAAAACGTGAACCGTCTGGTGTATTGATGATTGTTGGTGGATACAAACCGACAATCTTATCGGGAAGATTATTCATCGGACATACCCTTCAATGATACTTTGTGGGACTGAAATTGCATTGACACCTTGTAGCCACTTGTTGATGTGACGTGATGTTGTTTGTGAATACTTTGTTTCAGTCCGAAGATATTCATCACGTTTTGTATCATACACAGCGACCGGCGTTTGGTACGAGAACAGAATTTCATTTCCGTCCTTGTAGAGACAAGTCATGTTTGATGCGAGTTGTTTTAGTTTAATCATTTTTGTATCTCCGTTATTAAAAATTAGGCGGCAACTTGAAACGGCTTGTTCCATTGACCAAGATTGAGATCAAAGTACCAACCAACATCAAAGTAATCAGTCATAATATCACTATTGTTGTGATTACCTTCGTTGGCAATTTCGATGATACGATTCAAAATGTCTGCGTGCTTGTAACCGTGGTCTTTGAACCAATAGGCATTGACTGAAAGATATTCTCGATCCTTCAATGAATCAGGGCGGAAATCATAAGGGGACTTCAAGATTGTAACATTGACTGCGGAATAATTACGGCGAGCAACGGAGAACTTGATTTCAGGAAACTCCTTCTTCAAGTTAGAACGAATCTCTGCAACCTTTTGTGTTGAGATGAAAGCCATTGTGGAACCCATTGTGTTAGTGAAACTTGATATACAAATCTACGGAATATGGGTGACAGTTCCAAGCGAAAAATGAAAATGTGGATAACTTTTTAAGTCCTTATTTTTCAAGGACTTACAAAGATCGGATTTATTATCTCCGTAAGTCCTTGATTTATAAGGAGTTAGTAAGTTCTTGATTTACACGGAGTTAAGCGGCACGACGGTAGTTCTTGTGACGATTCAGTATTTGTTCCTTAAATTCCTTTTCACATTGCTTCACAACTTCTTTAGATTCATTCATAATCGGAAGATAAAGTGAAAGCGGAAGTACACCCATACGGTCATTGTGATATTTTGACATGGCGCGACAGTTTTGTGAAAATTGAAATTCATCATTCATAAAGCATCCCTCGCGAACAGCAGCTTTGTCACGATCACCATCAGATAATTGTTCTAATTCCCAATCAGAAATAATATGTCCTCCAACTGGCACTGCGCCCTTTTCTTCAAAAGAGATACCGTCAATATCAAGACCACCGTGTTCAATTACAGAGAGATTAATTCTATTTCTTGAAAAGAGACGTGGTAATTCTGTACTAATTGGGTAAATACCAATTTCATATAGTTCGTCATCTGGCTTCATAGTTCCGATCTTACCGAGACCAATAAACTTCTTTTCGATTGTCTTCCAAGCAGATTTATAATTCTCAAGTGATGAGTTTGCCATATCTGTACCAAATGGCAGTCGTGCTTTAGTATTTACAAGACCCGTAATTGCATCAACTTCATTTGAGTTGTACTTTACAAAGGCATAATACTGAGTGATGAATGTCTTTTCGTCAATGATCTGATAACCCTTCCCAAAGAGGTGCTTACGGATCATAAGTACCTGCTGTACATTTTGTTTTGATGGATTTGTCTTTTCTGGCCAATACTTGAATACACCATAGAGAAAATCTAATGATTGTAAAACTCGGCGCTCCAATGATAAATCCTTAGTATAGTGCTTATGATAACCGTGTGACTTCTGGTAGTAGTCAAACAGACCATCGTCAGTTGACTTTACAAAGTCCTTTTCAATTTCAAACTGAGTAACCATGTGGATATACATGAAAGGATTCAACTTGACATTAGACGCACGCGTGAAACACTTTTCTGCAAAAGGGTGCAACTTATCATCGGAACCAATAAACGTGTGGTTCTTGATACTACCAAATGTTCTTATTCGCAAGTTAGCAAAATCAGAATACGCGTGAAGCATTTGTGGTGCCTTCTTATCGGAAGAAGAATCATTTACTTCACGAAAATATACATTACATTGATTGTTGTCATACATTGGCAGAAGTTCAACAGGGACAGTATTTCCATTAAAACGATCCAATATTTCTGAACGAGTGACAATATTGTTTCGATTTACAAGATTATCGTTCGCGAGTTCTACAATCTCTGGAAGCGTCAAATCATTGACACGAATTGAGCCACCGGACAATTTCTTTGAATAGAAAAACAAATCTCTACCATCTGGGGAAATTAGCGGAACTAATCCATACTGGAATCCAATAATTCCCCAAAGACGGTGTTCACCATTTACTGGCTTGAATAC
>VFQT010005268.1_pt1 | contig 9998 bp, 6 predicted proteins | sample 3512381 | NCBI WGS metagenome assembly VFQT01 (sample SAMN10412376, study PRJNA504923) | tailings metagenome | isolation source: Relicate 2 Philex TSF3 active mining site | place: Philippines: Tuba, Benguet | collected 2017-08-29 | reverse complement strand
AGGGTGATGAGATCGTCTACGTCGACCGTGCTTATAGTGAACGCTCTGGGATGCAGGTAGTTCGGGCGATTGGCGGTCGTGCTCCCTTGCACTTAACCTCCGTTGGCAAATTATTCTTGGCTTTAGATGACCCCAACCAAGTACGCGCCTATGCAACCCGCACCGGGCTAGCCGGGCACACGCGCAATAGCATCACCCAAATAGCCAAGCTCGAGAGTGAGCTTGGGAGCGTTCGCCATGTGGGCCACTCGCGGGATAACGAGGAGCTTGAACTTGGAGTAAGCTGCCTCGCTGCCGGCATTTTGGATGACACGGGTAAGTTAGTCGCGGGTCTTTCGCTTAGCTCACCAACTGATCGCATGCAACCGGATTGGCTCAAGGCCTTACAAGAAACTGCCCTGCAAATTTCCAAAGGCTTAGGTTATAAACCCCAAACGAGCCCCAAGAACGATTAGTCCTTACATTGTGAGACGGCGAATGGCTTTTGGCTCGCCGGGCTGATAACTTTCAATCCAATCGCGTACTCGTACCGCATCCGCAAAGCGCGATTGAGTTCCGACTGAATCCAAGAAAACTAGCAGCAATGGTAGGCCATTAACCCTCGCCTGCATGACCAAGCACCTGCCGGCCGCGCTGATGAACCCGGTTTTTTGCAAACCGATTTCCATATCACCCGCACGCACGAGACGGTTGGTGTTCAGAAATACCTGCGGACGTTTATTAATCACCAAGGTGGTATCGGGCCATACCGAAAACTCCCGAATCAATTTGTAGTTATACGATGCAACCAACATTCTGGCCAAGTCCTCAGCAGTCGATACATTGGTAGCCAATAAACCAGTTGGATCGGTAAAGTTGGAATGGGTCATTCCCAAGGAGTAGGCCTTGTGATTCATGACCTCAACGAAGGCCTTAGCACCACCAGGATAATTTCGTGCCAATAAATACGCAGCACGGTTCTCAGAGGACATCAATGCGAGTAAAAGAGCTTCCTCGCGGGTCAACTTGGTCCCCAGAGACAAGCGGGATTTAGCATAAATCTTGACGTCTTCTTGAGTAATGGTTAACACCTCATCAAGAGGTGCATTCGAGTCAAGCACCACCATCGCCGTCATGAGTTTGGTAATCGACGCGATGGGCAAACTAACATCGGGATTTTTCTCGAAGAGGATTTCTTTAGAATGCTGATCCACCACCATCGCTACACTCGACTTGAGATTGAGATCATCAGGTTGATTTCGCAAACCCATTGCGGTTGCAAATGATGGACGACCAGCTACCTGCGGGGGATTCTTCGGGCGATTGACCGTGGTTCGCACCCGCTTGGGATTAGCAGACTTAGGCTTTTGGGCCACAGTCGACTTGTTTCCTTGGGCACTCTGTTTAGGTTTGTTTACTTGGGGAGCACTTGAGGACTGCGCCAAGACCGGCTCAGTGATACCGAGTGTGATGCTAAGAATGCCAAGGAGAAGAATCTGGAGGGGGCGTCGGGCCCCTGTCTGCTTTTCAGACAAATGACGAGTAACTGAATAAATGAACACCTGAAACAATCTCAATGTAAATCCCAGAATTGAGTACAGTTGCACAATAATAACCGGATTAGCGCTTGGCTAGTATTTTTCCTTGGTAGTTAACCAAGATCACTGCGGTCATGGTGAGCAATAGCCCCGCTAGCATCATGAGGGTCAGGGGCTCATCAAATAATATCCAGGCCATTAGCGCAGTGGTTGGTGGTGTCAGATATAAAAGGCTGGTGACCTTTGTGGCAGCCCCCTTACGAATCAAGATAAACAACAAACTAATCGCTCCAATCGAGGTGGGCAAAATACCCCAGAGCAAGGCCCCAATCACTGGTGCATTCCAGACAATCTGGCGGGTCTCAAAGAGCAAGGCAACCATCAAACATAAGAGAGCCGAGATCGAAAACTGAATCATTGATCCGGCCCGAAGATCAAAATCAGGACAGTATTTTTTTTGATAGAGCGTACCAAAGGTAATGGCCAATAAGGCAGCAATGGCAAAACCGTAGGCACTCATTGGAATATCTAAAAAGCTGGTTTTATCAGCAACTACCAAAGCCACACCACCAATTCCAAGAAACAGGCCTAGCCATTGTCGATAGTTAACCCGCTCGGCAACCCATGAAGCACTCCACGCCGTTAAGATGGGCTGCAATCCCACAATCAATGCGATCAGTCCAGCCGTCATTCCCAGACGAACCGCACTCCACACGCCCATCACATACCCAAATTGCAAGAGCACCCCAGCGACTGCAATATGGATGGTCTGGGAGCGATTAGGCCAGATGGGTTTCCAGAACAAAATGATGAGGCCCATCACGAGCAGTACACCAGTAAAGCGCAGGAATAAAAATGTAGCGGGCTCCATATACGGCATGCCAAAGCGCGCAATGATGAAGCCCGTACTCCAGATAAAAACAAACAATGGCGCGGCAAATGCCTCAATCGGAGTGGCTGACTTCATGAAGTGAAAGGAGGCTTGGAAACAGTCATTGTATGCTGATGCGCACTTGCAATTTGGATCGTTTGATAATGAATCTGCACCGTATCGTCAATTGGGTTGGCGTATCCTCCTGCCATCGCAATGGCGATTGGAATACCCCGCTCTCGCACAAATGCCATGACCTGTTGATCACGTAGCGCTAGCCCCTCTTTAGTGAGTGTGAGACGACCCAAACGATCGCCCTCAAACGGGTCGGCCCCTGCCAAGTAAATCAGAAACCCAATCTCCTGATTTGCAAGAAACCCGAGGGCCTGCTCGAGCGCCTCTAAATAGATGACGTCGCCAGTGCCATCGGCTAAGGCAATATCTAGATCGCTACTCGCCTTTGCAAATGGGTAGTTTTTCTCACCATGGATTGAAACTGTGCAAATCGCTAGTTCATGTTGCAAAATCGCCGCCGTTCCATCGCCTTGATGAACATCGAGATCCAGAATGCCAATTTTTTGAAGACCGATTGGCTGCTTCATTAGCACCCGCGCCGCAATCGCGGCATCATTAAAGACACAAAAGCCTGAGCCCTTATTGCGGTAGGCATGGTGTGTACCGCCGGCTAGATTAACTGCGATACCCTCCTCGATGGCAGAGTGGCATGCAGCAATCGTGGCACCCACCGAGCGGCGGGAGCGCTCCACCATTTTCTCTGACCAAGGAAATCCGATCTCTTTCTGTTCTGCCTCACTCAGGGTTCCACCAATCACACGCTGCACATACGAAGGATCATGGGCCAGGAGCAGTTCCGTGTCGCTTGCCCTTGGCGCTTCAAGCAATTGAGCATTTGGAAGACCAAGAACTAAATCACGCAGCATTTTGTACTTCGCCATTGGAAACCGGTGCCCTGTGGGCAACGGGAGCACAAAGTGATCGCTGTAGTAGGCTTTCAAGGAATTTAAGGTTTATTGTATAAGTATATGATTATATTGGATTATTAATAAAAGTTTCACCAGCAATAATTGATGTTGCATCGCAACAAATCATCCTCTATAATCAGCAATAAGATGACTACAAATAGTCACCCCCATTTAACCGAAGGAGTCCATGATGAACTTAACCCCTGAACAAATTGCGGCCGCCCAAAAGGCCAATCTGGAGACCCTTGCCGGTCTTACCAACCAAGCCCTCAAAAGCGTTGAGAAACTTGTTGAGCTGAACATGCAAATCGCCAAAAACAGTTTGAGCGAGAGCATGAGCAATGCCAAGAAAGCACTCGAGGTGCGCGACGTCCAGCAACTCATTACCCAACAAGCTGAAATGATTCAGCCAATGGCCGAGCGCATGATGAACTACGGTCGTGATCTCTATGAGATTGCACAAGATAGCTCCCATGCTTTTACCAAAACTGCGGAAGCAGAGTTCGCTGCTAATCAGAAAAAATTGCAATCCATGGTAGATGAGTGGACCAAAAACGCTCCAGCTGGTTCCGATGCTGCTGTACAAATGATGAAGCAAGCGATTGCAGCGGCAAACAATAGTTATGAGACCAGCCAAAAAGCCATTAAGCACGCGATGGAAGTTGCCCAAGCCAATATGCAAAATGCGGCTGATACCGTGACCAAAGCGGCTAGCAAGGCTGCTAAGGCTGCTAAGAAGTCGTCTGAGTAATTCACAGAACGTATGAAGTCAAAACCCCGCTGCGGCGGGGTTTTTTCTTGGGACTCAAGGGTAGCAAATCTTTTTTGTGCGTTACTTCCTCTTGGTAGGAGGTAAGTCGGTGCATGATCCATGGTGAGCTTCTGCCGCCAATCCCACAGATTCTCCAAGAGTTGGATGAGGATGAATGGTCTTACCAATATCGACCGAGTCGGCCCCCATCTCAATCGCTAAACACACCTCGCCAATCAGGTCACCCGCATTGGTTCCCACAATGCCTCCACCAATAATGCGGTGGGTGTTGGCATCAAAGAGCAATTTAGTAAAGCCCTCGTCACGACCATTGGCAATCGCTCGTCCACTGGCTGCCCATGGGAATAAACCTTTCTCATAGGCAATACCTTGTGCCTTGCACTGCTCCTCGGTAAGACCGGCCCACGCCACCTCTGGATCGGTATACGCTACCGACGGAATTTGCTTGGCGTCAAAATAGGATTTCTGACCGGCCGCTGCTTCTGCTGCAACATGGCCTTCATGCACAGCCTTGTGCGCCAACATGGGTTGCCCAACAATATCGCCGATCGCAAAGATATTGGCTACATTGGTTCGCATTTGTGTATCGACAGGAATAAATCCGCGCTCATCAACCTGCACACCAGCAGAACCTGCATCAATCTTCTTGCCATTGGGGGTGCGACCCACTGCTACTAACACAAGGTCGTAACGTTGTGGGCTACCTGGTGACTTCTCACCCTCAAAATAAACCTCGATGCCATCTGGCTTGGCTTCTGCGCGAACCGCACGAGTTTTAAGCATGATGTGGTCGAAGCGATGTGCATTCATCTTCTCCCAAACGCGCTCGAGATCGCGATCAGCACCAGCCATCAAGCCATCCATCATCTCAACAATATCGATGCGTGAGCCCAGTGCACTATAGACGGTAGCCATCTCCAAACCAATGATGCCGCCACCAATCACCAACATGCGCTTCGGAATACTCTTCAATAGCAATGCGCCCGTGCTATCCACCACGCGGGGATCCTTGGGCATAAAGGGCAAAGCAATGGGTTGACTACCAGCGGCAATAATGGCTTTCTGAAAACGGATCACTTCTTTCTGACCCGATAGATCTTGTCCGCTGCCTGTGCATAAATCGACCTCAACATGATGCGCATCCAAAAATCGTCCGAGACCTCTCACGACATTGACCTTGCGCATCTTGGCCATGCCCGCTAAGCCACCGGTTAACTTGGCAATCACACCCTCTTTGTGTTGACGCAATTGATCAAGATTAATTTTGGGAGGTGCAAATTCAATGCCATGCTTGGCCATATGCTTAACCTCATCCATCACGGCTGCGGTATGCAAAAGTGCTTTGGATGGAATGCAACCCACATTCAGACAAACGCCACCAAGGGTTGGATAACGCTCGACCAAAATCACATTGGCACCCAGGTCTGCACTACGAAATGCCGCACTATAGCCACCGGGGCCGGCACCTAAGACGAGCACCTCGCATTCATGCTGCACCTTGCCCTGATACGCACCAGCTGGAACCGGAATCGCCGCCGGTGGCGCTAATGGTGCTGGTGGTGCAGTTGATTTTGTAATCGCTGGAGTGGCTGATGAAGCCGCACCTGATACCTCCAGCTGGCCAATCACCGAACCCTTACTCACCTTATCGCCTACCTTTACCGCAAGGCTCGTGATAATACCCGCCTGATCCGCGGGGACCTCCATGGTGGCCTTATCGGACTCCAGAACAATCAGTGGCTGTTCTTTCTCAATGGCATCACCGACCTTCACTAAAACCTCAATGACCGGTACATCCGAGTAATCGCCAATATCAGGCACTACGATCGCATGTTGACTCATCACCCTCTCCTACAAAACAGCACGACGGAAGTCGGCGAGTAACTGCGAAATGTAAACATTAAACCGTGTGGCTAATGCACCATCAATCACCCGATGGTCCGCTGTAAGTGATAAGGGGCAAATTAATCGGGGAACAAATGCTTTGCCATCCCAAACCGGTTTCATAGCAGCTTTACTAACGCCCAAAATCGCTACCTCGGGAGCATTAATAATGGGAGCAAAGTATGTACCACCAATACCACCCAATGAGGAAATCGTGAAACTAGCCCCTTGCATTTGCTCCGGCTTTAACTTGCCCTCACGCGCAAGTGCTGCGAGTTCTGCGGTCTCTCTGGCAATCTCGAAGATCCCTTTTTGATCGGCATTACGAATCACTGGCACAACCAGACCATTGGGGGTATCGGCAGCGAAGGCAATATGGAAATACTTTTTGAGCACGAGATCATCACCATCGAGTGAAGCATTGAACTCAGGGTACTTCTTCAATGCTGCTACGGAAGCCTTAATTAAGAATGCGAGCATCGTAATTTTGCTACCCTGCTTCTCATTCTCTTTATTGGTCTGAACTCTAAATGCCTCAAGGTCAGTAATATCGGCATCCTCATGATAAGTAACTGCCGGAATCATGACCCAGTTACGCGCCAGATTGGCGGCTGATAGTTTCTTGATTCGGGAGAGCGGTTGACGCTCAGTCTCACCAAATTTACTGAAGTCAACCTTAGGCCATGGCAGAAGATTGAGGCCTCCTAAGCTGCCGCCTGGGCTTTGACTTGCAGGCGCACTTGCTCCGGTCATCACGGATTTAACGAAAGCCTGCACATCCTCTTGCGAAATGCGCCCTTTGTGGCCTGTGCCTTTGACCTGTGCAATCGTCACGCCCAACTCACGGGCAAACTTACGAACCGATGGGCTGGCATGACTTGCGCCATCGATCGAGCGCACTGGCTCAGCTCGCACCGGAGTTGCGGCAGGTATCGCTGCTGGTGGAGGTGTTGGTGTGGATGCCACTGGTGCCGGGGCAACCGGTGCTGCAGAGACAGCGGGAGCAGATGCACTCGCATCACTGGCTTCCAATAAAAGCACGACACCACCTTCCGAGATGTTGTCTCCCACCTTAACCTTGACCTCTTTCACAACTCCTGCATGCGAAGATGGCACATCCATGGTGGCCTTGTCGGACTCGAGCGTGATAAGGGATTGCTCTTTCTCAACGCGATCACCTGGTTTGATATGCACCTCAATAACCGGCACATCCTGATAGTCCCCAATATCAGGGACCTTGATTTCAAGTAATTGACTCATGATGGCCTTACATCGTCATGGGGTTAGGTTTATTGGGATCGATTTGGTACTTGGCGATCGCTTGCGCAACTTTGCTACGATCAATCTTCCCATCGTCGGCTAAGGCCTTGAGTGCAGTAACCGTAACCCAGCGGCGATCCACCTCAAAGAAGTGACGCAGTTGCTCGCGCGTATCGGAGCGACCAAAGCCATCGGTTCCCAATACCTCATAACGACGACCCAGATTCTGAATCGCTGGACGAATCTGCTCGGCAAACAAGCGCATGTAGTCGGTGGCAGCAATCACCGGACCCTGACTCTCTTTCAGTAGGCGCTCGACATGCGATAACTTCGGTGTGGCAGTTGGGTTGAGCAAATTACTACGATTGGTTTCATTCCAATCCCGCCCAAGTTCGTTCATGCTGGGGCAACCCCATAGATCGGAGGCAATTCCCCAATCTTGGTTTAACAGTTCTGCGGCAGCAATCACTTCGCGGAAGATGGTGCCACTGCCAAGCAATTGAACGCGTAATGGATTTTTTGCATCGCCCATCGATTGCAACTTGTACATTCCCTTGATGATGTCTTGCTCAGCACCCTTAGGCATCGCTGGGTGGGCATAGTTTTCATTCATTAAGGTGATGTAGTAATAGACATCCTCTTGCTCAGTCAACATGCGACGCATTCCATCCTGAATCACAACCGCCAACTCAAACGCAAACGTTGGGTCGTAGCTCACGCAGTTCGGAACCGCTGCTGCCCAGATCTGACTATGGCCATCCTCGTGCTGCAAACCTTCACCATTGAGGGTCGTGCGACCGGCAGTACCGCCCAATAGGAAACCGCGACTGCGCATATCCCCAGCAGCCCATGCTAAATCACCAATGCGTTGGAAGCCGAACATGGAATAGAAAATGTAGAACGGTAACATCGGCACGCCGTGGGTGGAATACGATGTCGCGGCTGCAATCCAGTCGCACATACCACCTGCTTCGTTAATACCCTCTTGCAGAATTTGTCCAGCTTTATCTTCTTTGTAGAACATCAACTGATCGTGATCTTCTGGGGTGTAAAGCTGTCCCAGTTGATTCCAGATGCCCAGTTGGCGGAACATACCTTCCATACCAAAGGTACGTGACTCGTCAGGTACGATGGGCACAACACGGCGACCAATGGTCTTATCACGCACGACCGTATTCAACAGGCGCACAAAAGCCATGGTGGTCGAGATCTCGCGTCCTTCAGTCGTTGCCTCTAAAAGAGGTGCGAAGGCATCGAGCGCAGGAACTGGCAAGCTTTCGGCTTTAACGCGACGCTGTGGCAAATAACCACCCAGCTCCATCCGTCGTGTCCGCATATATTCGAGTTCAGGGCTGCCCTCAGGGAACTTTACAAAGGGCATATCGGCCAATTGATCGTCGCTTACCGGAATCTCAAAGCGATCCCTAAAGCGCACCACATCGTCATGGCTCATCTTCTTCGCTTGGTGAGCAATGTTCATGCCCTCACCCGAGCCGCCCATGCCATAGCCTTTAATGGTTTTCGCCAAAATGACAGTCGGCTGACCGCGATGGCTTACTGCCGAATGAAATGCGGCATAAACTTTATGGGGATCATGGCCACCACGATTGAGGTTCCAAATATCTTCGTCATTCCAGTCAGCCACTAAGGCTTTTAGCTCTGGGGTATTAAATACTTTCTCACGCACATAGGCACCATTTTTGGCTTTCATGGTCTGATATTCACCATCCACAATCTCACCCAAGCGTTGCATCAAGATGCCATTCTTATCGCGAGCAAAGAGCGCATCCCAATGACCGCCCCAAACTACTTTGATGACATTCCAACCAGCGCCTCGGAACTCACTCTCGAGTTCCTGAATAATCTTGCCGTTGCCACGAACCGGTCCATCTAAGCGTTGCAAGTTGCAATTCACCACAAAAATCAAGTTGTCGAGTTTCTCGCGGCCTGCCATGCCGATTGCACCAAGCGACTCGGGTTCATCGGTTTCACCGTCGCCTAAGAAGGCCCACACCTTACGACCCTCGGTCTTGGCAAAACCCCGATCCTCGAGGTAACGCATAAAACGTGCTTGATAAATGGCCATGATGGGACCTAGGCCCATCGATACCGTGGGGAACTGCCAGAAGTCAGGCATTAGCCAAGGATGGGGATAACTTGAGATCCCTTTACCATCCACCTCTTGGCGGAAGTTATTCAGCTGCTCATCGCTTAGACGCCCCAACATATAGGCACGTGCATACACACCGGGTGCCGAGTGTCCCTGTACGAAGATTAAATCGCCGCCATGCTGTTCGGACGGCGCATGCCAGAAGTGGTTGTATCCCACGTCATACAAAGTAGCAGCCGATTGGAAGGAAGAGATATGCCCACCAACATTCGTGTTCTTGTTCGCACGCAGTACCATTGCCATGGCATTCCACCGAGTAAAGGATCGAATCCGATGCTCAATGTTTTGATCTCCAGGGATCCGCGCTTGGATTTCTACCGGAATCGTATTGATATAGGGTGTTTCGGCATGAAAGGGTTGATCAACACCATTCACACGGGCATGCGCAATTTGTTGATCAATCAAATACGCGGCACGGTCAGTACCCTCATGCTTGATCACGCCATCGAGTGCCTCTAACCACTCTTTGGTTTCAACGGGATCCACATCCAATTGATTCATTTGACCTGCCACTTGCTCGGGTACAGCTGCCATGGTTTGC
>VFQT010005267.1_pt1 | contig 9999 bp, 7 predicted proteins | sample 3512381 | NCBI WGS metagenome assembly VFQT01 (sample SAMN10412376, study PRJNA504923) | tailings metagenome | isolation source: Relicate 2 Philex TSF3 active mining site | place: Philippines: Tuba, Benguet | collected 2017-08-29 | reverse complement strand
AACCCGGGTCACTTCTCAATGAAAATCCCGGGTCAACGCTCAGTGCAAATCAACAACCATCAGGCCGCGCCTTCTCACGATCCCCGGCGTGGCGCAGGTGATCCCCATCGGGGGCGAGGTGCGGCAATACCGTGTTTCGCCCAACCCGGCGGCAATGCGCGCGCTGGGTGTCTCCTTCGAGCAGCTGGAGGCGGCGCTGGCGCAGTTCGGCGCCAACACGGGCGGCGGCTTCACCGACCAGTACAGCCGCGAATTCCTCATCCGCAACATCGGCCGCACCCTGTCCCTGGACGACCTCAAGGGTCTCGCGGTGGCGACGGTGAACGGCCAGCCCGTGGCCTTGGAGCAGATTGCGGAGGTTGGCTTCGGGGCCCGCGTCAAGCGCGGCGAGGCTGGCTTCCAGGGCAGTTCCGCCGTCATCGTCTCGGTCGAGAAGCAGCCGGGCGTCGACACGGTGCGCCTCACACGGCAGGTCGAGGCGGCATTGGCCGAGATCACGGCCACTCTCCCCGATGGCATCAAGGCCGACAACCTTCTCTTCCGCCAGGCGAATTTCATCGAGACCTCCATCAACAACGTGAAGAAGGTGTTGCTGGAGGCGGTGGCCGTGGTCGCCATCGTGCTCTTCGCCTTCCTGCTGAATGTCCGGACCACGGCGATCTCGCTCACCGCCATCCCGGTCTCGATCCTCGTAACGGCCATCGTCTTCCACCTGATGGGCCTCTCCATCAACACCATGACGCTGGGCGGCCTCGCCATCGCCATCGGCGAACTCGTGGATGACGCGGTGGTGGACGTCGAGAACATCTTCCGGAGGCTCCGGGAGAACCGGGAGAAGGGCAACCCCAGGAGCGTTTTCGACGTGGTGGTGTCGGCCAGCCAGGAGGTCCGCTCCGGCATCGTCTACGCCACGATGATCATCGTGCTGGTCTTCGTGCCGCTCTTCGCGCTCTCCGGCATCGAGGGCCGCCTCTTCGCGCCCTTGGGCCAGGCCTACATCATCTCGATCCTCGCCAGCCTCGTGGTGTCGATCACGCTCACACCCGTCATGGCCTATTACATGCTGCCGGGGCTGAAGCGCCTGGAGGAGCGCGAGGGCTTCATCGTGCGCGTGCTGAAGCGGGGAAACGCCAGCCTGCTCGGCTGGTCCTTCCGCCACCCCAAGACGCTGATGACGGGGGCACTGGCCGGGGTCATCGCCGCAGCGGCCTTCGCCACCCAGCTGCCGCGCTCCTTCCTGCCGCCCTTCAACGAGGGTACGCTGACCATCTCCATGCTGTTCAACCCCGGCATCTCTCTGGCGGAGAGCCACCGCGTCGGGCTCATCGCCGAGCGCCTCATCATGGAGGTGCCGGAGGTGAAGCTCGTCGGACGGCGCACCGGCCGCGCCGAGCTCGACGAACACGCCGAGGGTGTTCACTCCTCCGAGATCGACGTTGACCTCCACGCCGAAGGGCGGCCCAAGAACGAGATCATCAACGACATCCGCGCGCGCCTCTCCGTGCTGCCGGTGACGACCAACATGGGCCAGCCCATCTCGCACCGGCTGGACCACATGCTCTCCGGCGTGCGCGCCCAGATCGCCCTCAAGATCTTCGGCGAGGACCTCGACACCATCAGGTCCCTCGCGGAGGAGTTCCGCCAGAAGCTGTCCACCGTGCCGGGCGTGGTCGACCTGCAGGTCGAGAAGCAGGTGCGGATCCCGCAGCTCGAAGTCATCGTGGACTACCGCCGCGCGGCGCTTTACGGCCTCCAGCCCTCCGCCATCACGGAACAGCTCGAACGCCTCTCCAACGGCCGCATCGTCTCGCGCGTGGTGGATGGCAACCGCCGCTTCGACGTGGTGCTGCGGCTCGAGGATGCGCGCCGGACGACGCAAGGGCTGGGCGACCTGCTGATCGAGTCGCCTGCGGGCTGGATCCCCGTGCGGCAGATCGCGGATGTGGTGGAGACCGACGGCCCGAACCAGATTCTTCGCGAAAACGGCAAGCGCCGCGTCGTGGTGCTGGCCAATACCGATGGCTCCGCAGACATGGCGGCGGTGATCGCGGACATCCGCAGGATCATCGGGGAGTCGAAACTGCCGCCGGGCTTCTTCACAAGCCTCGAAGGCACGTTCCAGGCCCAGGAGGAATCGATGCGCACCATCGGGCTCCTGTCGCTGCTGTCGCTCGCCATGGTCTTCGCCATCCTCTTCAGCCGCTACCGCTCGGTGCTCTTCGTGATGATCATCATGTCGAGCGTGCCGCTGGCCCTGATCGGATCGGTCACGGCCTTGTGGATCGCGGGCCAACCGCTCTCAGTTGCCTCGATGATCGGCTTCATCACCCTCACCGGCATCGCCACGCGCAACGGCATCCTGAAGATCAGCCACTACATCAACCTCGCCATCCACGAGAACCTGCCCTTCGGCCCCGATCTCGTGATGCGGGGCAGCCTGGAGCGCATGACGCCCGTGCTCATGACCGCACTCTCCGCCGGCGTCGCCCTGCTGCCGCTCATGATCGACCCTCACGCGCCCGGAAAGGAGATCCTCCATCCCGTCGCCATCACCATCTTCGGTGGGCTGGTGACGGCGACGGTGCTGGACACCTTCCTCACGCCCACGCTGTTCCTGCGCTACGGGCGCAGGCCGCTGGAGCGCCTGGTGGCGCAGGCGCGGGAACGCGCGCATTCCGCAGCACCAGGGGCTGCATCCGCACCCCAGCAATCCCTCGAAGCATTCTGACACTGGAGCCTGACATGAAGAAACTGGCCGCCGCTCTCGCCTTCGCCCTGCTGATCAATGGTTCCGCCCTGGCGCATGACCCTCGGCCTGGTCCGAATGGAGGGGTGATGGTCGATGCCGGCAACTTCCACGCGGAACTCCTGGCCGACGGGACCGACACCGTGACTGTTTTCCTCTTCGATGCCGCCGATCAGCCCGTCGAGAGCGCGGGGTTCAAGGCCAACGCCATTCTGGTGGTCAATGCCAAGCCGGCGCGCTTCCCGCTTGAGCCCGCCGGTGGCCAGAAGCTCACCGGCAAGGCCCCGGGACCCGTGGAAGCCGGTGTGAAGGGGGCCGTCCAGCTCACCGCGCCGGACGGCAGCACCGCACAGGCCAAGTTCTGATCTGCGGGCGGCAGGGTCCGGTGTTTTCGGGCCACGAGTGCGGGATGGACATTCGGTGAAAAGCTGCCCATCATTTCCGCCCTATGGACAGGAACGACGATGGCCCCGGGCACTGGTTGAGCCGGCGAACTCTGCTCGGCCTTCCGTTCCTGTCGGGTTTTCTCGCGTCCTCTGGCGTGGCTCAGGGTGCCAGGGCCGAGGAGCCGCTGAAGTTCGGGCTCACCCCCGTCTTCCTCACCAGTGACATCGAACTGCTGGCGCGGTTGAGGAACTATCTGTCGCGGCAGACCGGCAGGGAGGTGCAACTGGTCCAGCGCCGGACCTACGAGGAGATCACGGCGCTTCTTCTGTCCGGTCAGCTCACGGCGGCATGGATCTGTGGCTACCCCCTCGTGCAGTACCAGGAGGAGCTTGCGCTGGTGGCGGTGCCGCTGTGGAACCGGCAGCCGCTCTACAGCTCCTACCTGATCGTGCCGCACGGCCGGGAGGCGCATGGCATCGATGATCTCCGTGGGGACCTCCACGCCTTTTCCGATCCCAACAGCAATTCCGGCTATCTCGTCACGGCTGCCCTCCTGGCCGAAAAGGGGCTGAAGCCGGCGGCTTTCTTCCGGGAGACGATCTTCACCTACGGGCACCGGAACGTGGTGCGCGCGGTCGCGTCCGGATTGGCGCAGAGCGGCAGCGTCGACGGCTATGTCTGGGAGGTGATGGCCTCGATCGAGCCGGATCTCACAAGCCGCACGAAGGTCCTGCGCAAGTCGGAACTCCTGGGCTTTCCGCCCGTGGCCTGCCTTGCCAGACAGTCGGCTTCCATCGACGTCCAGGCGATCCGAAACGCATTGCTTGCGATGCGCGCGGATCACGAAGGACAAGCGGTGCTCTCGATGCTGAGGCTCGACGGCTTCGCCGAGGAGCCGCAGTCGCTCTATGCTCCGATCGCCACCAAGATGCGGCTCGTGCGGAGCCTCACGCAGTGAAGGCCCGCCTTGCCGCGCTGCGGGAGATGTCACGCTCCTTCGCGGTACGGGTTCCGGCGGCCGTGGCGCTCCTGATGATCGCCATCAGCATCGTCGTCACCTCGCGGGCTCTGTCACGGCTCGAGGAGAACCAGCAGCGGCATCTGGAGCAGTTGTCCTCGGCCTATCTCGACGGCCTGTCGGCCTCCCTCATCCCGTCCGTGGTGCGGGAGGACGTGTGGGAGGTCTTCGATACGCTGGACCGGTCGCGTGAGCGATACAGGGGCCTCAACGTCCAGTGGGTGAGCGTCACCAACGGCAAGGACCGCACGGTAGCCTCCAGCGCCCCCGACGTGTTTCCGCCGCTGGACCAGATGCGCCCCGAAGCCTTGTCGAAGTTTCGGCCCGGCGGCGATGTGGTGATCGACGAGGGCACCTCCGAGGCGCGCATGATGCGCTCGCTCGTCTACCAGGACCAGGAGATCGGGCGGATCTACGCTGTTGCGGATGTCTCGGGCCTCATCGCGGAGCGCCGCCAGGTCCTGTGGGAACTGGTCGTCACCAACGGGGTGCTCACGCTTCTGCTCGTCGCCTTCGGCGCCATCGTCATGCGCTGGATGCTCCGGCCGGTGGGGCTCCTGTCGCATCACCTCGCCCGGGGCCGGCAGGGGAGCATGACGTCGATCGCGGGCGAGATCGTGGCCCGGCAGAGCCGTGAGTTCCATGACCTGTTCAGCCAGTACAATGCCATGGCGGCGGCGGTGAACGAACGGGAACTGCTGGCCTCCGAACTCGCCGAGGAGGAGAAACTCGCCAGTGTCGGGCGGCTTGCCTCCGGCATGGCGCATGAGATCAACAATCCCCTGGGCGGCATGTTCAACGCACTGGACACGCTCAAGCGCTACGGGGGCCGGGAAGAGGTGAGGGCGACGTCGATCCGTCTTCTGGAGCAGGGCCTCGCCGGCATCCGCGATCTCGTCCGCTCGACGCTTGCGAGCTACCGGGCCGACCAGCGCCCGCGTGATCTGACGCCGAACGACCTGGACGATCTCAGGCTGCTCATCAAGCCGGAGGCGCGGCAGCGGCATCTGCGCCTGTCCTGGCAGATCGAGATCGCGGGCGCCGTTCACGTACCGGCGGTGCCGGTCCGGGATGCCATCCTCAACCTGCTGCTCAATGCCTGCCATTCCTGCCAGGAGGGCGGGAGCGTCGGCTTCAGGTCCGGCGTGAGCGGTGCACGGTTCTTCGCGGAGGTGAGCGACACGGGTGAGGGGCTTCCGCCCCATATCCGGGAGTATCTGGAACGCAAGGGTGCCGGCACAGCGCCCATGGACCGCCGGTCCGGCCTCGGCCTCTGGATCGTCAAGCGGCACTGTGATGAACTCGGCGCGGAACTGCGTGTGCTGGAGGCCGGAACGGCCGGAACCCGGCTGCGGCTGGAGATACCGCTGGGGAGTGACGTCGAGCATGCTGCTTGAAGGCCATTCGGTCGCTGTCATCGAGGATGATCCGGTCATGGGCGAGTCCCTCGTCCAGGCGCTGAGCCTCGAAGGTTGCCACGTGGACTGGTGGAAGAGCGGCGCCGAGGCGGCGAGGGGCTTGCGCAGCACGGCGCCTGATCTCGTCATCTGCGACATGCGCCTGCCGGACACCACGGGAGAGGCGCTGTTCCTGACCCATGCCGCATTGATGCCGCTGCCGCCCTTCCTGTTCGTCACCGCCTATGGCGACATCGACCAGGCCGTGGCCCTGATGCGCCAGGGTGCGGCTGACTACGTGACCAAGCCCTACGATCTGTCCAAGGTGTTGGCGCGCGTTCAGGACCTCATCCAGAAGAACGCAGCCCCTCGCCACGGCAGGGGGCTTGGCGCCTCACGGCAGATCCAGGCCGTCGAAGCCGCACTGCGGCGGATCACCGACCTGACGAGCCCGGTTCTCATCACCGGGGAAACCGGTGCGGGAAAGGAGGTTTGTGCGCGTTTCCTGCACGAATTGTCGTCGCGTTCACAGGAGCCGTTCATCGCGGTGAATTGCGCGGCCATTCCCGCGGATGCCATGGAGCGCGAGATCTTCGGCTACCGCGGGGCGGCCGCCCAGGCCTTTCATCGCGGCTTTGCCGAGCGCGCGCGGGGCGGCATCCTGTTCCTTGACGAGGTGTCCGAACTGCCGCTGCCGCTTCAGGCCAAACTCCTCCGTCTGGTGGAGACCCGGGAGTATCATCGCCTCGGCGGCGAGCAGGCCATGGTCTTTCATGGCCGGATCGTCTGCTCGACCCACCGGAACCTGCAGGCGCTGGTGGGGGAGGGGCGTTTTCGCGAGGATTTCTTCTATCGGATCGGCGGCATGAAGATCGAGGTGCCGCCGCTCCGCGAGCGGCCCGAGGACATTCCGTGGTTGATCGGCTTGTTTCTGGACAATTTCAGAGGCAGCCGTCCCGGCGCGCCGAAATCCGTCAGTCCCCAGGGGATGGATGCCGCGCTCGCCTATCCCTGGCCCGGCAATGTGAGGGAACTCCGAAACCGGCTGGAGCGGGCTGTGGCAATGGCCCGGACAGATCACATCATGCCCCCGGACCTGTTTCCCGAACAGGCATCCACCGCACGGGAAGGCAGTGAGGCGGCACGGCCATTCGCGACATTGTCCGAGGCAAGGGAAGATGCCGAGCGCCGGCAGATCGAAATCGCGCTCAGGGAAACGCGCGGTCACCTGATCGAAGCTGCCCGCCTGCTGGGAGTGTCCCGCACCACGCTGTGGGAGAAGATGAAGCGGCTGGGCCTCACCGTGGAGGAGCGCTGACGTCAGGAATTCCTGACATGTGCAGATGCAGCATGTTCGGATTTCCGGACACCTGCCCGGAAAATCCTCAAGTTATATGGCGAAACGGAGTTTGTGCGGCGCAAAAGAGTGATCCATCGGACTTACCCTAGTCTCCCCACGGCACAATGGGAGACATGCCAATGAAAAGATGTGACAAGATGGTTGAAGTCGGGCGCCGCCAGTTCCTGCGCGGCGGCATCGTGGCGGCCGCTGCTCTGCCGGTCGTCGGACTGTCCGCGCAACAGGCGAAGGCCGCCACCAACGGCGCACTTCTGGAGTATCCCTCGACGCGGCTTGCCAATGTCAAGGACCTCAAGCCCAACGAACCCCTCGAGATCGCCTACCCCGACGCGGACGCGCCGGGCGTGCTGCTGAAGCTCGGCAAGGCCGTTGAGGGTGGCGCTGGCCCCGATGGCGACATCGTGGGCTTCTCCACGGTGTGCCCGCACAAGGGCTTCCCGCTCTCCTACAATGCCGAGAGCAAGACGATGAACTGCCCCGGCCACTATTCGGTGTTCGATTGCGAGGCCGGCGGCCAGCAGACCTGGGGCCAGGCGACGCAGAACCTGCCGCAATACATGCTCCGCATCGACGACAAGGGCGACATCTACGCCGAGGGCGTGGACGAACTGCTCTACGGCCGCCTGTCGAACGTGCTCTGAGGGAGAACAAGATCATGGCTTACAAGAGAAACATCGACCGCCTCCCGATCATTCCGGCGGACGCCAAGAAGCACAATGTCACCTGCCACTATTGCATCGTCGGCTGCGGCTACAATGCCTACACTTGGCCGGTGAACAAGCAGGGCGGCACCGCGCCGAATGAAAACGCGATGGGCGCTGATCTTTCCAAGCAGCAGCCGGCCGAGTCCGAGGCGTGGTATGCGCCCTCGATGTATAACGTGGTGAAACAGGACGGCCGCGACGTCCACCTCGTCATCAAGCCCGACAAGGACTGCGTGGTGAACGGCGGCCTCGGCTCCGTCCGCGGTGCACGCATGGCGGAGAACCGCCGCTCGGACAAGACCGGCACGCAACAGCAGCGTCTCGAAGAGCCGATGATCTGGCGCTATGGCACCTGGCAGCCGACGAGCTGGAACGATGCGCTGGATCTCGTGGCCCGCGTCACCGCCCGCGTCATCGACAAGGACAATGAGGACGATCTCTTCGTGTCCATGTTCGACCATGGCGGATCGGCTGGCGGCTATGAGAACACCTGGGGCACCGGCAAGCTCTACTTCCAGTCCATGAAGGTGAAGCATTGCCGCATCCACAACAGGCCTGCCTATAACTCCGAGGTCCACTCGACCCGCGACATGGGCATCGACGAGCTGAACTACGCCTATGAGGATTACGGCCTCACCGACACGATCTTCCTGATCGGCGCGAACCCGCTCGAGACGCAGACCAACCTGTTCCTCAACCACATGGTCCCCGGCATCCGAAAGGGTGCGAAGGTGATCGTGGTTGACCCCCGCCACACCGTGACCATCAATGCCTGCAGGGTTGAGGCCGGCAAGGACAACGTGCTGCATCTTCCGATCAATTCCGGAACCGATCTGGCGCTGTTCAACACGCTGTTCACCCACATCGCCGACCAGGGCTGGATCGACAAGGATTTCATCGCCAATTCGACCATCCAGGGCGACGTGGCGCAGGCGCTGGACGAGGCGCACCCGGCCCCCCTCGGCAGCTTCGAAATGGCGCGCGCCGAGTGCAAGATGTCGCTGGCCGATGGCGCCAAGATCTGCGGCATCTCCGAGGATGACATCAGGAAGGCTGCCGAATGGATCGCCAAGCCCAAGGATGACGGTTCGCGCCGCAAATGCGTGACCGCCTATGAGAAGGGCATCATCTGGGGCAATGACAACTACCGCACCATCGGCGCCCTTGTGAACATCGCGCTCGCCACCGGCAACATCGGCCGCGAGGGTGGTGGCGTCTGCCGTCTCGGCGGCCACCAGGAAGGCTACATGCGCCCGTCGGATGCGCATGTGGGCCGCCCCGCGCCCTATATCGACCAGTTGCTGATCGCCGGCCGTGGCAAGGTGCATCACATCTGGGCCAACGACCACTACAAGACGACGCTCAACGCCAGCGTTTTCAAGCGTGAATACAACCGCCGCACCAACATGGTGAAGGAAGCCATGGACGCGCGCGCCGGAGCCACGCGCGAGGAGTTGGTCGACGCGATTGTCGCGGCCATCGAGGCGGGCGGCCTTTTCTCGGTCAATGTGGACATCATCCACAGCCAGATCGGGCAGGCGGCTCATGTCATTCTTCCCGCCGTCGAGTCGGGCGAGATGAACCTCACCTCCATGAACGGCGAGCGCCGCATGCGCCTCGTCGAGAAATACATGGATGGCCCGGGTTCGGCGAAGCCGGACTGCCTCATCGCGGCAGGGCTTGCCCAGAACCTCGAACGGGTCCTGCGTGAGCAGGGGCGCAACGAATACGCCGACCAGTTCAAGGGCTATGACTGGAAGACCGAAGAAGACGCCTTCATGGACGGCTACCACAACAACACCGGCAAGATCGTCACCTATGACCGTCTTCGCGCCATGGGCAACAATGGCGTGCAGGAACCGGTGGTGGACTTCAAGGACGGTAAGCTGGTGGGAACCAAGCGCCTCTATGAGGATGGCAAGTTCACCCGCCATGGCCGCGAGGACAAGAAGGCCCTGTTCTGCGGCGGTGCGTGGCGCGGCCTTCAGGCCCCCGGAAAGGCGGCCCAGAGGGACAACTACCGCTTCCTCGTCAACAATGGCCGTTCCAACATCAACTGGCAGAACTGGTTCCTCGACAAGGATGACGACTTCGTTGCCGATCGCTTCCCGTTCCCCTTCCTCCAGATCAATCCGGCGGACATGGCTGAACTTGGCCTCAACCCCGGCGACCTGGTCGAAGTCTACAACGATGTGGGAGCGACGCAGGCGATGGTCTACCCTGAGCCGACGGCCCGCAAGAATGAGACCTTCATGCTCTTCGGCGCGCCGAGCGGCACGCAAGGCAACATCGTCAATGCCGGCGTCAACGAACTGATCCTGCCGAACTACAAGCTGTTGATTTGCAGTGAGAGTTGACCCGGGAGGGGCACAAGCTTCCACCGAGAA
>VFQT010005265.1_pt1 | contig 10002 bp, 9 predicted proteins | sample 3512381 | NCBI WGS metagenome assembly VFQT01 (sample SAMN10412376, study PRJNA504923) | tailings metagenome | isolation source: Relicate 2 Philex TSF3 active mining site | place: Philippines: Tuba, Benguet | collected 2017-08-29 | reverse complement strand
TCTTTCTTTCAAAGCCCTTGTCCTCACGGATAAGGGCTTTGCTGTTTTATGGATGATGATATCTACGGTAACTTGCTCGCTATGAAGTACATCCTGATGCCCATGTGGGTACTGCTTGTGGTCACCACCATCAGCGCGGCACAATCCAATCCGTTTCGGCAGCCTACTGCAGCAGAACTCACAACAGCAGTGCGCGTGATTCGCGCCGACTCGCGATGTCCTGCGAACCCTCGGTTCATCGCGATGTCCTTGGCCGAACCTTCAAAGTCCCTGTGGCTTGATTCCGCGAAACGCTCAAAGATCCCTCGCGAGATTCGTACGACCGTGATCGACCCGCCCGCAGCGAAGGTGTACGAGTTCATTGTTGATGTGCAACAGCAGATCGTTTCCGAAGTGCGGGCGCTCCCAACCGTACAGTGGATGCTTACCGAGAGCGACTATGTTCGCGCGGATGCGATCATGCGTGCGTTTCCACGATTCCGCGATGCACTGCAGCGACGTGGCCTAGCGTCAGACTCGATTGCAGTCGAAACGTGGGCAAGTGGTGTTCCGGATGCGACGTCAGCGCGCATTGTTCGGTGTCTTCTGTATCATGTCGATCCTTCCGGTGTCAACCGCTACGATCGTCCAATCGAGGGTGTAGCGGCGTTGCTCGATCTTACGTCGTCAACAGTGCTGCAATGGACAGAGACGGCGGGTCGCTCGACGCCCCCTACAACTTCAACGTATGATCTTGCGGCAGCAATCAATGATGGCTCATTTACGACAGCATCACGTCCGCCTACAGTTGTGAATGATGAAGTGCAATGGAATGCATGGCGCTTCACACCAATGCTTGCTGCACGTGAAGGCTTGGTGATCTACAACACGCGTTGGGTTGATACTTCCGGACAACGTCCGATTGCGCATCGTATGTCGCTGAGTGAGATGTTGGTGCCCTACGGCGATACGTCGTCGACATGGACATGGCGCAATGCGTTCGATATCGGTGAGTACGGGTTCGGTATGTCGTCGTCGTCACTTCGCAAGGGCATTGATGTGCCTCAGTCGGCAGTACTGCTTCCTGCTTCGTTTGTGTCGGAGAAGGGCGTGGTTCGCACCGTACAGAACGCAATCGCGATCTTCGAGCGTGATGGTGGTATCGCATGGCGACACACGACGAACGCACAGAAGATTGCATCGCAACGCCGACGTGAACTTGTTGTGCAACACATCGCCACATTGGCGAACTACGATTACTTGGTCTCGTATGTGTTCTCGAACGACGGTACAATCACCGTTGATATCGGTCTCACAGGCGTGATGCTTGTGAAGTCCGCTGCCGACACAACATTTGATGCACGTGAGTTCGGCGAGCAGATGGTCGCGCATCGCATCAACCGTCACCTCCTCGCACCAACGCATCAGCACTACTTCAATCTGCGTCTCGATCTCGACATTGACGGCGTCGACAACGTGGTGACAGAAGTGGACGTTCGCTCGCCCCTTGACCAGTCGGAGAATCGATTCGGCAATGCGATGATGATGGAGCAGTGGGATATTCGTTCCGAGCGTGAGGGACTTCGCACGGCCGAACCACGCATGTCGCGTACGTGGCGCGTTTCGTCAACACGTCCGAATCACACTGGTGCTGCTACGGCATTCACGGTGATTCCTGAATCGCTCGTGTACCCACTGCATGCCCCTTCGCATCCACTGCGTAATCGTGCTCGCTTTATCGAGTATCCGTGCGCGGTTACGAAGTACAATGCCGACGAGATGTATGCTGCAGGCGCCTTTCCGAATCAATCAGCTGGCGGCGAGGGTTTGCCGAAATACGTTGCCAACGATGATCGCTTGGTGCGACGCGACGTTGTCGTGTGGTGCACGATTGGTACAACGCACGTGGGTCGCTCAGAGGATTGGCCGGTGATGCCAGTAAGTCATGCGCGACTTCGCTTGCTGCCAACAGGATTCCACCCACAGAATCCATTGATCGTTCCGCAGCAAACCACGCCAACAAAGGCAAAGAAAAAGAAGTAGTCGCTATGCGATCGTGCCGCGCTGCGTGGCAATCGTACACGCAAGCGTGATGGCTTCGAACGTGCTGCGAGCATCGATGTGTAATCCACCCGCAGCAAGCTGATACGCAGTGCCATGATCAGGTGACGTGCGCACGATGTCGATGCCTGCCGTGGTGTTGACGCCACCGCCCTGCGCGAGAACCTTCAGTGGGATCAACCCTTGATCGTGGTACATGGCTAGGATGCCATCGTACTGTGTGTAGGCACCAAAGGCAAAGAACCCATCCGCCGGAAATGGTCCGTCGACACGCATGCCAGCATCGCGTGCGCGAGCAATCGCTGGTACCGTGAGCTCGGTATCGGCTGTGCCGATTGTGCCGTGATCACCTGCGTGTGGGTCCACTGCGAGGACGGCGATCGATGGGGAAGCGATTCCGTAATCGCGCTGACAATGATCGTGCAATTGTTGGATGCGAGCGCCGATGCGATCGACCGAGAGCGCGGTAACAACATCGCGCAAGGGAACGTGCACAGTTGTGAGAGCAACACGCACACTACCTGATGACAGCACCATGAGCGGTTCGCCACGTCCACCATCGGCCACCATTTCGGTCTGACCCGGATACGGCCAACCAACGCTGGCAAGTGCATGCTTGTTAATCGGCAACGTCACCATCGCATCCGCACGTCCATCACGACACATCGTGCGTGCTAGCTCGAGCGATGCGATTGCACATCGCGATGCATCATCGCTGGCGATACCTGGCGTTACAGCTGTTGGTGACGATAGCGACGCGAGTGCAATTGTTGCGTCATTGATCTGCCATACATCATCGGTTATCGTGCCTGGTAGGTGATATGCGTGTGCTGCTTCGCTCAGCGTTGATGCATCAATCGCAAGGATGTAGGATGCATCGCGCGGTGCCATGTCGATTGCTCCGGCCAAACAGCGGAGTCCGATCCCATTCACATCGCCACATGAAATCACGATCCGCATAGGTTACGTGCGTGCCGAGCGACGCCGACGTGTCTTGTAGAAGTTCAGCATCAGACCGATCACCGCAACGTTGGCGATCAACGATGTACCGCCAGCACTCAGGAATGGCAATGGAATACCCATCACAGGGAAGAGTCCGATGGCCATGCCGATGTTCACCAACGTATGATACGTGAGCAGGGAAACGAAGCCGATGGCAATCACACTTGCAAACGGCGAGCGCGCGAGCGACGCGATGTTCATTGCCCGGAACGTAATACTCACGAGCAATGCGATCACGATCACACCACCAATGAAGCCGAACTCCTCCGTAGGCACACAGAAGATAAAGTCAGTCCATTGCTCTGGAATGTATCGCAGCTGCGTCTGTGTACCCTTGAGGAATCCCTTGCCGGAGAAGCCCCCTGAACCAACTGCAAGCATCGACTGAATCACGTGGTAGCCACTACCGCGCGGGTTGCGCTCAGGCTCGAAGAGCGTAATCAAACGTCCCTGCTGATACGGCTCAAGCGACGAAAACACGGGCTTGACGGCGAGGCCGGCACCGATCAGGAGCAGACACGCCATGATCGTAACAACGAGGTTGCGCTTGAAGAGGAATGCTCCGATCGTTACCAACGCGCTGATGATGATGAACCAAATCATGTTGTCGAATAGCACGCCATAAAGTGCCGAGATCGCAACAAACGGTGCAGTAGCAACGAGGTAGAGCACGAAGAGGTCGCCGCCGATCCACAGGTACACGCCGAGCAGCATCGCGAGAAACACTGTTGCCGACCCTGTATCGGGCTGCATCATGATCAACGCAACGGGCAGCAGGAATAACCCCGCAACGGATGCGAGATCGCGGATCGATTGAATCGTAAAGCCTTTGCGACCCGTTAATCGGGCCGCGGCCAGGAGCGTGGAGATTTTCGCGAACTCCGACGGCTGGAAGGAGAAGGATCCAATTTGGATCCAACATCGCTGTCCGTTTACTTCGTGACCAAGGGGCGTGAGCACCGCTGCAAGCAGCAGCACACCGACGCCGTACATCGGATAGGCGAGATTGCGGATCACGCGCTCGGGAAGAAAGAACAACACGATCGCAGCGACGATCCCGACGCCGGCATAGACAAGCTGACGCTTGAAGATGGCATCCGAGCCCATGCCGAATGCTGCACTGTAGATGGAGATCAAGCCCATGCCGAGAGCCGCCGCTACGGAGAGCAGCAAACCCCAATCGAGCATGTCGTTGACGCGACGTTGCAGGGCGACGTCGTTTTCGTCCAGAAACAGAGGATTTATTGCCACGTTCGTCCCGTGATACGTTCGTATGCCTCAATGTACTTCGCGCGTGTTCCGTCGATCACGGACTGCGGAAGTTGCGGTGGTGGATAGGCTTTGTTCCAATCGGTTGTCTCGAGCCAGTCGCGCAGCATCTGCTTATCGAAGTTGTACTGCGATGTACCCGGCGCGTATTCCGATGCGAGCCAATAGCGAGATGAATCCGGCGTGAGTGCTTCGTCGATCAGAATAATCTGTTCATCGATCACACCAAACTCGAACTTCGTGTCGGCGAGAATGAGCCCCTTTGATGCAACATCACGTGATGCCGCATTGTAGAGGGCGATGCTATAGTCGCGCACCTGCGCTGCAACATCGTCACCAAGGATTGATGCTGCCTGTGCGAACGAGATGTTTTCGTCGTGTCCCTCTTCTGCCTTTGTAGCAGGCGTAAAGATTGGCTCGGCGAGTTGTGACGATTCCACATATCCAGCAGGAAGTTGCACGCCACATACTGTATGCGATGCTTGGTATTCCTTCCAGCCGGAGCCAGCCAGGTAGCCACGCACAACACATTCAACTGGTAGCGGCTGTGTTTTGCGAACAACCACCGAGCGACCCTGCAATTGCGCACGTTCGTCGTCGGTGAGTCCATCCACTGCGTGCATATCGTACGTGATCACATGATTCGGTACAACACTCGCGAGTGTTTCGAACCAATACGCAGAGATCTGCGTCAGCAGCGCACCTTTATCGGGAATTGTCTCCGTCATCACCACATCGAATGCGGAAATACGATCGGTAGCGACCATCAAGAGACGATCACCCAGATCGTACACATCGCGCACCTTGCCACGACGGAACAGCGGGAAACTTGTCAGATTCGTTGTATGCAACATGGTCGCTTAGCCCCGCAGTGCGCTCTTGATGAGCGTGGTGCCAAGCACGATGAGCGCGATTGAAGCGACCATCATGAACGTGGTGTTGCGCGACCCAATCACGTCGCCGCGACGCATGAAGCGTGGAGCCATGTGGACGATGCCAACGGCAACGATCATCAATGCGGCGTGCTCAAGGCGATAGCGAAGGCCATCACCGAAGTCGGACCAGCGCATGATGAGTTGGAGCAGACCCAGCACGAGCTGGAGTGTAACCCCAATTAAATACGCACGTACGGTCCACACCGAGAGCTTGCCAAGGGGCGACTTGCGAATGGTATCAATGAGTGGGAACACCACAGCCAGAGCTGCTAGGAGATAGATCAGGTGTTCCATCGAGCGATGAAGCGTTACAATAAGTTCCATGGCTGCAAACTACGGGATTGTCGAATACGTCATGTGCGGCCTAATGAAACGGCTCACCATCGTTGTCCTTGTTATAGTGTCGCTCTCCATGGCATCTGCCCAGGAGGATTCGACAATCCAACGGGAGTATCTGTACTACCATCCCGACCAGGATTACGGTAGCATGTCGATGGTAAGTCCGTGGGGACTGATCCTCAATGGCGGGTTTGACATTCTGCAGCTCGACGGCAAGGACCGACGTCTGCTGTCGATCCCGTATGGAACCGGCTTCCGCAGCTTTATCGATAACACCTTCCGTCACCCTGGTGCCACGATCAGTCAGATCGGCTGGGGGAATTGGCTTGCTACCGAAGTGTTGCCCCTTAACTGGACTCGTGACGGGGCTCGGTGGATCCCAAATTATCAGCTGCACCTGATCGGCTCTGGTGTGTCGTATCGTATGCTTACCGAGTGGTACGACCACCAGGGCATCGCATCGCCCGAAATCTGGTCGATCGCCACCGTCACCGCCATGCACGTCGTCAACGAGATCGTCGAAAACGAAGGATATGTCGGCTATAACACCGATCCCATCGCCGACTTCTTGATTTTCAATACGCTTGGCATCGCCTTGTTCATGAATGACGACGTCGCGGAGTTCTTCAGCAAGAAGATGCACATGACGGAATGGTCGTCGCTCCCCATGATCACGTTCCCCAGCGGACAGCTCGGCAACAACGGACTCAACTACTCGTTCAAGATCGAGCTCCCTCGCTCCGACCGTCTTCGGTTATGGGGCCTCATGGGCATGGGCACCCTGCTTGGTGCATCGTACGTGTACGACAAGGCACACGAACACAGTATCTCCATCGGCGCTGGCATTCGCGGTAAGGAACTCATCAACGTCGACCCACGCGCACGCGTCCTCACGGTATCGATCGTCCCGTCTGCTGGCATCTACTGGGATCGCAACAACTCCCTCCTTGCCTCCCTCACCGTAAGCGGACAAGTCGATCAGTCCGCAATCCTCAACGTCTACCCTGGCGTCATCAAGATCTTCGACGACATCTCACCCGCCATCTGGGCCGCATGGGGCAGCAACGGCACCGTCGGGTTCGGCATCGGTGTCCGCGGCGCCATTGGGGTGGGGTACCGAAACAGATAAAATGTTAATCCCGTAGGGCCGACCACATAGGGTCGCCCCTACGGGAATAACGTTCAACGGGAAACGTTCGCTTACACCAACTCCCCGAACAGCGTTGCGCTGTTGGCGCGGTCGATCTTTACCTGAACGGTGTCGCCGACGATGTAGCCGCGCGTTCCGTCGTGGGTGAAGATGACGGTCTTGTTGGTGTCTGTGCGACCTTTCCACTCGGCATCGTTGCGCTTGCTCGGACCTTCAACCAACACTGGGTGGATGATGCCAGACTGTGCTTCTGCGAGATTGATCTCGCGTGAGATGCTGTTCTGCAGCGCAATGATTTCGTTCAAGCGACGGTTCTTGACGTCGTCTGGGACGTCGTCGCCCATCTTCCATGCCTTGGTGTTCTCGCGTGGTGAGTAGGCGAACATGTATGCCCCTTCGTAGCGCACTTCGCGCATCACATCGAGTGTGCGCTGATGATCGTCTTCTGTTTCTGTGCAGAAGCCGGCAATGATGTCGGTGCTCATGGCACACGTTGGCATTGCTTGCTTGATGCGACGGATACGACCGAGGTAGTGCTCCACGGTATACGTGCGATTCATGAGCTCGAGTATGCGGTTCGAGCCCGACTGCACAGGCAGGTGGATGTACTTGCAAATGTTGTCCCACTCGGCCATGGTGTCGATGAGCTTGTCGCTCATGTCCTGCGGGTGCGACGTCGTATAGCGGATGCGCATGTTCGGAACAGCGCGCGCCGTCGATGCAAGCAGGTCGGCAAAGTCGTACCCTGCAACATCATCGCGATACGAGTTCACGTTCTGTCCGAGCAGCGTGATTTCCTTGAAGCCTTGATCCCACAGCTGCTTTGCTTCGTCAACAACACTCGTGAGTGGACGTGATCGCTCGCGTCCGCGCGTGAATGGCACAACGCAGAACGTGCAGAACTTGTCGCATCCACGCATGATCGAAATCCATGCAGAGATTCCCTCGGTGCGCAGCGGTACGATGTCGTCGTACGTTTCAACGCGCGAGAGCTTCACAGCGATACCACGATCGCCACCCATTGCTTCGGCTACCAACTCGGGTACGCGACGGTACTCGTCGGGTCCGACAACGAGGTCGACCAATTGTGTGTCGAGCAACTTGGTGCGCAGACGCTCGGCCATGCATCCAAGCACACCCACAACAAGGTCGGAGTTCGACTTCTTGGTGTGCTTCAGGTGTGAAAGGCGCTCATGGATTTTGCGCTCGGCGTTATCGCGAATCGCACACGTATTCAGCAGGATCACGTCAGCGTCATCGGGTCCGTCCGCCGGGATATACCCCTCGGCGTTCAACACGCCCAGGACGATCTCGGAGTCGTTAACGTTCATCTGGCAGCCATACGTTTCAACGTATACCTTCTTGCCGTTCTCAGCCACAGGCTGTGCGGCTACGGAAGGGGCTGCTTGGTCGAGGATGGGAAGATCCAAATGCATGGGTCACAAAATTACCAATTCGCCACGCTCCTTCCGTCACGTTTCTTCGCATGCCACGCACGTGCACAGACATACCAGGAGGACCCATGGCATCACCTCTTCAACAGCGCTGCTACGAGCTTGCCGTACGCGCATCGCATCTCTGGATTGCCGGACAAGGGGCGCATCAAGCGCGAGAACTCCACCGACGGATGTTCGAGACGTCGATGGACCTCGGCGCATGGACCGAGCGTGCTGCCGGCGCAGCGTCGCGCGAGGCCTTCCGCAGCTGCATCTACGAGCTCAATACCCACGTACGGTTGGTGAAGCTCTGGATCCGACTTCTCGATGATCTCGGTGATATCGAGCCCGAACAAGCCGCCCCGTTGCACGACCTCGCAGAGGAGATTCACCGACTCGTTCTCGCCGCGCTCCGCACAACGCGCGACGCGCCCGCCGAGCCGGTGCGCAACGGACAGCCGTTGCATGCCTAAGTTGCAGGATGAACAACATCAACGAAACACTTGAACCGCGCTGGATCGAAGCCGACGAGTCACCATGGGGTATCCGCGTGTTTGATTGTCGTGCCGTTGCGACAACGATGGCGTCGACCCTTACACAGTCGGACTCGGCAGAAGAGTTCATGGCTATGCGTACGTCGGATGGATCGCACCTCTTTGGAAAGCGTCCCGACAATCCTGTGCGCATCGATGTGCAGATGGCGTATCCGGGTGATGCGCGTGAACTGCCGGATCGTGGCATGATCTTTCAAGCAAGCGTGCTGGAAGAGAAGTGGGACATCGCGATTGACGATGGCGTGATCACGTTTGCGCGGAGCTGGACGGGCGCAGTGGTGTATTGCTGCGATCTTCAGCGCGTGAGCGGACAGTACATGGTGTCGTCGGTTGTGGTGTCGGAAGATGCGATTGACGATGACGACGTGTTCTACCACGTCCACGTTGTGAACTACCTGTTGTTCAGTCATGTGTTCGACATGGTCTATCCGCACCCACTGCCGATCAACGAAGAACTCAGCGAAGATGATATCCTGATGTCGTCGTTTTCGGCATTCGGCAACCGCGGATGGTTTGCCACACTTGAGCGCTTCGGCGAAGCGATCCCCGACGCTTAATCAGTGTCGGACGCGCCGGTTTCCTCGTGCACATGTGGTGCATGTGGCAGTGCCGCATCGCAGAAGAACAACAGGGCTCCATCGTGCAACTCCACCTCGATGCGCGGATGCGTGGCGCGATTGCGCGCCCCCTCACGTGATCCAAGCGCGAGATGCTCATCATTGAGCGCCCAGTGAAGTCCGCGCGTTGTAAGGCGCGCTGCGGGCTGCGGAATGAGAGAGATAATCTCGTGCTCTGCGCCCTCGTACGCAAAGCTCTCGAACATCGGGATGGCAACGCGTTGCTGGTCGAGCACTGCGATGTGCATCGTGCGACCATAGCGCATGAGTACCGACCAATTATTGAGCGTATGCTCAAGGTCGCCGCCGTGAATACCAACCACGAGCAGGTTCTTCCAGAGCATCGACTCGGCGAAGGCGAGTGCTTTCTCGAAGTCGTTTGTTTCTTGATCGGGTTGATGCACGAATTCCGACATCGTCATCAACGTCTCGCGCACATCGGCACGGATCGAGTCGAGATCGCCAACGATGAACTCGGGAACAATACCACGCTCGAAGAGCCGCGTTGCTGCACCATCGGCTGCAATGAGCGGACGTTCCATGACGTGCTCAAAGGCCTCGTCGGACGGAAGTGTTCCGTTGAGACAGATCACGGCATCGAAGCGGTGTGGTATTGTGACAAATGTTTTCATGGACGGCCGGCGTGTTCCCACTCGGTGA
>VFQT010005261.1_pt1 | contig 10007 bp, 6 predicted proteins | sample 3512381 | NCBI WGS metagenome assembly VFQT01 (sample SAMN10412376, study PRJNA504923) | tailings metagenome | isolation source: Relicate 2 Philex TSF3 active mining site | place: Philippines: Tuba, Benguet | collected 2017-08-29 | reverse complement strand
ATGCTGCAGGTTCCGAAATCGTAATTTGAACCGTATCGGTTTGGCCCGCCGAATCAGTCACTGTAACCACATAAGAAGCGGCTGGTAAGTTACTGAATACCGGAGAGTATTGATAAGGAGAACCACCATAAATACTGTATCTATAGGTTGGCATTCCGTTGGTAACTTGAACCTCAAAAGATCCATCATTTCCTCCCTTACACTTGACATTTGACTTAGTTTTTAAGGTTGCAACTGGAGGTCCATATTGATATACATTGGCGTAACCGGTATCCAAACGGGTGGTTGAAACGTAAGCCGCCGCTTTGTTTGTCAATGTGCCGGTGGTTCCGGTGGCTACTTTGTATCTCAACTTCAATGTCTTCGTGCTATTGGCAGGTACAAAAATGGAAATCGCCCCGGTACTTGGATTGGTATTTCCACCTTCAAACAAAAGGTTTCCCGTTGCTCCTAACGATGGCAAACTTGAAAACTCCGCGGTACTGTAATCAGAGGTTGAAGCAATGTCAATAAACGACAACCCGGTGGGTAGCGTATCCACAATGCGGTCTACCATAACATCTGCTGCAGAACTGTTGGTTAAAGCCACGCTGTAAACCAAAGTATCACCCGCGTTGTATGTGGATTTATTGCTCGTTTTGGTTACCGTAATGGCATTGCTACCATTCACCATGTTTATCCATTTTGCCAACACGATGGGGGTTGACGATAAGTTTGTCAATGAATCCCCGACTTTACCTTTTACGTTTGACCCTCCTTGTTGGTTGGCTGATAGCGGTACCAATAATGTGGAATCTCCCAATCCAACAACTTTCCATTGAAAGAGTACCGTTATGTCGTAATTGGTTGAACCGCTTCCTGTAAAGCCTGCGTTGAAATAAGCCTGCGTTGAAATATAATAAATCTTGATCCCCGGCGGTTACACCAATCCCGCTTGCTGCACTGACAACCTTAACTTTTTCCAATTTCAACAAACTGGATTTAAAAGACACCAATGTACTGGGTGAAAATAACATCTCTCCACCGCTAGGAAAACCTTGATACGAGAACGTTACCGTATCCATGATGTAGGCCCCCAATACACGCAAAGAACTCACTTTGCTTGCCATAGAACCGGCAGACGCCGTGGTCAATATACCAACTACGTTGAGCGAGGGACGGTAATTCTGGTAGTTAGAACCATTGTCAGCCGTGAATCGAATGCCTTTGGTGGAACCTTTGTCGGCACAATTCGCATGAACATAAAAAAAGGCGGTCTTCTTTTGTCCGGCCGCCAATTTACCTATCTGATATTTTCCATTCAATGGACCCTTGATTTGCCATCCCGCAGGAACGGAATCCAACGTTAGAGAACCAACATTGATTTCTGATGAACCTGAGTTGTAGGCCTCAACTGCCACAAAATAAGCCGTAGGCGCCGCTACACCACAACTGTTATTGTCGACCGGAAATACATTTCCAGATTTCAGGCTAAACGACAAATTGCTACTAATTGTTTGGGCTGAAAGTGATTGAGTGACAGACATCAGCGCCGTCAATAAAAACAGGCTAAAACCCTTTATTCTATTATTTATCATAGATTCTTTTTCTAATAAAATGTTGGAGTGGAATTTTGTAAAATCACACATCCCCACAGTACAAAAGTATGGAATGTTGATGGTTTTGTTGAACTTCTTCATTTTCTGATCCTTTTTTGTATACTTTTCGATACACCTGACAATAAAATTTACAATACAGTTGCCTAAAACACTGATTTTCCATTTTGCCCCCAAAACCCAATAAAATCAGCCGCTAGAAAAGGATTAAACCACCCAAAATCAACGTAACAAAGCCTGTCATTGCATTCACCCTATCGTTGGTCACCCAAATCACACCTTTTGCAATTACAAGATTTTCTTTGTCGGGGACATCAGAAAGTAATCCGTCTGATTGGGTGTATTTGCCTTGAAACATGTCGCCAATCAGGCTATCAATTATTGTCCCAAGAATACCCAAACTCACCACAGATAAAAATATCTGGGTTTCGCTCCAATCCAATGCTTTTTTCAATTCAATCCAGTCATTGAAGTAAATACAGAACCCGATAGACACAGCGCCTATGACGGCTCCAACAAACCCTGCAACAGTAACTCCACCGGAAACACCTTTTGGGATCTGTTTTCCTGTTGTAATACTCCTCGGAATGCCCCCAATCCACTGGCCCACCTCACTGCTCAGTGTATCAGCACAACTGGCAGACAAAGTATAGAATGCCAGCAACGCGCATTTTTCATCAACGCCTTCATCCATCGTTAATCCAAAAAAAGAAGCGACATCCATATTGATCAAATAAACCAATAATGCACAGCCCATATACAACCCACCATTGGCCAATACTTGCCATCTGTCACGGGGCTTTCCCTCCTTCGAATCTCCCAACATTGAAAGACCATACTTCTTCTTCTTCAATCGACCCATGACACTGGATAAACCCAAAAAAACTATCAAAGGCCATAACGACCATCCCGCCATCACCACAACCACAAAGGCCAAGATCCAAGCCATTAACACACCCGTATTGTCTAATAATTTGCTTCGGTACAACCCAAAGGCTGCACAAACCGATAATAGCATGTACAACAATAAATACCCTGTTCCTTGAAAGAAAATGGCATGAGGACTACCCATAAAACCCTTGGCCATCGCTCCGGCGAATAACCAAACTGCCACAACAATAAAGATATTATCACTGCCCTTACCAGAAACCATTTCTACCGCGGCCACAGCGAATCCAAAGACTATCAATTGAGGTATAACCACATCATCAACCAACACCGCGTTTGGAATAAATTCCTTGCCCATCGCATAGAATAAAACACCAACCACCACAGAAACAAGCCAAAAAACAATAAATCCAAGCCACGATTTTCTCTCACCCTCTAATTTGAAGATTCCGAATACTTGCTCACGATCTAAACTGAGAAACTTTGTGCCCCAACGACCCAAGATTCCTGCCAAGCCATCGGCAAAAGCCAAAGTACAAAACGACCAACCATTCATCCAACTCATTATCAACCATTGATGCGAACCAGGGCCAAACAACATCCAGGGCAACGAAGTTAAAACCGCGTAAATCACAGAAAAATAGACCATCCCCCAAGGCTTTCTGGCTTGTTCACCCGCAACAACCTCCTCAAACCAACCCTGTTTGATGGCAATCCACAAAACAATGGAAGCTACCCAAGATACAATGGGCAACCAAATAGATACCAAATACATGGAAGCCAGTGCGGCAACAAAAATGACTATGATGTGTAAACTTTTTCTCAGGTAAAACTGCCATGCAGGACGCCTTTTTTCAAGCGCGGAAATCACACCAACCACCAATACAACCACCAATAATGTGTACCATAACCATGAATTGGGGACTTGCATCAATCAAAGTAACACAAATTTGTTGGATTGGTTGTTACTTTGACACATGCTTTCACTGATCTGGCGATTTTCAAGACCCCATACCCTCATTGGTTCAAGCATCAGCATAGTGTCCTTGTTGTTTTTGGTTGTATTCTGTAGTCCACATGATGGCCATCAGGGGATGCATGTTTTCAACGCGTCAGGGCAGGTATCACAATCAGCCAAGGTCGTGGGATTTATCCCAGTTGTTACAGCAACAGCAACTGGATTTTTTAGTGTCCTTCTCCCAACGCTTTTTGTATGCTTGGCTTGTAACATTTTCATCACCGGGCTCAACCAAATCGTTGATGTGGAACTGGACAAAATTAACAAGCCACAGTTGCCGTTGGCATCGGGTGAATTAACCCTAAATCAAGGCAAATGGATTGTGGGTATCGCGGGCGCCATCGCCATTTTCGGTGCGTGGTTTATCCAGCCTTTTCTCGGAATTCTTATCACCGTCATCGCCGCAATTGGAGCGATGTACTCATTGCCACCCATTCAATTCAAACGACATCATGTTTGGGCCGCATCCGCCATTGCCTTGGTTCGAGGACCTCTTATCAATGTAGGCATTGCCATTCACTTCGCTACCCGCCTATTTGGATGGCCCCTGATTTCACTCACATGGCTTACACCCCTGGTCGTATTCGTCACAGCCTTTAGCTTGGGCATCGCTTGGTTCAAAGACATTCCCGATACTCAGGGCGATAAAATTCATGGTTTCAAAACGTTGGCTTTGGTTTGGAGCCGACAAAAAGCCCTAAAATCTGGGCAGTGGCTTGTTTCCATGGCCTATCTTTTCCTTTCGATTTTTTGGTTTCTGATTGATATCCATACAACTGCCGGAATTATCCATGTTTTACTGCTCGCAATTTTTTGGTCGCAAGCCCAGCGCGTGGATCTTAACTCATCGGCAAGCATCAAACGATTTTACATGTTTTACTGGGGGCTGTTCTTTCTGGAATACCTAATTCTGCCATTCTTACTCGCTTAAAACCACCTTTTCATTCGATTCTATGCAAATCGTGGAAAATTAAACCCCTTTTCCGGTTGCGATGCCCTAAATTTGTACAATTTTTGGAATCATGCCAAAGGACCCCTCAATCAAACACGTACTCATCATCGGCAGTGGGCCGATTATCATCGGACAAGCTTGTGAATTTGACTATTCTGGATCGCAGGCAGCCCGCAGTATCCGCGAAGAAGGCATCAAAGTTTCGCTGATTAACAGCAACCCAGCTACCATCATGACGGATAAAATGAATGCCGATCATGTTTATCTCCAGCCATTGACCCCTGAGAGCATTGAAAAAATCTTGCAAGAACAGGACATTGACGCTGTACTTCCCACCATGGGCGGTCAAACAGCCTTGAACTTGGCCAAAGAGTGCGATGAATTGGGGATTTGGGAGAAATACAACTGTCGAATTATCGGTGTAAACATCCCTGCCATTGACAAAATGGAAGACCGCGAGAAGTTCCGCCAACTGATGGTTGAATTGGGCGTGGGTGTGGCCAAAAGTCAAATCGCCAATAGTTTCCTTGAAGGAAAAGAAATCGCCCAACGCATTGGTTTTCCCTTGGTTATTCGTCCGAGTTACACCTTAGGTGGAACCGGCGGCGCCATCGTATACAAAAAAGAAGAATTTGACCGCGCATTACAATATGGTCTCGAATCTAGTCCAGTCCATGAAGTTTTGGTTGAGCAGGCCGTTTTGGGTTGGAAAGAATACGAATTTGAACTCTTGCGCGACGCCAAAGATGACATTGCCGTAATCTGTACAATTGAAAATTTCGACCCAATGGGTATCCATACGGGTGATTCTATCACGGTTGCGCCGGCCATGACTTTGAGTGATACCGCCTTCCAACGCATGCGCGATATGGCTTTCAAAATGATGCGCAGCATGGGTGTATTCGCCGGTGGTTGTAACGTCCAGTTCAGTGTAAACCCCGTTGATGAGGAGATTATTGCCATCGAGATCAATCCCCGCGTAAGCCGAAGTTCAGCGCTCGCATCCAAAGCCACTGGCTACCCTATCGCAAAAATTGCCGCGAAGTTGGCGATTGGATACTACCTCGATGAGTTAAAAAATCCGGTGACCAAAACAACCAGTGCGTTTTTTGAACCAGCCCTGGATTATGTGATCGTCAAGATTCCACGCTTCAACTTTGACAAATTCCACGGAGCAGAAACCCGACTGGGATTCCAGATGAAATCGGTGGGGGAAGTGATGGCCATCGGTCGCAGTTTCCAAGAAGCCCTGCAAAAAGCCTGTCAAAGTTTGGAAATTTCGCGACATGGATTGGGTGCCGATGGAAACAAAGTGAGCCGCAACCTGGAAGAGCTTGTCCATGGCATGGAACACGCCAGTTGGAATCGCGTTTTCCAGGTAAAAGATGCCCTGGCTTTGGGCGTTCCCATCAGCAGCGTTCAGAAAATTACCCGCATCGACCGCTGGTTCTTGGAACAAATTGCTGACTTGGTAAAAACAGAAACGGAAATCCGCAGATATAACCCTGAAAATATTCCCGCTGCTTTGCTCAAAATCGCCAAGGAAAAAGGCTACAGCGATGAGCAGATTGCTTGGTTGATGGGTGGCAACACAACGGCAGAGCAAGTTTGCGACAAACGTCTGTCATTAGGAATCCGTAGGGTCTATAAAATGGTGGATACCTGTAGCGCTGAATTCCCAAGTCCCACCAACTACTTCTATTCCACATTCGATGGCGAAAACGAAAGCATCGTGAGTGATAAAAAGAAGATTTTTGTTTTGGGTAGCGGTCCAAACCGGATCGGACAGGGTATTGAGTTTGACTACAGCTGTGTACATGGTATCATGGCTGCGCGTGAAGCAGGATATGAAGCCATCATGATTAACTGTAACCCCGAGACCGTGAGTACGGATTTCGATATGGCCGATAAATTGTATTTTGAACCGGTGTATTGGGAGCATTTGTGGGAACTCATCCAACATGAAAAACCTGAAGGTGTGATCGTTCAATTGGGCGGACAAACGGCATTGAAATTGGCTGAAAAACTGCATGAAAAAGGGGTGAAAATCATCGGAACAAGCTATGATAACATGGATATCGCCGAGGACCGCGGTCGCTTCAGTGATATGTTGGCATCCTTAGATATTCCATACCCCAAGTTTGGTGTGGCATTGGATGCTGAAGAAGCCATAAAAATTGCCAATGAAGTAGGCTACCCCGTTTTGGTGCGACCAAGCTATGTGTTGGGAGGACAGGGAATGGTCATTGTAATCAATGACGAAGATTTGGAAAAAGCCGTTGTAAAACTCTTGGGCGATTTGCCTGGAAACCGGGTTTTAATTGATCACTTCTTGGACAGGGCTGAAGAAGCAGAAAGCGATAGTATTTGCGATGGAGAGGACGTGCACATATTGGGCATGATGGAGCACATTGAGCCTGCGGGTATCCACTCAGGAGATTCAAGCGCCGTACTACCTCCCTTTTCGCTTAGCGATGGCGTTCAACAGCAGATGGTGGAATATACCGAGAAGTTAGCCCATGCCTTGAACATACGCGGTTTGATGAATATTCAGTTTGCCATTAAAGATGAAAAAGTCTACGTGATTGAGGCCAATCCTCGTGCGTCGAGGACGGTTCCGTTCATCTGTAAAGCCTACGACTTCCCTTATGTCAATATGGCTACTAAGGTGATGTTGGGGGCAAACAAAATCAAAGATTTTACAATTCCAGCACGCCCTGCGGGCTTCGCTATCAAACAGCCCGTATTTAGCTTCAACAAATTCCCAGGGGTAAGCCGTGAATTGGGTCCAGAGATGAAGAGCACCGGAGAGAGTATCTTGTTCATCAAAGACTTAAAAGATGCGGCATTCCGCGAATTGTACAAGCAAAAAAGCATGTACTTGAGTCACTAGGATTTGATATAGCACATAAAATAAAGAGGCCCACCCCTGCGGGGTGGGCCTCTTTTATTACATCCAAATTTTTCTTACTCCTGCGTTGGCGTGTTTCCTGTTCCTTCCGGACGGGGTCCGCGATTCTGTCCTTCCGGACGAGGACCTCTATTCTGTCCACCTTCCCGCCTTGGACCACGATTTTGACCGCCTTCGGGTCGTGGACCTCGGTTTCCACCATCGGGTCTCGGTCCACGTTGATCATTCCGCGGTGAACGCTGTTCATTCCGATTGTTCGGATTGCCTTGATTTCCACCCTCAGGTCGCGGGGCGTTGTTCTGTCCCTCGGGTCGTGGTCCGCGATTCTGTCCGCCTTCCGGACGGGGCCCGCGATTACCACCCTCAGGTCTCGGTCCGCGGTTATCCGGACGTGGACCGCGATTCTGTCCTTCCGGACGAGGACCTCTGTTTCCGCCTTCGGGTCGTGGTCCTCGGTTATTACCTTCTGGCCTAGGGCCCGTATTCTGTCCTTCCGGACGAGGACCTCGGTTCCCTCCCTCTGGTCGTGGACCTCGATTATCATTCCTGCGATCATTCCCCCCTCTTCTGCGATCATTATTGCCTCGGCCTTCCCGTTTTTCAGGTCCGCGTTTTCTCAAAGCAAACTCATCGTCTTGTAACAATTCGTTGTTACCAATGAAATCGTTGTTTTGATCCTGACCACCATTACTTACTTTTTCCAATATCGCACTCGCCGGAGCCAAATCTTGTAAAGCGGCTGATTGTTTGCCGTTGCGATTTTCCTCCATTACCTCGTTAACTGTTGCAACAGGCAATGCCACCCAAGTTTGATTGTCGTCATACGAGAACCACATCAATTTTTTCAGGATGTCGGTTTTCCTCGCGTAGGCCATACCCGCCACAGTATCTAACTTCACCACTTTCGCCTTCGGGAATGAATCGATCGCTTCTACGTATTGGTCCAATTCATAATTCAAACAACACTTCAAACGACCGCACTGACCGGCCAATTTTTCCATGTTAATGCTCAAATTTTGAACCCGCGCTGCACCCGTATTTACTTGTTTGTAATCGGTTAACCAGGTACTGCAACACAATTCGCGGCCACACACACCGGTGCCACCCAATCGCGAGGCCTCTTCACGGTACGAAATATGACGCATTTCAATCTTCACTTTGAACTCATCGGCATATCGCTTGATCAGTTCACGAAAATCAACGCGACTTTCCGCCGTGTAGAAGAAAATGGCTTTACGTCCATCCCCTTGAATCTCGATATCAGAGATTTTCATCTGAAGATTCAATGAAAAGGCGATGGTTCTGGCGCGCTCCAAGGTTTGATCTTCTTTACTTTTAGCCTCTGTTCTTCGCTCTAGGTCCTTTTCCGATGCTACACGCTGTATGCTGCGCATTTCCTCTGAGTCCTCTCGAACCCGATATTTTTTCAGTTGCAATCGAACGATTTCACCGGTAGCGGAAACGGTGCCAATATCAAAGCCTATGCTACTATCGACACACACGTAATCTCCCGTGTACAACTCTAAGTTGTTGGTGTTACGAAAAAATTCCTTTCTGGATCCTTTAAATCGAACTTCCACCACATTGAAGGGTTTATGTCCGGTTGGTAAATCCATATCCTTGAACCAGTCGTATACGTTCAATGCATTGCAACCACTGGTACCGCAAGTGCCATTGCTTTTACACCCTCCGGGTGCGCCGCCTGACTTGGTTCCACAAGATGTACATGCCATTGTAATAAAAATTAATAATGATGAATCACAAAGTTAATGGTTCCGCAGGTGCTTTCTTAACCTTGGGATTTACTTTTCCCAAACACCCACAATTTTTGGCCAACAAAATTGACCATCATCCCTACGATGGTTGCTACCAATACAGCAAAGAGTTTGTCCACTTTTACCGAAAACAGTTCCTTGGAACCCAACAGGGTGTTTTTTAACGCTTCCCCAGTAGCGCGATTTGGAAAAACTACATTCAGTTGCAATATCCAATCAGGCAACAAGGTCAGCATCAACTCATTGGTTAGCACATTCAACGAACCACTCATCGCATAGAGAAGCAAATAATTTCTCAAAACCGACTGCTTTTTGTCACCAACATTCTCTCCTTTTTTTACGCCCCATGTCCAAAGTGAATTCAATTTGTAGTTTACGCCCGTTGCTACCACAATACCCAGCGCTTTGGCCAAATAACTGGGCAAAAACACACCCGTAGCATAATAAACCGACAAATCCACCACAAAACTCAGCCCACCCACAATTCCAAACTTGGTGAAAGCGATATAGGTTTTTGAGGAGATCACGGTTATTGAGTCAATGTTTGAAGGTCAAAGGTAATATCGCAGCCCAATTTTACCGCATGATTTCGTTTGTCGTGTCCGATTTCAACATCAAACAAAATCGGAAAATCCATTCCACCCAACGCATCTAAAATTATTTCTCGGGGGGCTTTCCCAAAAGGGATGGCGTTGTCTTTCATGTCAATCATACTGCCTACCAACAGCGCTTTTATTTCATGAAAAACACCGGCATACTTACAAGATCTAATCATCCGATCTATGTGATATAAGTATTCATCAAGGTCTTCTATCAACAATACTTTGCCGGCCGTTTTCGGTTGATTCTCTGTACCCAAAGCGGCGTA
>VFQT010005260.1_pt1 | contig 10010 bp, 6 predicted proteins | sample 3512381 | NCBI WGS metagenome assembly VFQT01 (sample SAMN10412376, study PRJNA504923) | tailings metagenome | isolation source: Relicate 2 Philex TSF3 active mining site | place: Philippines: Tuba, Benguet | collected 2017-08-29 | reverse complement strand
CTGTTCTGCTCGGTCGCCTTCGTGAAGTAGAGGATGGCGTCCTTCGTGTTGCCATTGTCCATCTCGAGGAGGCCGAGGCCGTTGTAGAGTTCCTGAGTGTCATCGGCGTAGTCGAGGCCGCGCCGATAGACCTCGACAGCGGCCGTCTGTTGGTCGAAGCGCGCGTAGAGGTCGGCGAGGTCGCGCCAAGCGGGCGCGTATTTCGGGTCCATCGCGATGGCCTCGCGCAGGGCGGCGTCGGCGCCGTTTGCGTCGTTCTTGCCAGCGAGGCTCACGCCCTTGAAATACATGGCTGGCGCGTAGTTCGGGTCAGCGGCGAGCGCGCGGTCGAGGTAGGCGATGGCCTTGTCGAAGTCGGGCCTGTCGAGGGTCGCGTAGTAGCGACCGAGCTGGTAGAGAACGTCCCGGTCATCGGCGACGAGCACCTCGGCGGCCTTGAGGTGTTCGAGGGCCTTCGCTGTCTCCTGCTTGTCGAAGAGCTCGATGAGGGCCATCTGGTAGAGGGCGCGATGGTTGGTCGGGTCCGTCTTCGCCGAGCGCGAATAGAGCGCGTAGGCGAGTTCCACCTCGCCGAGCCCTTCCTTCTGGACCGCCTGATTCATGAGCTCGATGCTCTCCGAACGGCTCTTGTCGCAAGCGGCGGTCGACACGCACAGGGTGGCGACAAGGGCAAAATGGAGGGGTATGGCGCGCATGGCTCGTCCAGGGCTTGGGGTGGGCGCGAGGCTCACTGGGTCTTGAGAATCAAGGGATAGGCGACTTCAACGACACCGCCGTCCTTCGGGGCGGGGAAGCGCCAGCGGGCCATCTTCGAGGCGATGCACTGCTCAAGCTCTGCGTCCCCGAGCGAGCTGTTCTGGGTGCGAGCATCATGCACATTGCCGTTGGGCAGGATTGTAAAGGCGAGGGTCACCTTTCCCGTAAGCTTGCGGTTACTCTGCAGACGGTCCTGGTAGCACCACTTGATGCCCGAGAGATAGCGGCGGATGTACTGTTGGACGGTCTTTTCATCGAGCTCACCGGATAGGCGCGGTTGAAGCTCCACGACGCGCGGGTCGGCGGGCTTGTCGTTGAACTTGAGGTCATTCAGGTCGTCGTTGCGCTTGTTGAGAATGTCGGCGACGACGGGACCACCGTCTGGGCCACCCGTCGGAAGGCCGCCATCAGAGGGGAGGAAGCCTCCCGAGGAGGGGTTGAAGGAGCCGCCGAAGGGGTCGAGGTTGCCGCCAGTCTCGTAGAAGTCGCTCGGACCGTCGGCGGTCGCGACACCAATCGACTTGAAGGGCGAAGGCTTGCTGTCGAGGTCCGGGTTGGTCTGGAGGAGCTCGTTGAAGAGGGGGTTACTGTCCTGAAAAGCTTTGTTCATCGCCGTGCTCTGTGCGAGCTCTTTGGCGCGTTGAGCGCGGGCCTCGGGAGAGAGCTTCGACACGTCCTGGTCTTTTTGACGGCGGGCCATCTTGTCGACGAGGGGGTTGCGATCGACCTTTTCAGGGCGCGCATCGGCGACGGGCATATCGGAGGGTTCCACCTTGAGCTCGTCGGCCACCTCGGTCGTCTTGGCCTTCGTCTTGTCGAGCTCGACTTTCTTCGCTTCCTTCTTCTCGAGGTCTTCGGGCGTGATCTTGAGAGCCTGAAGGACCTTCTGTCGCTGAGCGCGCGGGTCACGCGTCGACAGAAGAGCGTCCTGTGGCTTGAGCATCGCGCTCAACACGATGGCAAGGACGACCACGGCCGAGACGCCGATGTAGAGCAGAGGCTCATAGTCGAAGCGAGCGGGAGGTGCGATCGGGGTCTGAACCGGGGCGTAGGAGAGGAGCAGCGTGAAGTCGCCGATCTTCAAGCGGGCGCGCGTGCCGCGCTTGAGCGGAAGCGTTCCGCCCTCACCGAGGTCTGCATAGGAGGTGACCTCGCTATCGATGAGCACATCCCCTGCGACGTTGGGCAAATTCAGCGTAAGGGCAAAGTCGTTGCGTCCGTCGACGAGCTTGCGGGTGCTCGCTCCAAGCGTTTTCGGCGGCAGGTGGACGTTGGCATGAAGCCCCTCGCCGAGGATCACGTTCTCCCCGCGGCGGAAGCTGCGCGAGCTGAGCACGGTCTCACCCCAGAGCACGGCGACGTCCAGAGCCCATTCGGAACCAGCGGCGGCGGTCTTCTTCTTGTAGAACGAGTCGGTGCCGAGGCCGCGAATCTCCTCGGGCTTCGCCACTCCCGTCGCGACACGGGCCGCATCGTCCGGGGCGGCTGGAGTGATGGCCGCAGCCGCTGCGGTCTGGGAGGGAGTGCGCATCGTGCGCGGGGATTCGTCGAGGTGGACGACAATGGTCGTTGTCCCGAGGACGATGCGGTCTCCGTCGCGCAGGTCCGTCTGCACGATGCGCTCACCACGCAGAACCGTGCCGTTGGTCGACCCGAGGTCTGTGACGCGCCAGCCACCGTCTTCTTTCTGTTCGATGACTGCGTGCTTGCGCGACACGTTGACGTCGTCCACGCGTAGCGTAGAGGTCGACAGCTTGCCGATGTTGATGACAGGGCGGTCGAACTTCAGCTCTTCTACGAGCTTTCCGTTCAAGTACACACTGAAGCCGATCATGCTCTTCATGGTCATTCCGTGCGGACATCATCCGCATGAGGGAGGTCAATCGCAGCTGCGAGAGACGTCTCGGGGCGAGGAAAGTTCCGCTTCAGATGTCATCTGCCGAACGTAGAATCTCATTGACGAAGTCGAGGCGGACCTCGATGAGGCTCGACCGGCGGCCGCGGGAGACCCCCTCGATGAGGAGAGTTCCCGGCTTCAGGTAGTCGGTCGAGATGGTGTCGCCCGTGAAGTTGAAAGACCGCTTCTGGGGTTTCTCGGTCGCTGGGGGAGGCTCGCCCGCGAGCGCATCGCTCTGCACAGACCCGACGGCCAGGCTGAAAACTCCGGCCGCCAGCCATCGTGAGTAGCTCGTCCCGGGGTGTTTGCATGACTTCATAAAGCGCCTCCTCAGCGGTATCTTACGGCACCTTGTTCAGCGCCTTCAAGGTCGCGTCCACTGCTTTCACACGCTTCTGCATCTCGGCATACTTGGGATGGCCCTTCTCGAGGCCCTTCAGGTAGGCTTCGCAGCTCACCTTCGCGAGATCGTACTTCTGCGTATACTGTTGGTGGAGGACGCACAGGTTGTAGTGGATCTCCGCGTCTTCCGGGTGTTTCTCGAGAACCTGCCGGTAGCTCTTGTCGGCCTCGTCAAAGCGCGAAAGGCCGCGCAGGGCAACACCGCGCGACATCATGATGGCGGGATCGTCGGGCTGTTGCTTCAGCGCTTCATCGAAGCGGGCGAGCGCCGAGTCGAAATTGCCAAAGGCGAGCTCGAGGGCGGCGAGGTTCATGCGCGCGTCGTCGTTCTGGGGATCGGCCGCAAGCGCCGCGAGGAAGCTGTCGGTGGCACGCTTCGAGTCATCGCGGGAGAGCGCGACGAGCCCGCGGATATTGTGCAGGGGCGCAGCGTTCGGCTGCTTCTCGAGGGCGCTCTGAGCGATGAGGTCGGCCTGGTCGTAGAGGCCGAGCTTGATGTAGGCGATGGCGACGTTCGTGAAGGCCTGCACGTTTTCGGGGTCGCCTATGAGGACGTTGCGGCCATGCCGAATCGCCTCTTCGAGGGCCTTCTGCGCCTCGGCCTTCGAGGCCTTGTCGGTGAGCTTGAGCAGGGGCTCGGTGCGCTCGAGCTCGTAGGCCGCGAGCAGATTTCGAGCGTCCTGCTGGAAGCGGTCCTCGGTGATAATGGCGTTGAGCGTCGAGAGCGCGGCCTCACGTTTCGACGGTGAGACGAGGTCGAGCCCCGCGAGCTGAGCCTTGCTCGGGTTGTGCTTCGGGTCGATAGAGAGCGCCTTCGAGAAGGCCTCCTTTGCGCCCAGATGGTCGCCCTCCATGTGGAGGAGGAGACCAGCGTTGTAGAGCGCGACGGCGGCCTTCGGGTGCGAGCCTGGGACGCTTCGCAGGAGTTTAAGGGCCTCCCCCGAGCGGGTCGCGAGCTGCTTCGGGTCCGAGAGGATGCGCATCGCGTCATCGAATACGTCCGCGCGGACCGCGGGCGAAAAGACGGAGAGGACGAGGGAGGGCAAGAGACCGAGGAGCATGCGACGCATCACAGACCTCGCGAGAAGAGCGGGAGTCCGCCGTTGGGGGTGAGCTTGATCGGTCTCAGGCGGAACTCCTTGACCGAGGTGTCCTCGAGGTCGAGGCGGGCGATGGCGCGCTCGGCCTTCTCGGAATACTCGTTGAACCACCTGGACTTACGAGATGTATCGAGCGCTCTTCGGTAGTTCTCGAGGGCTTTGGCACGGATGGTGAGGGCTTGAGAGGACATGTTCTGTCGGTGGAAGTCCTCTGCCTCGGGATCGTTGCGGAGTGAGATCGGCACAGGCGCGTTCTCCATGTTGTCCGCGAGGTCCTCGTATGCGCTTGCGAGCTGTGCCGATGCGGCGATGACCCAGCCGGGGTGGCCGTACGAGATGACCTTCTCGTAGGTGTCCTTCACGCGGTTCATGATGTTGAGCTTCTGGCTCACGGCCTCCGCGACCGCCTTGTCTGTCCGGCCTTCGAGCTTGATGGCGCGTGCGCGTGCGAGTTCGGTCTCGCCGAGCTGGAAATGACTCTCTGCGATGGCCGAGATTCCTGGCATATCGAGGTCTCTCACGAAGCGTTCGTCGAGCTTCAGGAAGGTGTCGACGGTCTCCTGGAAAGCCTGTGCGGCCTCCTTCATCTTGCGCTGCTTGAGGAGCGCTAGACCCCGCTTGTGGAGGACCTGCAGGCGTACACTCGCAGGCTCGTTCGGATAGCGTTTCAGATGGGCCTCTGCAGCCGCGACCATTTGCGGCCACTGCTCCTGCTTCTCCATGATGAGGACGATGTCGAGGTCGACGCGAGGTGCGTTTTCCTCTTTTGGGTATTTCTTCAAATAATTCTTGAGGTTGGCGATCGCTGGCTTGTAGTGGCCAAGGGTCTTTCGGAAGATCGAAGCATAGCGGAGCGCCTTTTCGGCGAGCGGGTGTTCCGGATGATTCTGGACGAAGAATTCGTAAAAGCGCGAGGCCTCGTCGTAGACCGTCGTCTGACGGTACATCTCGGCGATTTGGAACAGGGCCTTTGGCGCGAGTTCAGCCGACTTGAACTTCTCGTAGAGCGTCAGCTGGGTCTGCAGCGCCTTGTCGACCTGCTTCGCCTCGAAGTAGTTCAGCGCGGCGTTGTAGATGGCGTCGGCGGCCCGCGGCTCGTTCGGGAATTCCCGGGCATATTTTTCGAAGCAAGAGGCAGCTTCGAGGTGCTGTTTTGCCGTCTGGATCTTCTGGCACTCCTGGAAGTTGAAGGCGTTCTTGATCTTCTGGATGTCTTCGCGCAGGTCGGGAGGGAGGCTCGTGATGGTATCGAACTTGTTCGCGTAGAGCCTCAGGTCGTCGACGTCGGCCGCGAGGTTGTAGCTCGACAGCACGTGGCGTCGGGCGTCGTTCTCGAGCTCGTGGCCGGGGTGCTTGTCTAGGAACTCGCCAAAGCGTCGGGCGGCTTCCTTGAACTGGTTGTAGGTGTAGTAGACCTTGGCCGCGGCATAGCGAGCGACAGGCACATTCTCCTTCGTCTCGGGGTTTTCTCCCTTGCGTTGGACAATGGCCATCCAACGGTCGATAGCGGTGACGAAGCGCTTGTCTTCAGAAGGGATTTCCTGAGGTTTCAGGTCGTCTTCAGCTTCGCTCTTGATCTTCTTCCCCTTGAACTGGACGACCTTCAGGTAGGCGAGGACAGAGCGCTCCGCAGCCCCATCGGCGAACTCCCCGTCGGGGTTCATTTGGATGACGCTCTCGAACTCGGCGGCCGCCTCCTCGTACTTCTCGGTGGCAAGCATGAGGAGGGCGTTGTTCATCGAGAGCTGATAGCTGTTCTCGTCCTTTCGGAAGACCCGGAGGTATTCGTCATAGAGTCGCTGGGTGTACTCCAAGGTCGCGATCTCTTTGGTCTTATTGTACTCGGTGTGGTAGAGTTGCGCCGTCTCGAGGATCATTCTTTTGATTTCTTCGGTCTCTGACTGCCTGAAATCCTCGGGGCCCTTCGAGAGCTCCGTCTCATACAGGCGGATGAGGTTGCCAATCTCTTCGACGGTTGATTTCTTGTCGCCCTGGTCCATCGCGTTGCGCACGATAAGACGCTGGAACTGGACGACCATGTAGCTCTGGTCCTCTCCATTGACCGCATTCTTGCGCGCCTCCGCCATGAGCAGGCGCAACAACTCGGTCGACTTCTGGAACTCGTTCTGTTCGTTGTAGAGAGAGGCGATCCGACCTGCGAGCGACAAATATCTGTCGGTGGCTTTCGCCTTCTCGATGAGGAACTTGATCGCATCGGCTGGCTTGCCGACCTTCGCGTAGGGCAGGACGAGTTCATTCTGGGACTCCCGCTTGAGCCCGATAGCGCCCTTTTGACCTTCGAGGATTCGCCTGTCGGCGAGCTCGATGACGTCGACGAATCTGTCGAGAGATGCTTTGAAATCCCGGAGGTTATAGAGGCACCACGCCTGCTTGTAGATGGAGTAGCCGTAGATGTTCGCATCCGTGAACGTCTCGGCTTTCGAGAAGAGCTTGATGGCGTTGCCATAGTCGTTCAGCTCGAAGTAGTAGTCGCCGATATTGACGAGCGCGTCGGGCACATACGCCGATGAGGGGAAGTCGGTGATGATCTTGGTTTACTCCTCGACACCCTCGTCGCCTCGCCCCATCTCGGGGAGGTTGTAGGCCAGAAAATAGCGAATCTCATCGAGGTTTTCGGCGCGTGTGAAGCGCTTCGCGATGTCCCGGTAGCGCTTGATGGTCTCCTCCTGAAACTTCTGCTTCAGGTCCGTCAGGCGTTGCTGCTCACGTGTCCACTTGTCGATGCCCTTCTGGTCTTTTTTCTGCTGCGCTTCGTAAAGCGGCTTTTCGATATCCTCGGAGTTGACACGGTTTCCGTAGAACTCAGCGAGATCCCAGTAGAAGTCTGCGAGCGCAATCGCCTGCTTCGGGTAGCTCTGCGATCCCTTGTCCTCGAGGGCAAGTATCTCCTCCTGGTTCTGAATGGAGGCCTTGATGGACTTCTCGGTCGCCTTCGCGTCGAGCCTCTTGTCCCGGGTCCGGGTCTGTTTGCCGATCCCTGGCAGAGGTGACTTTGTCGGCGGTGGCGCGGCGTGTACAGCGGGATGCCCAAGCGCGAGAACGAGCGCCACCATCAGGAGGCGAAGGGCTGATGCTGGCCGCATAAGCGCCCAAAGGGGAGCCTCGAGGGCTCGGGTGGAGGCAGTCTTGTAAAAATTACCCATGTCGACCTCGTGCATCGAAACGCGAGTTCATCTGAAGGATTTGAGGCAGGGGTGTCTTCCTCGTTGGCGCATGGAGTGTCACTGAACCAGTCTGGTGACACGTCAACGGGAGGGGAAACACGGCAGAGAGTCGCAATCGTCCCGTCGTGTGCGCGGAGCGTCGAACCTCTGTGCGGGGCCTCACGGCTCGACCGCAGGTTCGGTCTGGGCCTCGCACCGGCTCCTCGTTTCGTAGAGGTAGGCGCCGAGCTCGTCTCGCCAGTACTCGCCTTCGAAGGGCCACTCGATGTGCTCCTCGTCGATTTCGAGTTCGCGATAGGCCGCCGCCGCCGCCGCTTGCTCCTGCGCGGCGGCATTCGAGATGTCACCGCGGCGGGCGCGCAGGGTCTCACCCTTGATTTTCAGCGCCGAGCCGAGGTGGCGCTGCAGGTCCTTCACGATGCGTAGCAGGCGGCCCTGTGCGAGCCCGCCCGCCTCACCGATGACGAGGCTTCGATAGGCTTCCACATCGCCCTTGAGCTGTCCGATGAGGCCGCGTTCGGCGCCCTTGCCGCCGAGTTTCTCGAGCTTGTGGACCTCTTCGTTGAGCTGCGACACGAACTCGAATTTGCGACGGAGTTTCTTGTCCTCGAGGGCCGCGTTGAAGATTCGCTTGAAGCGCAGCGAATACTCACCGCCGCTGCCCGCCTTCGAGAGGCGTGCGAGCCAGAAATAGAAGGCGTTGGGGTCGGCGAACTGGTTGATCTCCGCCTTGAACTGGGTCATGAGCGGGTAATAGTCATTCACAAAATCCTTCACGATCCTGTCCACGTCGTCATAGTGGCAGTTGTAGAACAGGATGAGGGCCTGCAGGACGCGGGACTCTGGGAAGTATTGAGACGCGAAATAGGGCGAATTGATGGTGTGCAGATTCCCGAGGGCCCGCGGGTAGTTCTTGAGCTGAAAATGAACCCAGGAGACCTCGTAGATGGATTCGAGCCAGTGCGGGTTCGACTCGGCAATTTCGTCGTAGTATTTCACCGCGATGTCATATTGGCGGGTCGAGTAGAAGAGACGCCCAAGGGCGAGGATCGCGTCCGCTGCGACGCGGTCGATGACCTCTGAGCCGCCCTCGGTTTTCTGAAGGGTAAGGATGGCCTTGAAGGACTCGGCGGCCTGGCTGAGCTTGTCGGCGTTGAGTGTTTTTTCGGACCCAAGTCCCGACTGAGCGACGAGGATGACCCCCTCGAGGTAACGAGCGCGAGCGTAGAGGTCGCGGTTCTTGCGCGAGACCGACTCGAAGCGGGTGAGCGCCTCGGCGTTCGACTCCTCGCCGTAGAGGAACTGACCCACGAGGAAGTTGAGTTCGTCGGCCTCGGTCGGCGGATAGGTCTCCTGGGGGTATTCCGAAATCTTGAGTAGGACCGACGGGTCATTGCCAGTCGCGCGGGCGATTTTCAGGAGGTAGCCAAGGGTCTTGTCATAGCGGGCATGGGTCGAGCCAGCGTCGACGATCTCCTCGAAGCGCGTGAAGGCCGACTGGTAGAGCCCGAGTTCGTAGAGGGTCGCGCCGAGGAGGTACTGGGCTTCCTCGACGAGCTGGTTGCTCTTGTCCCCCTGCCGGACGAGCTCGTTGAACTTGATGGCGGCAGCGAGGTATTCTTGGCGCTCGAGAAGGGCCATGCCTTCGGAGAGCCACTTGCTGAGCGCAGCATCGGTGACAGTGGTCTCCTCCTCGAGGACGAGGGGTTCGTCGCCTGCCCGGGCTGGCGCGGTCAGGGGGCCCGACGCGCAGAGCGCGATGGGGGCGCAGAGGGTGAAGACGCGGGCGAACTTGTAAATGGTAAGACTCACGAGTGTTCTCCGACGTCGATGGAACCGGGGCCCGGAGGGGTACGCCGACAAAGGTGGCGGTGGTTGTAGCGCAGCGACACAAAAACGGTCAAGGTGAGGCGTCGTGCGGGGGATCGCGTCCCCCAGGGATGTTTCAGAAGACGTCGGAGGTGGGTCATGAGATGGGGTCGGACGAAGGAAGGGCATAAGTCGATGTGGGTCCTCGGGGGCGTGGCGTTCCTCGTCGGCGTCGGCTGCGCAGACGAAAGCGCAGGGGCGGTTGAGGCTGTTCCATGTGCCGAGCCCGCCGATAACCGCGGTAATCCGCTCGCCTGTGTTGGAGGGACCCTCGTCGATGAGAGTGGCAGGCCTGCAGCGGGTGTGAAGGTGTCGGCTTGCACGCCTGCGACTTGTATCATGGGGACCACGGGGGACGACGGGCGCTATGCGATCGGCGGTCTTCCGGTCGAGCCGCACAAGATCGAGATCCTCGGGGCGATGAAGGGGTTCGCGACTGTCGTCTTCTTTCAGAACATCGAGGCGGGGCTCGAGGGGAGGCCTTCGCGGTCGGTCGTCCTGCATGCACTCCCTGATGAGAGCACGGCCTGGGCTCCTGCGAGTGGCGGAGACGTCAGCCTCCTCGGGGGGCGGCTCGAGCTCGGTGCGGGCGCCGACGTCCTGAAGTACCCCGCGGGCACGATCGACAAGGCAGTGCAAGCCCTCGAGATCGACATCTCCGACCTGCCGCCCTTCGACGTCGAGCCATGGAAGGGCAAGGAGGGCGATTCCATCGCTTTCATTCTGAACCCCTTTCCGCTGAAGGCGACCGAGACCATCGAGCTTGCCATCACCGGGGTTACGGCAAAGGCTGGGGCGCTC
>VFQT010005257.1_pt1 | contig 10012 bp, 12 predicted proteins | sample 3512381 | NCBI WGS metagenome assembly VFQT01 (sample SAMN10412376, study PRJNA504923) | tailings metagenome | isolation source: Relicate 2 Philex TSF3 active mining site | place: Philippines: Tuba, Benguet | collected 2017-08-29 | reverse complement strand
CGGTGCCGATGTAGCTGTGGTTCAACAGCCGCGCTTCTTCTTGAGCCAGCACCACGACTCGCCGGGCCCGGTCAGTGAAGCGTTCGAACATGCTCAGCCTTTCGCCAGGGGCCCTCGGGCTCTGGGGCTGGCGGATGCCGGTCTCAGCGAGAGGCCCACGAGTCGACGAACGGGTGTCCGTCTTGTGGGTCACTCTACAGGTGGTGTGTGGCGGGTCCGGCTCCGAGGAACCATCGAAACAGGCGTGCCGAACGTCTCGGAAACGGTGATGGATCTCACTCGTGCCAGGGCCGGGTAATGCGCCTAGCCTGCCGGTGTGAGTGGTGCGCCGATCCTCGAATTGCCGTCGTCGGCCGCCGATCGCCAGCGCGTCGAGCAGGCTCTTCTCGACTCCGTGCGCACTCCCGATCCGTACCTCACCGAGATCGCGTCGCACCTGCTCCTCGCGGGCGGAAAACGTCTCCGACCGATGTTCAGTGTGGTGGCGTGCCAAGTGGCCGGTGGCCCCACCACCGAGGAGGCCGTTCTCGGCGGTATCGCTTGTGAGCTTGTGCACCTCGGTTCGCTGTATCACGACGACGTGATGGATGAATCCCCCACCCGTCGTGGGGTCGACACGGTCAACGCCAAGTGGGGAAACCTGCAGGCGATTCTCGCCGGCGACTTCTTGTTGGCTCGTGCTTCGGAAATCGCGGCCTCGCTCGGCACCGAAGTAGCCGGACTTCTGGCGCGCACCATCGGACGACTGTGCGAGGGTCAGATCGAAGAGTTGCGTCACACCTACAACGTGGCGCGTCCGGTCGAGAGTTATCTGTCGTCGATCAGCGGCAAGACAGCGTCGCTCTACGCGACCGCGGCGCGCATCGGCGGACTCGTGAGTGGCTTTTCCGCTCCGGTGGTCGATGCTCTGACCGAGTTCGGCGAGGCGTACGGCATGGTCTTCCAGATCGTCGACGATCTGCTCGACATCTCGTCGACCGACGAAGAATTGGGCAAACCGGCCGGACACGACATGGTCGAAGGGGTGTACACCTTCCCGGTGTTGCACACCTTGGCGTCGGGTGGCACGCCGGCCCGAGAACTCGCCGATCTGCTGGGTAAACCGCTCGATGCCGTCGAGAAGGACAAAGCGTTGTCGATGGTGCGCTCCAACGGTGGACTCGATGCCGCGCACGAGATCGCCCGCACCTACGTACGGGCTGCCGAGCAGGCGTGCGATCGGATGCCCAACTCGGCAGCCACCGAAGCGTTGCGGGCCACTCCCGCAGCTCTTCTCGCCTCTCTCCTCTGACCAACCCCTCGGTATCCGCACCGAACTTGGTGTTCTGGGTCCAGGAGTTGTCGAAAAATGGACGTCTTTTAGACCCAGAACGCCAAGGAGTGGGCGGCGGCGAGGCCGCTGGTGACGGCTCCCTCGACCTTGGGCCCGGCGAATGCATCACCGGCCAACACCAACGTTCCGGTGGGGTCGGACCAGTACGCGTCGGGCCACACCTTCATCGGTGTGGCGAAACGCCAGCGCTTGAACTGAGACGTGACGACATCGGCGTCTCCGATGTACGGCTGCGCGGCTTCGAGCAATTCGCGGTGCGCATCGTCGTGCGCATCGTCCCAGTGCTCGAGACTCCATGACGGATTGGCGTGCAGTGTGAGTGCCGGAACCGGTGACACGCCTTTTTGTTGGTTGTCACCGATCCACGAGAACACACCGTCGGGATTCTGAACTCCACCTGGTGCCGGAATCGCCGAGGGTCGATCGAGAACCGCCAGAACTCCGAGGGTCCGCTCGTAGTCGGTCATCAGCAGTTCTTGTGGCAATTCGATCGACGTGTTGGCAACGAGTGAATACGACTGCGGAATCGGACAGGTGAGGATCACGGCATCGGCTTCGTGGCGCGTCGCATCGTCGAGCGTGACGATCCAGGATCCGTTGCTTTCGCTCACGGAGAACACGAGAGTCGATGTACGAACGTCGAGATCACGAGCGAGGTGTTTGGTGAGAGATGCCATCCCTCCTCGAACGGCATACCGAGGATGGCCATCGCCGTCGCCGAAACCCCGACACCACTCGTACACGACGTCGTCGGATTCCCATTGCGACACCAGGGAGCGAAAGGCGTCGCTCCGTGCGGTGAAGAACTGGGCGCCGTGATCGAACACTGCCGTGCCGATCGACGACTCGATGCGGCGAGTCGCCATTCGTCCGCCGAGGCCGCGACCCTTGTCGAAGACGATCACTTCGTCGCCTCGACTCGCACGTTCTCGTGCGGCGGTCAGACCGGCCAGACCGGCTCCGACGACGATCACCCGTCGTGCCGACGCACCCGCCGTCATGATGCGACGCGAATGACGACGTCTTCGTCGGCCGCGGCGCGGTACGCCTTTTCGGCCCGCTTCAGGAAATCACCGAGCACGCGATTGAACGTGGTGGCGTGCTCGATCATGAGACCGTGCGCCGCACCGGACAGCACCACGAGTTCGGCGGTCGGAATGCGATCGGCGAGTTCCTCACTGTCACCGCGGGGAGTGAGGATGTCCTGGTTGCCCACGATGACTGCGGTCGGAACCGAGATGGTGCCGAGAAGGTCGACGATGTCTTCGTCGACGTTCAGCAAGGCTTGCACCTGACCCTTGAATCCGTGAGTGGCGCGTGAGGTGGCGATCGGACCGAGCCAACTGAATGCCGGCCAGAGTCGTCGTAGTGAACGCGGACCGATGACCCAACGCGCGGCTTCGGCTGTCATTGCCGTCATTCCTTTGTCGGCGGCGACATCGGCCCACGACGCGAGCAGATCGCGGCGCCACGGATGGTTTCGACACGCTGTGCAGACGAGCGTCAGCGAACGAACTCGTTCGGGATACTTCACGCCGATGATCTGCGTGATCGCTCCACCCATCGAAGCTCCCACCACGTGAGCGGTGTCGATGCCGGCGTGGTCGAGAACCGCGATGGCATCGTCGGCCATCTGCTCGAGCGAATACGCCCCGAAGGGTTTGTCACTCTTGCCGGCGCCGCGATTGTCATGAGCGATCACGCGGTAGCGCCCGGCGAGAACGAACCTCTGAAGATCCCAGAGGTGCTTGTCGGCTCCGAGTCCCTGGATCATCAACACGGGTGGCGCCGACGCACGACCGAGCACGTCGTAGTGCAGACGAATGCCGTCGGATGCGATCGCGTAGGTCACGACGCCACGTCCCATTCCTGTTTGGGCGCGAAGCGAACCACGCCTTCCCACGAATAGAGCGACGACACGACTTCTTCGGTGGTCATCTCGGGTGTCCAGCGCAACTGTTCTTCCACGAGGTCGCTCGTGGCACGCCGTCCGCGATGAAGTACTTCCATCACGTGGTCGGGAACGGGTGCACCGAAGAGGTGGGCGATGCGACGCGTGATCATCCACTCCGGACCCATCAGGGGAAGCGGAAGGCGTTTGCCGCGACGAACCGTAGAGAATCCACTCACTGCGCCGTCGGCGACGACGTTGATCGGGGTTCCGGGTGTGTAGCGAGTGGCGAGAACGAATGCTTGGGCGGCGTCGCTCTCGTGCAGCAGGCTGAAGAGTGGCGCCCGCACCGCGTTGAATGGCACGGCGGGCAGACGCAACAGTCGTCCGAGCGGACTCGGGACGTGCGGACCGACGACCGGGGCGAGACGCAAGGACGTGACGCGAACCGACGTGCCGTTGAACGCCCGATCGGCGGCGTGCTCGAGATACATGAGCATGCGTCCGTACTGCGAGGTCGGGCGCATGGGCGTGGATTCGTCGGGAACGTCGGGTCGGTCGCCGCCGCGCCCGTACACCTCGATGCCCGATCGAAGAACAACGTGCTGCAGCGATGACGTGCGCTTGGCCGCCGTGAACACCGACTCGGCCGATTGCTGAGTGAGAACTTCGGCGTGGCGCGGATTGGCGCGCGCGTCGGGCTCCCAGACTCCGAGGTGAACGATGGTGTGCGGATCGAAATCGCGAACGAGGGTGGCCGTGCCGAGGAGATCACCCGGATCGATGCGGTGGAACTCGGCCCGGGACAGACGGCGACGAGGCGGATCGGTGTCGAGGCCGGCGACTGCATCGACCCAGGGCTGCTGCTCGAGTTCACGGGCGACGAGCGACCCGAGCTGACTTCCCATCCCGGTGACCAGGATGCGTCGGCCGTGAACGGACGTCACGTGATCACCCTAGTCAGGTGATCAGCGAAGTTCGTGGGCTCTCAGGATCAGAGCGCGTGCCGGAGCATCCAATTGATGACCAGCGAGTTTCTCGGCGACGAGGATCGCCTCGGTGGGTTCTTCCACCAATCCGGCCCAGCGAATGAAGGCACCCATGGCTCCCATGATGCGATCGCCGACTTCGTCGCCGTGCACGATCACCTTGGTTTTCTTGGCCATCAGACCCTTGAGTTCGACGAAAAGATTGCGCGCCCACTCGTCGATGTTGTCGGCCGCATAGGGGTGGTGCAGGTAGGTGACACCGAGTTCGTCGTAATTGTGCAGGTTGTGCGGGGCCGAGATGATCGACACCAGGCATCCGACGCCGTTCTCGCGGATCCAGATGCTCTCTTCTTGTCGCCGAACCCGGCGGTGGTTGTCGCCGTAGCCACCCGGTCGCTCGCAGACGGCGAGCCGATCCTTCAGGATCCAGGTGAAGTGCCGAGGAGTGATTCCCAGGGCCCACTTTCCTCGTAATTTCGGCGGCACGGTGGGGAAATCTAGTCCTGATCGGCGGGGCCGTTTTTGAAAAGGCGCTGATTCCTTCGCTGAATTCGATTCCCACCCGGAATTTCGCACGCGACGGCCTCACCGCGGGCCACAGCCAGCACTCGTTCGACCGATGCTGCGTCCGGTGGGTGCTCGTCGGTGAGCCATCGGCGAATGGCGCGGCGGGCCAGCGGGGCGGGCGCGACGGCGAGAGCCCGGGCATCGGTCGGGTCGAGCTCGGCGGCCAATCGGTCGAGTAGCGCGTCGTCGTCGGCGAGAAGGTCGGCTTGACGATTGATGACGTCGATCAGGTCGCGGCCCGCAGCGTTCACCAGAAGCGGGAGAATCTCGAGGCGGATTCGATTGCGCAGTAATGAGGTGTCTCGGTTGGAGGGATCCTCGAAGGGAGTCCAACCGAGTTCGGCACAGACCTTCTCGGTGTCGTGCCGACGTACGTGAAGAAGTGGATGGCTCACGCGTCCGGACGGCCCACCGGTGACACCCATGCCGGCGAGTCCGCTCAGGCCGGCTCCACGCAGCAGATTGAGTACGACCGTTTCGGCGCGGTCATCGGCGGTGTGCCCGGTCAAGACGTCGCCGGGCAGGGCGGAGTATCGAGCGAGTCGGGCTCGCGCTTCGAGATTCGGACCTGGTTCCACCGAAATGGATCGCGCCTCGAACGACGCCCCTACGTCTCGTGCGCACTTTTCGACCAACGCGGCCTCGCGGTGAGAGTCGATGCGCAAACCGTGATCGACGTGAATCGCCGTGACGTGCAAACCGTGGGCGACAGCGAGAGCCAAGAGAGCGAGAGAGTCGGCTCCTCCCGACACGGCACAGGTGACGGTCGAACCTGGGGAGGGAAAATGACAACGACCGAGGATCTCGGTGATGTGATCGGAGCGCATCCACGTCATGGGCGCCCCCGGCGACGAGAGATCAGCCCTCGGAGTGTCCGCGCTGCTGACGCTTGCCCGGGAAGCGAGTGGCCGACACCTGCTTCACGTAACCAGCACCCATGGCAACCACGGTGGCGACACCCACGACCGAGAGCACGACCCCGATCCACCAATGCCAGACGTAAGCAGCGATCATGGAGTCAATGGTAGCGACCTTCAGCGGTCGATGTCCATGTCGAAGCAGTCGAGCAGGCGGCGACGAAGTGACTCCGGCAACGGTTCGTCCACCGCTTTGGTACGAATTCGGGCCTTGAGCGTGTACTCGAACTGAACCCGATCCTGGCAATCGGGACAATCCCCGAGATGAGTGGTGATCTGGGCACGTAGCGACTCGTCGAGAGCGTCGTCGAGATAGGAGTAGAGCTCACGGATGGTGTCTCGGCAATCAGCCATCGATCAATCCTCTTTCTTCGGCGAAGGTGACGAGCGCCTTCTGCAACGCCTTTCTCCCCCGATGCAAACGACTCATGACCGTACCGATCGGGATGTCGAGCATCTCGGCGATCTCGTGATACGAGAAGTCCTGAACGTCGGCGAGCAGAACCGGGAGGAGAAATGCCTCGGGGAGTTCTTCGAGAGCTCGTTTGACTTCGTCGTCGGTGAAGAGATCGATGACCTCTTCCTCGGCGCTGCGACCCTCGAGGTGGTCGGATAGGTGGCCGGCTCGTTTGTAGAGGTAGAACTCATCGAGGTCTCCGAGGTCGGATTCGTGCGGACGGGTCTTCTGGGCGTTGTAGCGATTGATGTAGGTGTTCGTCATGATGCGAAACAGCCAGGCCCGCAGATTTGTTCCCGCTTCGAACGATTCGTAGGAACGAAAGGCTTTGAGCATCGTTTCTTGCACGAGATCCTCGGCGTCGGCTCGATTCCTGGTCATACGTAGCGCCGTGCCGAACAATTGTGGGGCGAAGGGCATGGCGTCGTCGGCGAACGACCGGCGATCGGCCATGACGACGACCGGTCAGACCTTGGGTTGGTCGATGTTACGATCGACGCGGACGACGAAATCGTCGAGAGCGTGCACGAAGCGTTCGAGGAAGGCGGCCAGGTGCTGCCGCTCCTTGGCGTCGAACTCTTCCATGATGGCGCGCAAGGCATCGAAGCGCCGGGCCTGAGCATCGGCATGGCGAGCTCGCCCAGCGTCGGTGACCGACACCATCACGACTCGTTTGTCGCTTGGACTCGTGCATCGGCTCGCGTACCCGACTCGTTCGAGCCGCTGCACGGCCCGCGTGGCCGTGGACGGATCGACGCGAAGCGCATCGGCAAGGTCACCCATGCGCCACCCGTCCTGTTGAACGAGAACATCGAGAGTGTCCATCTGTCCGCTCTCGAGCGCATCGTCACCGGTGCCGAAGAAGTAGCCGACGAGAACACTCATCGATGCACCCCGGCGGATATCGCGCCATGCGCGACCGACACGGAGCGCGACCTCGCGCTGATAGGGGTCGTCGAAGTCGATCGGCGTCGGGCGGGGGGTCGCCATGGCTTTTGTAGGGTACAAGCGATGGAGCCACCTCTTCACGCCCTGAACGTGCTGGCGACGCAGAGTGTGATGGTCACGCCCACCCTTCGCCATGTCGAGCTGTTCACGATGCGTGGACTCGTCTCGCTGTTGTGGCACCAGGTACCCGCAGGTCAGGTGGTACGACCGTCCGCGATCGTGGCGTGCGGAGGCGCGATGGGTGGTCTGCTCGGGCCCGCCGACGGGCTGTATCACCATCTCGGAGAGTCATGGTCAGCGCGGGGAGTTCCCGTCGTTCGCGTGTCGTACCGACGGCCGAACGATCTCGACTCGTGCTGTCTCGATGTGGCTGCCGCGGTTCAGTTGGTCGCCGACGCCGGCGCACGACGAGTCGTGGTGATGGGGCATTCGTTCGGTGGCGCCGTCGCCGTTCGGGTCGGCGTGGTGATGGACGAGGTCGCGGGTGTGGTCACGTTCGCCACGCAGTCGGCCGGTTGTGAAGTCGCCCCCGGATTACGTGGCAAACCGTTGCTCCTCTTCCACGGTGACAGCGACGAGATCTTGCCGATCGAATCGAGTCATGTGGTGGCCGCCATGGCGGGTCGAGGTGACGTGGTGGTGTGCGAGAGCGACGGTCACCTGCTGGCCCATAGTGCGACATTCATGAACGAGCATCTCGAGGCGTGGTTGCCCGACGTCCTCGAGATCTGAGGGTCACTCTTCAGTGCACGTGAAGTTGTTGCAGCGCACGAGTCGCAGACCGTCTTCACCACTCGCATGCGAGGCGACGATCGGGTGACGATCTCGGCCGAAGGTGATGGCCACGTCGTTCGATGCGACGTCATCCACGTAGGTGGTGGTCGACGAACCGCACGCTTCGTCGTCGCAGGCGGTGACCCAGACGAGACTGTTGGTGAGGTCGAGATGGGCGATGAGCGGCATTCCGTTCGTACCGATGACCACGGACGGCGACTTTCCTGATTGACGTCCGGTGTCGATCGTGGTCGTGGTCGACTCGCTGCAGTCCTCGGTGAGGCACTTGGTCACTCGCAACGTCGCTTTCGAGAAGTCGAAGTGAGCGATGACCGGAAGCAAATCGGATCCTCGGGCGATCGACGTCTCGAGGCCGACGTCGCCTTCGCTGTCGACCGTGACGCTGGTTGCGGTGGTGCAGGCCACGTCACCGCAGCGAGTGACTCGGAGGTCGTCGTTGGTCTCGTCGCGATGGCTGATCACCGGAAAACCATTGCTGTCCCATGTCATCGACGTGTACCAACCGACTTCACCGGAATCGTCGGCGACACTGGTGCTCGCATCGGAACAATCGGCGTTCTTGCAGTGCGTGACCAAGAGGAAACCGGTCGAGTTGTCGTGGTGGCTGATGACCGGGAAGCGATCCGCGCCGATCATGATGGAAGGATCCCAACCGACGTCGCCCTCTGATGACGCCACGACCGTGGACGCCGACGTACACGAGGCGTCGGCACAACGTGTGATGCGAAGATCTCCGTTGAGGCGGTCCTGGTGGGCGATGACCGGCCGCCCGTCGTCATCGATGGCGAGGGACGTGTACAGGCCGACTTCGCCGTCGCTGTCGAGAGTGGTGGTGGTCGAGGACGAGCAGGTCTGGTCGTCGCAGTGTGTGATGAGCAGGTCGCCCTTGTCGCGATCGTGATGACTGATCACCGGATTGCCGTCGCTTCCGATGGCGATCGACGGGTACCAGCCCACCTGGCCCTCGGAACTCAATGACGAGCCGGTCGCGGCGGTCACCTCAGCCGGCGGTTGGCTGGCTTCGTAGAACTCCCACTCCTCGACACGAGTCCCATCGGGAAGATTGCAGTAGCCGACCTGGCCACCTTCCTCTTCCACGATCTCGACGGTTCCTCCTTGTTGAGCGCAATACGCCGATGCCGGATTGGCGACTTCTGCAGCGACGGTGGTGGTGGGGACATCGGAGTCGTCCGGGGACGTCGCGACAGTGGTGGAGGACGCAACGGGTGTTCCGGCCGAGTCGTCACCACCGCACGCGGCGACGATCGATGCCAGAGCGAGCAACACACAGAGGGGAGAACGGCGCATGATGAAACCTCGAGAGAGTTTTTGACCGACCGAAACTTTACCGCGATCGGCCGAAGCGGGGGGCGCACCCGACGATCTCCTGAGACGTGACCTGTCGATCATTACATTGGCGTCGATGCGTCATCGTCGTGACATCGAGGGTTTGCGTGCGGTGGCCGTGATCGCCGTCGTTCTGTATCACTTCGGTGTTCCTGGATTCGACGGTGGCTACGTCGGGGTCGACGTCTTCTTCGTGGTCTCAGGATTCCTGATCACGTCGATCCTGGTCACCGAACGTCAATCGACGGGACGCATCTCCTTTCGCGATTTCTATGCCCGCCGAGTTCGCCGACTCCTTCCGATCTCGGCAGTCGTCCTCGTGGTCACGGCGCTGGCCTCGGCTGTGTGGCTGGACGCCACCCGTCACGATCAGCTGGTGGACGACATCGTGGCGGCAGCTCTCTTCGGCGCCAATCTCGTTTTCGCCGATCAGGGAACCGATTACCTGACGTCGTCGTTGCCTCCTTCGGCGGTGCAGCACTACTGGTCTTTGTCGGTCGAGGAGCAGTTCTATGCGGTGTGGCCGCTGCTCGTGATGGTGGCGACGGTGGGTGTGTCGTTCGTGCGACGACGATTGGCTCTCGTGCTGTCGGTGGTGATCGCCGGATCGTTCTTGGCGTCGGCCGCTCTCACGTCTCGCTCGCCGTCGTGGTCGTATTTCGGGCTGCACACCCGAGCCTGGGAGTTGGCGGCTGGTGCACTTCTCGCCGTCGGTGCGATACGAGTCCGTGACGAGTGGCGTTCGGTGATCGGGTGGACCGGAATCGC
>VFQT010005256.1_pt1 | contig 10012 bp, 6 predicted proteins | sample 3512381 | NCBI WGS metagenome assembly VFQT01 (sample SAMN10412376, study PRJNA504923) | tailings metagenome | isolation source: Relicate 2 Philex TSF3 active mining site | place: Philippines: Tuba, Benguet | collected 2017-08-29 | reverse complement strand
CCCAGTTTGTGCATCTGCGCATGCATTCCGAGTTTTCGATTGTCGATGGCATCACCCGACTCGATGCGGCGGTGGCCAAGGCCAAGTCGGATGGTCAAACGGCGCTGGGTTTGACGGACTTGGGCAACACATTCGGCTTTGTGAAGTACTACAAGGCTGCTCGCGCCAAGGGGGTCAAACCCATCTTGGGGGCTGATGTCTTCATTACGAACCCCACCGACCGAGACACGCCCTTTCGGGCGTTGCTGCTGACTCAGAACGACCAAGGCTATAAAAACCTCTGCGAGTTGATCTCGCGGGCCTGGCTGACCAATGCACACCGAGATAGGGGTGAGATGGCCTTCGAATGGTTTCTCGAGTCCTCTGAAGCCGGCAGCTTGGCCTCGGGCCTGATCTGCCTGTCTGGTGCCATGCAGGGTGAGTTGGGTCAGATGCTTCTGAAACAAACCGATCAGGTCCTTGATCAAGCTCTAGAGGCAGCAAAGCGTTACCAACAGGCCTTTGGTGGAAGATTCTTTATCGAACTGCAGCGCGCCGGTCTACCGGGTGAGGACATCTACGTGCGCTCTGCCCTGCAGGTGGCGGCCCAGGCCCAGGTTCCTGTGGTCGCGACCCATCCCATTCAGTTTTTAGATCCCGAGGACTTTCAGTCCCACGAGGCCCGGGTCTGCATTGCCAGTGGCGAAACCTTGGCCAACCCCAGACGCAAGCGCGTCTTTACGGAGCAGCAGTATCTGGCGAATCAGGCGGAAATGGCCGAGCGTTTTGCCGATATTCCCCAGGCCTTGGCCAACAGCGTGGCCATTGCGGCCATGTGCAACCTCAGCCTGCAGCTGGGCAAGCCCCAGTTGCCAGACTTCCCTACGCCCAATGGCGAGTCCTTGGAAGACTACCTGCGCGCTTCGTCTAAAGAGGGCTTGGAGAAGAGGTTGGCGATCCTGTACCCAGACCAGGCGCTTCGTGACAAGAGGCGACCGACCTACCAGGCCCGGCTGGATCTGGAGTGCGAGACGATCATCCAGATGGGGTTTCCGGGCTACTTCTTGATCGTGGCCGACTTTATCAACTGGGCCAAGAGCAACAACGTTCCGGTGGGCCCTGGACGGGGTTCGGGTGCAGGCTCGCTGGTGGCCTATAGCCTTGGCATCACCGATCTGAATCCCTTGCCCTACGCTTTGCTCTTTGAGCGATTCCTGAACCCCGAGCGGGTCAGCATGCCCGACTTCGACATCGACTTCTGCCAAGAAAAGCGCCAGCGGGTGATTGACTACGTGCGGTCTAAATACGGGGCGCAGGCGGTCAGTCAGATCGTGACCTTTGGCACCATGGCCTCAAGGGCGGTCATTCGGGATGCGGGCCGAGTACTCGAGCTGCCTTATAACTTCTGCGATCAGCTCTCCAAACTCATTCCGGTGGTACAGAACAAACCGCTCTCGCTTGCCGAGGCTCGCGAGAAAGAACCCATTCTGGCGGAGCGCGAGAAAAAAGAAGATGAGGTCCGCGAGCTTTTGGCCCTGGCCGAGCCTCTAGAGGACCTGACCCGGAACGTGGGCATGCACGCCGGCGGGGTGCTGATTGCTCCAGGCAAGATCACCGACTTCTGCCCCCTCTATCAGGCGCCCGGCGCCAGCGGTGAAGAGGGCGTGGTCAGCATGTATGACAAGGATGACGTCGAGGCCGTGGGTTTGGTCAAGTTTGACTTTCTGGGCCTGCGCAACCTCACGATCATTCAGCTTGCTGTTGACACCATCAATCGACTCTATCCAGACCGTCCGCTGAAGTTGGAGGACCTAAACGGCTTTGATGATCCAGCTGCGTATCAGGTGCTGAAACAGGCCAACACCACCGCGATCTTCCAGGTGGAAAGCCAGGGCATGAAGCGGTATTTGCTCAAGCTTCAGCCGGACCAATTCGAGGACATCATCGCCATGCTGGCGCTCTACCGGCCGGGTCCCCTGAACTCCGGCATGGTCGATGACTTCATCCTGCGTAAGCAGGGGCAGCAGCGCATCAATTATTTCCATGACGACCTGAAAGACTGCCTCACGCCCACCTATGGCGTGATCGTCTACCAGGAACAGGTCATGCAGATCGCCCAGATCATGGCCGGCTATACCCTGGGTGGCGCAGACCTGCTGCGCCGAGCCATGGGCAAAAAGAAGCCCGAGGAGATGGCGCAGCAGCGGTCGATCTTCATGGAGGGCGCTAAGGCCAAAGGGCACCCCGAGAAGCTGGCGACCGAGCTCTTCGACCTGATGGAGAAGTTTGCCGAGTACGGCTTTAACAAGAGCCACACGGCGGCCTACGCGGTGATCACCTACCAGACGGCCTGGCTCAAGGCCCATTACCCTGCCGAGTTTCTAGCAGCCACCATGAGCTCGGACATGGACGACACCGACAAGGTGGCGTTTTTAGTGGGCGATGCCAAGGCCAATGGCTTGGGTGTTTTGCCGCCCAGTATCAATGCCAGCGGCTATCGGTTTGAGCCGGTCTTGGGTGTTGACGAACAAGGCCAGCCCCTGGACGCTTCCAATACGCCCCCCCAGACTCGCGCGCGTGCCATTCGATATGGCCTTGGGGCCGTGCGGGGGGTCGGTGAGTCTGCGGTGATGAGCATTCTGAAGGCCCGTGAAGAGGGTCCTTTTAAGGATCTGTTTGATTTCTGTGCGCGGGTGGATCGCCGATTGGTTAACAAACGGGCCATGGAAGCACTGGTCAAGAGCGGGGCTTTTGATGAAACGCACCCTCAGAGTCAGGCTGGTCGGTCTCAGTTGGTCGCTGCCATCGACCTGGCTGTGCGGGTGGCCGAAGAAGCGCAGGCCAATGCTGACCAGGTGGGATTATTCGGTGATGATTCCGGTGCCGGTTCAGGAGCGGCTCATTCATTGCCGGAGGTGCCGGCCTATTCCGCTAGAGAGACCCTGCTGGAAGAGAAGCTGGCCCTGGGCTACTGCTTCTCGGGTTCTCTCTTTGACAGCGTGGCCCAGGAGGTCCGCCGGTTTGCTGCGACGCCTTTGACGCGGGCCATGCCGACCAAGGATCCGATTTGGATCGCTGGCGTGGTAACCAACAGCCGTGCGCAGATGACCCGCCGAGGCATGATGCGAGTCATTGAATTAGACGATGGCTCGGGGCGCATGGAAGTCACTGTCTTTAACGAGCTATACGACGCCCGCAAGCATGTTCTGAAGGTTGACGATGTCTTGATCATCAGTGCCAAGATTGACAACGACGAATACTCGGGTGGTTTGCGAGGGAGTGCCGCAGAGATTCTGACGCTAGCCGAGGCCAGGGGTCGTCATGCTCGGGCCATTCGTTTGGCGCTTCCGGCAGATCAGGCTGCCGAGCGGTTCATGGCCAAACTCAAGCAGTTGTTGACGCAAGCGCAGGGCGAGAGTGCAGACTTTGGAGGCGTGTCTCGCCGCCCTCCCGTTGGCTGCCCGATCGTACTTCAAGTTCAGCAGGGTCAGCAGGTTTGTCATGTGAAGTTGGGCTCGGGTTATGCACTGAAGCCCACCGACCAGTCTCTGGCCCAACTGCAGTCAGTCTTTGGTGATGGCGCCGTAGTGGTGGTTTACGAGTGAGCAAAGTCATTCCTGATTACCGGCGCATTTTGATCATTGCCACGCGGCAGATTGGCGACGTGTTGTGCACCACACCGCTCATGCGTCGAGCTCGCGAACTCTGGCCTAACGCTGTGATTGATGTCCTCGGATACGAAAAGACCATGGGCATGCTGGTTGGTAATCCCGATATCAATCAAGTCATTGAATCCCCTGAGCACCCCAGGTGGCCGGAGTACAAAACACTCACCGAGAGAATTTTTCGAAAATACGATTTTGCAATCGTCACTCAGCCCAGCGATCGGGCCCATATATACGGGCTGCTGGCAGCATCCAAACGCGTTGGCATCGTCCCGACCAGCAAATCGCATAACTGGTGGAAGAGGTTATTCAGCCTTCATACGGTGGAGTTGGATTACTGGAACCAGCACGTGGTGATCGAGCGCCTGCGTTTGTTGGACAAGTTCAGACCGGAAACCGACCAAGAGGCGGTAGTCCGAAAGCCCTTGCAGGTATCAGTTACCCCGCCTGCCGTTGAGCCGCTTCCTCAGGACCTGATTGATTTTGTTGGCGCTGGTGGCCCCACCATTGTGATCCATGCCACGCCCATGTGGCGATTCAAGCGCTGGCCCGTTGAGGCTTGGGCGATATTGATCGCAGGGCTGGTGGATTCTGGCAAAAAAGTCGCCTTAACCGGCTCGTCCAGTAGCCAAGATAAAACGTTGAACCTCGAGATCTTAGAGGCGATCAAGGCCCGTCATCCGGATGTTGATTTGTCCCGAGTACAAGATTTTGCGGGGAGATTGAGCTTGGGCCAGACCACTGCCTTGCTGCGAGAAACGAACGCTTACGTTGGTGTTGACACTTCGATTACACATCTGGCAGCGGCCACTGGAGTGAAGACCATCGGCCTGTTCGGCGCAACCGCCCCAACCAACTTTGGTCCATGGCCAAAAGAGATGGAAATCCCCTCGAAAGCGAAAAGCATCTGGGGGCTTCTGGGCGAGGACACCGAACATGGCAGCCGGCTGCAGACACGAGGAAATGTGACCATCATTCAGGGGCCGGGGGCTTGTGTTCCCTGTCGAAAGGCGGGCTGCTTAAATAAATTTGAGAGTCACAGTGACTGTTTGGATAATTTGCAGCCAACGACGGTGTTGAAGGTGCTACTTGATGCGGCTTAGCTTGCCATCGGTGGCTTTGGTCTGTTGCGACACCCGAGATGCCCGGGCGTCTCTTGATTCACTCAGTCGATCGCTGGCCTTGGTGGATTTTGGAGACTGTGTGTATGCAACTTCTCAGCAGGCCTTGGATCAACTGCCAGATGGTTTTTCCATCAACCCCCTCATTAGGGTCGTCCTAATCGAGCCTATAAAATCAATTTCAGCGTATTCGGAATATGTATTAACGCAACTGCAGAGCCTCAGCGACCGACCTTTTTTCTTGGTATCACAGTGGGATAGTTGGGTCTTGTCAGAGATGAGCTGGTCAGACGAATTTTTTCAGTATGACTATATCGGGGCTATATGGCCGCATCATTCAACCAATAGGGTCGGCAATGGCGGCTTTTCTTTGCGGTCAAGAAAATTAATGACGGCTGCTGCGACTTTGGTGGAGACCAAGAGCAGCGGAGATTTAGACGTCGAAGACGATTTCATTTGCAGGCAGGCCCGTGCTGACCTGGAGAGCAAATTCAGCTGTCGTTTCGCACCAGAGGAACTTGCAAATCGCTTCAGTGCCGAGCGGCTCGGCTGGGACATGCCCACCTTTGGGTTTCATGGGCTACTAAATTTCGGCCGGATCTTCGGTGTCGGTGAGTTGATTGAGGTACTCGAGAAGTTGAGCGATCATTATTTTGGTGACCGTCATAGTGCAGACTTGATCAGGCACCTTCTTGAAAGTGACCGCATGGCCGAGGCGAAATACGTTATTTACAGAAGGGTTGGTCTGAGTGGGTGGACGACGAAAAACCTTAAATTAAAGCTGTCTTGGTTCTTGCGTGGGCTGATGGCGCCCAGAATTTTCTCTCGATGTAGCGATAAGACCACCCACTTACCATGAGAGAAATTATGAAAGTCAATACAAGGAAAGCCAATCCAAAGAATGTGTTCAGCGGAATGACGAGTAGACCCGCCACAAAGACCGCTGCATATTTCATGAGATAAAGGACGGGGGCGTGTAGGAGGTACATGGAATAACTCACCATGCCGATGTGCTCTAACCACGGAAGCCTTCGGTTTCTAATCAATATCATCATAAAAAGTGTCAAAGCTAACGCTGGAACCATGAAACTCAACGTCGGGTGCATTGACTGAAGATCAATTTTCTTCCAGTACTTGATCGGTAGGTAAAAAAAGGCGTAGCTGCAGTAAAGCAACAAGAGCCCCACCTCCAGTTTCGACAGTTGATGACTGACCCATTTGCGGATCAGAGCGCCAAGCCAAATGAAAGTGAGCCCCCCCAAGATTTTGGCCAACTCGCCTAAAACTCTGGAGGGCTCTGTGGTGAGATCGTACCGATCTGGGCGGGCTATCTCAGCGAAAAGGATTGTGAGAAGAAGTGCTCCGGCGAGGGTCACAGCGCTCCTCCCGAGGTGGAGCCTTGGGGTCATCAAAAACACCACCAGGTAAAAAAACAATTCGATTTGTAGGGTCCAGTAGGCATTCAGGGCGAACGGGTTCCCAAAAAAATTAGGGATTAACAACAAATTCTGGAGAGTCATCGCCAGGCTGACGGGCCCACCTTGCAGCCAGTGCTCCAGGGTCAGTCCAAGAGGGATAGAGGTCAGATAGAGGGGCAAAATCCGAAGAAGCCTTCGTTGCAAAAAATCATAGGCGGCGGGCCACCCAGTCGCCTTGATGGAGAAGGGAATCAAGAATCCGGAGATTAGAAAAAAAACGTAAACACCGAGTCTTCCAAAGTCAATCTGAAAGACAAAAAAGTAGATATCGCTTAGGGGCCCTCTCCCAGCGCCGCTAAGATCTAGCCAATGCCCCAGGGCATGTGAGATGAAGACCAGAAGTACGGCGAGACCTCGAAGGCTTTCAACGCTTGTATTCCAGTGGGCTGTTTCTGTGTTGAACTTCATGGGTTTGTCTGAAGGCAACCTTGGTCATACAGGTTGCCCACTGCCAGGCGAGCACCATGTGGGGTCCAGTGGGTGTCATCCGAGATGAATATTGGTTGACTGGGGTTCGTGCGGGCGTTGGCAATAAAGCTTGGGAGAAGATCAACTATCTTCGCTGCCGGGGGCAGTAGTACTTGTTCGGCCGCTACTGATGCAAGGGGGTTTTGTGGCTGGATTTTCCCTTCCAAAGCCAAATACAACTGTTCCTTCGATGGGATGAGGACCAGGCACCTCACGGTGGCCAATTGATTTTCTGGCAGGGGTAACTGAACCTCCGCCCCTTTCGCCAACTCCGGATTGGCATTTTCAAGATATGGCTGGTACAGAGCCATGGTTTGTTGCGGCGAGCTTGTTTGAGCTAAGAGCACTCGCGGTGAGTGAGGCTTGTTTTGATGCACACCGGCCAGCAGTCCTGCGTATATATTGTTCAGGAGAACTGGGCTTCGAAGGCCTAAAACTTGGTAGAGCAACCTAGCGTACGCTCCCTTGGCCGCCAATTGTTTGGTGAAAAGTTTGGATAAGGGAGGTTCGCCTGTCTTTGCCGAGGTGTCCGCGTTGCTCGGGAACTGGAAGTCGTTTCCTGCGAACAGAAAAATGATTTTTGGCAGGCTCGGATTCAACCACGTCTCAGACTCTCTCAAACGTCTTATATATCCGGGAGGGTCATCCGGAAAAGCTAGGGAGTATGCCGTAAGCCCAGTTACAGTTTTGATCTGACTGGCAACCGTATCCGGTTGATCCAACCCATCTCCCGCCACAAATGAGTCGCCAACCAAGACCAATTTGGCCTGACTGGCTGAGCCGGGAGAGTTTCTGTAGCCGTGCTCGTCCGTTTCAAAGCGAACTGTTTTTGGTTGGATCAGGTTTGGATGATCTTCAAAGGCTTGTTTGCCCCCAATGGCCACTAAATCGCCGTAGGGGCTCAAGAAATCAGATTTGATGTTGGGTAGATACCGTCTTTGATGGTTTGCGTCTCTCAAGATCTGGACTTCGGCAAACTGGTCTTGCGGGCGATAAAAGGGGGGCGTCTCAATTAACAGCCTTGTCGGCAGCTCAATAACGGTGAGAAAGAGTGCCACCATGAGGCCCAAATTAATGAAAAGAACTCGAGTTGAAAGTCGCGAAACGAGGGCCAAGATGCCGATAATCGTCAAATCAATGCTAATTGGAAAGCCTAACGTACCGACCAACAGAATCGCCAAGGCAAACCACAGAAAGCCCACAAAAAATTTGCGAATGGCTTTCATGACTGTAGACCGAGCAACCGTCTGAGCGACCATGAGCTGGTTTTTTCCGAAGATTCGGTCAAAAGGATCTGCCCGACATTATCCGTTTCTAACAGCACGCGATCCTTGATAAATGGATCGCTGATCATTGAGTCAGGCATACCCAGAGCGCCCAGGGGTAGCACCGCCCATTGCGACCCGTCATCTGGGTTATCGAATGGGCCTCTGCGCTCTTGGATGAGCGACTCGACTCTAATGGTCGCCTTCTGCACCCGTTCCTCCTGATGTGCGAAGGCTTTCCGTTTCTGGTTGATGAACACCTCATCGCCTTGGTAGCTAAGGTGCCAACCCTGAAACCGCGATGATGGCACTCGTTCAAACTGGTGTCTTTGACGAGCCCACTCCCGAAGCTGACTCAATGAGCGCTGCCCCCGAATGAGGTCAAGAGGGGCAATGAGGGGACCAGACCATTCGCGTTCATCACCTTTGATTCGAACGAAATTTGGCCGGAAGTAGCACTGCCAAAGTGTGATCGGAGTCAATTGCATCTGGCTTGCGTTGCTGCGGAATTTCTCTAAAAACCCAGGGCTGGGGATTTCATCTAGATCACAGACCAGGAGATGAGGACTAGATCCGGAGTGTCGTGTCGACTCAACGCACTGAAGTGCGATGTCTCTCTGGTACCGCTCTCTCCCCCAGTGGTCCAGGTCGCCGGGAAATGCCTCAATGGTGTGAACTTGCAGCTTCTGCTGAATCACCTCATCCAGACCCAGTTCACCATTCGCCAACAGCGTTTTGAGAATTGGAATCTTGGGCAGACCAGAGTGGGTCTGACAGGCTTCAATGACCCAGAATTCGTCAACAACTGGTGCCAGCAGTCTCAGGCGAAGACGAAACAGGTCTATTTCGTTGTGAAAGGAGAAGCAATCAACGATGGTCATGTTAACCTCTTGAAATTACAGGTTTTGTGGCCACAATGAAGGTATCCCTTTTTACTTTTCTTCGAAATGGCAGGAAGCTCGGCTACCCGTTCGTAGAGAGCATATTGTCTGCCTTACCCTTGGCTGATGAGTACATCGTAGCATTGGGGCCCTCAGACCCTGAGGAGGTGGGGGCTACTCGTTTGGCGCTTGAGGCGATTGGGGATCCGAGGATCAAGATTCTTGATGTTGCCTGGAATGAGTCCATGAAAACCGCGGGGTTTGTCTATGGACAGCAGAAGATGCTTGCACAGAGTCAGTGCAATGGCGATTGGGCGTTTTATCTCGAGGCTGACGAAGTCTTGCATGAGGATGACCTGGAGCAGATTCGATCGTCGATGTTGAGACATTTACGTACGCCAGCCGTCGAGGCTCTTGTCTTCGACTACGTTCATTTTTTTGGGTCGCATCGCTGGCAGGCTCGATCGCCAGGATGGTATCGCCGGGCCCCGAGAATTATTCGCAATTCCATACGATCTGTCGCCTGCGATGGGCTTTTTTGGAATGTAATTGTTAACAATCAAAGGATGCGTTGGCCCAATTCAGCGCTTGTTGGCGCCAAGGTTTATCACTATGGGCATGTCCGTCCTATTGACGCGATGAATGCTAAACAGCACTCAGTGGAACGTTACTGGAGCAAGATCCCTCAGGACTTTAAGCGCTATCAAATCGATCCACTCGCACTTGCGCCCTTTACGGGCACTCATCCAGCCGTCATGCGGGACTGGCTGGCAAGTCGAACCGATGATGAATGGACCCCCGACCCCGGTCACAAACTGACCTCGCGAGAGCGTCGTCATCGGCTTGCGATGCGCCTTGAGCGTTATTTTGGCTTAGATCTCTCTCGGAAACACTTCAAACTGGTGGTCCCCGGTGTCTAAGTCGTGCCCCGCGAAAGTTCATCGAGTAGCGGTCATCGTCACCACCTACAACCGTCCCAGAGCGCTCGCATGGGTGTTCGCCGCCTTATCCAAGCAGACCAGATCCGCGGATGAGATTGTGATCGCGGATGATGGGTCTGGTTCGGAAACGGCTCAGGTGATCCAATCCTGGGCTGAATTTCTTCGAGTGCACGCACCGGTGACCAAGGTTACACATGCGTGGCAACCCGACGAA
>VFQT010005255.1_pt1 | contig 10019 bp, 6 predicted proteins | sample 3512381 | NCBI WGS metagenome assembly VFQT01 (sample SAMN10412376, study PRJNA504923) | tailings metagenome | isolation source: Relicate 2 Philex TSF3 active mining site | place: Philippines: Tuba, Benguet | collected 2017-08-29 | reverse complement strand
CTGAAGTGCATCGACAAGCGCTTCTGCATGCTGATCATGCGTGATCAGGTGAGCGTCTGGCAGAAGCACACCGCCACGCGCACCAAACTGTGTACTGATGATGGGCAGGCCCGCGGCAGCGTATTCAGCCAGCTTGAGGTTGGTGCCAGCACCCGAGATGATGGGGTTCAGCCCAACGCTGGCTACCTTCAGCCAGAGGGATTTTTCTGTGTCGTTAACCACGCCTAGCAAGCGTGTATTGCGTGGCACGTGATTCCGGCCGAGTTGGTGGCTTACCGAACCCATTAACGCAAAGTCAAACTCGGTACACAGCGCCGCAGCTTGAAGAATCAGCTCAGCGGCTTCCACATTCGGCTGATGCGCACTACCCATGAACAAAGCGACCGGTTTACGCAGACCGAGGCGCTTTTGCACACTTGCGCGTGCTGAGGGTGATGTGTAGGGCACCAGATCAAGCGCGATGCCATTGGGTATGACAGCACACTGTTGCGCGGTTAAGCCGTATAGCGCGATGAGGCGATCGCGCTCGCTCTCGCTGCAGGCGGTGATATGAGATGCCGCCCGTGCGCAATTGCGTTCAAGGGTTTCAATTTCGCCGACGGGCCACGGCCGCCCTGCGTAGATGCCTTGTTTTAAATCTCGCTCGACATTGTGCGCTTCGTACACCAGCTTGCCTTGCCACCCGGCTTCACGCACGGTGGGGTAACCATACGGGTGCGAGCAGATCACCGCGTCTGCTGTGCGTGTACTTTGTGATATTGCCCTCACCCAATCGGGCAAGGTATTCGGGTATAGCGCTGCGGCTAAATCACCGACCGAGGCATTGACCACTTGCCGCAAGTCGCGCTCTGCTTGCATGAATGCTGCCGAGCTGGGTACTACTTCTTCAGTGAGATGGGGGTGAAGCTCGCGCACGGTGTGTGCGGATGATGCACTACCCAGATTAATGAAATGAATATCTGCGTAGCGCGCTAATGCACGGTACAGACCATACAGACGTACCTGACCACCGCTAGTCACCGGTGTGAGCTGAAAGGTGTTGACCGCAATGTATCTGGGGCGCGCACCTTGCAAGATTGCCGGTACGCGAGTATTTGTAGGGCTTGCTGTACCGGCGAAAGGTGTATCGTGCGCGCCAAGAAAGAAATTGATTAGCCCGGGCCAGGTAATGTCAGCCACACGCGCAGCAGCGGCCTCACCCATGCGCGCGCGTGCTGCCGCATCTGCATCGAGTTGCCGCATGCCCTGCGCTAATGCCTCGGCATTAGATGCCACGATCAGCCCATTGATACCGTGCTCTACCAACTCGGTAACACCACCGGCATCGGCCACGGTGAGCACCGGTTTGTTTGCTGCCATAGCCTCGACGGTGATTAAACCGTAGTCTTCTCTGTCAGGCACAAACACCACCCACGCGGCGCGCGCGTACTCGTATGCGAGCGCTTCGTCGGTAAGCCGACCTAAAAATTGTATGCCGGGGTTGCCGTTGGCGATGCGCTGCAAGCGTTCACGCTCTGGCCCGTCACCGGCAATTCGTAGTGGGCGGCGACTACCTGCCTTTAACCAGGCGTTGACGATCATATCGATGCGCTTGGGGGCATCAAGCCGGCTGGTACTAAACATGGGCGCTAATGCATCTGCAGCTAGGTCAGTGCCTACATCGGTATCTGCGTCAGTAAAGTGCTGTGCGACGCTGGCCGTAGTGACATCAAGACTGCTGGGGTGGTGCATCACCTCGACGTTGACGCCGTCAGGGAAATACCCTTCACGCTCTGCAACGGTGCGTGAGATAGCGGCATAGCGCTTGATACGTGAGGGCTGTAGCGCAATACGATCCAGCAGATGAATGAAGGCGCGCGATAAGGGCCCGGGAAACGCGACCAGCGCGGGGTCGGAACTATTTACTACATCAAGCAATTGGGTAGCTACCTGCGCAATGTCGAGCGTGCTGAGGCGCGCGTCGGCCTTGTGGTTGGGTGCTTGGCCGGGCTCGGTGAGCAGCGGCCATAGCTCGCGCGGCACCCCTGCCCGTTGCAGCATGGCCTGATTAATCTGCGTAGATAACTGCGCGGGATAGGTATCGTACAGGCCGCGCAGTTTATGCTGTACATACACGGTGTGATTAGGATGATGCACCGCCCATGCGGGGTACTTGGTACTGATCAGCAGATCGAAATGATTCAGATCTAACTGCGCAAAGCGCCGGTAGCTACTGATGACTTCGACTAAATTGCGCTCAGGGCCGGGTAGCTTGATCAGCTCGCATTCAATGCCTGCGCGTTGATTGAACGCGGCGAGCATACCGGCCCATAGATTTTCAGCACCGCCAATCACGAACGGTACCGGGCTGGGTGCGACGATGCCTATTTTCATGTGGCGCTGGCGGTGAGTTGCTCGACTACGGTGTGCCAATTCAAGCCGACCGCCTCTATGTCTGCGCGCGCAGCGCGGCCGGCCGCTGCAGCGGCTGCGCCATTGGCGGCCAGCCAATCAAACCGCTCGGCGAGTGCTTTGGGGTTGGGAAGCTCTACCCAGCCATTGCTCTGATGCTGAATGAATTCTAATGGCCCGCCACCATCGCTACACACCACGACGGCTTTGGATGACAGCATAGCCTCGAGTGTGATGTAGCCGTAGTCTTCATCTTGCGCGGGAAACACTACTGCCAAACTATGGGCGTATAGCGCGCGTTTTTCGGCTTCGGTGACATGCCCCAGAAAGCGTACGCGGTCTTGCAGCCCGAGCTTCTCTGCTTGCGCACGCAGGATTTCGCGCTGACCACCATCGCCGCTGAACACGATAGGCAATGAAGCGCGCATGAGTGCGGCGGCTTCAAGCACAAGCGATTGTCGTTTCAAGGTTTCAAGCCGGCTAGGTACATACAGGTAGTGCTCTGCGGTTTCGCAGTAAAACTTTTCGGCTTCTGCGGGCGGGTGATACAGCACGGTGGCATCAAGTTGATTGAATTGCTTTAAGCGCTGGGCCACGCGACGCGAGTTGGCAAAGCGCAGGCGCTTGCTACCGAGGTGGGTGTTGTCGAACTCGGTGATGGTGGTTTTTAATTGCTGAAGGCTATCGTCGGCAACAACCAGATCGAATAAATCATATACAGCACGATGCTGATGCATCACCCAGGTAACATGATCAGGGTGCCGTATGCCCCAGGTAGGAAACTGCAAGCTGATGAGCCGGTCAACCTCGATGCCATTAGGCCGGGTTAGATCCAGCTCGGCAGCGCGGCGCATGGCTTGCTCGACATCAGACGCAGGGCCAAACGTAAACGGTAGCTGCAGTAGCTCAACCTGATGGCCGTGTTCACGCAGTGCGCGCACCAGCCCATGCATGTGGAAATCCGCCCCGCCATGCAGAAAGGGGGTGAGATTGGCCGTTACCAGTAACCTCACGCTTGCCTCGACGCGCTGACTGCGGCTGGCTTACGCGCGAGCAGCGCAAAATCTTGTGGCCCGCAGAGGTGGCCGTTCACGCGCCGTGTGAGTGGATCGTCACCGGGTACTTTAGCGCTATCCGGGTAGGGGCTGGAGCGAATAATCTGTAGCTCGGCGAAGCCGTGGTACTGCGCCAGAAACTGCAGCGCAGTGGGCGTGACCGGATTGCGGTGGGTGAAGTCGTGATAGAAGGTATGGCTACCGACGAGCAGGTTTTCCGGGTTGGGTGTTTCGAACAAGATGAAGCCTTCGGGCTGCAGTACCCGACGACACTCGCGCATCAACGCGAAAAACACCTCGAAGGGTAGATGCTCGATGATGTGAAAGCCACTCACTGCGCCCAAGCTGTCGTCAGGCAGGCTCTGCAATAAGGCAAGTGCATCGCCCTGCTCTACGGCGTGCCCGCGCTCGCGGCAGAGCGCAACCATGACTGCGTTGGTGTCAACACCGCGCGCCGTGATACCCATGCCTTTCAGATGATCGAGTAGCTCACCACGTCCGCAGCCGATGTCGAGAATCGGGCCGCGGTTGGGCTGCTGCAGTGTTTCGAACACACCTGCGTAGACCGACAGCTTATTGATGAAGGCTTGGTGTGTACCGCGATTAGCGTCTTCAAAGGCTACGTAGTAGGCATCGAGATCGGCGTTGCTGGTGGGTGAAGTGCTGATAAGTGAGTTGCTGGCGTTAGCGCTGCGTGCCTCGGCGACGTTGGCGTTGGCGTTGGCGTTGGCATTGGCGTGATGAGCGTAGTGCAGCTCTCCGCGTAGCTGCTGCACGTTCGTGCTGAGCTCGCGAACAGTGTCGCGCAAGATTTTTACTTCACGCTCGAGCACGGCTGTGCGGCCTGCGTGCGATTCGAGTGGCGCGCGCCAGCTTTCAATCAAGCGTAGTACGGCTAGATCGGCGCCGGTACGCGCGCGCGATTCTTCTGCATCATCAAACTCTTTTCCGGCAAAAAAATTGTCGGCACGACTTGCAATGTGGCGTGCGAGTGAGTGAAAACCCGCCACCCGACACGCGCGCTCACCGACCCAGGCAATAAACGCCACGGCGATTCCATCAAGCCGCACGCCGGCGATTTTTCCTTCGGGTGACAAGCGCAGGCTGCACACCATGCTGGCGCGGCTGGCGCCCTGCGACAGGCGACGCAAACCGGCCTCGAAGCCTTCCATATCAACCGCACGGCCGAATAAGCTGCGGTAGGCAAAGCGAACAAAGGCCTCGTTGTCATCTATCTGATAAAAGTCGCGCACATGCATGCGCGCAAGGGGCCGACGCACCTGCTCTTCGACCGGGCCGGAAGGCGCCAGCCGCATGGGGCCGCTGTCACCGAGTTCATCCTGCGCGCCGCGCGCCGCGGGGGCATCCCAGGCGGCCTTGTCTCGGATACGGCGAATCAATTCGTCGAGTGGGCTAGTGGTGAGGCTCATGATTACCTTTGGTTGTCAGGCTTGTTTGCTGCAAACTTTGCATTAATGTCGCGGCCAGGTCGCGCCAGCGACGAAAGCGGCCGGGCTCTGGCCAACTGCTGTCAAAAAAATCAGGATCACGTTGGCATTTCCGCAGCGCTTGCTCTAACGCCACCGCCGAACGCGGCGCAAAGTAACGCGCCTTCGGTCCCGCGACTTCACGATGTATCCCGGTATCTGACAAAAGCACCGGCACACCACGCCACCCCGCCTCGGCAATCGGTAAACCATAGCCTTCGGCAAATGACGGATACACCAAGCATGAGGCCCGGGTGTAGCACCAATCAAGTTCGGCATCGCTGAGATCATGAAACACGAACAGCCGACGGCCAAGCTCCGGGTGGTGCTGCAAGCGCGCCAGTACCGAGTCTACCTGCCAACCGGGTGCGCCTGCGATACACAAGATGAGATCGCGCGGTGCGTGGCTTGATGGCGCAGTCGACTGCGTGTTCCATGGTGAAGTCAATTCAGGGTTCGAATTGGTGCTATTTATGGTATTCGATGCCATGTCGCGCCAGACGGCCTCGCAGGCATCGAGCAGGATCGCATGGCCTTTACGCGGCTCGAGGGTACCTACCGCCAATAGTCGCAGCGGTGAATTGTCATCATGCTTGGTTGTTTGATGCGCAGGCCACATAGCGCGTAGTGCTTCGCGTGGCGCGATACCAGACTGAAGACCATCGGCGCCGGGGTGTTGTACGCCCAGCGCGAGTGTGTTGATTTTATGTGGTGCGGTACTGCGAATATAGTGAGCCAGCTGCGCGCGCACGGTCGCAGACACGCACTGAATACTGCTGGCGTGCTGAATCACTTGATCAAGATGATGCTTAAATCGCGGTGCCAGGCCCTGCGGAAAAAACTCGGGGTACTGCAGCGGAATCAAGTCGTGCCAGATGACATGCAGCTGCGCGCCGGTTTCGAGGGCGTGATGCAGCGCCGGCCATGCATCAAGGTACCAGGTAGCGTCTACCAGTAGAAGATGATCGTCCGGCTGTATCGTCAACGGTTCGATATCCAAGCGCGTTGGCGCAGCTTGGCTGCCGGCTTCGCGCATGTGTGGCATGAGTTTGGGTAATGCATACCAACGCCCTGCCTCGATCACCACTGAGATCACGCTCTCAAAACCATGATTCGGCGTTAAACGCTGCGCTTCGTCGGTGATCCGTCGCACCACGCGCTGTATGCCAGTGTGGAGACCGCTGCTGGCGGTGCGGGTGCACTCAATGAGTAGGCGCGGCATGATCGTACTTCAGAATGAGGTCAACGGACTTGTTAAATGCGCCCGACCGGCTCGGAAACGCTGCGATACAGCGCCGCATGCTGATCAGCACCCTGATCTGCTTGAAACAGTTGCATGAAGCGTTGACGTGCTGCCTGGCCATACGCCGCGCACAGCTGAGGGTCGCTTGCCAATGTGTGCATGGCGCTCGCAAGTGCAGTTGCATCTTGCGCGGGCACGATGATGCCAGTGTTGCCGTGTTGGTTAACGTAGCTGGTACCGGTGCCAATTTCAGCGCTGATCATGGGCTTGCCGTACATGGCGGCTTCGAGCAATGAGATACCGAAAGCTTCTGCGCGCAAGTGGGATGGAAACACAAAGGCTTTGCATAGGCTGAGCAGCGCGGCTTTGTCTTGTTCGGATACGTTGCCTAACCAGTGCACGTTGGTGATGTCACGCGACTGCGCATGCAGTGACGAGGCCAGCGGGCCATCACCCGCAACAACCACAGGAAGCCCGCTGCGACGAGCGGCCTCTAGTAAAACATGCAGCCCTTTGTAGTAGCGCAGCACACCCACAAACAGAAAAAATTTATCGCCAACACGCTCGCGCCAATGCTCGACCTTACTATTATCAGGTGCCGGGTAGCTGGTGGGATCAAGACCGATCGGTATGACGGTACATTTGTCTTGGTAGTGGGCCAGCACCGGGCTGGTGGCCAAGTAGTTGGGTGAGGTGACGATGATACGATTCACCGAGGCTAAAAAGCGATGCATGAGTGGTCGGTAAACAGTCATCCAACCGGTTTGTCTGACGACGTCTGAGTGGTAGGTGATGACACTGGGGGTACGCACCCGCCCAAGCAAGTGCGCCAGATCCATCCACGGCCACGGGAAGTGATAGTGAATCACATCAAAGCGTGTGGCGAGTGTTTGTAGTCGCGATAAAAATTGCCATGCCATGGGGGTTGAGGCTATGTTTAATTGTCTGCGCACGGTGTGAACCGTAAAGCCCTCAAGCTGCTCGGTGCTATCGCTTGGCCCGGTGGTCAGCACTTCACCGGTGTCACCGCGCGCAGCACCGGCACGCAGTAGCTGTGCTATGCAACGCTCAACCCCACCCCAGCCATCGGCGCCGTAGGTTTTATAAACATGCAAGACGCGCGTCATAGGGCTGCTACGTGTTTATAGACGGCGGCAGTGTCGGCTGCGGTGCGGTCCCAGCCAAAGCCTGCGGCACGCTGAATTCCAAGCTTGCTGGCTAGCTGACGCCAAGGGTCATCGTGCAAGGCGCGGTCGAGCGCTGCATGAAGTGCATTGACATCATACGGATCGATCAACAGGGCGCAGTCACCGGCTACTTCAGGTAATGAGGCAATGTCGGCGGTGACGACTGGTACACCGGAGGCCATGGCCTCGAGCACAGGTAACCCAAAGCCCTCATAGATACTGGGAAAGGCAAAGCATCGCGCACCGGCCATGAGCGCCGGCAAGGCAGCATCATCAACATAACCGACGCGTTGTAACCAGCCGGCTTGCTCTGCCTGCTGTATTTGCTTGCGCAGGGTTTCGTCATTCCAGCCATCGCCACCGGCCAAGACCAATGGCCAGCGCGCGCGCGTTATAGCGGGCAGCAATGCATAGGCTGCTAAAAGACGTGAGATGTTTTTACGCGGCTCGATGGTGGCGGTACACAGGACATAGCCATCGTGCTGAAGGCCGAGCGCTTGGAGCACGGCTTGCGTTTCTGCTGCGCTGTGTGGCTTGAAGACGTTGTCTACACCGAGCGGAATAGCTTTGATTTTATCGGCCGGCCAACCAAAAAATTCAATCACTTCACGTCGCGTGAATTCGGATACGGTAATGATGAAATCTGAACGTTTCAGTGTTTGTGGCAATGCGCGCTGCATGAATGCGACCCGTGCGGCAGGATGGCATTCGGGATGACGGTAGATTGATAAATCGTGAAAGGTAGCGATCGCGCGATCGGTGCCGGGCGGCACATAAAAATTGGTGCCATGGTAGATGGCATTGCGCGCAATACTGAGCCGATAGCGCATGACGATAGGCCACAGCACCGCGTACACGGCTGCCGCCAACTGACTGCGTACCAAACTGCGACGCACAGCTTGACGTACCGGTGCAGCCACCCGCATTGCTGCAATATCACTCACCCAGCGATGACGCGCCATATAACGCAGCTGATCGTTCGGTGCGAGTAAGGCCGGAAGGCGCGTAGCCAGTTCCCAGGTGTATCTGCCTATGCCGGTGAGCGCAGGGTTGATCGCATCAACTGCAAGCACGACGTTCATGCCGCAGCGCCTTCGTTGTTATCTTCGTTATTATCTTGGTCGCTATCTTCATTATTATGCCAGCGCAGTTGAATCGGAAAATGACAGACACCGACACCACTGGCGCTATCGGCGACTACTTCAAACACCAGCGCGCGATCCCACCAGTCGTAGTTGTCTGCGATGTGATGCTCCTGGCTGTGCAAGGCAACGGTGATGCTGTAACTACCTTTACCGAGTGGCAGACTGGCAAAACAAAACTCGGCACAAAATGCTTCGCCTGCGCGGCGCGGTAGGGTTTCACCAAGCAGCATGGTGTTGGTGCCGAATACATCGTTACCAAACCGATCGCGAATCAAGATACCGACAGTGAGTTGCTTGAGCGCGTCCCGGCTGCGTGCATATACCTTCAGCTGTGCCGCCTGACCGCTGTATAGGGCGTGTACTGATGCGCCATCAACGATCAGCTCAACACGTTCGATAGTGGCTTCGCCAGTGCCCGAGCGTAGGCCACGTGCGCCATCCTCTGAGGTGAGCGACTTGATTTCATAGTCGGCGTGCGAACGGGCGATGATGGCGTTGTAGTAATCGAGCACTTGCTCAGGCTCGCCATCCATCACGATGCTACCTTGATCGAGTAGCAGTGCGCGTTGGCAGATGGATTTGATTGCCGCCGGGCTGTGCGACACAAACAATAGCGTGGTGCCTTGAGCCAGAAAGCGTCGAATGCGATCAAAGCTCTTGTGCTGAAAATAGGTGTCGCCGACGGATAAGGCCTCGTCGACGATAAGAATATCGGGTCGTACTGCGGTAGCCACACTAAACGCTAACCGGACTTGCATGCCGGATGAGTAGACGCGCAGTGGCTGATCAAAGTAGTCGCCGATTTCGGCGAAGTCTTCTGCCGCTGCGATGAGTGCTTCTACCTCGTTATCTGGAATACCAGACAGACGCGCCGCCATGCGCGCATTCTCCCGACCGGTAAAGTCGGGATGAAAGCCCATGCCGAGCTCAAGCAATGCAGTGAGGCGACCGTTGATCTCGACCACACCTTCCGTTGGCGCAGATGTTCCGGCGATGAGTTTGAGCAAGGTGCTCTTGCCTGCTCCATTGACACCAATGAGTGCTACGGCATCGCCACGCGCGATTTCAAAGCTGATGTGCTTGAGTACCCAACGCTGCTGATGGTGCTGCCCGAGGCCTAGCCACTCAGCAATGCGCGCGATGGGGTGTCGATAACGACGGAATACTTTGCCGACTTGGTGAACGCGCAGATGACCCATCAGACTTCATCCAAGATGTCGTGTTGCAGCCGCTTGAACACGACGAAACCGGCAGCCAGCAACAGTACCGATAAAGCTGCCGGGTACAGCAGCGTTGCCCAATCCGGCCATTGATTGTTCAAAAATATATCCCGGTAAGCGGCCATGACAGGCCACATCGGATTCCACGACAGCAGGGCCACTGTGCGCTCCGACAAAATACTGGGCACGTACACAATCGGTGTTAGCCAAAACCACAGCTGCAAGGCAATACCAAGTGCCTGCTGCACATCACGAAAAAATACATTCACACTGCCGAGCACAACACCTAAA
>VFQT010005254.1_pt1 | contig 10021 bp, 6 predicted proteins | sample 3512381 | NCBI WGS metagenome assembly VFQT01 (sample SAMN10412376, study PRJNA504923) | tailings metagenome | isolation source: Relicate 2 Philex TSF3 active mining site | place: Philippines: Tuba, Benguet | collected 2017-08-29 | reverse complement strand
GACGAAGAATACGACGCAGCACATAGCCACGTCCTTCATTACCAGGATGTGCACCGTCGGCAATCGCAAACGACAACGTGCGGATGTGATCTGCGATCACACGCATCGCTACGCCATCAGGATTATCAAGTTCAGGACGATAGGAACGTCCGCAGAGATCCTCCGTGAAGGCAATGATTGGCTGGAAGACATCGGTATCGTAGTTCGAATCCTTCTGCTGCATCACGGCGCACAGACGTTCGAAGCCCATGCCTGTATCGACGTGCGTTGCTGGCAGATTCTCAAGCTCGCCCGTTGCCGTACGGTTGTAATGGATGAACACGTTGTTCCAGATTTCCATCACCTCTGGCACACCGGCATTCACGAGCGGCCCGCCCGAGAGGTCCGGCGTACGATCGAAGTGAATCTCCGTGCACGGTCCACATGGCCCCGTATCGCCCATCTCCCAGAAGTTGTCCTTCTCGTCGAAGCGATGGATGTGTGTCTCAGGCAGGTACGCCTTCCAGATTTCGTATGCCTCGTCATCGGTGCGATACACCGTAGCGTGGAGGCGCTCCTTCGGGAGCTTCAGCGTTGACGTGAGAAACTCCCACGACCATGCGATTGCTTCCTTCTTGAAGTAATCGCCAAAGCTCCAGTTGCCGAGCATTTCGAAGAATGTGTGGTGATACGTATCGTATCCCACCTCTTCGAGGTCGTTGTGCTTCCCACTCACACGGATACACTTCTGCGTATCGACTGCGCGCGTAAAATCGCGCTTGCCGATGCCGAGGAACACATCCTTGAATTGGTTCATCCCTGCGTTCGTAAACAGCAACGTCGGGTCGCCGTGCGGTACCACCGGAGCCGATGGCACAACTCGATGTCCGCGCTCCTCAAAGAACGTCAGATACGCTTGTCGAATTTGTCGTGATGTCATGGGGCGCAAAATACGCGGATTGCAGACATGCAGGATAGAGGAAGAGTGCCTGATTGCATTGACACCGTCTCAAGAGTTCCGTATGTTCTGCCCAGAAACATAGGGGGTGCTTTTTTTCTTCTTTTATTACGTGGAGTAGTGATGACCAGTATTCTGATCCGCATGACGTTAGCTACGATCTTCATGATATCCCTTCCGCTAGCCGAGCAGGTTCAAGCACAGAGTCAAAATGATCCATGCAATTGTGTGAACCCACAATTCATGTTTAACCTCGATATCTGTATCGACAACACACAATACACAGTTGCCACCTATGGCTGTAGAACAGTGCCGCCGATCGGACAACTTCTTCCTGAGATTTGTCCTGATTCTGATCAGCAGAACCAGTACACAAGTATCACCAAGCTTTGCTTCGTAGGAGACAAGCCCGCTACAATCGACGCAAAGTCCGTGTTTGATGCTCTGCTCTGCCGAATGGACCCCTGTAAGTTTCCGGGAAACTTTGGAGCTCAAGTTGGACCTAATCCCGGCGACATCTATTGCTGGACAGTAGTGACTCCAAACTGTGTCCGTGTCGTCAATTCCACTGGGTGTATCGAGCGCTGCGACGATGGATGCTGTGTGCTGGCATCACGATGGAAGCGACAAGCAGATGGTTCATGTACTCTCGATGTAAAGTCCGCGATGCAAGGAGGAGGCCCAGCAAACTGGTACTGTGGTAAGCCAAGTACGAATTGCGAGCAGATACAGTCATGCCAGCCGATCGATTGCTCAAGCCGCGAAACATGTTGCGAGGTGCAACCATGACACGACTAATATTTCTGGCTGCCCTGCCAGTGTTTGCGCTCCGCTCGCTGGCGTGTATCGTGTGTGTCGTTGGTGCTGCGGTGAACATGCTTGGGCAGACCCACGTGGAGCTCGTGCTACGGTCGAAGGATATTCGTACAACTCAGACCCCTGCTCTAGTGCAACAGCCCAAGAGTGGTACCATATTCGTTGGAATCGCAGGTAGAGGAATTTATCGAATCGATACTGCCACATGGACATTGCATAAGATTCCGGAAGTAGAGGGAACAGCTGCATATCAGAGCCATCGTGTCTCTGCTGGGAGCAGTTTCGCACTGATTGCACAGCAAGGATTTTCTGGAAGTCGGTCTTGGAGAATCGATTCAAACGATAGGTTTACGCTTATTGAAAGTCCGATCGGAAGCTCTACTGCGTTCGACAGCACAATAGACTGCGACAGGATCATCCTCTCGTCCGACCGTGACGATCGTGTGATATGTTACAGCTATGACTGCGGCGCGAACTTCACGTGTGATACAACCATCGCACGGATACGACAACCCACTGCCGGTGCGTCTGTGGTTGAAGACCGCAATCGCAACCTCTTTATGATCTGTCCCGGAAAGGAACGTCGCAAGTTTGATTTGCGTCTACGCAGTGATCAGTTCAGTAGCGAACCCGTTCTTGCACGGGTCGGCACCGACTCTGTGTTGGCGGTTCTCAGCGGTAAGGGAAAACCCGACACCGTATGTTTTGCTTCACTCCACGACGGCATCTGGGTCCGAAAGTCAACTCTTGTTGCAATTGATGGTGTCGACACTGCCATCCCCGTGAAGTCTGTGTTTATTCGTGATAACTATGAGGGAGATGTGTTGCTGTTCCGTGATGATCCTGCAAGCGGTTCATCGTCGTATGCCAGATATGATAGCGGTCGATGGCGAAGTATAGGAACAATCCCTATCAGATACATAAGAGGTTCAATCACCGAGCCGTTTGGGAGCCGAGGATCGCGTCGTGCAAGCCTGCAATACAGTAGATCTCAGAAACGATTCATCGTTGTGCGCTTCAATCCGTACTCGCCATTTGGTTGGGACATTCCAGATAGTTCGAACATGCTGCGAGCTTCTCCTCAAGTCGATGCTTTCTCAAGTCGCTGGCTTATCTACTATCAGGGTGAAAACGTGATATTGTTCTCAGACACCCATGAACACATGACGCTTAATGCGATGGCAGCTAGCGATGATGAGCATAAGACCATGCCTGTACTTATGGGATTCACGGATAGTACGGGAAACCCATTGTGCCTTGATCTGGGCGATGACCTCATCGCCCCCGACGCGCGCATGGTTGGACGCGTTCGATCGGTACGGCTGCGAGATGCGCCACAGAGAAGTGTCACCTACCCATCCTTTCTTGCGCCGCTTGATTACACCGTCAATGGTATGCGTATGCCATTTGTCGGAGAACATGAAGTCCTGTTTCCTGGCTCCATCGTGCAGAAACTTGATCGCAACGGGCGAATGACTGCGGTCATCCATGACAGTCCATCGACTGCTGTTGCGAGAATATCTGATTCCTCAATCATAGTCGCCGGAACCAACAACGTTGTTGTGTATCGCACCGATGGCAGTCGCGACTCGATGAATGTACTCGCATTGCTCGACTCTGCCGGTACATTGGAGCGTGGCTTTGTAAGCTGGATTCAGCCACTGCCCTCTGGACGCATTCTGTGTTTCGTGTCTGGTCTGCGTTTACGTGACCCCGACGATCAATCACATACCGTACTCTCGCCCGGAGGTGTGCTGTACAGTGATGATTCAGCAAGAACGTGGAAGCGTGCGGAATATCCGGCAGAGCAACAGTATATGCTTGGAGTCGTTCGACGTTCTACCGGTGAATTGTTCGCATCAGCAACATCCGTTGTACGCGATACCACGGGAATGGATTCGAATACGCCTGAGTCACTCACGCATGAGATGGACGATCACGTTGTTCTGCGATCGAAAGACGACGGAGCTACGTGGCAGACAGTTCACACTTCTAAAACATCCGCTTCTTTCCGCTTTGTGGGGTTCAGTGGCCTTGAAACAAGCGAAGGTGTGATGCTGCTGGTATCGCCCGACGGTGCCGTTGAGAGTCGCGATGGCGGCGCAACGTGGAAGCAACACGACATCCAAGCAGATCTATCCGGAACTACGATAATATCCTTCTTTACGCACGGCACTTCCCCGGAACATCCAGTCTATTATTGCACGATTAACGGCCTCTATCGATCAATTCGTTCGACATCGGTTTCCTCGTCGAACGCGCGAACGTCGCCTATGAGCGCGTGCTCATGGGATTGTCATCAAACGCAGTGGTCTGCCATCAATGCGAGGATGCTGCGCATGACTGATGCTGTAGGCAGGACGTATCAGACCTCCTATGCGCCAGCGACGGGTGTGTACGTGGTTGAACTGCAAACCGACACTGGAATGCTACGACAGACGATTGTTGTCACGGAGGAATAGTTCAACAAAGGACAGCTGTAGGCTGTCTATCTTCGTGGTATGACATCACTCGTTTCGGAAACGAAGTTCTTCATTGCTACATGCTCGAAGCCACCTATCGGCAGCCCCTGGAAGCGTGTCGTTGTTACGGCAGCTCGCACTGCCGACGGGTGGGATGTGCATGTAGAACGGTTCACGCGTACGCAGTGTTTTACCGATCCGGCCGACGCGCACGGCAACGATGCTGAAAAGGTTCTCGAGCTGGAACTCTCGCACGGCTGGGGACAGGTGCACATCCAGACGCCGGAGTCAGATTCCGTCATCCTTCAACGGCTCAAATCTGGCAACCGCACGTCAACCATACTTCGGAAGCCCCCCTCCCGCAAGGAATGGGAACATTTTGAGATAGGCCATCGGACCAAGGTAACTCTTCTCACGACTGACGCAGATGCGCATCTTCTCCAGGTCCTCGACCTGGCAAGCGCCGACGGAATCATCTTGGCCGCAATGGCCGACAAGTTTCGTCAGGTAAACCACTTGTGTGCGCAATGGATGCCGCAGCTACGAACGCTTGCTGCATCGCTCAAGGGGCGTCCAATGTCGATTGTTGATGCGGGATGTGGCAAGGCCTACATGTCGCTGGCACTGGTGTATCTGCTTCGCCGCGAGGGTATCGCTGCTGAGCTCCATGGTATCGACTCAAATCCTCATGTCATTGAGCACTGTCGGAATGCCGCATCCGAGCTCGGTATGGATAACACTACATTTACATGCGGAACCATTGGCTCACTCTCGGAACCAGTCTCATGTGACGTTGTGATTGCCCTGCACGCATGTGATACAGCGACCGATGACGCGCTTGCGTTGGCACTTCGCATGCAGGCTTCTGTGATGATTATCGCCCCTTGCTGCCACCACTACGTGCAACAACAACTGCGCTCGCCGAGCGTACCCGACGAAGCACGTGCCCTTCTTGATGATGGCATCACACGTGAACGCCTTGGCGACTTGCTCACGGATACGGTGCGCCGAGATGTGTTGCGTTCGTTTGGGTACGATGCACACCTCGAGGAGTTCATTGCCCTCGAGCATACCCAGAAGAACGTACTCTTACGCGCGGTCCGGGTACACATGCCAGAACGCGACCAGCACCGTTGGGCTGATCGCGTTCGAAATACATGCAAGGCGTGGGGAATACAACCCCGCATCTGTGAACTGGTATCGTTATCCACTGGGTCGACCACTTAGGTTGGTTTTATACGTAGGGTTGACCACTTAGGGTCGACCCTACGTATTTTTGACGCCTATGAAATTTATCCTCCTCGCCCTCGCAGCTCTTCAGTTCACGACGGCCGTTGCGCAACGTGCAGACCGGTACCGAATCGATGTCGACATCGCGAACGTGTTTAACGATCGTGTTCGCATTTCTGTCTGGCCACCACGTGTGACATCGGACACTGCCACTGTTGTGTTTCCGGTTACTGTGCCAGGCACGTACGAGTCGCATAACTGGTGGAAGATCGTCCGGAACTTTATCGCACTCGACTCGAATCGCCGTCCACTTCCTGTGCGTCGATCGCTCGACTCGCAGTTCGTGATCGAGCGTGCTTCAACGCTGCGATTCTTCTCGTACGAGTTGGAAGACACGTTCGATGATACTGTCAGCAACATCAGCGTGTTTGCTCCTGCAGGCACAAGCTTCGAGGCAGATAGCATCTTCGTCTTGAATCATGGTGGCATCATCGGCTATATCGATGGATTGCAAAAGGTGCCGTTCCAGATCAATGTGCGACGTCCGAAGCACCTGTGGGGTGGTTCAGCGCTGAACATTGCGCGCGTGTCGGATACGCTTGATACCTACTTGGCAGATTCCTACGATCACCTTGTAGACTCACCTGTGTTATACTCCCTACCCGACACTGCATCGTTTGTCGTCGAGGGTGTTCGTGTGCGTGTACAGTGTGCGCACTCGGGTACAGATACGGTAGCACCTACGTATGCAAAGGAGCTTGCGAAGTACACGAAGACAATTGCGAAGTTCTTGCCGTCGATGCCTGTGTCGGACTATGCATTCTTGTTTTATCTGTGGCGAGGCAATCGCGAGGTCATGCGTGACCCGTCAGCGATGGGCGCGCTTGAGCATAGTCAGAGTTCATTCTACTTCTTGGGCTTCAGCAAGCGTCCGATCGGACTCGGCGATATCGCGATTCATGAGTTCCTCCACATCCTTGTGCCTTTGAATCTTCACAGCGAAGAAATCGACGCGTTCGATTTCCGCAATCCAAAGATGTCGCAACACTTGTGGCTCTATGAAGGAACGACAGAGTACTTCGCAACACTTGCGCCAGTGCACGACTCGAGCTCGAAGGAAGAAGGCTTCCGTCGCGACATGCAGCGAAACCTTCGCTCACAGCAGATGCTGCCGAAGGACTTCTCCTTTACCGAGTTCTCGCGTAATGTCTTGAGTGAGGAAGGCCAACGTCTCTACCCAATGGTCTACACCTACGGTGCAGTGAATGCGTTCTTCTTGGACGTTGTCATTCGCAACTCGACATCAGGTGAAATGGGGCTGCGCGATGTGATCTACCGTCTCATGCAGGACCACGGTCCAAGCCGTCCGTTCCAGGACGATTCACTGTTTGCGCTCATCGAGCGTGTAACCAACCCAACTGTGCGCCAATACCTCGACCGACATATCAAGGGCACCGAGCCCCTTCCATCTGCAGAAATCCTTCAGATAATTGGATGGAAGTACATTCCAGAGAAAACAACGACCGTTGCGGGCTTCGGGTTGAAGCCAAACTTTGGCGCCATGGGTAAGGACATGATCGTGACGCTGCAACCAGATGACGAAAACAACCCACTGGGTGCTCGCCGTGGTGATGTGCTTCTCTCGATGGAGGGCACGCCACTCGAGGAGCTGTTCTCATCAGCCACTGGCGCGACACTCATGAATAAGCTCCGCAGTCCGAAGGTCGGTGACCCATTGACGATTACGGTGCGACGTAATGGCGAAGTTCTCGAGCTCAAGGGCACAGCTGCGATGGTTAAGAACGTAGAACGCCACTTCATCGAGCTCGATCCAGCTGCAACGCCGGCACAAATCGCACTGCGCAACGCAGTGTTCTACAAGTAACGTCGCGTTATCGCGAACACCAGTCGTTGATGCGCTGCGCGAGCTCCACCTCGCCATACTGCGGCGCATCATACATCCCTGCTTCGTTGCGCTGGCGCATCGCTTCGAAGAGCGATACAGCGCAGGCTACCGAGATGTTGAGTGATTGAATCATGCCAACCTGTGGGATGATCACGTTGCCGTCTGCGGCATTGCGTGCTTCCTCAGAAACACCGTCGTGTTCGTTGCCGAACACAAGTGCAACTGGCTGCGTCAGATCAACATCATACAGCGACACGGCGTCGCTGGACATGTGCGTGGTGAAGATGCGGAAGCCCTGCGATCGTAGGTGCGAGAAGCACTCATCGACTGTTTGGTGCAGATTAACGTCAACCCACTTTCGCGCACTCGCAGACGACTTCCCTCCAAGCTCAGGAAAAGTTGTCCTGCCATAGTAGATGCCATGCGCCTCCGCTACACCGACGGCGTCGCACGAGCGAATGACCGCACTCACGTTGTGCGGGTCATGAACGTTTTCGAATACCACGGTAAGCGTCGGCTGACGTCGACGCAGAGCAGACTCGAGACGGGCGCGCCGTTCGGGCGTGATTGACTCAGGATTGGGCACGGGCGTGCTTACTTATCGGCTTCACCCATCACAGGGTCGATGCTACCGATGATCGCCACAACGTCCGAAACCATTGCACCTTCAGCCATGAACTTCAGTGCCTGAAGGTTCGATGACGACGGAGAACGGATCTTCATCTTCCATGGATGGCCTGTGCCATCGCTGACGATGAAGAAGCCAAGCTCGCCCTTCGGTGATTCGATTGCTGTGTACGTCTCACCCTTCGGTGGCATCGTACCGAAGTTGATCAACATGAAGTCGTTGATCAGCTCTTCCATCTTCGTGTAGATCTCTTGCTTGCGCGAAAGCACCAGCTGTGGCTGATATTCCGCAAGCACCGGTGTACGAGGCAGCTGCTCGAGCTTGTCGATACACTGGTGACAGATCTTCATCGATTCCCAGATTTCCGCATTGCGGACCATGTAGCGCGAGTAACAATCGCCGTCGTTGCGTGTGATCACGTCGAACTCGACTTGATCGTAGAACATATACGGCTCATCGCGACGAAGGTCGCGTGGGATGCCTGATCCGCGCAGTGTCGAACCTGTCAACCCAAGATCAATCGCCTTATCTGCTGTGATGTGTCCGACACCCGCCATACGATCGACGAAGATGCGGTTGCGATTCACCAAGCGCTCAACTTCCGACATGCGCTCTGGCAATTGATTCAACCACGCACGCGTATCGCGCAACACGTCGTCTGGAATGTCGTTGGCAACACCGCCGATGCGAGAGAAACTCGTTGTGAAACGAGCACCGCAGATACGCTCAAACAGATCGTACTGCTTTTCGCGCTCCGTGAACGTCCAGAGGAACACCGTCATCGCACCAACGTCCATCGACGTTGCGCCCATCGCGAGCAGGTGCGACGAGATACGTGCAAGCTCGCTGACCAGCATGCGAATCCATGTAGCACGCTCAGGAACATGGATACCTGCTGCCTTCTCGATGGCCAGACAGATACCAACGTTGTTCGACATCGGAGAAATGTAATCCAACCGGTCGGTGTGCGGGATGAACTCGTGGTAGGTGCTGTTTTCAGCAATCTTTTCGAAACCGCGGTGAAGGTAGCCCAGCTCAGGCACACACTTGACCACTGTTTCGCCATCAAGACGGAGCAGTACGCGGAGCACGCCGTGTGTTGCAGGGTGCTGCGGACCCATGTTGAGAACCATATCGTTCTCAAGCGGATCTTCAAACATTGCAACCGTGTCCTTGTCCTGCACTTCGCGCAAGATCTTGCTCTGACGAAGCTTCTCAACGCGTTCAATCGTCGCCGTGTTCGTTACCGGTACACTCATGATGGTTTGGTCGTGTGCTGGTGAGTAGAAAACCTTGAAACGCTTTCGAAACGCGAACGCGTTCCAAAGCGCGGGAAATTACGGAATTCCGTTGGCTTTCGTGTGACAGAGGAGCACAGCTCTTCAACTCTGTCGGCGGTCGCGGCCGTTGCACGCGACCATGCATGGTGTGGGCGAGGTGGGACTTGAACCCACACGTCCTTGCGAACACGGGCTTCTGAGACCCGCCTGTCTGCCAATTTCAGCACTCGCCCATGCTGCAGCGGAGAGGGAGGGATTCGAACCCTCGAAAGGATTGCTCCTTTAACGGTTTTCGAGACCGCCCGATTCAACCACTCTCGCACCTCTCCACATCGCAGTCTTTTGTGGGGCCGCAAAGATACAACTCACGACGATATGTCGTGCATGAGATTCAAATACGAGACATATCGCTCTTCGTCGATCATGCCATCCTCGACTGCCTGCTTGACCGCACAGCCGGGCTCGTGGGTGTGCGAACACGGTGTAAATCGGCAGTCGCTGGCGAACTCCGTGAACTCCTCGAAGTAGAACGGTAGCTCTTCCTTGCCAAGCTCGAAGATTCCGAACTCACGGATACCCGGGGAGTCCACAACCATTCCCCCACTCGGCAAGGGAATCACGAGCGACGACGTTGTGGTGTGTTTGCCCTTAAGGTACTTCGTGGAGATCTCGCCAACACGCTGACGTGAGTCGGTGAGTGCGTTGATGAGCGATGATTTCCCTACCCCGGACGGACCGGTGAGGAGCGTTGACGTGTCGGCC
>VFQT010005251.1_pt1 | contig 10031 bp, 8 predicted proteins | sample 3512381 | NCBI WGS metagenome assembly VFQT01 (sample SAMN10412376, study PRJNA504923) | tailings metagenome | isolation source: Relicate 2 Philex TSF3 active mining site | place: Philippines: Tuba, Benguet | collected 2017-08-29 | reverse complement strand
TAAAAAGTAAATTTCTAAAATATTTTCTTTATTAGGGAGAATATCAATATATTGAAGATTAGCATTTTCGAAAAGCTTAAAGTCTCCATTAATTCGTTTAATAGTAGTTAGACGTATATTTTCCATTGAAATATACAAAATTATTATCTTATAATAAATAATTATCAATTTTTTAATTTAAATATAAATAATATCTATTAGTTTATAATTGAATGACAGAATTATGGTATCATAATCCAAAAGTTTTATTTGATAAACCTGAAGAATTTTTTCCAAGTAAAAATCTAAATAGAATAGAAAAAATTAATTCATTAGCTAGATTTAGTATTTATTATACTATCTTAGTTTTAGTATCTAAACAAGATTCAAAATGGCTATCTGTTGGAATTATTATAATGTTAATTAGTGCTTTTTTAGGTACCGCTGAATCTTTTACTAGTAATGATAAAACTTTAAGTCCGAATCAATGTCAAAAACCAACAAATGCTAATCCATTTATGAATAATACTATTGGTGATTTAATAGAAAATCCAAATAGATTAAGAGCGTGTAAATATGATGATGTTAAAGATGAAATGAGAAAAGAGTTTAGATCTCACTTATATTCCGATTCATCAGATTTATGGGGTAGATTTATTTCAGATAGAAATTATTATACAATGCCAAATACATCAATAGTTAATGATCAGACAGGATTTGCATTATGGTGTTTTGGAAATAGTGGTGAATGTAAATCATTTGGAACAAATTGTCTCAAACAAAGAGATCCAACATATCATAGAGGTAGATTTACAACATTAGACGATAATGAAACAGAATCAACATTAGACGATAATAAAAGTTAAATTAAATTTTTATCGTAAAATCGAAAAAATAAAATATATGTAAATATAATGAGTTATTATTCTTTTATAGAATCTTTTAATAATTCCCAAATTAAAAAATCGGATGATCAAAATAAGAAAACTTTAAAAAGCCAAGATAAAGTATTCAAAGACAAATTTTTTGTAAGAGGAGATCCAAGTCAAGATATTCCAGGATATCATAAAATGAATCAAAAAAAATGTGAACTAATAGATAATGAAACTCAATTATTAACTCCTGGAGTTCAAACAAAAGATAAAACTCAAGTTGTTTTAAAAAAAGAATTAGATCCTTCTAATTATTCTCTAAATTGGGAAAATGGTTTGAAAAAATTTCAAACTCAAAAAACAGGTTTTTATTATAATAATCGTGATATAGGACCCGGAAGAGGTTTTGGTAATTTGAATGTATCAACTGAAATTAGAAATGGTGATTCTTCAAGAAATGATACAAAAGAACATAAAGAAAAGCAAGAAGGTCAACAAATGTTTGATTATCAATTTCAGTATTTGGATAGAAATTTTCAAGATCCAAATCATATTGTAATGTCAATACCAAGAGGTGGTGTTCAAACTAGAAAACAAAATCAGTTATCAGTTAATACAATTAGAACATTTCAATCTAAAGACCAATATGAAGATACAGAATTAACGCAAACTATTAAATTTAATTATTAATTAAAAATTAACGAGTTTGATAAATAATTAATTTTTAATTAAATATTAAGATGGAAAATAATAAAAAAAATTTAACGAAAGATAAATTAATTGTTAAAAAATATTTAAAATCATTTTTAACAGGAAAAAAATATTATGAAACAGATACAGATAAATCTTATGAATATTTTAAACAATGTATAAGAATTTTTAATGATATGAAAGAAAAAAATATTCCAATAGATGAAAATTTTGTTGGTATAATTGAAGAAACCGAAACAGAATGTAGTAAATTTTTAACATTAGCTATTGAAAAAACAATAGAAAAACCATTAAATAAAACAATATTTCCTTCATCAGATAATAAAGAACTTTTTGAAATAATAGAAACAGGAAACATTCAAAAGTTAAAAGAATACGATTATGGTTCTATTGATTTTAATGTTTATAATGAACAAGGTTTAACACCACTTCATTATGCTATTAAATTTGGCGATGTCTCATTTTTGAAACAATCATTAAAATTAGGAGCATGTATTGATCAAACAAGTAAATTTGGTCATACTTTATTAGAATTCGCATGTTTAGAGAAAGATCCAAATATAATAAATTTTTTAACAACATATGGGTCTGATATGAAAAAACATTTGAAATTTAGAGAAGGTAAAAAATATTTTAATAATGGAAATCAAATAGATATTTCATTAATCGAAAAAATCATAATGGATAGAGAACAATTTACAAATACTATTAAACATCTTGCATTTTTATTTAATTATATTAAAGAAACAGAACCGATTCATATAGAATATTGTGAACCAAATAATTCAATAGTCTCAAAAAGAAAAATATTATTTGTAGAATTAGTTAAAAAATTGGATAATTATTTAGAAACCATTAAAAAAGAACAAGCTGATACGTATATAACTATAATTAAAGAAGAATTGAATTATGATTTATCATTTAAATTAGGTTGTCCAACAGATAAACTTCAAATAATTTTGTATAATTTAGTACCATTTATAGAATATCAAGATAATTTAAAATTAAACTGGTTAATTAGTTTAGAAATAAAATATATTATATTAAAAATTTTAAAAAATAAAATTACAATAAATACGTCACAACTTAAGAAAGAGTTAACAGAATTACTTTATATTTCTTACATTAAACCAGAAATAATACCAGAAGGATTAGTTCAAATAATAGTATTACAATGGATCCATAAAATAAAAGTTTAGTTAAAATAAAATTTAAATTTTTTAATGATTTTAAAGATTTAGTAATAAATTTTTTTTCTAATTAATTATATATAGCTATGAGTTCTAATCGCTTAATTTATGACAAGTGCGCTTATGCTACTACTATTAAGGAAAGCACAAGCCCTTTAGAATACAATTTATACAAAGGTAAATTTGAAAACTGCAAACAATGTCCAGTAGGTGATTTTACTAATAATCTTGAATTTGGTTCACGTGCTGATACTGAAAGTGAATTATATGGTTTAACTAGACCAGGTACTTTATGTCCCTCACTTAAATTTGATCCTACTAAGGAATTTAAATCTCCTGAACTTTCTCCTGCTAGAATGTGCCAAAATATCTATTACATTACTCCTAACAATTTAGAAAAACCAACAACTAATATGTTAAATGAAAAGAATTTAGGTCTAAACTCTTGTCCTATGTCTAAAGTTGCTGTAGTTAAGAAATAAATTACTTTAAATTACTCATTTTTTTTTATATTTATTTAATTTAAAAAAATTATAAAAAAAAATCTACCATTTAGTATATAAGCTAGATGTCATTTAATAGAACTAGATACGATAATTGTGCTTACAATTTACAAATGGGTAGAAGTACTGGTCCAGGTGATTATAGATTATTTGGTGCTTTTGCTGAAAATAGCGATCAATGTTTATCATACGACGGACCTGTAGGTTCCAAATCAGATGTTTCAACAGTAAAAAAACCATTAGATTTATGTTTTAGAGATATGGCTCAAGTTGAATCTGAATTATCATGGAGAAATCAATTATTAACTAAATGTAATAAAAATTCATCTCCTTTTGGTAAACATAAGCTTAATCATAAACCTTCATGTAATAAAAAACTTATACCAGAAGATACCAGATTTACTCATCCTTTAGATAACTATCGTTCTATGAGTTTAACTAGTTATCAAGTTGAACCTTATTTACATGTCAATCCTCAATGTCATGTTCAAGAATCAGGTGATCGTATTGGTATGAATTCAAGATTATATGCTAAAGATGTTTATAAAATCCCTACTCAAGAATTTTTAGATAAAGGTGATGCTTTTCCAAAAGAAATACCAGTTAAAAATACCAATTAAAAATACCAATTAAAAATACCAATTAAAAATACCAATTAAAAAAGTTGTGATTTATAAATTTTAAAAATAATAATTAAGTTATACCTAAAATTATGTTTATTATTTATTATTCTTATTTATGTTAGTTAAGTAAAAATAAAATGTATCTAATATTAATATGTCAAGTATTTTATTAGGTCCATTAGCCAATACTGGAGTTAATTCAAAATCAAAAAATAAATTAAATTCAGTATATAATTCTAATATTTCTGATTCATTGGCTATGATTGAAAAACAACAAGCTAGACAAAAATCTAAGAAACCTGAATTTCTAAAACAATTTAATGAATTAACTTTTGATAATATTGGTGAACCTGTAAGTATTAATGAATCCTATATATCAACAAATGGTATCGATCAATCACTTCAGAGAAATTTAGACTTTCTTAATGGTTATTCTGATTTTCAACAATCTGATATGCATTATGATGTTGTAACTAAAGATAATTTTACTCATAATAATATGATACCTAATACATCTAGAAGAGACTTTTCAATGAATTTAAATCATGCAGATCGAGCTCAAAGAAAATTAGAAACTTTTACTGGTATAGATCCTAATTATGTTTCAAAGAAAGAAAAAGCTCCCTTATTTGAACCTATGCCAGATTTATCATGGGTAAATGGCATGCCTGTAGTCGCAGATAAATTAGTTAATAGATATTTACCATCTAATAAAAATAATTATGGAAACTTACCTTTTGAATCTGGTGTGAAAGTTAGACCTGGTATTGAATTTAAAAATCAAGAAGGTGATTATGCGGTTTATCGTGTTAATCCTCGTAATGTAGATTCTCTTAGAAGTGAAACTAAACCTCTTGAAACAATTAAAAAGGGTGAAATTAGAGCTCCAGAGCCAACATTATCAAAATATAAATTACCTGATTTTCGACAAACTGATTTTGGTGATTTATTACCATCTAGAGCTAATATTGAAGCATCAAAAAAAACTGGTACTTATACTAATGTAACTAGTCAAAGAAATGAAACAGAAACATATTATGCTGGTCATGCAGTTAATACTAATTATGGTGATGGTCCTGATAAAGGTAAAATAAGATTCGAACCAGCTAAGCGTGAATCATATGTAAATGATCCAACTCATGCTATAAATGCAGTTAATAATAAACCTGTAATGACTAATACAGGTTCATATACTAATTATGAAACACAAAGAGCTTCTACAAATGTTGAATATGAAGGTTCTGTATCAAATGCTTTGATTGGCGGTGGTGGTAATTATACTATTGACTATAAAGATGTTCCATTAACAACACTTCGTGAATTAATGATTAATGGTGATAATAATATTGGTATTGTAGGTTCACAACAACAAGCTAATTATATTTTCTCAAATGATATGGTATTACCTACTACGCATAGAGAAACTACTTCTCATAATATAATAACTAATGCTAAAGGTATTGAACCTAGTGCACCTGTCTATAATTTAGATTCAGCAAAAATGACTTTAAGACAAGGAACTAATCATTCAATAGTAATGAATGCAAGAGGGGAAGAAAAACAAGTACCTGTTTATAATGATGATCCTGCAAAAATGACTTTAAGACCAGGAACTAATCATTCAATAGTAATGAATGCGAGAGGGGAAGAAAAACAAGTACCTGTTTATAATGATGATCCTGCAAAAATGACATTAAGACCAGGAACTAATCATTCAATAGTAATGAACGCAAGAGGAGAAGAAAAACAAGTACCTGTTTACAATGAAGATCCAGCTAAGATGACATTAAGACCAGGAACAAATCATTCAATAGTAATGAATGCAAGAGGAGAAGAAAAACAAGTACCTGTTTACAATGAAGATCCAGCTAAGATGACATTAAGACCAGGAACAAGTCATAATTTAGCAATTAATATAGCTCCAACTGAGGGTTTAGGTTATTCAGAATTAACAGATCAAGCAAAAAAGACTATCAGACAAACAACATCATATACAACTCCTGAAATAAATATTAAAGGAATGGTTAATAAAGTTTATACCAACTTGCAAGATCAAGCAAAACCAACCATTAAACAAACAACATTGATTAGTAAGAGACCAACAGGTAATCCATCTAAAACTTTAGATATGTATACCAGAGATGTTACAGATGAAGCCAGACCAACAATTCGTCAAACTACAGAAAATACTCAACATGTTGGACATGTAAATGCTCAAAATGTAGAAGCTTCATATGTAAGAGATGTAATAGATGAAGCTAGACCAACAATTCGTCAAACTACAGAAAACACTCAACATATTGGACATATAAATGCTCAAAATATAGAAGCAGGATATACAAGAGATAAAGAAGAGAAAGCCAGACCAACAATCCGACAAACTACAGAAAATACCATATATATTGGACATATTAATGCTCAAGATAAAGAAGGTAGTTATACACGAGATGTTAATGATGAAGCAAGACCAACAATAAAACAAACTACATTATATTCAACACCAGCAGGAAGAATGAATAATTCTAATATGGGTAATTATGCTAGAGATAAAAATGATAAAGCAAGAGTAACAATTAAACAAACAACTTTATTAGAAGATTATACAGGTGGTTTACATGGAGAAATAGATGGACAAATATCTCACCAAGCAGCTGATAATATGGAAATAGATGATCGTAGAGAAATTTCCACATATAATCGTACTCCTAATGGTAAAGGTGATTTAAATGGACCTTACATTGATAAAGAAAATGTTAGAATGAATGATAGAAGAGAATTATATAATTATGTAAGTCATCCTCATAAATCATTAGATATGAGTGTAATGCCAACAACATCAAGAGATACAATACAAAATACTTATTCAATTAGTAAACCTGTTATTGAAACATCAACATACTATGTAAATCCTTACTTTATAAATACTTTAAAGAATAATCCTCTAGTAAATGATATATATCACCAAAAAAATGTTTAAGGCTTTTGGAACATATCAAGATAGATATTCAGAATTAAGAGGAGTAAATCCAATTTTTAATCAAATTAATATACCAACAGATTATCCTATGGATAAAGATGTAATTGGATCATTAGAATATGGATCTATTATACATAAAGAAGTGAGAAGATTTTTACAACCTTATTTAAGACCAGGAATTAAATTAGTTGATATTGCTAAATTAATTGAATTAAAAACAACTGAACTAACATCTCAATCTAAATCAATTAATAAAGGAATTGGATTTCCAGTTGGGCTTTCAGTAAATGAGTGCGCCGCACATTGGCATCCAAAATCATCAAATAATATAGTTTTAGCCAAAGATAATATAATTAAAATAGATTTTGGAACAGAAACTAATGGTTGGATTATAGATTCTGCATTTACTATTTGTTTTGATCCTAAATATGATATTTTGATGGAAGCAGTTAAAGAAGCAACATATACAGGTATTAAAAATGTTGGTATTGATGTTGATATAGGAGAATGGGGTAAAGAAATTCAAGAAGTAATGGAATCATATGAAATAAACCTAAATGGAGAAAAACACTCAATTAGAGCAATTAATAATTTAGGTGGGCATAATATTATTAAAGGTATAATACATGGTGGTATATTTTTACCAGCAGTTGATCTCAGAAAAACATTACCTTCAAATTATCGTTTTAAGGAAGGAGTTTATGCAATTGAAACATTTGGTTCAACAGGAGATAATCATGTTAATGAAATTGGAGAATCAACACTTTTTCGAGTTAATCCAAATAAACAATTAAATAATGGTGAATTAAAATTAGATTCTACTAAAAAACTATTGACTAAAATTAAAAATACATTTAGTACTCTTCCATTCTGTGAAAGATATGTTGAATTATTTAATATTTCTAATTATAAATCTAACTTAGATATTCTAACTAAATACAATTATATACATTCATATCCACCATTATGTGTAAATCCAGGAGCTTATACTGCTCAATATGAACATACAGTTTATATTGGTGAAAATAAAAAAATAGTATTTTCACAAGGTGAAGATTATTAAAAATTTATATAACTATATTATTATTGTCTGGTTCCTTATTAGTATAAATAGTCCAATTATCCCATATAGTTTTACATATTGGACATCGTTTATTGTCATACTTTTCAATATATTCTTTAAAAAATGTTTCAGATAAATTATATTTACATTTATTACATACACAATATGTATCATTTACATTTATTTCATTATAAGTAATAGGACATATAGTATTCCTACAATTATCTAATATTTTATTCATAAATTTCCATATAATTTTATTATTATTTTGATTAACAGTATTTGAAAAATGAAAACCATCATTTTGTGTTTGATAGTTATTATAAGGATTTAAATAAACTAATGAATTCTTACCGTTTTCATATATTAAATAATTTAAATATAATGAATATAAACTAAAATTTTGTATTGGAGTATCAAACTCTATAATTGTTATAATATCATAATTTGAAAAATTTATTCCAGAATTAAATGATTCAACATCTTTATTAAAAAAATCTATACTACAATCAAATGGGATATAATATAAATTAGAGCCTATATTTTTGCTTAATAATAGTAACATAACTTTATCATAATTAATTAGGTTTAAACCATTACAAGTTAATTGAAAACTATTTATATTATTAATGTCTGTATCAATTATAATTCCTCTAGAGAATAATATAAAATCTAATTTTGATTTAACTTTATATGTCGATTGATTCAAACTAACATGATGTGATTGGAATAATTGAATTGGTTTTATATTTTTAGATTTTATCATTTTTTCTTTTTGTTGATTATTGAAATATTTATTTTCAATTAATAATGATATTTCACTAATAATATTTGGATTGTCTAATTTAATTAAACATTTAATTTTATGATAATATAAAAGAACTATTTCATTATTAAATTTTTCCCATGGTATTTCTATACAAAACGTGTTTGAATTTATTTGTTTAATTGGATTTAATTTTGTATATAATATTAAATGATTTGAAAAAATGAATAAATTATCAAATGTTAAATCAAATGTACTATTACCTAAATTATTTATAAATTCATTTATTGACATATTATTTTGAGTTTTAAATATTAAGTATTTAAAATTACATGTATCACCATGAAAGTTATCAATAACTAATTGCTGATTTATAAAAAATATTTGATTATATGATATATTAAATAATTTAGTGATTGGCAAATAAGACATTTTATTTATATTTATATATAATTAAAATATCTTTATATCTAAAATTTACTATTTTTAGAATAATTATTGAAATATTAACAATTAATATAATCTTTATATATAAAATTGATATTTAAAAATATATCGATTTTATTGTCTAATGGAAAATATAACAAATACAGATACAATGATGTATTTAACAGGTCACCCTCAAATAACTTTTGGAAAATATGTGTATAAAAGACATACTGATTGTTTTCAAAAAACAATCCCATATAATTTTCAAAATAATCGCGTTAGAATAGATCCACTAGAATATCCATATGATATTATTTTTAAGATGTTGATTACACAATGTGATAAAATAAAAAAGATTAGTTTATTTTTGGTTAAAAATTCAGTTGATATTAATCAAATGACAGTAGATTCAGTGAATGATGCAGATAATATTCAAATAATTCATAAAATGTCAATTAATAGTTTAAGATCATTAAATGAAATACATAAAATTAAAAATAAACCTAATACTTTACAAATATTATATAATAGCGTTAATTTTGTTCCAAATATGTTAAATAATAGAAATAGAAATCAAAAATTAGTTTTCATTATTGAACCATTAGATGAACATACAATAATCAATAGTCAAATAATTATTAAATATTTAATATTAAATAACAAAGAAGAAATTAGACGATTTGATTTGACAGCACATGAATATTTATGTCGAAGATTAATAACAAATTATTATAAAATAAATAAAGGATTTAATCGAATTATGTTACCAACTAATAATCTTTGTACGAGTCATTTTGTATTAAATACACCTGCTAATATGTCAAATCATTTAAATATAACATTTAATGCTTATTTTAATAATTCAAATGCAGAACAACCAAATGCAGAACAACCAAATGCAGAACAACCAAATGCAGA
>VFQT010005248.1_pt1 | contig 10035 bp, 11 predicted proteins | sample 3512381 | NCBI WGS metagenome assembly VFQT01 (sample SAMN10412376, study PRJNA504923) | tailings metagenome | isolation source: Relicate 2 Philex TSF3 active mining site | place: Philippines: Tuba, Benguet | collected 2017-08-29 | reverse complement strand
ATTTGCTACGTTGATTGATGCTGGTTTCGGTACAGTGAATGCCGGTGCCTATATGAAGGATCGTTATGGTGAGGATGGTGCAATTAGCGTCTACTTCCTCAATGCGCAGATGCAGGGTGTTGGCAGTGGATGGTCAACTGGTTGGGTATCAGGTGCTGATCGGAATGCCTTTTACTACTATGGCAGAGAATTAGCAATCCCGCCAGGTACACGCTACATTCGCTTCCGTGTAGATGCTATTCGTACCGACAGTGGCGATAATGCGGATGTGACTGTGGATAATGTGTCTATTCGTGTGCGCATGCATGGCAATGCAGTTGGTTCAGTGGTTGGCACAGTATTTGCTGACCTCAACCAGAACGGAACCCGTGATTCTGGCGAACTGGCAGTAGCAGGGGCGCAGATTACACTCAATGGGAGCGCAGCGGTGCACACCGATGCACAGGGCGGGTATCAGTTTATCAATGTGGACGTGGGCAACCACACATTGACGATTACACCGCCCACACAGTATGTGTCAGTAGCCGCAACACAACGACAAGTGTCGGTGTCGTTGAATCAGCAATCAACCATGAATTTTGGCCTGCAACCATATAGCAGTGTGTCGGGGAACGTGTATCTCGATACTGATGCAGATGGTGTGCGTGACGACAATGAAAAGGGAGTGGCTGGTATCGTGATTGCGGCTGGGAACCAACAAACAACCACGGATGCGAATGGAAATTATCGTGTAGACGGCTTGGCTCAAGGATCGGTTACCATGCGCATTGTGCAATCAAATGGCTATGCAGCCACTGCTGTGTCAAGCATCACAAAAAATATCGGCTTGGCGGAAGCCGTGCAAGTGGATTTCGGTGTGCTCAATTACGTGGCTGAAGTTGCACCAGGGAGTGGTGGCGCCACGATGCGCATGTTCGTGCCCAATGCGATTGCTCAAAGTGCGCGCTATGTGGTTCGGAACGGCATTGAGATGTCGTTCGATGGCCCAAATGTGACGCAGACCACGTATGTCACGTTGCCCAACACGGAGTACTTGACGGTCAGTTTGGAAATCCTTTCCATTGATACGTTGACGGGCAACACGCGCGTGGATGTCGGAGCTGACGGGAGTAACGATTGGATGCCATCATTGAAAGGCGTCAGCCGGCATGTCAATAATGCGCTGGCGAACCAGGTTAACGCATATCGTACAGACAAGAGTGGCGACACCATCGATTTGCCCATCAAAATCACCAGTGCCAGCAATGCGGTGGGTGGCAAACTGCTCATCTACAACGTGGTGGCAGTGCCCAAGCCCACAGTCGACTTGAGTGTGGCTGGGGTGATGATCGCAAATTCGCGGAGCATGTCGACGGGCCGGAGTAATGCATCAACCAATGTGCCCATCAACACGACGCGCTACGTGAACGCCACGATTCGCAATAATGGGACGAGTGCGAGCGAGCCAATGAGCGTGGCCGCAGTCGCTGATGTGACGGATTTCGGTGCATGGTATGTGGGATCGGTGCTGGTGCCCGCATTGCCAGCCAAGGGCACGTACAACGTCTCTATTCCGTTCACCACACAATCATGGGAGGCAGTCACTGGCACGATGCAGTTGTTGGTTGATCCATATGGTGGCGTCCCAGAGTCAACCGAGTCAAACAACGACGCAAGCATTGGCTTTGCCGTGTACGATCCTAGTAATTCCGGATTGACACCTGGTCAATTGACACAGACCGCAGTATCAGCTGGGCAGACTGCAACTGCCATTGTGCGTGGTACGCAAATCGCCGAAAACACTACAGCCACTGCCATTGTGCGGGCAACGAATTCAGCGATTGCTGGATCGACACAGACCGTGGTAGCAATGAATAGCACGGCTACGGCAGCGGCACAGGCGACCGAGAAGGCGAGTGTGAATGCAGTCGGTACGGCTACTGCGGGAGCAAGGCAAACGAGTGTGTCAGCACTGGCTCAAACAAAAGTCGCGATGGGGAAAACCGTGGCTGCACAACGGCAGGCGACTGCTGCCGCACAGAGCACTACGAAGGCGGGTATCGCATCCACAAAAGTTGCCGCACAAAAGACTGCTGTGGCTGGGAAGATGGCCACGCAGAGAGCTGCCGCTACTGCGAAAGCTAATGCCAATTCTACTGTTGTGTCAGCAAAGCAAACTGCAGTGGCAGCTCAAGTCATCAGTAAGGCACGTACGGCTACTGCTGTCGCAGTTGGTAAGGTACAAACTGCTCAAGCTCGTTCGACACAACTGGCAGGCCGCCGTGATGTTGCGGTTGATGTGAATCTGCAAACTACACCTACGGCAACGCTACAAGGGTCAGATTGACACACGTCAATGACAGAAGCGCTAGCGCACATTGACTGGATGTGTGTGCGGTACACTGTCATTGGAATTGTGATACAACACACTCCCTTTGAAGATCATTCAAAGGGAGTGTGTTGTAGTTTGCATAATGAATAATAACGAGTGTACGGAATATTTTACAAAAATGCAATTCCCAATATTCCACAACTTGCGAAAAATACCGTAAACATCACGAAATCTGCATGATATGGTACATGTGGGAGATATCAATCGTATTGAAAGGGAAAATTATGTCCGCAGGTACAGACAAAAGTCGCACCACATACGCACTTTTGGAAATGTTCTTGGGTACGCTCGGCATTCATTCGTTTTACATTGGCCGCACGTGGAACGGTATCTTGAACTTGCTGTTTACCATCGGTTTGGGCTGGACCGGTCTGATCGCACTCACCGCCACGGTGCATTTCTTCGTCGGGTTAATCTGGTTGTTTCGTAGTGATACGGCATTCTACGCATCACTACCCAAGTAAATTCATTCCACGCTCCACCCCACATGTGCGCCAGTCCCGATCAGAGATCGGTGCCCTGGCGCACAAACGTATATTCGTCGTACTCGGCCACTTTGGCAAAGCCCAGCTGCGTGTAGAGGTGGATCGCCGCCGCATTACTGGCACTCACATTGAGCCCGATATGCGCGATGCCGTGCTGTGTCAACGCGGTCACCAAACGGGCGCAGGCGCTACGGGCCAAACCCTGGCCGCGGAGCTCTGGCAGCGTGGTCACGTTGCCGAGGGCGGCCACATGCTCGTGGGCTGACACCACGTGGATGCCAGCGGCGGCCGTCAGCTCATCACCGGCGCGCACCCCAGCGTAGAACCCCGTCTGCACCATGCGTGCATCAAACCAGTTGCCGGGGTAGGCCTTGGCATAGAGCCGCTCGAGGGCTGGGATATCCGCAATGCTCAGCATTTCGGCCCGCCCATCATCGGCATGACCAGCCTGGCTGGCATCCATCAGCCCCATTTTGTGATAGTGCCCATGGTGCGTCGCCTGGTACTGCGCCTGCAATGTCGCTGCTGCGGCTGCGTCAATGTGGGCATAGATGCGCGTCGGCAACAGCCGAGTGAGCGCCGCCACAAAGTCCTGATGATCGTCGCGGTCGGGATTGGCGTGCGTCAACAGCACCGGATCATCAAAGGGAATGTACAGCAACGCTAGTTGTACCACCTGACCAGCATCGACCCAGCCGTACCACTGGGTGTATGGCCAAAAAAAATCATCCAAATCGCCGATTTCGTAGAGATAGCGCAAGGGTTGACGTAAGGCAAATTCACGGATAACGGCTTTGTCGTGCAGTGAAATAATCTGTGGCATGGATTCCCTCTGTGTAGTAATGCCCCGTATTGTAGCAGATTGTCAGGTGCGGTATGGGTGGTGGTTGAGCATTTTGCGGTATGCTATGCATGCACTGTGTACCATGCAAAACGAAAGTCGTACCATGCTGACGCTGTATATCGTTTCAACGACTCTGCTGATCTTGGCCCCGGGCACCAACATGATGATGATGCTGGCCTTGGCGAGTAGCCAAGGTAGTGGTGCTGGCCGCTGGGCTGCCCTTGGACTCGCCGTTGGCGTCAGTGTGCACACACTGGTGGCGGCCACAGGTGGGGCCTTGCTCTTGCAACAATGGCCGGCTGCCATGCTGTGGTTGCAATGGGTGGGCAGCGCCTATCTGATCTACTTGGGTGGCAGCCTGGCATACCGGCAAATCCGCCCGCGGCTCGCGGCAGTGTCGCACACGAGTGCTACGCTCCATTCACCATTTGTGCAAGGAGTGATTTCGAGCATCTCCAACACCAAAACTCTGGTGTTGTTTGTCAGTTTTTTGCCACAATTTATGCATGCCACCACGTCAGTGCCACTGCAATTTGTGCAACTGGGCGGGATTTATGCGGCGCTGACGCTGCTGATCTATGGCGTGATTGGGAGTCTAGCTGGCTGGGCAGGTGGTGTGCTGCAACGCCCGACGGTGCAACGCGTGATGCGGATTGTGGCCGGCCTGGTGATTGCTGGTTTGGGCGTGTGGGGCATCGTCAGCGAGATGGGCAGGTAGTCAGCCTCGCTTATGGGGATGTTTAGCGGCGCCATTCCCAGGTTTGTTCGTGCATGACACGACCCCAGGTGGCGTCCATGTGCTCGGCCGCCAACGTGAAGCCCTGCGCTTCGTACAAATGGCGGGCTGCGTGCAGCTCGACAATGGTGGTTAGCCATACATAATTGTGATGTACACGGGCAAATTCCATGGCACGGGCCAACAACTCGCGGCCGATGCCGTGCCCTTGCAGGGCTGGGTCGACCACAAACCAGCGTAGCCGCGCCGCTGGGGCAGTACCGCCGTCGATGACGATACTGCCCACAAAGCCACGCTCGTTGCGGGCCGCCAAGAGCAGGTTGCCGGCCATGTCGTGCCGTGGAGCGAACTCAGCGATTTCAGTGGCGACTTTGCTCTCGAACGGCAAGCCGAATTGCACCAAATTGGCGTAGTACTCGGTCTGGGTCTGGGTCATCCAGCCAATCAGGCCGGGTTGGTATCCGCTGTGGTAGGTAATCATGGTGGTTATTCTTCGCCCTCAGAGGTCCTCATGAGTTTGGCGAGGGCCAGACTTCGTTGATTCTTTGATTGCTCGAGTTGCGTGCGCATGCCCACACGGTCGGCCATGGGGCGGTTTTGACCCAATTTGAACTTGCCTTCGAGCGTGTCGACAGGCATGCGGTAGGCCACGATGCCCTGCAGCATGTGCCCCACGTCATCCATGCTGTACCCGGGGTGCTGTGGGTCATAAAACTGCGTCAGGCGGTTGAGCATGGGCATGGCGTCGTCGTGGTCGCTGATCGCTTGCGCGATACCAGTGGCATGCACCACGGCGTAGTTCCACGTGGGCACCGCGCCCGTGCTTTCGTACCAGCTCGGCGAAATAAAGGCATGTGGCCCATGGAAAATCGCCGTCACTGCTACCCCATCTTGCAAGAGTCGATTGTGCGTATTGGCACGTGCCAGGTGGAATTCAAGTGTAACGCTCGTGTCGTCGTGGCTGACCATGATGGGCGTATAGCTGACCTGTGGTGTGCCGTCTGGCCCATTGCTGATGAGGGTGGCGAAATCGTATTGCTGCATGAACGCCAGCATGGTGGCACGGTCGGTCATGCGATTGGCGACTGGAATGTAGATGGGCATAGCCATGCTTTCTAGTTGAAAAAAGACTCCTGTGCTTATGCGAGTCCCATGGCGGTAATCCCAATATGCGCCAGTGCGATGTCTTCGTCTTCAGTGAGCCCGCTGACAGCCACGGCCCCGACAACCTCACCAGCTACAATGACTGGTACCCCACCACCCCAGCCCACAAAGCGACTATCGCCGAAGTAGCTAATGTCGAAGCCTTGATCAGCACTACGCACTTTGGTGCCGATGTCCTTGGAAGGGCGCCGCGCCCGCACTGCCGAAAAAGCCTTGTTGGTGGCAATGGTGCTCGATTGGGGCGGGGCTCCGGCCATGCGCATGAGTGCAATCAGTTCACCGTGGCTATCGGCGACTGCTACGACGCCAGCTTTGCCCAGCCGTGCGAACTCTGCGAGTACTGCGGTGATGGCTTTCTCGGCATCGACATGATCGAGTGTTGGTTCGTTGTACATGGTATTTCTCCGCTAATGAATGCAATTAGTGCATTCATTATACGGTGTATCGGGTATGCTGTATGCGCTCATAATTGTGTTTACAACAATTAGTGGTATAATGGTGTCACACGATTTGGTTGTAAATAAATAGACACCCTGGCATGAATGTTTTTTGTTATGGGGAGGTTGTGTATGTGGTCATTGATTGGGCTGCAGTCAGAAGGTGATATGCAAGGGATGGGTGAACTCATGGCCTTGGGGGTATTTGGTTTTTGTTTGGCCATCATCCCACTCACAATGGCAATCATCACCATAGTTGGAGTATGGAAGCTGTTTGCGAAGGCTGGCCAACCCGGGTGGGCATCTTTGGTGCCAGTCTACAACGACTATGTGCGTGTGCAGATGACTGGATTACCCATGCAATGGGTTTACTATGTGGCCATTTGCTACGGGCTCATCTTTTTCTTGGCCGGTCTCGGTGGTTTGGCTCCATTGGTATTGCTGGTGCTCAACTTCTTCATGTTGCGCCCGTTTTTGCGGGCCTTTGGTCAGCCCGATGATGGGGTCAATGTGGTGTTGTACTTGCTGTTTCCGTTCATCATGTACCCACGGCTTGGGTTCGGCCCTGCCACGTATCAGGGTCACCCGTCGCTGCACGATGTGCCCAATCTGCCGTGGATCGACGGTGGCAGCCCAAGTGCCACTCCACCGTCAGCCCAGCCCACCAATGTGCCCCCGGTGATTGGCGGCCCCAGTGACAGTGGCAGCGGTGATGCTGGCTCGTTTATCCCGACCATGGGCCATAACGACAAAAAAGACAATAATCAGCAGTAGTTGTACCGTCTAGTGCATGCCACCACCTCACGAGGAACACTCGTGAGGTGGTTTTTTGGTGTCAGCGCGGGCGTGATGGCAGTCCATAGGAGCGAGCCGCGATGCGGTCGATCCAACGGGCCGGCAGCCAGCGTGGCAACCACCAATCCATGAGCAGGTTGGGGGCTAGGGCGTAGCGCGTCTTGGGGTGAGTTGTGGTGAGGGCATGCATGACCAGATTGCCTACCCGGGCCGCTGGCAGGCCGTGGATGCCTTGTGCGACCAGCTTGGCGTGGTAGGCGCCGATGTAGGGACCATAGGCCGTATCGGCGTATTGGGCGACGTCGAGTTGCTCGGCTTTGGCCCAGATGGGTGTGGCAATGGCTCCCGGCCCCACGATAATGACGTCGATACCAAACATCAGCAGCTCACGGCGCAGGGATTCCGACAGCCCCTCAAGCGCATGTTTGGAGGCCACATAGGGGCTGAGGTAGGGGCCACCGATTTTGCCGCCAATCGAGCTGATGTTGATGATGCGCCCCGCAGGGCCTGTGCGCTGGGGGTCACTGCCGAGCAGTGGTGCAAAGGCCTGTATCACGCTGATTTGCCCAAAAAAGTTGATGTCGAACTGGCGCCGCACCTCGGCAATTGGAATGTGTAGCAGTGGTCCTGCCACGGCTACGCCGGCGTTGTTGACCAGCCCACTGAGGCGCTGATTGCCGAGGGCGGCGGCGACGGTGGCGGCTGCGGCTGCGATACTGACATCATCACACACATCCATGATAAGCGGTGTGACGTTTGTGCCAAAGCGCTGCACGAGGGCTTCGGCATCGCTGTCACTGCGTACACTGGCAAACGCATGCCACCCCTGGGCTATGGCACTTTGCACACAGGCCAATCCAATCCCGCTTGATGCTCCAGTGACCATGATGTGTGACATGAGCGTGCTCCTTTCATCGTTTGGTTCATTGTACAATCCTTGTATACTGTGTGTACGACGTGTACCTCAAAGGAGGAAACTATGGATTTGCCTCAATTGCGTGTTGACATAAATCATTTGTATGCCCGTGAAACTGCCGCATTGGGATTAGCCGGAGCGCGTCAGGCCCTGAACGATGCCCGTGAATGGGATTTGCGTGGCGTGCTCAGCGGCGGCGGTGCGTTGGTGTTCCCCCATGCGGGAGTCATCGACTGTGCCAAGCAGATTGCCGCCGTCATCAATGCCTGTATCGACAGCGGTGCTGATACCGTGTTGATGATTAGCGTGTTGCATTCGTTCACCGATGAAATGGAACAAGCCCGCCGCCGTGTGGCCGCAGGTGGTGATCCATCCACTGACCCATTGTGGGGCATTCAGGGCCCTGGGCTGACGCGTGGCACCCAGTGGGCGTATGACCATGTGCTGTTTGAATGGCGCTATTTGTGGGAAGTGGCCACAGTGTATTACGGCAAAAAAATGCCCCGTGTCATCGAACGCTATCCGTGGCTAGCCGGGGGGAACCCCACGGCGTTGCCCGGCTATGACGAAGTGGCCGAGATCGCCAAAAACGCCGTGGTGGTATCGACGGCAGACATGTTCCACCATGGTATTGGTTATGGCACACCACCCGAGCAGTCGTTTGCGCCACATGCCGGTGGCCTCGAGTTGGCACATCGCACCATCATGGCCGGTGCCGAGATGCTGGCTCGCGCCGATTATGCGGGCTACAATCAGCATTGTGTCGATGCCAAAAGCGATCACCGTGACGCGGGTCAGGTGATGCGGGCTGTGCTGGGCCCAATTCGCCCCGAAATGGTCGATCTCATCCCCAGTGATGCAGCGGCTTTGTACCACGCTCCCGATCCGACATGGGTGGCAGGCGCATTGGTGGCCTGGCACAAAGACACTGAGGTGCGTGTATGAAACCGTCGGCATTGACCGCTACAGTGACGTGGTTGGCAGTGGGTGATCAAGCCGAAACGTTTGTGACGCGCCCGGTGTCTATCGTTGAGCTGGATTGGACTGGGATTGTCGGTGACGGCCATGCTGGCCTGACCCGCAAAGCCGATGTGCGTATCCCACACTACCCACGGGGCAGTGTGGTGCGCAACGAACGCCAGGTGACCGTCGTGGCTGCTGATCAGCTTGCCGAAGTGGCGACGACGTTGGCATTGCCCGAAATCCGCCCAGAGTGGTTGGGTGCCAACATGATGTTGGCTGGGATTCCCCATTTGACCCTCCTCCCGCCAGCGACACGCTTGATTTTTGCGAGCGGGGCATCCCTGGTGGTAGATTGGGAAAACCAGCCCTGCACGGGGCCGGGTGGTGTGATTGCCACACACTATGGCGATGCATCGTTGCGATCACGTTTCGTCAAAGCTGCCCTCGAAAAACGCGGCTTTACGGCTTGGGTAGAACGAACGGGTTCCATTGCCGTAGGTGATGCCGTACAGGTCGTCATCCCCCCGCAACGACATTGGCCAGGCGCATAAGAATCTGTGCCATCCACCGCACTTCACGCCCACACAGCACTGCTGTGTGGGCGTATATGTTTTGCTAATAGAGCGTATATACTTCGCAAATATGTCGCATATGCGAATCTAATGGAGCGCGCCGTATAGTAGAAACAACACAAGAGCACTGCAACTGCAGCGCCATACGAAATACTCAACTAGGAGCAAAACGATGCCAACTTACACACTTGCTGACATGATGATGCAGACCATGAATCGCACCGGTGCCCAGATGGGAGCCCTTGATGTGCGTGAAGACGCTCAGGGCTACACGGTGCAGATGATTGTGCCGGGGATTGCCCCTGAGCAGATTGAGATGACATTGGTCGGGCGGACGTTGACGATCAAGGCCGAGGCCCCTGACCACAGTGAATCAAACGGTGCCCGCCAGCACATGCGTGAATTTGTGATGGGCCGTGTCACCCGCCGTATTGAGTTCCCTCTGTCTGTCGACGGTGATGCCATCAGTGCCCAGAGTGAACATGGCATTTTGACCGTGCGTGTGCCCAAAAGTGCTGCTGCCCAACCCAAGCGCATCACCGTCAACGGGGTAGCGCAGATCGCCGAATAAACATGTCCGGATTGTGTTCGATATGTGGTCGATACTTTTATGTGCAAAGGAAGAATGCGATGCCAGTATATACGCTCAATGAAATGATGAAGCAGACGACTGCTCGTGCTGTGGCGCATCAGGGTGCTATGGATGTGAGTGAAGATGCCGAGGGCTACACTGTCAAGATGATTGCGCCAGG
>VFQT010005246.1_pt1 | contig 10036 bp, 7 predicted proteins | sample 3512381 | NCBI WGS metagenome assembly VFQT01 (sample SAMN10412376, study PRJNA504923) | tailings metagenome | isolation source: Relicate 2 Philex TSF3 active mining site | place: Philippines: Tuba, Benguet | collected 2017-08-29 | reverse complement strand
GGCGATGACGATGAGGTGCATCGCGAGACCGGACCAGATGCAGCCGAGGGCGAGGGCCAGCAGGGCCGCCACCAGGCCGATGCAGTTCTCAAGGCTTTGCACGAGTCCCGCGGGCGCCCACGCCGGGAGCGTGGGCGACACCAGCACGCGAGCCAGGTCATCCACGCCCACGAGACGGCCCTGCGGATCAGCCATGCGGGGCACCATCGCCTTCACGCGCGGGCCGCCGTAGGTGAATTCGCCGATGGTGAGCTCGCCGCGATCGAGCAGCGCGATCGCCTCGGGCGAACGTTCATCCAAGTCGATGGCCGACAGCGCGGCCTGCATCTGCGCGCGCAGCCCCTGCGCCCGCACCCCCGCGAGCACCAGCGGCATGGCCGAGCCGACGATCACGAGCGCGGCCAGGAGAGACAGAACGACCTTGCCCCGGCGCGTCTGCGCGAAGCCGGCGAATCGATCGAGCCTGGAACGGAGCGCGAACATCAGTCCTTCGTTCCCTTGGATCGATCAGGTTGGTCACCAAGCAGGCCCTCGATGATCGAACGGTCCACGGCCTTGGCGGCGGATGGGCCGGTCGACGCGCCGGTCGACGCACCGGCTGACGTGGCCGAGGCATCCTTCGTGGGCGCTGAGGGCGCGGCGTCGGGTGGCGCAGCGACCGAGGGCGTGGCGGATGCCGATGCTGGCTTCGCCGCCGGCGCAGCGCTCAGCTCCGCCAGCACATCCTGCTGTGCGGTCACAGCGGCCGCGGCCTTCGCTGTGGCTGCGGGCGCCGATCGCTCCTGGCCGCGCTTGAGGTCGTCCACGAGTTCGCGACCCTCTGCCTGCGACGTGGGATCCGCGCTGGCTCCAAGGAAGCGCGCCGTCTGTCCACCCTGGAGCGCGCCGCTCGTGGCCGCCTGCTCGGCCTGCGCCTTGGCGACAAGGCCCATGAAGAACTCTTCGAGCCGCTGGCGTGCGGGCTGCACCGACTCGACCGCAACGCCTTCCTCGCGGCGGACGAGCTCGTCGATGTGGCCGATCGTGGCCGAGCGGAGCTTCGGCAGGCGGATCACCGTGTGCTCGGTGTCGCTCAGCAGTTCACCGGCCGTGCCTTGCGCGCGGATGCGGCCGCCGTACAGGATCACCATGCGCGTGCAGACGTCTTCGACGTCGGCGAGCAGGTGGCTCGAGAGCAGGATCGTCTTGCCGCGGCGGCCGAGCTCGATGAGCAGCTCCTTCACTTGGTGCGTGCCGACCGGGTCGAGGCCGCTCGTCGGTTCATCAAGGATCAGGAACTCAGGATCGTTGATGAGTGCCTGCGCCAAGCCGAGGCGACGGGCCATGCCCTTGGAGAACTCGCCGACGGCGCGGTGCGCGACGTGCTGCAGCCCCACCATTTCCAGCAATTCATCGACCCGCTCTCGACGCATGGACCGACGCTGGCCGAAGAGCTTGGCGTAGTACTCGAGCGTCTCGCGGGGATTGAGGAATCGGTAGAGGTACGACTCCTCGGGCAGGTAGCCGATGCGGCTCTTGACCGAGACATCACCCGGGTCGCGCCCGAACACGCTGAGCTTGCCGCGCGAACGCCGCAGGAGGCCGAGGATCATCTTGATCGTGGTGCTCTTGCCGCTTCCGTTGGGGCCCAAGAGGCCGAAGATCTCGCGCTCGCGGATCTCGAAGTCGATGCCATCGACCGCTCGGGCCTTGGACCGCATCCAGAAATCGGAGAAGTCCTTGGTCAGCCCGATCGCCTCGACGATGGGACGGGCCTGCTCGCTTGATGCGCTCATGGTTCGCTCCTTGCGCGGTCAGGGCTGCGCGAAGCCCTTCTTGCCGTCCTTCTCCAGGCGACGGCCGGCCTTGTCGATCAGGATCTGCCGGCTGCCGAGCTGGAACGCGGGGTCCTGCGCGCCGAGCATCTGCGCTTCGAGCTTCTTGCGCTCGAGTTCCGCATTGCGCCGGGCCTGCATGATGTCGTTGGCGCTCTTGATGGCCACGTCGAGCGAGCCGGTGCCCTGCGGCACCGAGAAGACCTCGGCCGTCGGCGAGGTCAGCGTGTCGCGCAACGCTTCGAGCCAGAGCTGGCGAACGAGCTGGCGCGGATTCTCGCGGAAGCTGGGTGCAAGGCTGGCCAGCCGCCGCTGCTCTGCACCAAGCGAGGTCTCGACCTGCACCTGATAGGCGCGACCGCGGGAGACCGTTCGCGAGGCCATCCCCCCGATGTCAGGCTGCTCCAGCCGTCGGCCGATCTCGTCGAGCTTGGCATCGGCCGCCTTCTTCGTCTCGGGCTTGGCCGGATCAACCTGGGCCAGCAAGCCTTCGTACGCGGCGATCATGTCGAGGATCTCGCCGTAGCGCGGACCGGCCGCCGCCAGCAGGCGGGTGTTCGCATCCTGCCGTGCCTTTTCGATGTTGGTCTTGGCATCCTCGCGCGCAGCCTGCACGGCCTGCACGGCGTTGCGCACCGCCAGCGGCGCGATGCGTTCGGGGATCTGCACGCCGGCAAGCTGAAGGCCGCTTTGCATGCGGTCAAGCTGGGCCTGCGCGCGCTCGCGGACCATCTGTGCGGGCAAGTCGCGCTGTTCGAGCAGTTCGACGAGCGTCAGCTGCGCGGCGGTCTGCACCATGGCCGCCCGGACCGCCAGGCGAACGAGTGCATCGCGGCGTTCCCAGTCGAAGGAGCGAACCAGTTGCACCGGGTCGGCCACGCCGTACTCCACCACCAACTGCACGTGCGCCAGATCGCCATCGGCGGTGATGAGCGATCCATCCACGCCGGGGCGAATGGGATTGGAGGTGTCGGCGCCTTCAGTCGCTTGGTCGAGCGTGACCTGGTCGCCTTTGGAGCGGAACCAGAACTCGTTGCGCAGGTCAACCACACGCTTCTGCTCGAACGCCACGACCTGGCCAACGGGGTACGGCCAGAACGGCTGCAGTCCCGGCGACAGGGCCTCTTCGCCCGGCGCGCCTTCGATCGCACCGAAGACGGTGCGCACGCCGGTGTAGCCCTCCTGCACCGTCTGGAAGCCCGAGAAGAGGAACGCCACGACGAGGCCGCCGATCGCGAACTGCAGCAAGCGATAGGACAGCTTGAGCGCATCGGCGAGGCTCTGGTTCGCGGGGTTCATCGCCGCACGGACCGCGGCGACGTCGTTCGCCGAGGCCTCGACCGCGAAGTCAGCGTGGGCCGCGCGCCGCGGGTGCGACGAGGCGGGATCGATGCCCGCCGGATCGGTCGGGTCGCCCTCGCTCACTTCGAGCCCTCCTTGGCCGGCTGGGGGATGCCCTTGCCGTCGGTCGGCGCATCAAGGTCGACCAGATGGAACGGCGCCTTGCTCGTGTCGGTGATGAAGGTGGTGCTGCCAGAGAGCGAGGCGCGCAGCGTGTCGAGCCACGCGAGGAAGATCGCCAGGTCCGCGTCCTCGCGCATCTGCTCGTAGTAGCGCGTGGCCTGCTCGTTGCCGACGGCCTCGATGTTGGCGGCCCACTGCTCGGCGAACTTGCGGATCGTGTCGGCCTGGCTCGCCGCCTGGCTCTTGATCGCGTCGGCCTCGCTGTTGCCCTTGCTCTCCTCGAGGTTGGCCAGCGTCTCCTGCACCGTCGCCATGCGGCGCAGCACGGCCACGGTGGTCTTGGGCGGCAGCACGATCTGGCTGATGCCCACGTCGACCGGCTCGACGCCGGGCGCGCGGGTCTTGCGCAGGTCAGCCAGGATCGCATCCTCGGCCGCGGCGATCTTGCTGTCGGGGCCGATCAGTTCGTTGAAGGAATACTGGCCGATCGCGCGCACGGCACCCTGCAGCTGCGTCTCGAGCTCCTTGCCTGCCTTCTCGAGCGTGCCGAACGAGGTGTAGAACTGCAGCGGGCCGTCACCCTCGCCGTCGATGCGCCACAGCAGGTAGGCCTGCACCACGACCTGCTGGCCATCGCGCGTGAGCACCGTCTCGAGCGGGCTCTCGATGAACTGGCGGCGCACGTCGAGCTTGACGGCGCGATCGATGAAGAACGGCGCCTTGAGGTGCATGCCGGCATCGCGCTGGATGCCGGCGGGCTTGCCCAGCCGCTCGAGCACGGCGACTTCGTTGAACCCGACCGAGTAGGTCGTGTTGAACAGCACGAGCACGAGGAGGATGACCGAACCGACGATGATGGGGATGCGCTTGCTCATGGTGGGAACGATGGATCAGTTGCCGGACTCGCCGTCCTTGGTCAGGTAGTCGCCGAGATTCAGGCCCGACTCGGGTTCCTGCATCTCGATGTGCATGCGGACCCGGCCGGGATCCGCACCGATGACGTACTTCATGCGCGCTCGGGCCAGTTGCTCGCCGAGCACCTCCATGGTGCGACGCTGGCGGTAGAGCTCGGGCGCGGCCCGGAAGGCCGCGGCCTGCCCTGAGACCTCGCTCGCGTTGCGGCTGGCATCGAGCTGGAGTTCCCAGCGGCGCGCGCGAGCCTTGGCGATCACGCTTGATGCCTGGGCCGGGTTGCGCAGCAGGATCAACTCGACGGCGCGTCGCAATTCCGCCGCCTGCGACGAGGCCAGACCGTGCTCGCGTTCCGCAGCGCGCAGGCGCTCGATGGCGGCGACGGCCTCGCGAGCCGCGTCGGTGCCGCCGACGACCGCAGCCATCGTGGTGTTGACCACGCGCTGCGCCTCGTCCAGCACCTTGCGCGCGTTCTGGGTGTCGATCGAGAGTTCCTCGAACATGCCCGCACTCTCGCCCGGGGGGCGCAGGGCCGGGATCAACACGCTGACGACCTCGACGCCACAGCGCTCGGCATCGAACGCGGCCTGGATGCGGCCCTTGAGCGCGGCACCGAGCGAGTCGGCATCGGGCGAAAGCACACGATCGAGAGGCTGCGTCGCCAGGAACTGCGTGGCCTCGCGCATCGAGATCGCACGCAGCGCGCGCTCGCGCATGGTCAGCGGGCTGCGACGCGTCCGCGTTTCGCTGGCGAAGGACATGAAGTCGATCAGTCCCGTGGGCCGGACGCGATAGTTCAGCACGATGTCGGCATTCACCAGCGCGAACTGGGTGCTGACTGAGCGCGCCGCCGCGTCTTCCTCGCCGACCACGGGCGTGGGGGCGATGGCCGACTCCGCGCGACGAGCTGCCGTGCTGGCACTGACGATGAAGGGCTTGCGCTCGGGATCATCCGGCTGGTCGCTGGCCCAGGCGTAGCCCTGCTGCAGGGACTTGGGCCCAAGCTGCACCGATCGCACGGCGGCAACCGGCCAGACCTCGACCGTCTCGATCGGCCACGGCCACTTGAGCACGAGCTCGCCCTGCGAGACATCGCCCACAACGCGACCGCCGCGCAAGCGCACGGCCTGCTCGCCGGGGCCGACGACCACGACCATGCTCATCCCGACGAGCAGGATGGCCGCAATGGTGCCGAGCTTGGCGACGTTGCGCAGCAGCAGCTGGTAGCCCCAGCTGCTCGTGATGTCGAACCCGAACTGGTAGTTGACGGCTTCGTTGATGCCGCGGACGATCGAGTCCGGGGCCGCCAGCAAACCCAGCACCTTGCTGTCGAACGCCGCACGCGGGATTTCGCCCATGCGTCGCGGCCGATAGAGGTTCAGCACGAAGTTGAGGACGATCTCGCCGGCGAGCCCGAAGAGCAGGAACGGCAGGGCCTGCGCCATGCGCTCGAGCACGGTCGGTTGGTCGACGTAACGCATCGCCACGCCCACGGCCACCGCCAGCAGCACGATCGCGTTGCCGACCATGACCCCCGCACCACCGCGCAGGTTCTGCCACGCTGGCAGCGACGCCATGCCGGCGATCCACCGACTGAAGACGAAGCACAGCAGTGCGAGGAACGCGCAGCCGGCCAGCATCCAACCGCCGTTGGCCGCCACGCGGAACGCCTCGACGCTCGGCTTGGGATCGTTGAGCGCCTCGAAGTACCCCAGGATGCGCCAGCCCAGCAGCGTGTACGCGCCGGCCATGAGCATGCTCGCCGCGGGCACGAGCACTCGGTGCATCAGTTCGAGTCGGCGTGCCGCCACGCGCGCGTCCGCGGCGCCCGCCTCGAAGACGCTTTGGCGATCACCGCGCGACGCAGCGAGTTCCTCGGTCTCGAGTTCCTCGAGACGCTCAAGCCGGTGCTGGTGGAAGGTGATGACCAAGGCAATCCAGGCCAACGCCCCCGTGAGGACCATCAGGCTGACCCACGTCAGGGTGGTGTCCGACTGGACCCGGGCGAAGATGAGCACCAGCAGCCCGACGACGAGCTGCAGGATGAGCCCGAAACCGGAAACGCGAGTGGCCTGTTGGTAGGCGAAGTGGTCGATCCGCATGGCATGCACCGGGAGGGCCCCGAGAAGTGAAGGGAGGGACCCGAAACGGTGTGGAGGGAGTGTACGCAAGGCCTCGGCACCGTGCCGGGCACGAGGAGGGACGAACGGAACCTTGCCGGGGTTCGCTTGACGCGGCCCCCCTGCCCGCCGATGCTTCCCGCATGGGCCTCCTCGAGCAGCTCCTTGCCATCGCCCGCAACACCTTCCTCGAGTCGATCCGGCAGCCGGTGGCGCTCGTGGTGACCGTGGTGGCGGGGCTCCTCGTGGTGATGGCCAATCCGTTCTCGGCCTACACGATGATGGACGACGACCGCATGTTCCTCGACATGAGCCTGTCGACGGTCTTCCTGGCCGGCGCCCTGCTGGCCGCGATGCTGGCGACCAACGTCGTCTCCCGGGAGATCGAGAACCGCACGGCGCTGACGGTGATCTCGAAGCCGGTGGCGCGCGCGAGCGTGGTCCTGGGCAAGTACCTCGGCGCGGCGGCGGCGTTGCTAGCGTGCATGCTGGCGCTCATGCTGGTGCTGGCGCTGGTCGAGCTGCATGGCGTGCAGCAGACCGTGCGCACGCCCTATCACCTGCCCGTGATCGCCTTTGGCAGCGCGGCCGTGATCCTGGCCTTCGGGGTGGCGACATGGTGCAACTACTTCTATGCCTCGAGCTTCGCGGCGGTGTTCATCATGTCGGTCTCGCCGCTGCTCCTGGTGGCGTACGTGCTGGCGCTGCTCTTCGACACCGGCTTCGCGCCGCAATCGATTGCCACCGACTTCCGTCCCGAGGTCTGGAAGGCCGGCCTGCTCATGGCGCTCGGCGTCGCGGTCCTTTGCGCTGTCGCCGTTGCCGTCAGCACCAGGCTTGGCCAGGTGCTCACCGTGACCGTGACCGTGGGCACCCTCCTGCTTGGCCTGTTGAGCGACTGGTTCTTCGGCCGCACGGTGGCGGCCGGCGCTGAAAAAGCCGGCGAAGCCGCGTACTGGGCAAGCAAGACCGCCTGGGGCGTCGTGCCGAACTTCCAGGTCTTCTGGGTCACTGATGCCGTGAATCAAGGCGTGGCGATCCCGGCGAACTACCTCGGGCTGACGGCGCTCTATGCGGTGTGCTTCGTGGCCGCGGCGCTCGCACTCGGCGTGGCGCTCTTCCAGCGCCGCGAAGTGGGCTGAGCTGAGCTCACGCTCAGCGCTCACGCGCGCCGAGGCCCGCTCAATCCCAGCGCTCGACCTGCCGCTGCACCGTGGCGCGCGACAGGAAGATCAGCGTGGCAAACGGCACGATGGCGACGGCGATCGTGCCGCCCGCCTGGAAGATCATGGTCATGCGCCGATTGGCGGCGGGGTCGAATTCACCCAGATACTCGCGCATGCGCGGGTCGTTCGACGCCGCAATCTGCCACTCGTGCGCCAGTCGGTTGTACTCGACCTGCGTGGGAAGGAGCAGCCACGACAGGATCAGGCTCAGGGCGGCGACGATCAAGCGTAGCACGGCCCAGCGCTGCACCCGGGCGATGCCGACTCGGCGTTGCGCCACCACGCCGAGCCCGCCGACGCCCAACAGGACGCCCAACCCCACAGAGAGCGCGCCACCGGCGACCACGAACACCAACAGCACCATCGGCATGCGGGGTGGCTCCCCGCCGGGTGCGGCCATCTTCATGAGCATCGGTGCTGCAAGCGCACCGCCCACGGTCAGCAGCATCACGAGCGACCCGAGCACGGCGTAGGTGAGCAGCGTGATGCCGACCGGCATGGCCCAACGTGCGATGGGCGGCGGCAGGTCCTCGGCGGCCAGCGGCCGGTCCGCGCGCGGGGGCGTGGGCGAGTCGAGCACAGTCAGTTGCCGGCGCCGTCGCGCTGCTTGCGGGCCTGCTGTTGCTGGTACTTGAGCTGCTCAAGCTGCTGCTCGAGCTGCTCCGGCGGCGGCACCTGCATCTCGTAGCGCATCATCTCGGGAGCCTTCTTCCACCACTCCAGCAGCTTCTTGATGGCATCGATGCGCTTGCCCAGGACAACCATGCCATCGCCAGTGCCGGTGCCGCCGAGCTGGTACTGGCGGAAGAGCTCCGGCACTTCCTTCTCGCACTGCTCACAGGTGCGCTTCCACTTCTCGAACACCTTGTTGCCGGCCTCGCTGACCACGTACTGGTCCTGGGGCACGCCCATCGCCGTGAGCAGGTCATCCAGCGTGTCGGCGGTGCCGCTGCTGAACTTGCATGCCAGCGCATTCGAGGCGTTGAAGGTCAGGTTTTCCTTGGCGTTGCTGAGCTGATGCTCGCCTTCGAGCGTGTCGTAGAAGGTGACCTTGCCGGTCTCGGCATCGACGTCATAGGAGAGCAGGTCCTCGGCGTGCACCATGGCCCGGCCGACAAAGCCGCTGCGCCCGCCCATCTCGCAGGTGCGCGCGACAGCATCCTCCCACTCCTGCGCGCCCTGCTCGACCCAAGCCTGGCCCGAGATGCGGGTGATCGAGCCCATGGAACCGGTCTTCATGAAATAGATCTCGGGCGCGTACATCGCGGTGAACGCGCCGCCTGAGATCGCCTTCTCGATCCACGCCACGAGCCGGTGCCCGCCGTCACGGATCCCCATCAGCGCCGCCTGGATCTCGGGGGTCTCGAGCACGAGGCCACCGTTGGAGTTGATCTTGATGATCACGATCTGCCCGGGGCCGGCCGCGTTGGCCATGTCCTTGATCGTGTGCATGTCCTTGGCGCGCAGCTGGATGCCGACGGTCCCCTCAAGCGGAAGGATGAAGATCTGCTTCTTCTCCTGATCATCAGTCGCGGCGGCGGGCGGGGTGGCCTTGGCGGCGGCGGACTTGGTCCCGGTCTTTGCGGTGGACGATGGCTTGGCGGGAGCCGGCTTCGTCGACTGCGCAAGAGCGGACTGCGCGGGCGCAAGGGCGATGAGCGAGGCGAGCAGCGTGGCAATGATGGTCGTCGAGGTCATGGTGGGTGTTCGCGTGATCAGGCTGGAGATGGGGTGATCGGTCGTCGATGCGAAGCGGGCGAGGGAGCCTGGTTCAGCCGCCGCCCGGCCCACCGGGCGAGCCGAAGCCACGGCCACCACGACCGCCGCCGGTGCCGGAGCCGCCCTGATTGTCCTTCTTCGCCTTGTTGCGGGCGATCTGTTCCTGCTTCCAACGTTCGATCTGGTCCTTCAACTGGTTCAGGTCAGGGTGACGGGTCATGCGCCACTTGGTGTACGCCGCGTTGTTCTTTTCGAGCAGGTCGACGATCTTCTCGTAGTTTCGCTTGGCGAGATCGGTGTACTTGCCGGCGTCGAGCTGGAGCTTTGAACGGGACTCCTGCCAGAGTTCCTCGGCCTGGTCGAAGGCGCGATTCCACGCCTTGGTCCAGTCGGTGCTGATGCGCTCACCCGCACCCATCGCAGGGTCTTGTTCGCTTGGCACGATCTGGAATTCCCGGAAACCCCGCAGGAACATGAGTTCATTCAGATCGCTCGCGCTGCCGTCGGCCAAGCCAAGGTCCTCGGCCGAATCGGCATCGAACGCAGCGACGCCCTTCTCGCTGCCATCAACAACCCACGTGCCGTCTGCATCCTGCGACCAAACCAGGTCGCGCCCCTTCCAGGAGGCGCTGAGCTTGAGCTCCGGGCGCATCATGGCCCGGCCGATCATGATGTCGTAGCCGCCGACTTCGAAGAACCCGTTCGCGATGCCCACGACCGCCTCGCGGAACTTGGCCAACACCTGGGGGTCCTCGACGCCGTAGCGCTCGGCAATGCGGCC
>VFQT010005242.1_pt1 | contig 10043 bp, 9 predicted proteins | sample 3512381 | NCBI WGS metagenome assembly VFQT01 (sample SAMN10412376, study PRJNA504923) | tailings metagenome | isolation source: Relicate 2 Philex TSF3 active mining site | place: Philippines: Tuba, Benguet | collected 2017-08-29 | reverse complement strand
TCCGATCGGTTCGTTCCAGGCGATCAAGCACAAGTGCGCCGACATGTTGCTCGAAGTCGAGTCTGCGAAGTCGGCTGCGTACTACGGCATGTGGTGTGCATCAGAGATGAACGACGAACTCCCGTCGGTCGCCTCGCTCGCCAAGGCCTACTGCAGCGAGGCGTACTTCCACGCTGCAGCAGAGAACATCCAGATTCACGGCGGTATCGGTTTCACCTGGGAACACCCAGCGCACCTGTACTTCAAGCGCGCAAAGTCGAGTGAATTGCTGTTCGGTGATCCGACATATCACCGTGAGCAGCTCGCGCAGCGCATCGGTATCTGAACCATCTCGCAGCCTGTGTCGCCTGACATGGCGGTGTCGCCGATCTGTTGTCACCGCTCTTCAGGCCAAACAAGAGTGAGTCACTGACGTGTTCGTATTCCTCGTCTCGGTGTCGGTGGTGATCGTGTTTGTGATCGCCGCTGTCACTGTCGGCCGCGAGGCGCGCCGTCTTGATGCGGTCGCACCACGCGCCGTCTATGACCTTGAAGTCGCCGTCGCATTCGTGGCTGATGCTCTTCCTGAAGCGACCCAGGCCCGACTGACACTTGACGAGCTTCGTTCGCTGCTGGTCGCTCACATGCGTTGGCTGCACGCCAAGGGGCTACAACCGGACAAAGTCGTCGATCGTCCCCAGGACATAGATGAAGTGCTCATCGTCGACGAATTGACGGTTGCTGCCTACATGTTGGGCGCGGCAGAAGAGAGTGGCATCGAGGTGCTCGACGACGTCGATGTGGTGAACGTCGTCGAAGCGCACCTCGTGTATTTCGACGCGATCGGGGCGATTGGTCCAGAACCTGAAGGCGAGTCGCTGTAAGGCGAGGTGATTGGTTCAGTTCGAACCAGACGAGAGCACATCGAAACCAGCGCGCCACTGTGTGACCCGGCGTTCGCTCTCTCGTGCTTGTGTCGCGACCTTGTTCGTGCCGACCACTGGTCGCAGGATTGTGCGTACTTCGGCATTCTCGCCAAAGCCGTCGGCGTACTGCACTGAACCGAGCAGGCGTGCCTCTGCGACCGTGGGGTGGGTGAGGAGTCGCATCATCGGCTGTGCGAGCACATGGTCTGGTCGCCCGGCAGTGAACAGTCGGGCCACCAGTTTTTCGTTACCTGAGATGAAGTCGCGTGCTCCGGCCTGAAGTTGATCGATGATCTCGCGCGAGTGCACGTTTCCTCGCAACACGGGTTCACCTTCTGCATAACCCGACACCGATGGCTCGTTCGCCTGGAACATCGCTTCGATGACAGGAACTGCGCCAGCGAGCGCGGCGTGAAATTGACGATGACGAGGAAAGCTTGTGAGCCATGCAGACATCGCTTGATTGTTCAACGGGTGTGACGCCCAGAGCAGTCCAAGGTAGATGCCTTCAAGATGGCCGTGCCATCCGATGAGACGTAGACAACGCTCGAGGCTCGCTTGCACTGACCCACGCCAGCCCACGTCGACAAAACCGACGCGATGGGCGGCCAACAAGCCGGTGTTGCGCAAGTAGTCGGACAACTGTGCGAGCCGAGAACTCGCGACGTTGACGATGTCACCTTCGATGTCTCGGAACACCTGTGACAACACACGACGCGAGTTCTTGTCGTGGATGACCGAGTCGGAGGTCAAGTCGTGACGGGCGAGAACGTCACGGTACGAATCGACGTCGAGATCGATGCGCGCGAAGTGTTCACGTGTGGGTGCTGCCCACAGTCCACCGGTGAGATTGTCCATGTCGTGGTCACTGATGCCGCCGGCCAATGCGGGTAGGTACAGGGAGCGACGCGAGAAGTGCAGGTAGCCATGTGAGCCAGATGGTGTGCGCACGAAATTTGTGGTGATGTCCTCGAGCATCTTGCAGTCACGCGACGTGAAACTGAGGAAGTCGAGATCATGCGCGCGCGCCGTGTGCAGTGCGTATGCCGTGAAACCGGCCACCAGGGGCCCGAGATGGGCGTACCCCAAGGCGTGGGCATCGCCGCTGTCTGGTTCGTATTCGTTCACCGCTTGAGCAACGACCGCAGACTCAAGCACGGGCGTCACATTGTTCGCAGGTGGTGCGGCGGGGCGAATGTGATCGTGGGGGTGGGGCAACACCGCAGCGTTCATGCCGACACGTTCTGCGCCGAGACCATCGACGTCGTGCTTGTCGCCGATGTGTAGACCTCTCGTCGGGTCGAGGTTCAACTGGTTCGCGACGAGACCGAGCAAACCGTCGCGCTTTCCCGAACCCATGTCGCCCGAGACGAACACATGATGCATGTCGAACCCGTGCCGTGCGAGCCATGCCGAGATTGTCTCGGTGGAGTGATACATGTCGGACACTGCGACGATTGTCTTGCCCTTCGACTGCGCGTAGTCAAAAAGTGCTTTGCCGTTGTCCCGCACGGTGATGAGCGACGTCTCGACATCGATTTCCGTAGTCACAGCGTCGTCGACGTCGACTCGTCCGGCGTGATCGCGGTTGAATCGCATCCAGATGTCATGGAGCGACACTTCGACCGAACCGGTGTCGTTGAATCGTTCGCGTCGTGCCAGTCGTTCGGCGCGCATTCGACGACGGACGAAGGACTCGCGGTCAATGTCGCTCATCCAGACGCGATCAGCGAGCGCCTCGTGCAACACGCTGAACACATGCACGTAGTGACTGACAGAGCGTTCTATGAGAGTGTCGAACACGTCGAACGACACCCACGTCGCCTTGTCGATGAGGGGAAGGACCTCGGCGTGAGATGTCATCGCTTGCGGCGTAGTCGGCGCACGATGCGACGCACCACACCCGGTCGCGCAGCACTCAAATGGAATTCACCAAGTGCGTGCACGAGTCGCACTTGCTCGACCGGCACGTTCGGAGTCTCGTGCCATGCGTACTTCCACAAGTCACCCATCGCTTTTTGGTAGCGGAAGTCCAGTTGCAAGCCATGTTCCAGGTCGAGCACTTCTGGAGACAGCACTGCATGGCGTTCGCTGAGTTGCCACTGCAAGAGCAAGAGCCGATTCGACGTGCCGACATACCGCACGATCGCAACGAGCAATTCATGGACTTCTCGTGGTTCATACAGGCTTCGTATCTCGCCGAGATGTGCCGCGAGCCAAGAGGTCTTCACGACGAGTGCGCCCGGCTGCACCATGCCGAGGCCGAGCACTGTCGTTGGGGTGGCAGCAAGTGCATGTTCGCCGAGTACCAGTCGGTACACCTCGCGCGTGGACGGTGGTTGACCTTCGAGCAACAAGTACGTGCTCGGGTGAATGAGTGCATCAGCGGTCGACTCCAAGGCCGGTTCAGCGAGGGCCGCGAGAGTTCGCTCGAGACCGTCTTCATACAGCCGCACTCCGGGGGTGACGATGCACAACCAGTGGGCAGCAGTCTGCAGAATTGCGCCACCCAGAGTCGCGAGGGAGTCGCATTCGACGATGTCGACACGGTCAGCGAGGCGCTCGGCCACCATGTGTCCGGCGGCAACGTCGTCAGTGTGGACGGTGATGATCGCGAGCGCTGTCATTGCTCGTCAGTGTACGGCAGTGCGCACGACGAGTTTGAGCACACCAGCGTGCTCAGATCATCATGTTGAAGTTGTCAATGACCGCATTGCCGATCGTGGTGTCGCCCACAACATCGACGCGACTGCGTGCATCGGAGCCAGAGATTCGACCGCAGGCGAGGGCGATGAACGTGTTGCTGTCCATCGACACTTCGGCGCGAACCTGTGGCGGCCGAATCGACACGACCGCTGCTCGACCATTGGCGACCGTGACGACGACGTTGCGTGTCACTGGTCCGGTCACATTCAAAACGACGGTTTCGCCCTCTGGTGTGGCTGCTCGTTTGCCGACGACGATTGGCACGGTTCGTAGCAAGCGATCGACCGAGAGGTGAGCGCTCGGAGAATCGTCGTTTCCTGGAAGACCGAGGGCTGTGCGGATGTCTTGTTCGTGTACCCAGCAGTCCATGACGCGAATATGCAGAAAATCAGCAAGCGTCCCTGGCCCAGTCGGCGTCATCATCTCTTTTGCGAAATATGCATCGTCGCCGCTCTTCAACGCTGACAGACGAGTGACGACGAGTTCGTTCCATTCAGCAAGCACCTCGACGCCGAGCTTGCCGCGACGCTCTTCGACCTCGTTTTCGTTTGCTGCTCCGATGGGGTTCTTCACGTACTCGCGTTGCGGAGCCTTGACCGTGCTTGCTGGCAGGCCATGCAGGAACCGTTCTGTGCCGATCATGTGCGAGACGTTGTCCTGCACCGTCCAGCCTGGACACAACGTCTGGGTCTTCCATTGTTTCTCATCGAGCGTCGCGCACAGGGCAGAGATGGACGCCCAGGTGTGTTCGAGTTTTTCGATTGTGTCTATGGGAATCATGTTGTCTCTTTCAATCAGTGTGACTTCAATCAGTGTGAAGTGGTGCGTGTGACCGGGTCACGGCGCGGGGTTCATGATTGTGGGCCACTGGCGTGCACCGAGATACGGGGAGAACAGGTCACCAATCATCTTCATGTCCGAGTTCAGCTTCGGGGTCTTCAACTCATACAGGCCGGGAAATCTGCTGTACGCCACGGTCAATTCCCACAATTCCACGGCGCGCTCTTTCGGTGGTGCGGGCACGACGACGGGGCCGAACACCGCACGTCCGCCCGGAATGATGATGATCGGCACGCCGAAACCGCCGTGCAATCGCACTGCCTCCTCGTGGTCGTTGCGGACGTCATCGTGAGTCGTCTCGTCAGCGAGAGCTTCGTCCCATGCTTCGATTGGCAGGCCGGCCTCTGCGAGCAATTCGCGCGCCACCACAGGGTCGTACGGCCGACGACCTTCGATGTGCAACGCGTGACCGCATGCTTCGTAGTAGCGGCCACACCAATCCATGTCGCGACGACGGAGCCACGCGGCGACACGCATGGGAGTCCAGCCATATGCGATGTCGCGTTCCCATGGATGCTTTCCACCGTCGACCCGGTTCACTTCTTCGAGACTGAAGAACTTCCAATCGATCTGTAGTCCGGTCGCCTCACTCACGTCGCGGATCCATCGCGATGTTTGATAGGCGTAGGGGCACATCGAATCGAAATAGAACTCGATGCGCTCGGGAAGTTCGACGCTCACTGCCATGGTGCCCTCCGATGACGGCTGTTGCTCACGAAACTACATCTGGACGGCGGTCTGCGGACGAGCCGGCGACTACCGTGAGTGTCATGGAACGGCCCACGAAGTTCGAACACAGTCGGTTTCTCGGTGACAAGCGCACCCAGTTGGTGTACGACCTGGACGACTGGTCCGACGAGGACGTCATCAACGACATTGTCGACTCCGGTGTCGGCCTCACCTTCGGGCCGGACTCGCTCGCCGAGGCTCGCAATCGTGGATACACCTTGGCGACGCCGGGTAAGACGCGTCGCATGCGCAAGCCACGCCAATAATCGTGGACAGCGCGCCACGGCAACGCCGATCAAGAGCATGATTGCATCGTGAACGGTTCCTTCGAGTCAGGCGGATTCACGCTCGCCAGGCACCTCGCAGTTCCCGTCGGTGAGCGCAAGAAAGTTCCGGGAATCATCATGTGTCACGGGTTCCCCATCGGCCCGCTCGATGCTCGGCAATCGGCGCTCACGTTTCCCGAGTTGATGGATCGCATGGCGCATGATCTCGGGGTTGCGGCACTCACGTTTACTTTTCGCGGTTGCGGAACCAGCACCGGAGATTTCTCACTGCAGGGTTGGGTAGACGACTTGCGCGCAGCGATCGACCATCTCGAAGCGGAAGTGTCGCCGTCTCGCGTGTGGTTGGTGGGCACCAACACCGGCGGCTCGCTCGCGATTTGTGTGGCAGCCGATGATCCGCGCATCGCAGGGTGTGCCGTGCTCGGTCCACGTGCTGATTTTGACGACTGGGCGGCGCAGCCGCGACGCTTCCTCGAGCATGCGCGCGAAATTGGTGCGGTACGCACGGTCGGTTTTCCTGCGAACTTCGAGGAGTGGAGTCGTGAGCTCCGGCGATTCCGACCGACCGATGCCGCACGGCGACTTGCTCCGCGACCGTTGCTGGTCATGCACGGTGAGGACGATGAGAGCGTGCCCGTCGCTGACTCGCGGCTTCTCGCCGAGACGCACGGCTCAGCAGAGTTGCGCGTCGTCGCCGGTGCTGGTCATCGACTACGACATGACCCACGGTCAATTGCCGTGTTGATGGGTTGGCTCGACCGCCAGATTCACGCGTGAGGTGCGGCGTGGCCGTGCGGATGTGCGCTGTGCCATGCGAACGCAGACGCGATGATGTCTTCGAGTGATCGACGTGATGTCCAGCCGAGGACCTCTAGTGCACGGGCTGGATTTCCGAAACAACGCGCTGGGTCACCCGCTCGACGAGGTGCGATGTCGTAGGGAACTGCACGTCCGGTGACGCGCTCGGTCGTCGAGATGATGTCCATCACCGAAGTGCCGACGCCAGTGCCGACGTTGCAGATCATCGTGTCGCCACCACCACGCAGGTACTGAAGCGCAGCGACATGTGACTCAGCCAGATCTTCGACGTGTATGTAGTCACGAATGCCTGTGCCATCAGGTGTGGGATAGTCGTTCCCGAACACTTTCAAGGCGGGCGCGAAGCCGAGGAGTGCCTTCATGACGTGAGGCACCAAGTTCTGCGAATAGCGCCAGTCCTCACCGAGCGTGCCGTCACTCGCGGCGCCAGCAGCATTGAAGTAACGCAGGCTGACACTGCGCAGATTTTTAGTTACGGAGTACCACTCGAGAACCTGCTCAGTCATGCGTTTAGTGGCGGCGTAGACGCTCTCGCAACGAACTTCGGCGTCTTCGGTCACCGGAACGATGTCGGGGTCACCGTAGATGGCAGCTGTCGATGAGAACACGACATTTTCGACCCCTGCAGAGACCGCAGCTGCGATGAGCGAATGGGCGCCCGCGACGTTGTTGTCGAAGTATTTCGCCGGGTTCTGCATCGACTCGCCGACGGCCTTGTATGCCGCGAAGTGAACGACATCGGACACTTTGTGCTCACGGCACACTCGTGTTACGAGGTCACTGTCGGCGATGTTTCCCACGACGAGTGCAGTGTCGTTGACGGCGGCACGATGGCCGAGCTCGAGGCTGTCGAGGACGACGACGTCGAAACCGCGTTCGACGAGCAACCGCGTGGTGATTGATCCGATGTAGCCGGCTCCACCGGTGACGAGGACTGTCATCGGTGAACGACGCTACCGGAGTGGCTTGTCGCGCTTGTCGACCCCGGCTGCTTTCTGGGCTTTCTTTGTCGCTCGCACTTTCAACAACGCGTCATGAGAGTCGATGTCGGCGATGCTGCGCGGCACGTTGTCGCCGAATTCGCCTGCGGCGAGTTTCCAACCGCGAGGTCTGACACCGATGCGCTTGCCGAGCAACGCGATGAAGATCTGGGCCTTCTCGTCGCCGTAGCCGGGAAGAGTGCGCAACCGTTGGTACAACTGCTCGGCGGTGGTGACGTCAGCCCAGATGTTCTCCGCCTTGCCTTTGTAGTCACGCACGATGATCGCGCACATGCCTTGAATTCTCTTCGCCATTGCGGCGGGGAAGCGATGAATCGCAGGCTTCTCTAGGCACACCTGCAGGAACTCGTCGGGATCCATCTCGGCGATGCGTTTGGCGTTCAGATGTCCGAGGCGTTTTTTCAGGGTCGGACCTCCGTTGAAGGCCCACTCCATCGGGACTTGCTGGTCGAGCAACATGCCGATCATCAACGCGAGCCCGTTGTTGTTCAGAAACGCATCCGATTTCGGGTCGCCGGTGACGTACAACGTTCCACTCATGTCTGGTCAATCCTTCGTGAGGCCGTGGGGCAAGTCGGGGTCGATGCCGAAGTCTGCAATCGCTTTCGCAACTGTGTCGCCTGTGATGCCATGACTGCCGACGAGTGTCGTGAGCACGGCAACGACGACGTGTGCCGCATCGGTCTCGAAGAAGCGTCTGAGTGACTCACGCGTGTCGCTTCGGCCCATGCCGTCGGTTCCGAGCGCGAGGTACGTGCGACCGGGCAGATACGGCGACACTTGGTCGGCGATCACACGCATGAAATCGGTGACGGCGACGATCGGCGCGGTGCCGACAGCGAATGCTTGCTGCACACGCGCGACTCGACGGTTCTCGAGCGGATGAAGTCTGTTCCACCGCTCGACTTCCATGGCCTCGTCACGTAGTGTCTTGAATGACGTCGCCGAGAACAAGTTCACGTCGATGCCATATGACCCACGCAAGATACGGGCCGCCTCATGTGCTGCTCCGAACGCACTTCCAGAGAAAACAATCGACGCATGTGTGGCACCAGACTCAGACTTCTTCCATTCGTACAGTCCACTGACGATGTCTGCGTCGGTCACGTGCGACGGTCGGGCCGGCATGATCATGTTCTCGTTGTAGAGAGTGAGGTAGTAGAAGACGTCCTCAGGCGTCGCTCCGTACATATGGTCAATGCCATGCTTGATGATCGCGGCGACTTCGTAGGCGAACGACGGATCGTACGCGCGACATGCCGGAATGGCCGACGCCAGCAAATGGCTATGGCCGTCTTGATGTTGAAGTCCTTCGCCGAGAAGTGTTGTGCGACCGGCCGTGGCACCGAGCAAGAAGCCTCGGGTGCGTGAGTCTGCGGCTTGCCACACGAGGTCACCCGTGCGTTGCATTCCGAACATCGAATAGAAGATGTAGAAGGGCACCATGGGTACGCCTCTCACTGAGTAGCTTGTGCCGGCTGCGATGAAGCTGCTCATCGAGCCAGCTTCCGTTATTCCTTCCTCGAGGATGCGTCCCTTCGCAGATTCGGTGTACGACAACAGCAGGTCGTGGTCGACGGGCTCGTACTTCTGTCCGTGGGCGGCGTAAATCTTGTGGTCACGGAAGAGTGAGTCCATGCCGAACGTGCGAGCCTCATCGGGAACGATCGGCACGACACGATCACCGAACTTTTCGTCGCGAAGCAGATTTCGAAGAAGGCGGGTGAACCCCATCGTCGTGCTGACCGCTTGCTCTCCTGAGCCGGCGTCGAACTCGGTGAACGCCTCGGCACTTGGCAGCGACAGCGGACGGCGCGTGCGAGTGATACGCCGCGGCAGGTATCCGCCGAGTGCACGTCGCCGCTCTTGCATGTATTGGTATTCGACCGAATCTTCAGGTGGCCTGTAATACGGAGGATCCTCAGCTTCGATTGCTTCATCAGGAATCTCATTCTCGAGATGTAGGCGCTCGCGCAACCGACGCAACTGCTCGGCATTCATCTTCTTGATTTGGTGCGTCGCATTTCGACCTTCGATGTCAGAACCGAGGGTCCACCCCTTGATGGTCTTGCACAAGATGACGGTCGGACGCCCAGATCCGAGGTTCTCGACCGCGGCGCGATATGCGGCGTACAACTTGCGATAGTCGTGACCGCCACGGGGCAAGAGGCGAAGGTCATCGTCGGTGAGATGTGCGACCATCTGGCGCAACCGTGGGTCGGGTCCGAAGAAGTGGTCGCGAATGTAGGCCCCGTCTTCGATGGTGTAGCGCTGGAATTCACCGTCAAGCGTCGTGTTCATCTTGTTGAGCAACACGCCGTCGACGTCACGGGCGAGCAAGTCGTCCCATTTGGAACCCCAGATGACCTTGATGACGTTCCAACCCGCACCACGAAACACCGCTTCAAGTTCTTGGATGATCTTGCCGTTGCCGCGAACTGGTCCGTCGAGACGTTGCAGGTTGCAGTTGACGACAAAGACGAGGTTGTCCAGCTGCTCACGTGCGGCGAGTGACAATGCGCCGAGTGATTCGGGTTCGTCGGTCTCACCGTCGCCGAGGAAACACCACACTCGACTCTGAGCCGAGTCGTCGATCTCGCGATTCAGTAGGTACCGATTGAAACGCGCTTGATAGATGGCGGTGATCGGTCCAAGTCCCATCGACACGGTGGGGAACTCCCAATAGTCGGGCATCAGTCGCGGATGTGGATAGCTGGACAGTCCCGCACCATTGCGACCGATCTCGCGACGGAAGT
>VFQT010005241.1_pt1 | contig 10043 bp, 10 predicted proteins | sample 3512381 | NCBI WGS metagenome assembly VFQT01 (sample SAMN10412376, study PRJNA504923) | tailings metagenome | isolation source: Relicate 2 Philex TSF3 active mining site | place: Philippines: Tuba, Benguet | collected 2017-08-29 | reverse complement strand
CCCAAAGGCGTTATGCACTCGGACAATAGCCTGCTTGCAAATGGGCGAGCCATGGTGAAGGACTGGTCGCATGACCACCGCACGGTGCTGCTGAGCCTGTCGCCGATGAGTCACCACATTGGGACGGTTGCCGTCGAGCAGCAATTAGTCGCAGGCATGGAACTGGTCCTCAATGACCCGCGAACCAAGATGCATCCGCTTGACTGGATTATTGCCAGCGATGCGAGCTATGTGATGGGCGTACCGACACATGCTATCGATGTGCTTGCCGAACTCAAGCAAAGAAATCTTAACCAGCTCGGCAGCGTGAAACTTTTTTACATGGCTGGATCACCCATCGCGCCCGAGCTTGCAGCTCAATTCCTCGCCATGGGCATCACACCCCAGAATATTTATGGCATGACTGAAAATGGTTCGCATCAATACACGCTGCCAAACGATGATGCACGCACGATTGTCGAAACCTGCGGGCGTGCTGCACCAGGCTTTGAGTGCGTGATTGTTGATGCTGAGCAAAGCGATAAGCAACTGCCACCCAATCAAATCGGCGAGATTGCAAGCCGAGGCGCCCTCTTAATGCTTGGCTACTTTGATCACCAACGCGCCACCGAGCAATCCTTCAACCGAGAGGGATGGTTTTTGTCAGGAGATCTTGGCGTTCTTGACGAGCGCGGATGCCTGCGCATTGTCGGTCGGAAAAAAGACCTGGTTATTCGAGGCGGCCACAATATCCACCCTGCGGGCGTTGAGCATTTAGCGCTTAAACATCCCCATATTGTGAAAGCAGCGGCCTTTGGGGTTGCCGATCAGCGCCTTGGAGAAAAACTCTGTCTTGCTGTGATTGCCCGAGGTCAGGCGAGCATCGACCCCAACGAGCTGCTAAGCAATCTTGCAAGCCATGGTTTATCCAAGTTCGATATGCCTGAATACTTCTTGCAATTAGATCATTTCCCGTTAACAGCAAGCGGGAAGATCTTAAAGCGTGAGCTTGCTGAGCAGGTGAAGGCGGGAGCGCTCAAGCCCATCCCTGTGCGATTTAAGGCTGAAGCGCAGACACGAAGCGCCCCCTAGATTCATCGAGAGGAAAGTTAAAACCATGTTACCCACCATCTCACAAGAAGATGAGTTTGCCTTGCTGAGGCTAAATCGCCCCGAAGCGCTAAACGCTCTATCATTTGCAATCATCGATCGCCTGTCAGAGCTCGTCGATCAGGTCAGGACCATGCCCGTGCGCGCCTTACTGATTATCGGAGCGGGTGATAAAGCCTTTTGTGCCGGTGCCGACATCAAGGAGTTAATGGGCCGTGATCAAGCATCGCAAAAGCGCGGTGCACAACGCGGGCAAGCGATGATGCAAAAGATTGCCGAGCTACCTATCCCTTCGGTTGCCTTAGTGGGTGGTTATGCATTTGGGGGAGGTCTCGAACTTGCGATGGCTTGTACCTTCAGAATTGCAAGCCCTAAAGCAAAAATGGGGCTACCTGAGATCAAGCTCGGCCTCATACCTGGCTATGGCGGCACCCAACGGCTTGCAAGACTGATTGGCGAGGCTCGGGCACAGGAGATGATCTTAAGCGGTGCGACCATTGAGGCCGAACGCGCAGAGCGTTGGGGCCTGGTCAACGCTATCGTTGAGGGCGACTTGCTAAGCGAAGGTAAAGCATTTGCGAGACGATTCACAATATATAGCCTTCCCGTGCTTTCTTATGCCAAAGAGGCGGTTCAACGTTCACTCGATAACCCGGTTGTCGAAGGACTGAGGATCGAGGCCGATCTATCAACCCTCGCCTTCCAAACTGCCGATGCCAGTGAAGGCATGGAGGCCTTCGCCCAAAAGCGTCAAGCCGTGTTTCAAGATCGTTAGTTATCATTTATAAATCCATGTCGACGACCAATCAAGAAGCACCCGTAGCACTTGTGACAGGGGCAAGCCGTGGTATAGGCGCTGCGATCCGCAGCCAATTACTGCAATCGGGATGGCGAGTGATTGGACTAAGCCGAACAGTGCCGCAAGACATACTCACTGCGCCGCAAGCGCAGTCGCACTGGCTTGCCTGCGACCTAAGCCAAGCTGAGCCATTAAAACATAGCGTTATTGAGGCTGCTAAGCATTGGGGCAGGCTTGATGCTTTAATTAACAATGCCGGGCTTCATCTCAGTGCGCGCTCCGAGAGCCTGGCGCTTGCAGACTACGATGCCGTCATGAACATCAACACGCGCGCACTCGTCGTTGCCTGTCAGGCCGCCTTTGCGAGCCTCCAGATAAACGGTGGCTGTATTATTAATATCGGTTCATTTTTTGACAAGCTCGGCGTGAAAGGCAATCTTGCCTATTGCGCTTCCAAAGCGGCTGTCGGTGCAATCACCCGCTGTCTCGCTGTTGAGTGGGCAGTGCACAAGATTCGAGTCGTCAACATCGCACCCGGCTATATACATACCGATCTAAATGCTGAAGTCTTAGAAGGCAAGCTTGGTCAGTATCTTTCCCAGCGTATTCCAAGTGGAGGGCCCGGTAGTGCCGAGGAAGTAGCAAGCCTGGTTGGAGCGGTCTTGCAGCAACCGGGCATGTTCCTGACGGGTTCGACGATTTACCTTGATGGCGGCCAAGCCATTGCCCATTGAGTTTTTTTGAAGGTTGTGGATGATGTCAACGCCCTTAAGTGCCCAACAAACAGTCTTTGATCGCATCGATCAATCACTTGAGTTCTCCGTGGAGGAGCGACTCTTATTAGCGGAAGTCAAACGCATTTGTAGCCGTGAAATCGCGCCACATGCAGCCCAATATGACCGTGAGGCCAGCTTCCCGCAACGGAGTATGGACGCGATTCACCAACTCGGCCTGAATCAAATGTTCATTCCGGAGGATTGCGGCGGAGCGCCGATGTCCTACACCGCCTATCTACTGGCTGTACGTGAGATTAGTAAGGCCTGCGCCTCAACCGGGATCATCTGGGCCACTAACTTTCACGGGATGAAACCACTCATCGACTTTGGCACCCAGGCGCAGCGACAAATGCTACTACCCGCGATCGCTCAAGGAGGACTTGGCGCTTTAGCGATTACAGAGCCCGAGGCAGGTTCTGATGCCACCGGGATGAAAACAACATTCACGCCAAGGGACGACTACATCCTGGTTCAAGGTGGAAAGACTTTTATATCGAACGGCGATCGCGCCGCCCGTCTCTTGGTCTTCGGTAAATGGTCAGAGATCGACGATCCCAAGGCAGCGATCTCGGCCCTGATCATCGAAGAGGGCACGGCAGGTCTGTCGGTCCTCAAGGTCGAAGACAAAATGGGTCATCGTGCAGCACCAACGGCAAGCATTAGCTTTGAGCAATGCAAAGTGCCCCGAAGTCATTTGCTTCTACAGCCTGGCGACGGCCTCAAGATCTTGTTCGCTTCGCTCAATAAGTCGAGACCAAGCGTTGCAGCCCATGCACTTGGCATCGCGCGCGCTGCCTGGGAACTTGCGGTTGAATACATTAACCAGCGCAAACAGTCGGGGCGCCGCATCATCGAGTTTCAAGGGATTCAGTTCATGCTCGCCGATCTTGCCAGCGAACTCGCGCTGTGCGAATCATGGCTCTGGCACACGGCTCGGCTGGTCGAGCAAGGTGCAGCTTCATTCGGCATTGAAGCCTCGATGCTCAAAATGCGAGCCAGTGATCTTGCCATGCGCATGACCACCGAAGCGGTTCAACTGCTTGGCGGTTATGGCTATTGTAGCGATTATTCAGCTGAGCGGCTCATGCGCGATGCAAAAATTACACAGATCTGGGAAGGCACGAATCAAGTCCACCGGCAATTGATTGGACGAAGCTTTATCGATCGTCAAACGCTAAGCTAAAGCGAGGTTTATCAATGCAAGCGAATCAGCATTCAACGCAGCCAGTACAAAAACTTGCCGTTATCGGCGCTGGTACGATGGGAACGGGTATCGCGATTGTCGCGGCCCGTGGCGGCTGCAAGACTTTCATCGTTGATCATCGAGCGGGGCTCGCCGAGCGTGCCATCGATCAAGCAAAGATCTTTCTCGATCGCTCAGTCAACAAAGGAAAATTGACCGTACACGAGCGCGACGAAATCATCGATCGCATGCATGCCGTTGATCGACTCGACCAACTTGCTGATGTCGATCTTGTCATTGAAGCCGTCTTTGAGTCCTTACAAGTCAAGCATGAGGTCTTTCAAGCACTCAATCAAGTATGCAAACCCTCTTGTTTATTTGCCTCCAACACCTCAACCATATCGATCACAGAAATCGCAGGCGGAAGCGGTAGAGACGATCGCTTTATTGGCTTGCACTTTTGTCTGCCCGCCCAATTGATGAAACTGGTTGAGGTGTCGCGAGGCATAAATACCTCTGATGAATGTTTTGAGCGTGCCTGGGCCTTTTGCGAACAAGTAGGGCAGCGCCCGGTCCATACACAAGATACCCCGGGATTCGTGCTGAATTACTTTCTGATTCCCTTTAATAACGATGCGATTCGCCTTGTTGAACAAGGCGTCGCCAGCCCTACTGATATCGATGTAGCGATTAAAACGGCTTTAGGTTATGCCATGGGACCATTCGAATTATTAGATCTTGTTGGCATGGACACTCAACTATTACTTTGCGAAGCCATGCATGGTCTGACCCATGAAAAACGAGCGGTCTGCCCTCCCCTTGTCAAGCGTATGATTGCTGCCGGCCGACTGGGTAAGAAGACCGGCATCGGTTTTCATCGCTATAGCGATCAAAAGATTTTTGGAGCTTAAGCCCATGACAATCATCCAGGCTGGTCAAAGCCGTTCGTTTTCTGTGGATGCACTCGACGATTTATCGGCCATGAAGAGCGATCCGAGTACGCTTGTTTTTCTTGGTACGCAAGCCGGTGCGTCTTACCAACAATGGCTGCAAGCCGAGTCCTCGCAACATGGTGATCTCACCTTGATCCTGATCGAGCTTGATCTTGAGTGCCTCGGCCAATACACCGGCGAGTCGCAAGGATTGGAAGGATCCAAGGTGTTGGGCTTTGCCCGCTATCTGATCGGACAAAAACCTACGGCGCTTGTCGAATTGGTCCGCCAGCCGGGAAGTTGTGAGCAGGCGATTGCGAAGGCTCGTGATTGTTTCGAGACGCTTGGCTTAAAGATTGCAATTTGCGCTGACCGACCGGGTCGAATTGTCGACCGGTTGATCCGCCCCTATTTGAATGCCGCGCTTAGACGACTAGACGAGGGATTGGCAAGCGCAAAGGATTTGGATGCAACCCTGCGCATGGGACTTGGCTATCCGCATGGACCTATCGCCTTGCTTGATCAAATGGGCTTAGCTGATCACGCCAAACGGAGTAGCCACTTGGCTCAGGCGCTTGGCGATGTAGATTTTATACCGGCTCGTCGAGCGCAAGTTGCCCTTGAACGCGAAAAGCAAAGTGATGTCAGCAAAACCCAGTCCTAGCGCTATGGTGACACAGGCATCCCGTCCCAAGCCGCTCGATGACATCGTTGTCGTTGATTTTAGTAGCCTTCTGCCGGGGCCGATGTGCTCGCTTCTACTCGCTGAGGCCGGCGCCAAGGTCATCAAGATTGAAAGACCTGGGCAAGGCGATGAAATGCGGGGCTATGAGCCCGCTGCAGGCAGCGATAGTGCGAATTTCATTTTGCTCAATCGCGGCAAAACATCGATCAGTCTCGATTTGAAATCGGCCAATGACAAGCAAACCGCGCTGTCGCTGATCGAAAAGGCCGATGTCTTAATCGAGCAATTCCGACCTGGCGTCATGGAGCGCTTGGGTTTATCTTACGAGATCACAAAGGCACTCAACCCTGGCATTATTTACTGTTCGATTTCAGGCTATGGTCAGAGTGGCCCAGCGCGTGATCTCGCCGCCCATGACCTCAATTACATGGCCCGATCGGGGCTCTTGTCGCTTAGTGGTGATGAGCATGGACAGCCAGGTCTGCCTTGTGCCCTCATTGCCGATATTGCCGCTGGCGCCTACCCAGCGATGATGAATATTTTGCTTGCGCTCCAGCAGCGAGCAAAAACAGGTCATGGTGCATGGCTCGACATCGCGATGGGCGATAACCTGCTTCCCATGTTGTACTGGGCGCTCGGTGAGGGCGAACTCACCGGCCGCTTCCCAACGATGGGTGAGGGCTTGGTCTGCGGTGGCTCGGCACGTTATCAAATCTATCGCACATCAGATGATCGATATTTGTCGGTCGCGCCCCTTGAGGAGCGATTCTGGAAGGTCTTCTGCGACGCGATCGATTTACCGATGTCCGATCGCGACGATGCAAGTCATCCCAAGCGCAGTCAAGAAGCCGTTGCAAAGCGGCTCGCCTCGATGCCTCTAGCCCATTGGCTCGCGTTATTCGAAGGTAAGGATGTTTGTGTTCAAGTTGTTAACACGGTATCTGAAGCAAGGCAAGATCCACATTTCGCGGCTCGAGGCCTTTTTGAACATCGAATAGCAACCGACAACGGCTCTCTTGGCGCCTTACCCGTACCCATCGCCTCCTGCTTCAGGGATCCACCAGGCCTCAAAGACTACCCAAGACGCCATCACAAGGAATCAGCATGAACGAATCGCCAAACCCGAAAGTACTCTGCCTTCAAGGCGCCAATATGGAGTACCTGGGCATTCGTCAGCCAGAGATTTACGGCACCACGGATTTGCAAACACTACATGCCATGCTTCTTGATGAGGCCAAAGGGCTAGGCATTGACCTCGATATCCGCGTGAGTAATCTTGAAGGTGAGGCGATTGGCTGGATTTATGAGTGTGACCGCGCCGGCTACGCGGGACTGCTCATGAACCCGGCAGGCTTTAGCTATGCTGGGTATGCACTGCGTGATTGCTTGCGCGGTATACGAATGCCCGCTGTTGAAGTACACATGTCAAACATTGAACGCCGAGCGATGAAGTCCGTCACTGCCGAAGCGTGCATAGGTGTCGTGACTGGATTCGGTCTTCGATCCTACTTCCATGGGCTGCGAGCGCTCTCCGAGAGACTTAAGACTTAAAGCTGCGATGGTCCATTCGGGTCATTTCAAGGAATGTAGCGGCTTGCCCTTGATGGCTGTTAAGGAGTGACTTCACCGCTGGCCTGCCAAGCCAATGCTCCTGGCTATGAAGCAGATCAGCGCGGCGAAGGTGTTCAATGATGACGATGGCCTCTGGGGCACAATCGGCCTGCGGTCTGAATCGCGCCTCGGGCGAATTTGCGAGAGCATTCAGGCTATTGGCATAGACCCGCCAACGAATCGCCCTTTGCGGCCGCTCCAGGTCAAGCAAGCGTGACCATGCCTGTGCATCGGCAATCGGCGGATCATCATGCGCTCGGCCACCAAAACCTGCAAGCAGACCAAGTCTTAAAACCAATATCCATGCACCTGAACTATGGCCGGACATCGCCTCAAGTTTTGAAACACTACGCCACATGTTTCTGAAATGCGCCATGATGTCTCGGGTGGCCTCGCTGGGTTCTCGAAGCGACTGCTGATAGATCGGGCTTTGGATGACTTCGGGAGATGACATATCGTAGGCCGTAAAAAACCTCGGTATTTGACCCTCATCAACCGATTCGTAACGCACACCTTGCTCAAATCCATCGAGTCTGACCCGGTCCGATAAATGCTCAGTCATGTACCATCGTTCGAAGTCGGCAAGGCGGTGCGCATCACAGTCATTCCAAACAGCCAGTAGCCCTTGCATTTGCTTAATCTCCTCGAGTTGGCCGCCACGGCCCGCCAAACACCGGCTCTTTAAATGGGGTCGGTGGCAATTGCCAGGTGCCAGTCGATGGCGGCTTGATCTTGTCGTCAACGTGAACATCAATCACGGCGGGGCGACGCATACGAATGGCCTCGTCGATGATCGGTATGAGATCGGCTGCTCGAGTGACGGTGTAGCCGTCTGCCCCTGCTGCTCTTGCCCAGGCGGCAAAGTCAGGGTTGTAGGGTTTAGATCGATCCTGTCCTTTATAAAAAGCAGTACCAATCTCGCGGCCACCAAACATGCCCATTTGTATATCGCGAATCGCAGCCCAGGCAAAGTTGTTCCAGACAATCCAAATACAAGGGAGATCATATTCAACCGCCGTACAAATCACATAGGGGACCATGGTGAAACCGCCATCGCCGCAGACCGAAACGCATACGCGATCCGGGGCTGCTAGTTGTGCACCCAAAATGCCGCAAACCCCGAAGCCCATTGATGAATAGCCCCAGCTATTGAGCATACTTTGGGGCCGTCTCGCCTTCCAAAACTGCATAAACCAGTTGTGATGAACGCCCGAATCAAGCGAGAGAATCACATCCTCGGGCAGTGCCTTTTGGAGCGCACCCACAACAAACTCTGGCCGCAACGGTGTTCCTTGATCGCTAAAGTGCGGCAACACGAATGCATCCCATTGTTTTTGCCATTGACCAATGTCGCCATGCCAGCCAGCAAGACTTTGGCGGTAGTCCTGACCCGAGCCAAGCAGCTCAAGCCATTGGCTTACAAAGGTCTTCACGTCCGCCACAATACTTAAATCGGGGGCATAGTTTCGGCCCAACTCTTGGGGATCGATATCCACATGAATGAGCTTGCAATCAGGAAAGTTCCAGGAGTAACCGGCATGCCAGGATGATGAGGATCGATCGTCAAACCTTGTGCCAAGCGTTATCACCAGATCGGCATGACGGCCCGCCTGATTGGCAGGGTATGCCCCATTGCGACCGATAAAGCCCAAGGTCAGCATCGCCTCGGCAGGTACACAGCCCATGCCATTGGGCGACGTAATCACCGGAATGCCAAAGTCTGAGCTAAGTGCGCTTATCGCAGGCCCAGCTTCAGAAAGCGTGGCGCCGTGTCCGATGAAAAGTACCGGCCTTTTGCTTTGCTTGAGCATGTCGCTGGCCTTTAAAAGATCCGCAGCCGCGGCAGCAGGGCGGATACTTCCCAAAGCCGGACTTGCAGCTGGCAGCTCAACGGCAGCCTCCTCTTGATACACATTGAAGGGGACATCGATATTGACCGGACCAGGGCGACCGCTTGTCATCGTGTCAAAGGCCTGCCGCAATGCAAGTGGCAACATCTCGACCCGACTTGGCTGAAAACTGCGTTTTACCGTGGGCCTCACCACCGATGCAAAGTCAGACTGATTATGTCGATATAGTTCCTGAAACGGCCCTCGATTGGCCTGCGATGTCGGCACATTCGATGTGATGGCAAGAAAGGCCGATGAGTCCGACAGTGCCGTGATCAAAGGCATAACGATATTGGCAGAACCAGGCCCGGTGGACGTCAAACTTGCCACCACCTCATGCTTGACTCTGAAGTAGGCATCGGCCATATGTCCAGCGCATTGCTCATGCCGTGGTGAAATCAGCTTGATCTTGTCAGCGCGATCATAAAGCGCATCAAGCATGCCAACATTGCCGTGGCCGCAAACGCCGAAAACATAGGGCACACCCTGAGCGATCAAATAATCAGCGATGAGATCGGCGCCTTTTCTTGTTCGAGTCATTGCTTTCCCCCTGGATCGGCAGCTTGATCAACAGCCGGTGTTGTGATGACAAAAAACACGAGCGCATCGAGCCCCTGATTCGAGATGCCGTGACTTACACCCGGTGGCACCAACACATAGTCGTGCACTTTCATCACCCGGCGCTCCTCGCCAATCAACAACGTGCCCTCACCTTCGAGAACGTAATAGATTTGGTACTGAACGCTGTGACTATGTACTTCAACATAGGCCATGGGCGCGTAGCGTGATATTCGAAAATCAATCAGACCAGCGCTACTTTGCTCGGGGCCTACCAATGCCTTGGAAAGCGCGCCGCCGAAATGGCCGGGGTACTCCTGCCAGGGGATGTCGCTCATCGATTTGAACCATAGTGGCTTCACCTGCTCCATACCAGCTCCTCACTGAAGACGATAGCGATTGTGAGGGCTTGCGATTGCGCTGGCCAGCATGATGGGCCTGGCACTGAACCGATTTCGTCAAAGACGAAATGCACACTTCAGTGAATCGCGGGCAAATGCCTGGCGTCGTTGACGACACAA
>VFQT010005240.1_pt1 | contig 10044 bp, 7 predicted proteins | sample 3512381 | NCBI WGS metagenome assembly VFQT01 (sample SAMN10412376, study PRJNA504923) | tailings metagenome | isolation source: Relicate 2 Philex TSF3 active mining site | place: Philippines: Tuba, Benguet | collected 2017-08-29 | reverse complement strand
GCCAGAGATGGTCTTTCTCCGGCGGCTAGCCGAACGATCGTTATTGATGCCGCGACCACGCACGCCGAAGAACTTTCGCTATCAAACCGAGAGCAATCGCTTCTCGCCAGATGATCGCAAACAGAAGGTGTACATCCTCTTCGACACATCGTCGTCGATGCAGCAGCATTACCGCATTCACCTCGCCAAAGCAATCGTCTACCTCTTCCTCACGCAGAACCAGCGTGAACTCGGCACGGTGTTTTTCCGGACGTTCGACCTTACCGTTGGCGATCGATATGTAGCCCGAGATATCCCGAGTTACGATCGACTAATCAGCGATGTGATGCACCTATCAGCGCAGGGTAACGGAACTGTACTCCAGAAGGCAATTGTCACGGCAATCGAGGATATTGCACACGAGAGCCAGCTGAGTAGCGCTCACATCCTGGTGGTAACCGACGGTGTAGCGCACATCGACCTCGATCTTGTTCGTCCAATGCTGGGCAATTCCACCACGATCAACACGGTCAAGATCGGCGATGCACGGATGTATGTTGATGCGAAGATGATTGAGGATCAACTTCTCACGTCAGCCAGTGAAGATGCTGTTCGTATTCGCGAGCTCATTGCGCAACGTCGCGACATCGAGCGACAAATCGCCAGCGCATCGGGTCAGAACCGGACGCTCGCATTGAAATCACAGCTTCAACTTGTGCAGCGCCACATTGACACATTAATGCAGAAGACGTCTGCCTGGGCCGCCGAGAACTACGGCAGCGAAATCAAAGAGCTCAGCACGATCTATGTCAATGTCGACGATATCAAGCCTGATGAAATGTTCTCACTGCCCGAAGATAAGGTGCGTGAGCTTGAAGAGCTTGCTGATGCGCTCCTTGCAGCCCTTCGTGATGAACGTCAGGTGGAAGACATCAAGCGTGCGGCAATTCTCTACGACCACCTCATGTTGCTAATGCGGTATAATAAGATTGACGCATCCCGCTTTGAGCAATCGGCCAACGAGCTCGGAGAGATGCTCGACGCCATTCTGAACCGACCAGTTGGAACAGCAGAGGATCTATCGATCAACGAGCTCGAGCGCGTGCAGCTCCGCAACATGCTTGACATTTCAAGTTTCAAGCAAAAGCTCTTCGCGTTCTCTACCTCAAAGTGAAGCGGTGGTGGCTGGCTCGAAAGCAGTTTCGTGCGTTTCGTGCACTAACTGGGCGCAGTTTGCGGAGACGCGGAGTCCGTTAACCCGCCTACTAGTCTTCCGTGATAGGATCGACTGAAGCACGACCAACAGAGTGGTACTCAAAGCCATCCGCGGCCATGTCCTCAAGCTCGTACATATTCCGTCCGTCGAAGATGAGCGGACGAACCATCTGCGCCTTCATGCGCTGCGTGTCTGGCTTGCGGAACTCATTCCATTCTGTGGCGATCACAAGAGCGTCAACACCTGTGAGAGCATCGTAGCTGGTCTCGCAATACGTTACACGTTCGCCAAGCTGACGTCGCGCGGTATCCATTGCTTCAGGATCGTACACGCGCACTGTTGCACCGGCGTTGAGAAGCGCTTCTATGATCACGAGTGCAGGGGCTTCGCGCACGTCGTCTGTGTTTGGCTTAAATGACAAGCCCCACACCGCAACAACACGTCCTGCCATCGCACCATCAAATCGGCGAACAATCCGATCGATAAATCGACGCACCTGACGGTCGTTCACATGCTTAGTTGCTTCGACGATCTCGAGTGGAGAACCTACTTCGTTGGCAGCGTGAATGATCGCCTTTACATCTTTCGGGAAGCACGAACCGCCATAGCCGATCCCTGAAAACAAGAACCGCTTACCGATCCGGCCGTCAGTACCGATACCGAGACGGATCTTCTCAATATCAGCGCCGACATGTTCGCAATACTCTGAGAGATCGTTCATGAACGAGATCTTCACTGCGAGGAAGGCATTGGCTGCATACTTGGTTACTTCTGCGCTCTTTTCATCGAATACAAGGATTGGCGCACCTGTGCGAACAAACGGTTCATATACGTCACGCATAATCTCAGCTGCATACGCGCTTGACGTTCCTACCACGACACGGTCGGGCTTCATGAAGTCTTCGACAGCAAACCCTTCACGCAAGAACTCCGGGTTGCTCACAACGTCGACACGACGTGTAGGCGCATGTTCGGCGAAAATCGCAGAGACACGTGCGGCAGTGCCAACAGGTACGGTGCTCTTGTTAATCACGATGCGTGGGTCAGTGATGTTGAGCTCGTTCATGAGCTGGGCAACGCGTGTGGCCGTCGACATCACCATTTCAAGGTCGGCCTGACCATCCTTACCCGGAGGTGTAGGCAAACAAAACATCAGGAGTTCGCACGTAGCGACTGCCTCTGCGAGGTCCATTGAGAACCGGATACGACGCTCGCGGACATTACGCTCAAGCACATGATCAAGGCCAGGTTCGTAAATCGGAACCTCGCCTCGTTGCAAACGAGCCACCTTGTCGGGATCTACGTCGATGCAGAGCACGTCATTGCCGACGTCGGCGAGACACGTCCCTGTAACGAGTCCAACATATCCAGTTCCAATGACAGCAATGCGATACGACATTGTGGCGTTCTGAGATGAAACAACTCCGGTCTGTGCTCTAGATGCCCTGCGCCATGAGCGCCCGCACCACGAAGATGAGCACGAGAAGGATGGCCACCAATATACCTAGCTTCACAAGTTTTTTGATGATCGAGAGGGCTAAAAGGACGACGAGGATGACGATTCCCCAGAACACGATTGGCGGCATCCCATCGCCGATGACGAGCAACGACTCACCCATGACCTACCTCACACATTACGGAACGTGATCGTAATGACGCCTTCCATGAGGCGTATATCACCTGGTGGAAGCTCCTTGAATCGCCATAGCTTGATTGCCCGTTCCACGGCAGAATTGACCGCTGGGATTCCACTGTCACGGTCAAATGAGATCATCCCCACTGTTCCGTTGGGCTTGACCTGAAACCGCACCACCACCGTGGTATTCATCGTACCAGATGGGAACGATGGAGCGACCTTCGAAATAAGCTGACGATTACCTCCACCTCCCCAGTCGACATCACCGTAGCCGAGCCCCTTACCGGTTCCGGATCCGACCCACGACAATCCAGTATTCGTTGTCGAACCATCGGGAACTCCAACGCTCTTTTCTGCAGCGTCAGCATCACGAACCGCGTTAGCCCCCTCTTCAGCGGGCGTCTCCGTGACCGGGATGTAGGCCGATGGACTGACTACGCGGAAACGAACTTGCCTATTCGGTGAGGCGGCAAGTTTCTGGGCATCTTCAAGATCCATGCTGGCTTGCTTGCCCCGTGACGCAGCACCGCGCTCGGTCATGTTTCCGCTACGCTGACCCGTCCCGTCACCATCGCCAATGCGTAAGAGCACCAGCGAGTCTTTCTTCGCTGCCTCGTATGTCAGAGGGGGTTCATATCCACTGCACATCGAAAGGCCAAGAATCACGGCAAGCACGATCAACGCTAGAAGGTACCCACGTATCGCATTCGGGTTCCATACGAAGCGAATCTGGACGTTTGTACTATCGTACAATCGACTCATCGTACGCGAGCAATCCAAGGTTGTGCAAAGCCACGACTTGTTGCTGCTGTTTCGGCATCGGCTCGTGTTGCGAATTGACCGAACCGCACACGATACCAAGATTGGCCCTTGACCTTTTGCTCAACGATATATCCATCTGGGATGCGTTGCTCGCGGAGTTGCTGCAGCCATTCTTCTGCATCATCGCGCGACGGACTCGCAAACACCTGCACCACCCATGCCGGACCAGTAGCATTCGTTTGTGCCTTGGTGGTTGTCATCGTCTTTGAAGGGGGCACTGTCGGCTCCCCACCCGATGCCTGCCGCGGTGATACTGTGCTCTCCGTTTTCGCGCTCTTCTGTCCTTGTTGCGTTGCTGTCGGCGGAGGAGCAACGGATCTTGAAAGAGTTGAGATGCTTGGTTTCACTGCTGTTGGTTGCGCTTCCGCCACCAGCACATTGGTGGTGTCAGACGGAACTACGTCACCGAGGGCGACCGAATCGTTCAATGCAGATGCATCATCACTGCTCGGTGCTGATGGCTCTGCGGGCACTTCCGGTTCCGACGTCGTACCCATAAATGCCTGCTCCTCGATCGATCGGGAGTTGAGGTACCACTCGACACCAATAATTGCAACAACCAATACGAGAAGTGCGAGCAATGCGACCCACACGAGTGAACTTCTGCCTCGGCGCACAACCGGCGGCGGCGCAATCGGTGGCATAGCAGAAATTGGATCAACACGGATACGCTCTGTCGATGCAGCATCATCATCGAGTGATGCATCTGATGATTGCTCAGGTTCCGAAGCTGGTTCCTGCGCCTTATGTTCGCGCGGCGGAAGCTTCATGAATCCATCGTCGTTGGCATCGAAGCCAGTATCGCCCCAAGGAGTATCGGTCGTGCTCATATTAGAACCTCCAGGTGAGTCCAGCAGTTGCAAAGAACCCGCGTTCACGATATCCTTCCCAGAGCACGATGGCACTAGAAAGCATATTCTCAGCACGGAGTGTGACGAGGAGTGACGGAACGACGGCATAATCGACACGCGCGCGCAGATCTACGTATCCGCTAAGTGCCGTTTTCTCCGACATATCTGCCCATCGCTGTCCGACGTAGATGACTCCCAGATCGGACGACAATGTTGATGTCCAGTCACGTCGATATGAAAGCGACGCCATCGCCACCGGCACATATGGCTGAGCAGCGCTATCGACCACTGCTGCTTGCGTCAGCGTGACATCGGCTCGTAGCTCATCGGAAGCCGACAATGCATACCTCACATCGGCATGTGCATCAAGACGACGCACAGATAAATACTGCACTGCAAACATACCAGCGTTAGACTGATACCATACTGGTTCTCGCTCAGTGATACGCAGGCGTACTGTTCCCGATACAACAAGGCGAATCGATGGATGATACTGCAACGTTCCACCGATGGCGACAACATCGTACGGGACGTCTACTGAGACGGCTTGATCGATATATGGGTTTTGTGCAAAGAGATCCGCGAAGCTCAATGGTCGCAAGCCACTCGTGAGCGACGCGGTAACGGAAACGTCATTCGACACGCGCACATCCGCATGAACATCAGCACCAATTCCAAAGCGTTCCTCAGCACGTGTTGAAGCACCGAACTGTGGACCCACCGTAGCACGAATACGCGTATTCCCTTCCGACCATGCACCGCGTGCGCGCAGTTGCAGGAAAGGATAATCTTCGCCGCGCAGGCTGCGAAGCACCACGCGCGCGTCGCCACCCAAGAGCAGACCAGTGCCACGCTGGTTGATTCCCATATACCCATGCAGTGCATTATCGGCTAGTCCATCGAGGCCAGCAGTTGCCACCTGATGAGCAGCGTAGCCGACTGATGCGTCGTAGTTAAAATCTTCAAACGAACCGTCAACATCAATAGATGCGCCAGCATGCAGTCGCGTCCGCTCAGCAGCATCGGTTCGAGCAAAAAGGTTATAGCTGCCATACGACGCATCGGCATTGACATGCGTCGTGCTCCCACCAAAGACAATGAACTGATCGGGAGCAACGTAGGTACTGCGGAGTTTCAGCGCAGAACGCAAATACCCGGCATTCTCAACCCAGCCTTCACTCGCCTCGAGATCGGCATCGAGATCGATACGATAACCGCCCGTTGCGAACGAATATCCAGCTGCCAGCGACGGAGTCAGCAGCGTGCCCATTGATGCATCAACATACCCAGGATAGAACGCGAATGGTCGACGCAGCGATGGCAAGCTGCGTGACGGGAGACGAGGAATCGGCAACTTCTCCTTTGGATTCAGCGAGTCGAGTCGTGTCGCCGAGAGGATCGGAGGACGAGACGGAGCTTGCTTCGAGCCAGCACCTACATCGATCAACTCCTTCCCTGTTACGAGGACTTCCGGCAATTCTACCGGTGCATTTGGAGGTGGAGCCGACTGCTGCTGAGCGGCTACCATCACAGGCGCGAGCCACGCACAAACAATCAGAAGGTACTTCATCGGCGTACCTTTCGAAGTCGTTGCAGTCGGCTCACAGCAGTCTTGCCGAAATCATCCGGACGCAGATCTCGCACAACACCGTAGACCTGAATGGCTTCATCAATCCTCTTCACCTTTTCATAGCATTCACCAAGGTCAAGGATCCCCTTTGAGTAGGCGTCTTCGTACCCCGCATAATCATTACGTAGGCGTTCAAGCACGTTGATTGCGTCATCGTACCGACGAGCCGTTTTATAGATCGTACCAAGGTCGTAGAGAGCATTGGCCACGAGATGTGGTCGATCGACACGCGTGGCAAGAATCCCGAGATGATATGTGGCGCTATCGATGTTGATTCCGCGTCGGTACAGCGTAGCTACTTGATAACGCGCCTGTTCGGCATACTCCCTACCAGCAAAACGGTCAGCCGTTTCGCGGAACCGTGTAAGCGAGACGAGCGTATCTCCACGCTCGTAGGCAAGCATCGCTCGAGCGTATCCTGCCTGCGAAGCCGCATCAGAATCGTGTGACATCTCATTCCACACAAGAGCATACATTGAATCAGCAGCACGGCTGTTTGCATTCACGCGATAGAACTCAGCTGTCTCGAGGTACGCTTGCACGCGGAATGGACTCCGCGGGTAGGCTCTATCGATTCGGCGGAACGCGGCCAATGCCTGCTGCTCATCATTCATGGAGAGATAGGTCTGTCCAAGAAGGTACAATGCTTCGTCATTGCGCTCCGAGGATGGGTACTTCTTCATAAATGATTCGAGTTCCGAGGCAGCATTCGAGAAGTTCTGACCGGAGTAAAAGATCTCTGCCTTCTTGAAGGCAAAGTCCTCAGCAGCGACCGATTGTGGGTTTGCCATCATCAGTGAGTCGGCGACATCAAGCGCTTCCTGCGTTCGCCCCTGTCCAAGCAGGATCGTTTGCATCTTCTTCGCTGCCTCTGTTGCGAGGGCATGGGAAGGGTATCTCGTCATCACAGTGCGGAATGTACTCAAGGCAGCATCCTGCTGACGCATGTTGTACTGTGCCACACCACTTGTGTAGAGCGCACGAACCGACATGTCGCCGTCTGGATATGCGGTAAGCAGGCGCTGAAACTCCTCGAGTGCTAGAAGGTCGTTGCGGTCCTCAAATGCAATCCACCCGATCAGAAAAAGCGCATCATCGGCAAGTCTGCTCTTTGGGTATCGCTGAATAAACAGACGTAGGTCTTTGACCGCACCGGTGTGATCGCCTGCTCGATACGAGGCCTGGCCTGCTTGATATGCTGCGTACTGTCCATCGTCACTACCAGGGTCGGCCGCGGCAGCACGACTATACTGTTCAGCCGCTGCGGCGAATTGACGGGAGATGAACAACCCATCACCGCGTCGAGCCAGAGCTTCAGTAGCATACTTGGACGTTGGATACGTTCGCAACAACTCTCCGAACATGGCTGTCGACCGCTCAAAGTCGCGGCGCCGGAAGTATGTCCATGCTAAACCATAGAAGGCCTCTTCGCGGCGAGGACTCGCCGTGTATCGGCGCACGACTTCTTCGTAGAGTTCTTGTGCGTTCTTCAGCAAGTCGGCTCGGTACATCGCCTCAGCCAACCAAAATGTTCCTTCGTCACGCCGACTATCATCAGCGTGATTTCCAAGAAACTCTGTAAGCGCAGTAATCGCAGGACGAATCTGCGTTGCTTGCACAAGACTGATACCACGCTTGAGACGGATTTCTGCGAGCAACGACAGTCGTTCAGGGACAACCTGCTCGGAGGCTTCTTCAGCAATCTTCTGCGCACGTTCGTATATAGCTGCTGCTTTCGACCATTGCTGCGTTTCGATCAAGCACGCACCGAGCAGAACTTGCGCACGGAGTGTTACTGTAGCGTCGGGCGAGAGTCTCTCGGCCTTCTCCAGTGAGGTGCGGGCTTCGTCAAACGCTTGCTGTTGATAGGCGATCTGACCAAGCTCGACAAGTGCGTGCGCCTGGAACGGAAATCCCGACATCACACTCATTGACTGAAATGCCTTTTGTGCCTCCGTGATTCGTCCGCTTCTTGCAAGCACAACAGCACGATAGAGCAAGGCTTGCTGTCGGAGCGCTGATGATTCATCAGCAACTGAGTCGAGTACCTCTTCGAGGTACGTGAGCGCTCGTGGGAATTCTCCCACGTGCATTGCAGTGTAGCCGGCATGTAACGTGACGTGCCAACGGTATACCGATCGAGGATACGTGCGCAAGAATGTTTGACATTGTTGCAGCGCTTGAGCGTATGATCCCATGAGGGTAAGCGCCTCTGCACGCAGAAGCGCTACTTCTTCAATGGTTGCCGCTCCGGCAACACCAGTGGTATCGCGATGTGCCGAACGAGCCAAGGCACTATCGATATCTGTGAGTACATCGAGCGCTCGTTGGGGCTGACGTAGCGCAAGATAGACCGACGCCTGCCGAGTGCGCGCTCCCAGCGCGACTGGTTCTGTTGGTCGAACGCGCGATGCGCGTTGAAATGCAAGTGCAGCTGCCGCGAGATCACCATTACGTTCGAGAACCTGACCAACTGCGTAGTGCGACCATCCAGCATATGCACCCAGGCTATCAATCGCGGCGCAACGAGCGAAGGCAAGCAGACTTTCCTGGTGCTGCCCGAGTGAAGCGCGAGCAGCCCCCTCCCAAAACGACGTCAAATGCGCAACATCGCGGTATGTGGAGTCTGCCCGTGAATCACGTGCCTGCAGCGCGCGTTGTGTAGCATCCTCGAGGTATCGAATCGCATCCTCGTATCGACCTTCCTCGACTGAGAGAAGACCTTGTTCTGCACGTGCAAACGGCGAGAACGGCGAGTTCCTACGATCTCTGACAAGGGGCTCAAAGGAATTGATGGCTTGGGTATGAAACCCTGTACGCTGAAGTATTGCGGCTTCGTCGAAGGTCACCTGATCGACGACTGACGACCGCTGTGCCTCAATGTGGAGTCGTTCGACATCAGCTACAGCTCGACGCACCATACCCTTTGAGATCAGCGTTTGCGCACGCGACTCATAACCAACTATGGGTACGTACGGATTAGCCCCTTGTTGTGCAAGAAGTGATAGCGGACAAATCCACAGTATCACTGCAAGGAGGGCACCGGCACTTTGATTAATTCTTCTCATCTCGTTGTATGCTGCACGACAAAGTTACAACGCCAACGGCCTCTGTTCGCAACCTGTCTCGTAGATTCGTAGCGTTTTGTTGGACGCTACAAGGACTGCACCATTGTACAACGTATTGCTCTACTATCAATTTGTCCCTATCGACGACCCCGAGGCGTTTGCGATCGAGCATCGGGCGCTTTGCGAGTCATTGGAGCTGCGCGGACGAATTCTCGTAGCAACCGAGGGACTTAACGGAACGGTATCGGGCACCAAGGAAGCGTGCGATGCCTATCGTGCTGCAATGCATGCCGATCCACGTTTTGCCTCGATGGTCTTCAAGATCGATGAAGTGGAAGGCCATACCTTCAAGAAGATGTTCGTCCGAGTGAAGCAGGAGCTCGTCACGTTCCGTGCTGATCTCCCATCAAATCCCAATGAGGTCACCGGTACGCGTCTCTCCCCTGCCGAGTGGAAAGAACGACTTGAGCGGGGCGACGCCATCGTGATTGATGGACGTACGGATTACGAATTCGATATTGGCCACTTCCGTGGCGCCATTCGTCCTGATGTGGAGAGTTTTCGTGAGTTTCCGACCTGGATCCGCGAGCATCTCGGTGATAAAAAGGACACTCCGATTCTTACGTATTGCACAGGCGGGATTCGCTGCGAAAAGCTCACGGCGTTCATGATCCACGAGGGTTTCAAGGACGTGTATCAACTCGACGGTGGCATTGTGACCTACGGGAAGGATCCGGAGACAAAGGGTTCATTCTGGGATGGCTAGTGCTATGTATTTGACGAGCGCATTGCCGTTGAGCTCAACCATTCGGGCGACAAGCGTATCGTGGGTACGTGTCTCC
>VFQT010005238.1_pt1 | contig 10048 bp, 10 predicted proteins | sample 3512381 | NCBI WGS metagenome assembly VFQT01 (sample SAMN10412376, study PRJNA504923) | tailings metagenome | isolation source: Relicate 2 Philex TSF3 active mining site | place: Philippines: Tuba, Benguet | collected 2017-08-29 | reverse complement strand
CAAAGAAAGTCCCTGTCGAAGATTCTTGCTGCCTTCGATCCAGACCATCTCGGTGCGGGGCACCATCAACTCTCGAACCAAAGTGTCGCCTAGTTCGAAAACCGAATGAATCATCTCGTGCTCTGATTCTTCTACCAATCCGCGTTCATGTGCTTGATCGACCAGATCTCGAAGTTCTGCTTCGTTGGCAAATGGTCCAGTCTTAAAGCCCTTACCAGGCGTAATCGCGTTACCTACTGCGATGAGAATCGCAGTCAATGGCCCTAATACTTTGGACATGATCACTGCAGCGATACTTGCTGGGACAATCCACTTGCCCGCATTCTGCTTACCTAATGTACGCGGACCGACGCCAACGACTACGTAAGAAAGAAGTAGCATCGTCGATACAGCCACAGTCATCGCAAGAGCGAGTGAATCGAACTGATCGACCAGCGCTTCAGCCACTATCACTGTCGCGGTCAATTCCGCTGCTTTCCGAACGAAGAGCACCACATTGAGATAGCGCGCTGGCTCGCCAAGTACTCGCTGAACCCAAGCCGCGCGTCGTGAAGACTTCTCCTCAAGCTCCTCAACATAAATCCGGGAGATCGAATTGATTGCCGATTCACTTCCCGCCAGGAAGCCGGCGAATAGGAGTAGCAAGATCACGACAACGATTACAGTCAAACTCATCTTTGCGACCGCCAACCTTTCAGATAATCGTCTTGCTTATCGAACATGATTCGCTTCTCTTCAGACTCCCGATGATCGAAGCCAAGCAGATGAAGCACGCCGTGGACAGTAAGCAACTCCAACTCCTCAGCGAGGGTGTGACCTGCGGTCTCGGCTTGCCGCGCCGCAAATTGGGGACAGAGAACGATATCGCCCAAGATACCTGGACCGTTGGCAGCGGAATCTGGCAGCAATTCGTCCATCGGGAAGGAGAGGACATCGGTCGGCCCAGATTCATCCAGCCACCGTTCATGTAAAGCGCTCATCTCAGCCTCATCAACCGTGGAGATGCTCAATTCGGAATCGGGGTGGATGCCAAGGCGGGAAAGGGCATATTCGGCTACTCCGATAATCCGCTCAGCATCGCAATCAATTTTGGTGAGATTGGTGAATTCGATATTCATGAGAGCTACGACAGCGCCGTAGTTATCGATCACTCCTAAGCGAACGCGGTTTCGCAGCCCGACGATCCGAGCGAACGTTCTCTGATCGGCTGTCGAATCTTCCGTAAGCATCGACAATCTCACTAACCAATCTATGGCGAACTACATCTTCGGAGGTGAGATCCATAAAAGCGATATCTTCCACCTCTTCCAAGATTTCCCGCACTATCGCCAAGCCTGACTGCTGATGACTTGGGAGATCAATCTGCGTAATGTCACCGGTGACTACCATCTTCGAACCGAAGCCAAGGCGAGTCAAAAACATCTTCATCTGCTCCGGCGAGGTGTTCTGGGCTTCATCAAGGATTATGTAGGAATCGTTTAGAGTCCGGCCACGCATATAAGCAAGTGGCGCGACCTCGATAGTTCCGGAGGACATTAGTCGCGGTATCGCATCTGGGTCCAACATATCGTGGAGCGCGTCAAAGAGCGGACGCAGATATGGATCGATTTTCTCATGGAGAGTTCCAGGCAGGAATCCGAGCCTCTCACCAGCTTCGACTGCAGGTCGAGTCAAGATGATTCTATTTACCTGTTTCGATTGAAGGGCTTGAACCGCTTTGGCCATCGCGAGGTAAGTCTTCCCGGTACCAGCCGGGCCGATTCCGAATGTGACTGTATTGCGGTCAATCGCATCGACGTATCGCTTCTGATTGACGGTCTTCGGTCGGATGGTCTTTCCCCGACTACTCAAGATATTTAGGGTTAATACTTCAGCTGGCGTCTCGCGCCCATCGCCCAAGATCATCGCTATCGAGCGACGCACTGCGTCATCACTCAGCGGTTGCCCGGCTCGCACAACCATCAGGAAATTTCGGACTAATTTCTCAACTCGAGATATTGAGTCCGTCGGGCCGCGAAGAATTAATTCATTTCCCCGTACCGTGATTGCAACCTCTGGGAATGCGCTCTCGATAGCCCGAATATAAGAATCATTTGGACCAGTGAGAGAGACGCTCGGTAAGTCATCCGGGAGCGTGAGAACCGTTCTGTCCATTACCAGGATTCTAACCGGGCGGCCAAGTGAATGCGCGCCCACCAAGGAGGTGGAGATGAGCGTGAAATACAGTCTGCCCCGCTTCTGCCCCGCTATTGAAGATTGTTCGATATCCAGCCAAGCCCAGCTGGCTCGCCAACTTATCCGCCGTCAAGAAGATCTCACTTAATGTATCGCTCTCACCTACAGCCAACTCTCCTACATTCGCAAAATGAGTTTTCGGGATCAAGAGAATATGTGTGGGCGCCTGAGGATTTATATCTTCAAATGCAATGACTCTTTCATTTTCAAAGAGTAACTTCGCAGGAATTTCTCCCGAGGCGATTTTGCAGAAGAGGCAACTCATGGCTTATCTCTACCAGATTCCCAGTGAACTCTGAACTGCCGCGAGGGCTGCAACTCCCGCGTGGGCGGATCGGAAGATTGGCTTCCCCATGACCACGGAACGGGCGCCAGCGCCTGAAAATGCGCTTGCCTCCTCCTCGCTGATTCCACCTTCTGGGCCGATAATCAAAGTTATCTCCCGTGGCTTTACATCCTTAAGGGCTATCGAGAGTCGTTCAGCACCAACTTCGTGAAACATCAGAGATAGTTCGCTCTCCGAAATCCGCTCTTTGATAGCTGCCGTCGAATGTAAATCTAGAATTTGAGGAATCCAGCTGCGTCGAGATTGCTTCGTTGCCTCGCGCGCCCAGGCTCGCCACTTCCCCAGCGCATCTTTCTCCTCGCGCCATTGTCCGATTGAACGACTAGCCGACCAGGGGATTATCAGGTCCACGCCACCTTCCGTTAGCAATTCGATCGTTTCACGAGCGCGATCACCTTTAGTGAGCGCCTGAACGACAGTTAGCACCGTACTGCTCCTAGGTTCGTCAATCACATCCAAGATTCGCGCTGCGACATTTCGCTTATTGACATCGATAACTTCGACTTCAGCGCGCCGCCCCATTCCATTCGTGACGGCGATTCGATCGCCGATCTTCACTCGAGATACGCTCGCCGCATGGTGAGCCTCTTCGCCTTCGATAACGACATCACCGCGATCTGGGATGTTCTCCACTATAAATAGCGTAAGCATTTAGCTCTTGAATGCCTCTCGAAACTTGGCAAAGAAACTGGAATCGCTACTTCGCCTTATCTCTCCAGTCCCAGGAGTGTCGCCACGAAGCTCAGCGAATTTTCGAAGTAATTGCTCTTCTTCTTTGGTTAAGCGGGCTGGTACCTCGACTTGGATATGGACATTAAGGTCTCCCCGCGATCCCCCACGGAGTCGAGTCATACCAAGCCCCTTCAAGCTAATCACAGCTCCGCTTTGAGTGCCGGGTTTAATTTCAATGGAGTTCTTTCCATCTAACGTCTCGACTTCAACCTTCGTTCCCAAGCTTGCTCCAGTCATGGGAACGGTGAGTTGCATATGGAGATGATCGCCTTCGCGAATCAGGAATTCATGCTCTTTGATGATGATCTCTACATATAGGTCGCCGGCTGGACCACCACCATGACCTACTTCTCCCTGACCGGATAGTTGGATGCGATTTCCATTATCGACTCCCGCAGGAATCTTCACATCTAGACTGCGGCGGGCGCGAACTCGGCCATCGCCAGCGCATTCACGACATGGCTGGGGAATGACGGTGCCAAAACCCTGACAAGTGCCGCACGGTCTGGAGGTCATAACCTGGCCGATAAATGAACGGGTTACTTGCTGCACTTCCCCTCGGCCACGACAGATGTCGCAAGTTCGCGGCGAACTACCTGGTTCACAACCATCGCCTCCGCACTTCTCACAGATAATCGCGGTCTCAACGCCAAGGCTCTTCTCGACGCCGAAGCACGCCTCAGCCAATGTAATTTCGACTCTAATCAGCGCATCTTGACCTTGACGCATCCTTGGTCTTGGACCGCGTGGCGCACCGCCACCTCCAAAGAAGGCATCCATGATGTCGCTGAAACCACCGAAACCACCACCAAAGCCCGCGAAGGAATCGCCGCCACGGTCGTAAGAACTCCGTTTCTCCGGATCGCTCAATACCTCGTATGCAGCAGTCACCTCTTTGAAACGATCCTGCACTTTTGGATCTGGATTGACATCGGGATGCATCTCACGAGCCAATTTCCGGTATGCCCGCTTTATTTCATCTTGCGAAGCGCTGCGATCCACGCCGAGAGTCTGATAGTGATCCGACATCATTTCTCCTCAGTCAAGAAGCGCCCAACATAACGAGCGACCGCCTGCACAGCAGACATCGATGCTGAATAGTCCATTCGAGTCGGTCCGAGAACCCCCAGCGCTCCTAAGGGATTGCCATCTGCGCCATATCCCATCGTCACCAAGCTGGTGGATTTAAGGACTTTCTCGCCCTGCTCGGAACCGATCTTTACTCGCATCGATTCGCCCGTGTCACTAAGTAGCCTCAAAAGGACTACCTGCTCTTCGAGCGCCTCGAGAACCGAGTGAATCTCACCTGCGCTATCGCTCGTTGATCTCGCGAGATGCGCCGTCCCTGCAAGCACGACTCGCTCCTCTGGGCGCTCTAGCGACATCTCAATCAGATTTGAAACTATCAAAGCCGCTGAGGTCCGCTCGTTTCTTGAATAGGTATCGAGGAGCATCTCTAGATTCATCGCGACATCAGATATGTTCTTTCCAACTACTACATTATTCAGTTTCTGCTTCAAGTCACCGAGCAGCGCTTCATGCAATGGGTAAGGCAGTTCGATCACGCGCTGTTCGACCCGTCCGGTATTTGTGATGAGAACCATCATCAGCCGAGTGCCGGTGAGTAGAAGTAACTCCAGATGTCTGACACGAGAACGAGTCAAGGATGGATACTGAACTACGGCAACCTGCTTCGTAACTTGTGCCAACAGGCGAACGGTCCGCATGACGACATCATCGAGATCATTAGCTCCCGCCAAGAAGGTCTCGATTGCACGCCGCTCCGGAGAAGATAGCGGTTTCACCTTCGCTAATTTGTCGACGAATATCCGATAGCCCTTATCGGTAGGAATGCGTCCGGCACTTGTATGTGGTTGTGTTATTAGACCTGCGTCCTCCAGGACCGCCATCTCATTTCGAATGGTCGCTGATGAGATTCCTAGACGATGCCGCTCTGCGATAGCGCGTGAGCCGACCGGCTCCTCAGTCGCTACATATTCCTCGACGATTGCTCGAAGAATCTCTAGTTGCCTCGACTCCATCATTTCAATCTCACAAGGTGGCGATTCCGACTGTGGTCAGAATCAATAGGAACATCGCAGGAAATGCAGTTCGCGCTTTATTTGCCCGAAAATGAAAGAAGATTGCGCCAGCCATCGTCGCCCAAATCGTCAAGAATCCGTAGAGCTTGATATCCGGATTTGCAAAACCATATCCGACTAAGAGTGCAATCGAGGCAAGCGTCTCCAAGATTCCCACGAGTCGTGCCGCACCATCTGGAAAGTTGAGATCTCGGGTGCCAGATAGTCCAGCCGCGCTCCCGCTTGCCTTGGATAGCCCGGAGAAGAGGAATACGACAGCCAAGAATAGGGAGATTACGGTATGCGCGGTTTCCATAGGAAGCGAAGTTACTACACCAGCAATTCGCTGACGATTCGGTCTGCGATGAGCCGCCCACTTGCGGTAAGCGTCAGTCGATTATCTCGCCACGCTGCTTCATCGATATGTCCAGTCGTTAAGTATCGGCTACCCACGTCAATTTGATCTTTCGAAAGGCGGTTCATTTCGATTCCAGATCGCATCCGAATATTGAGCATTAGATACTCATCACGAAGATTAACCGAGGATAATTCCTCGAAATTCTGGACCGGTTGTTCTCCCCTACTTATCGCGCTCTGATAGGAATTCGGGTGTTTGATATTCCACCATCTCCGGTTGGAGAGGTAAGAGTGGGCTCCCGGTCCGATTCCCCACCAATTCGAACCATTCCAATATCCAATATTGTGCCGACATTCGCCGCCTGGTTTCGCCCAATTGCTCAATTCATACCATTCGAAACCGCTCGCGGCTGTAGCTGCGTCAAGATGTAGATATTTCTCTGCGGTCTCATCTTCTGGCGGAACAATCAATTCACCACGGTTGATTCGAGCTGCCAATTTAGTGCCAGTTTCGACTATTAAAGCATATGCGCTTAGGTGATCGATTGGTAGTGATAGCGCAACATCGACGGTTCTCTCCCAATCGGCCATGGACTCACCAGGAACGCCATAAATCAAATCTACGCTTAGGTGCGGGAATCCGATTTCTGCAACTAACGCAGCGCTCTTAGCCACATTTTCCGGATCATGGGTCCGATCGAGCGCGGCTAAGACATTGGGAGCGGCAGATTGCATTCCCATGGAGATTCGGTTGACGCCCGCTTCTCTGATTGCCGCCAGGAATTCTTCACTCACTGAATCTGGATTTACTTCCACGGTGATTTCGATATCGCTAGCTAACTCGAATCTACTTCTAATCCGATCGATAACGCGCGCGATATCAGCTCCTGGGATCAATGATGGTGTCCCGCCGCCGAAGAAGATGGAAGGGACCACCGTACTCCCAGCAGTCCTGCTAGCCATCTCGATCTCTTGAAGCGCCGAATCTATGTACGGGGTTGTGATCAGTGAAAGCGAGGAGGTTTGAAGCTCCTGTGGGGTGTAAGTATTGAAATCGCAATAGCCGCAGCGCTTAACGCAGTACGGAATATGGATATAGAACGCGAGGCTAGCCAGCCCGCTACTTCTTGATCTTTCCACTTTCCGCATCCGCATTCGTGGCCAGCGCAGCGATAAACGCCTCCTGGGGGACTTCAACTCGTCCCACCATCTTCATCCGCTTCTTGCCTTCTTTCTGTTTCTCCAGCAATTTTCGCTTACGAGTGATATCGCCACCGTAACATTTCGCGAGAACGTCCTTGCGAATGGCACGGATATTCTCGCGAGCAATTATCTTCGCGCCGATTGCTGCCTGGATTGGGACTTCAAACTGCTGCCTTGGTATTAACTCTCGTAATTTGGTGGTCATCAACACGCCATATTGATAAGCCTTATCGCGATGGACAATCGCGCTAAAAGCATCGACGGTTTCTCCCTGTAGCAAGATATCTACCTTCACCAAGTCGCCCTCTAATTCGCCAATCGCCTCATAATCAAGGGACGCGTAGCCCTTTGTCCGAGACTTCAATTGATCGAAGAAATCGAAGACTATCTCTGCTAGCGGCAAGGTGTACCGGATCTCGACTCGATCCTCAGATAGATAATCCATCCCACCCAAGACACCGCGTCGCTGCTGGCATAGCTCCATGATGGTTCCGATGTAGTCGCTAGGCGAAAGGATCGTAGCTTTCACAATCGGCTCAAGTACTCGAGAGACTTTACCGTTTGGGTACTCGCTGGGATTAGTGACGACCTTCTCCTTGCCATCCTCTAAGAAGACGCGATAAACAACGTTGGGCGCAGTCGAGATAAGAGAAAGATTGAATTCGCGCTCTAGCCGCTCACGAACGATCTCCATATGTAGTAAACCGAGGAAGCCACAGCGGAAACCAAAACCAAGGGCCGCAGAAGTCTCTGGCTCGTAGACGAGTGCCGCATCATTCAATTGCAACTTGTCGAGCGCATCGCGCAGCATCGGATAGTCATCGCCATCAATCGGATACAGGCCAGAGAAGACCATCGGCTTCGGATCCGAGTAACCAGCAAGGGCCTCCTTTGCCGGATTCTGATACGAAGTTACGGTATCGCCGACGCGGGACAATCGAACATCCTTCACGCCAGTTATCAAGTAGCCCACTTCGCCGACCCCAAGGCCGGCAGATGAGAGTGGTTCTGGAGAGATTACGCCGATATCCAATAACTCATGTTTTACTCCTGTGGAGAACATCTGAATCTGTTCCCGAGGCGACAACTTCCCATCGAAAACACGCACATAGGTGACCACTCCTCGATAGGTGTCATAGACCGAATCGAAGATTAAGGCGCGCGCAGGAGCCTCCGGTGAACCTTTTGGAGCGGGAATTTGCGCGACGATTTGATCAAGGAGCGTTTCTACGCCTTCGCCCGTCTTTCCTGATACTCGTAAGCAATCTTCTGGCTTACAACCAACAAGCTTGGAGAGCTCAATTGCGAATTTCTCTGGTTGGGCAGCTGGCAGATCGATCTTGTTCAAGACCGGGATGATTGTTAAATCATTCTCCATTGCAAGATAGAGGTTCGCAAGCGTCTGAGCCTCAATACCTTGAGCACAATCGACAAGAAGAATTGCGCCTTCACAAGCTGCAAGCGATCGAGATACCTCATACGTGAAATCGACATGGCCCGGAGTGTCGATCATATTCAAGATGTAATCTTTACCGTCGATTCCAGAACGCCACGGAAGTCGAACCGCTTGACTCTTGATTGTGATGCCGCGTTCGCGCTCAATATCCATTCGATCTAGATATTGTGCTCGCATATTCCGAGCTTCAACGACGCCGGTCAACCCCAGCATTCGATCTGCTAACGTAGATTTTCCGTGATCGATATGAGCGATGATGCAGAAATTGCGAATCTGCGCCGGATCAGTCTTAGCAGGTTGTGGCTCTTTGTTTAGCGGAATAGCGGGCATCTAAAATCCGCCCTTTAGATCTTCGTTTCGCGGTGAATTAACGGACGCCGGCTTTGTGAGCCGACTTTGCCATAGCTGACTTCTTGTTGGCCGCCTGGTTCGCATGGATTACGCCCTTGGAAACTGCCTTATCCAATTCGCGAGATGCTTTCTGGAGTTCGGTGGCGATTACCTTGCTATCACCGGCAGCGACTGCATCGCGGAAGCGGCGAACCGCAGTCTTAATCGACGAGCTCACAGATTTGTTGCGAAGTCGAGCCTTGTCATTGGTCTTGATTCGCTTGATCTGAGACTTGATATTTGCCACTTGTAGCGCCTTCCGCTTTCCGATTAACCGCCCTGATGAGCGTGCCCGAACGAGCGCCGAAGGGTATCAGCCGAACCGGAAGGCTCTCAAACTGAGGGTTGGCCCGTTGAAACGGCGGCAGAAATAGCCAGGACGGCTCGCTCCAAGGCAAATTGCGGATCGGCTGAGCCGCCCTTGACCCCAATATCGGCAGCTGCCAATTCACCGATTGCAAAAGCGATCATTCCCGGGCGCCACTTCGCCAATTGTCGCCGCGCCTTATCAATCTGCCATGGAGCCAACCCGAGAGTGCCAGCCAATTCGAAAGATTTGGCTTGTCGGGGAACATCTGAGACCTTTGCCAGAGTTCTTACTGAACTAGCAAGGGCAGCCACGATCATCACCGGATCGGTTCCAGTATCTATCGCGTTTCTAAGTGCAGCTAAGGCCCCTCGAGAATCTCCAATCATCACCGCATCAGCTACATCGAATCCCGTTGCTTCGACACGACCTTGATAGTATTTTGAAATATCCTCTTCATCGATTATCGATTTTCCAGCATTTGTGTCAAATGCAATCTGCGAACAAGCTGCTGCGAGTTCTCTCGTATCATTTCCAGTCGCATTTACAAGCGCCAGGATCGCTTCATTAGAAATACGTCGACCCAGACGTACGAATTCGCCCTTTACAAAATCTGCTTTATCGCTCTGTCGTTTCAACGGCTCACATGCAATTACTTCGGCTTTAAGTTTCTTCAACTTATCGACTAGGCCTTTTCCTTTCACGCCACCTTTATGGACAAATATCAAGTGGAGACCTGGATCCACCTCATCAAATAAGGAAAGAATCTCCTCACCCCCCTCCGCGGCCACATCTTGAAGATCTTTAACAATGACTAGGCGTTTGTCGGCGAAAAGTGATGGTGCAACCGCTTCGCCAAACTGACCTAGCTCCAGTTCAGAGCCGAGCAGAGTACTTCGCTCAAAATCGCGGCGCTCCTCGATGGCGCTCTGCAGGGCTCG
>VFQT010005237.1_pt1 | contig 10048 bp, 10 predicted proteins | sample 3512381 | NCBI WGS metagenome assembly VFQT01 (sample SAMN10412376, study PRJNA504923) | tailings metagenome | isolation source: Relicate 2 Philex TSF3 active mining site | place: Philippines: Tuba, Benguet | collected 2017-08-29 | reverse complement strand
GCCTCGACACGCCAGTACGACCCGATCGGCTGCAGTTGCTTCGCGTGTCGCCCGGACCGCATCGCGACCTCGTCGGTTCTTCTGCTGTCGATGGCATCCTTCGCGGCACGTTCCGTGTGTCGGCGTCGAGCGACCGCATCGGGGTGCGACTGCGTGGCGCGAGCAATCCAACCGCACATGGCGCGGGCTTCTCCCTCGCGCGCGACATCTTCTCCCTACCGTCAGTACCGCTCGTGCGTGGTGCGGTGCAGCTCACACCGAGTGGCGAACTCGTCGTGATGCTCTCCGACTATCCGACCACAGGCGGCTATCCAGTGATCGCGGTGGCGCACCCCGACGACGTCGACGGGCTCGCACAGACCGGCGCGAACGCCGCACTCACACTCGCATGGAGCCAATGATGTGGTGGAGACGATGGGACTCGAACCCACGACCCCCTGCTTGCAAAGCAGGTGCTCTAGCCAACTGAGCTACGTCCCCGCGAGGAACGCTTCATGCTACGGCGCGCGCCGTCATCGATGTTCGACAGGTACTGTCTACCTAGAACAGCATGCGCGATTACAAACACAAAGTCCGCCTGAGTGATGTGCGTGTAGATCGACGATCGCGTGCATTGGTTAACAAGACTTTGAAAGCGGGCCGCTTGGCGAGTGGACCGGCGGTTGTCAGATTCGAGGAAGAAATCCGAAAACTTGCGGGGGCAAGATACTTCGCGACGGTGTCCAACGGCACCAGCGCACTCATTCTCGCCTTGCGAACGATTTCTCTCAAGCCTGGCGATGAGGTAATCACAACCCCTTTCACCTTTGGTGCGACGTGGAACGCAATTCTCTCGACCGGGGCATCACTTCGCGTCGTCGACATCAACGAAGTCGACTTCAATATGAATCTGTCGCTGCTTCCTGGTCGCATCAATCCTCGTACCAGAGTTGTTTTGCCAGTTCATCTCTACGGTCTTATGTGTGATCTACCCGAACTTCGCAGCATCGTAGAGCCTCGGGAAATTCGAATCGTGGAGGATTGTGCGCAAGCACTGGGGGCCGCTTGCAAAGGCATCGGAGCGGGGGTGACCGATATCGGAACCTTCTCGTTCTATGCAACGAAGAATCTCACTACCGGAGAGGGAGGTGGGGTGAGTTGCGCTAGGTCCGAGGATGTCCGCAACATTCAACTGCTCCGGAACCAAGGGTTTATCAACCGCTACGAGTACGAGTCACTCGGCGAGAATCATCGAATGACCGACGTTGCAGCTTGCATCGGCCTCGGTGCCATAGAGAGTTACGGCACTCAGCTCGCAAGGCGGCGATCTAACGCAAAGTACCTTGCCAAAGGCTTGTCAGGGCTGAGTCAGATTCGGGTTCCAAACGTCCCAGACGGCCGCGAGCATGTCTGGCATCAGTTCACACTCGTTCTGACTTCCGACGACCCTGTTGAGCGCACTTCTCTCTCGAGTCACCTCGCAGCATGTGGCATTGAATCGGGTGTCTATTACCCACTCCCCCTGTACGACTACCCATGCTTTCGCAATCACCCGATGGTGATTCTTGATGAGCCCACTCCAGTGTCCGACAGAATTTCTCGATCCTGCATCTCGATTCCTGTACATCCCAGGCTGACCAGAGGCGAACTGGATCGCATCATCGAATCAATTCGCGAGTTCTTTCCACGATGACGCCTATCGTTAGTACGTGGAGTTTTCCAGCCACTCATCGGCAATCATCGAGAGCGGCGCCTCGATCGGTGCCGGAACCACTATTTGGGTTAACTGCCAAATTCGCAGTAATGCCTCGATAGGTCGCGACTGCAACCTGGGCAAAGACGTTTTTGTTGATGTCGGGGTGAAGATCGGCGACAGATGCAAGATTCAGAATGGTGCTCAGCTATTTCGTGGGGTCACGTTAGGCAACGAAGTCTTCATCGGACCAGGAGTCGTTTTTACCAACGATCGCATGCCTCGAGCTACTGGATCTTGGGACCTCTTGACGACGACTGTCGAAAACGGAGCCAGTATCGGTGCGAACTCGACGATTGTATGTGGAATCCGACTTGGAGAAGGATGCATGGTGGGTGCGGGCTCCGTGGTGACCCGAGATGTGATGCCGCACAGCTTGGTGGTAGGAAATCCAGCACGACACGTCAGATGGCTACGAAATCCAGCCGACGGCAAGACGTAGAGACGCCCCAACATGTTGGAGTCCCGTCGTCTCAGCGTCGTAATCCCCGCGTATAACGAATCTCTCCTGATTGAGAAGACACTCTCGGAGGTCTACCAACTGTCTCCTCAACTGGTGTCTCGAATCATCGTCGTAAACGACGGTTCTCACGATGACACCGCGATCATCCTTGAGCGTCTGTCGAAAAATATGCCCTGTCTTGAGGTCGTGGGACATCCCAGCAATCAAGGATTCGGAACATCGATCGTCACGGGTTTGGGGCAAGTCACCACCAGTCATGTCGCTTGGCTACCAGCAGATGGGGCTATTGATCCTCTGGCGCTGGAATCAGTGCATCTCGTTGATGAGTCTTCACCAATCATCTTCGGATTCAGAAGCGGCTACCTCTCCGGAAAACGACGGTTCGTAAGCCGAGGGGTCGCCGAGGCTATTCAACTGCTATTCAGTGTTGACTTAAACAACTATTCCGGCTTCTTCGTCGGCAAGTCGGATTCTCTTCGGCTCTTGAATCTAAAGCCGCAGTCCATCTTCCTCACATGGCAAGTAGCCATCAAGGCGCATGACAATTTTGGGAGATTGTCGAAGTCCGAAGTGGTGGTAAGAAATGAGCGAAACATGGCACGCACCTCACGGACTTTCAGCATGTCTAATCTCGTTCGAGGGATAATCGAGTTAATCTCGCTATGGATCGAATTGAAACTCCCTCACAAGAGAACCAAAGACACCCGTGAACCAATCTGATCCTGGCCAGAAGACCGTAGGTGTAGTTGGACTCGGCAAGATGGGGCGAAACCATCTACGTGTCCTGAAATCGATGAAATCAGTGAAGATTGCGTTCGTTTCGGATACAGATCGCGAGCTGGGATTGCAGATTGCCACTCAGTTGAAGGTGCCTTTTTTCTTGCACCCGGTGGAGGGAGCCGCGCTTGCGACCCACTTGATAATTGCGACTTCAAGCGAGAGTCATTACAAACTCGCCAATGAGTGTCTCGGAAACTTTGATGCCATCTTCGTTGAAAAGCCACTAACACTGGACTCGGCGTCAAGTCGGGCGCTGCTGGATTCTGCGAGCAAGTCAAGAACATCATTTCAAGTTGGATTTGTTGAGAGATTCAATCCTGCTGTTCAGTCGCTCCGAAGAGCAATCTCGTCACGGCCTAGTCCGACGACCATGGAGTTTCGCCGGGTCGGCAGGTTGACAAGTTTTGATCATCAAGTCGACGTCGTTCGAGATTTGATGATTCATGACATCGATTTAGCACTCGTCATTGCGGGGCCAATCGACTCAATCGAGGGACTGGGGATCACTCATTCAGGCGACTTCCGGTTGTGCCATGCATTGGCACGACATCAGAGCGGCACCGTGTCGCATTTTTGTACAAGTCACATTTCCCAAAAAAAACAGCGTTTAATCCGGGTCGGACACGAGCAATACGCCGCAGAAGTCGACCTCATGTCTCAGTCACTCGTGATTTCCGAACTCGGACTGATCTCCGATCCGGATGCGGGAGAGTTCGTAAGCACCAGTGTCGAACACGAAATCAACGTAAACCGATCTGAACCACTACTCAATGAATTGCGGGCGTTCTTTTATGGATCTCTGAACTCTGACTTCGCGACCATCCCGAACTGTCGCGACGGACTCGAGGCAATTCGAGTCTGTGAAAATCTGCTTGACAGTCTCAAGAGGTAGTAAATGAAGCAAGAAGCGCTCTCTCGAAGCCTCCGACTGCAACACCTTCAAGGAAAGATCGTCTCCCGAAGTTTTTCAGTCGGAGTCATCGGTCTCGGACATGTCGGATTCCCACTTTCTCTCCTCTTGTGTCGCTCGGGGGCCACGGTTGTTGGTGTCGAGAGAGATCAACAGCGCTTGTCGGAAATCGAGAAGGACAGAAATCCTCTTGCAGGCGAAGACGAAGACTTGACTCCACTGCTGGTTGAGGCCAAGAGCAGCTCCCGGTACCGTGCGACCCGAGATGCCAATGCTCTGAGTCTCTGCGACATCATCATCATTGCAGTTGCTACGCCGGTGGATTCGGAAAACAAGCCTGACTTATCTGCACTAACTGCAGCTATGGACGATGTCCTTTTGTACGCAAAAGACGGCGTTCTCGTGATTGTGGAATCTACTGTTCCACCCGGAACGTGTGCAGGACAGATATCACGTCAAGTTATGACACAGTCACGACTGATTCTTGACGAAACGATTTTCCTCGGTTACTCACCCGAGCGAGTGATGCCCGGCAAACTCCTGTTGAACCAGTTGAGTCTCCCTCGCGTTTGTGGTGCCGAGCAGCAAGACGTACGGGGCTTGCTGGCGACCTTCTATTCTGAAGTATTCAATGTCGAAGTTGACATGACCGACACAACCACTGCAGAGTTCGTAAAAACTGTTGAAAACACTTATCGAGATGTTCAAATCGCGTTTGCAAATGAAGTTGCCGTGCGATGTGGAGAGCTTGGTATCGGATTCCATGAAGTACAGAGGCTCGTCAACAAAGTACCGCGGCGTGATGTGCACGATGCAGGAATCGGGGTAGGCGGACACTGCATACCCAAGGACCCGTATCTCATGCTGTCGGGAAGTCGCTGGGCAGGAGACCTCATTCGCTCAGCACGAAGCGTAAACGATCGAATGCCGTACATAGTCTGTGATCTAGTCGACAGATGGTTCGATACACCCACGAGTGCGCCGATACAAGACCGATCAATCTGCATTCTGGGTTACGCCTATCTGGCTGACAGTGGGGACGTGAGAAACTCCCCTGCAAAAGTCATCTCAGAGGAGCTTGTTCGACGTGGGTATCGTGTGGAAATTCATGATCCGTATGTGAGGGATTTCAGTGGAAATCTGTCCGGAAAACTTGACTCAACTCGACTTCATCTTCTGTTGGTACGTCATTCCGAATACTCTTCGTTAAATGCTCGAGATGTGCTTGGATTCGACAACTTGCTTGAGCAGCTAACACAACGTGACTAAAAGACGAGTCCTAATAACTGGTGGAGCAGGTTTCATTGGTTTTTCCTTGGTGAAGGCCCTCTCCGATACCGAAGTCGTGGTCTTTGACAACTTCGCTCGTTCACATCCCAAAGTTCGACTGGCACTATCCGCGATGAACCACGTTTCGGTCGTATCAGGTGACATACTCGACGAAAGAGCCGTGAACGACGCGGTTTTGGGGTGCACTGAGATTCTCCACTGTGCCGCAGTGGCGGGAGTACAAACCGTTTCTCTGAATTCATTCGACACGATCATGATAAATGGTGTTGGCTCGATGAACGTACTCCGCGCTGCAAGAAACAACTCCATCCCACGGGTCGTGATGTTGTCGACAAGCGAGGTCTACGGGCCCTTCGCACTTTCTGCACGTGAGTCCAATCCAACTGTGATTCTGCCCGCCGGAGAGCCAAGGTGGACTTATGCGGCGAGCAAACTTTTTGAGGAGCACGCTGCGCTCGCTCTTCACCGCCCTGACGGTACAAATTGCATGGTCGTTCGTCCATTCAACATCTACGGTCCAGGACAGGTTGGAGACGGCGCGATTCGGAACTTCATCATGGCCGCCTTGCAGGACCAGGACTTGATTGTCCGCAGCTCTCCCGATGCAGTCAGATCCTGGTGTTATATAGACGACTTTGTGCGGGCTCTCACCGGTCTTCTCGACGGTGGTCTCGGATGGGGGAAAATCATCAATATTGGTGACCCCAATACTGCAATTTCAGTCCTTGAATTGGCTCAACTTGTACTGAACAACGTTCCGAAGAGCCGATCACGAATACTCATCAGCGAGAATCCCGCAATAGACATCGTCGCCCGAACCCCAGATGTCACGCTTCTGAATTCATTCGTTGCTTACTCTGGGACTATGTCCCTCGAGAACGGAATTGTGCGAACACGGGATTGGCTGATTGGAAATCTGCATGATTCCTCTCTCTAGGCCTGTCATCCCCGAGGATTCAATTGAATTGTGGCTACGCGTCGCTCGTTCTTCACAACACTCACGTTCCGTGTTAGCAAAACAGTGCGAAACGTTGCTGTCCGCCATTGCGAATCGCCCACACTCCTATCTCACCAGTAGCTGCACAACGGCACTGCATGCCCTCTTGCATGGGCTTGGGGTTGGAAAGGGTGATGCGGTCTTTGTGAGTTCATACTCGTGGCAGGCGACGGCAAACGTAATCGAGCTTGTCGGTGCCACACCAGTGTTCGTTGACATCGATGACTTGAGCTTCAATGTCAACCCGTTACAACTCGAGCTCGAGATTCGCCGGGTAAAGGCGGAGACGAGCTTGCGACCTGCTCTGATTCTCGTTGTACACGCCTTCGGCGGCATCTGCGAAATGAAGGAAGTCGATGCCATCTCTCAAACTCACGGAATCCCCGTAGTGGAGGATGCCGCCTGCGCACTCGGTGCGAGTCTCGCCGGATCACCAGCTGGTTCGTTCGGAGTTGCGGCGGCATTCTCGTTTCACCCTCGAAAGATCGTCAGCACCGGTGAGGGTGGCGCTTTCGTAACGTCTTCCGAGACGATTTACGCCAAGGCAACTAGTTTCAGCGACCACGGAAGAAAGAATCCAGGCGGTGCTGACTTTGATCGAGCAGGATCAAACTACAGATTCTCTGAGTTCTCTGCCGCGATGTTGTTGCCACAGCTCGAGAAACTGGACGGCCTGGTCGCTAATCGTCGAACGATAGCTCGACGGTACATTCGCGAGCTGGATGGCTTGGCCGGAATTAGTCCAACGGACACCGACGAGGCACACAGTTGGCAATCGTTTGTTTACCTTCTCCCAGAAAACATCAACAGAAGTCTCCTAGTTGAGTCTGGCAAGTCCGACGGAATCGAATTTGGTACGGGCACGATTGCAATGCCATTCACCACTTATTTTCGAGAAAAGTACTCAATTGACCCAGCACAGTTTCCAGCGCTCTCTCGCGTGCACACTCAAGCGATTTCGTTACCCATTTACGATGGGTTGTCGTTGTCTGATCAAGAAAAGGTCACCCAATTTCTGCGGGATTACCTGCAATGAATGACGTACCAGAGTGGCACCACTTCCCATCGAATCCCTACAATCCCCACGCGTGGCTCATTAACAATCCGGTTATCGGCCCCGAGTGTTGGATCGGGCCATTCACCGTTCTGGATGGTTCAGGCGGACTGAGAATCGGGAGAGGCTGCCACATCTCTGCGGGAGTCCAGATTTATTCACATACGACTGTTGATCGGGTGATCACTGAAGGAAAATCACCTACTCAACGGGCCGCCACAGTAATCGGTGACTTTGTACATCTCGGTGCTGGCGCAATAATCCTTATGGGTGCAAACATCGGTAGCCATTCCTATGTCGGTGCCGGCTCAGTGGTCACCCAATTCGCGTCATTCCCAGATTTTTCATCAATTATCGGGAATCCTGCTCGCTTGCGTGACCGAAGCTAGTTGTCCATTGGAACGACTTTCGTGATGAAAGAGATGCTGCGCCGCAACCACTTCCGAGTGTGCTCCGTTCTCGTGAGTGCTCTTGGCCTCGCCTTTTACCTGATCCCGTTAGGACGCAGATTTGCGGTGCTTGATGATTACCGGAAGGTGCTCGAGGTATCGGGCGGTTTGAGACTCTTTGACGTGAGCCGGGGAATGAGCGGAACTCTATGGAATACCGGTCGAGTCATACCTGCGTTGCTCTCGGGGATCTTATGGAGATTTGCGACAGATGTATCACAACTTGCATTCATGCGATTCGTCGCTTTCTTCGCAGTTCTCATCTCGATTGTCGCTCTCATTCAGATGTTGAAAATGATTGAGGCGCCGAACAAAGCAGTCCCCCACGTGCTCGCAACGACCGTCCTGGGTTTCTCGAGCCTCCTCTTTCTTCCGTCAGTTGCGGCAACTGTCACTTTTGCCACGCTCGCAATTCCATTGATTTCCGTTCCAACAGCAGTCTGTGCGGGATTGATCCTCGGTAACAGACGGTTGACTACTCGCCAGATTCTTAGTTCAACGTTCTTGATCTTCTGCTCTGTGTTCTCATATCAGCAAATGGCTGTACTGGCGGTTCTGCCAGTCTTCTTCGCAACAGCACTGCACTACACACGGGGTTGGAGTCAACGACAAGCATTGAAACGTTGCCTTCTCGTAGTTTTGCTACTCGGCGCCGCTCTGGCAGCAAATCTCGCATTCATGTGGGTCGCCTCAGATGATGCACTCCGTCGAGCCACGACAGCGAGCATCTCAGACAGGCTTCGAAGCTTAATCTCGTCATACCTTCCAAAATCATTTCACCTGTTTCTGGAGAAGGACCCCGCCCTCTTCGCTACTTCCCTCGCAATGTTCGTCTTCGTCGGTCTGGTATCCATTGCATTCTGGCGACCTGCCAAAGTTCTTCTCATTGCCGTGCTCTCGAGCTATGCAATCTCATCGATACTGTTTCTTGGCACCGATGGTGATGCTTCGTACAGGGTCGTCTTTCCTGGTCAATTGACGCTTTGGGGAGGACTCGTTCTCACATTTGTGATTTCGATTATCAATTCGAACAATACTGACAGTAAGTATTTGCGTGGAGTAGTTCTGGTCCCATGCCTGCTCCTGGGACTACTGGTAACTCAAGGCCACGAGATTGCGTATGAACGAATCTCGGCTGCAAACGACTCTGATCTTCGGAACTTGGAGTGTCACCTCGCTCGGATCTACGACACAATCTCAACATCCGAGACAGTCATCATCCAGCTCAAGGCCGTTGAACTCACGGGCCCCAACGGCGTTCATTCAGAGATCGGGTTGCTTGGAAGTCATGTTGATTGGGTGGCCAGCGACATGTGGAATATCGTCACGTCCTCAGACTCTCGCTATTCAAGTCTCAAACAGATCAAAGTCATGACCGTAAGTTCGGATGAGGTCGTTAATGACCCAGGGGTTACAGTGGTTTTGAGTCTCGCCGAAACCTGTTGATCTGAGTATAAGAATTACGATGCTGGCGGGTCGAACCATTGAGGGGTCGAGGCCATAGGTGCTGCGCGAACTCATCGAGCCGTTGTGGTTACCGATTTTCGTGCTCGTCGCCGTGTGGGTCGTGATGTGGCGGCGCGGTCAGACGAGATGGACTCGCATCACCGGTACGGCGGCACTCGCCGTGTTGTGGTTGGTGTCGACGCCGTTCGCAGCGTTCGTGCTCGAACTACCACTCGCCACTGAGTCGCAAGTCGACGACGACTGGTCGCCTGACTTCATCTATGTGCTGGCAGGCGGCTACGACATCGGCGACCTCGCCGAAGAAGACGCGAATGGTCTCGAGACCACGAGACGCGTGAACCGCGGCGTGCAACTGTGGCGCGAGCATCGTGATGCCACCATCGTCATGGCGGGCGGACAACCCGGAATGGACGGTCTGCGAGCCGCCGAGCAACAGGGGCTGCTCATGCAAGCCCAGGCCGAGCGCCTCGGCGTGCCCGAAGCCAGCATCGTCATCGACTCGGTGTCGCTCAACACCAACGGGCACGCGAAAGTGGCGCGCGATGCCGGACTGCACGGCACCGACGCGCGCCTTGCCATCGTCACTTCCGACTTCCACTTGCGCCGCGCGCGACGCGAATTCTCGCGGTTTTTCAGCGATATTCGTCTCTTCGGATCAGACCCCGCGATCACCGACGACTCATGGTCGGACTTGTCGCCGGCGTCGTTGGTTCCGCGCGTCGATGCATTGCGTGACTCGACCACCTACCTGCGCGAATACATCGCACTCATGCTCTCCGACATTCGCAACTGAAATTCCTCGAATCGTCAACGAAGAAAATCATCAGGATTCGCGAGGTTGTGCCGCGTCGCATGGGTAGCCTCGCCTCGTGACGCCCGCAACCGACCTCATCTACGCATATCGCA
>VFQT010005236.1_pt1 | contig 10049 bp, 4 predicted proteins | sample 3512381 | NCBI WGS metagenome assembly VFQT01 (sample SAMN10412376, study PRJNA504923) | tailings metagenome | isolation source: Relicate 2 Philex TSF3 active mining site | place: Philippines: Tuba, Benguet | collected 2017-08-29 | reverse complement strand
ATTGGATTGAAAAGATCAAGGCCGGCGGTAAAGATCACATCCCGCATGTCAGATCCGCATTGTTGGACAGCCTCGTTCCATCGGCATATCCGGTCGGGATTCCTGTAGAAGATGGCCGCATTTTCGCGCCCGTCGACAATCTGAATGCTTTCTGGGCTCTGTACGCTCCCACTACCGAGGAAAACTCTCGAGGCCTAATGGCTGAGATTTGCTCCGCGCTAGGCCTGGCAGAGCCGTCAGCAGCGGGAACGGACATCTCTGGGAAAGTGATTGCAGACAAGATTGAGCGATATCTTTCCCAACATCCGTATGTTCGTGAGTTGTCGCTGAACGTGTTCAATGCTGGCGCCGGATCCGTCATCGCAGATGCATTGCTGTCGCTGCAACAAAAACGCGAACACGCGGATTTGCGCTACGACGTTCGACTATTTACGTCCGACCCGGATTCTCCATTACTGGGGGAGTCCATTGAATCGATGGTTCGTCCAGGATCTACGGTCAACGAGGCGGCAGACGCCTTTGCAACCTCGACCGGTAGTCACCTGTTCTCGAAACTGAATCTGGCTAAGCATGCCCTTTCGGAATTCCATGCGAATGCCAAGGCGTTCCCTGCCCATATTAGTGTGCTTCTGGATGTGTTTCCTGCTGAGGAACTCTCTATCGCAGAGAAGCCGATGGGAGTCACACCACTTCATGGTCTGATTCAGGACTTCAACACTGAGTTTGTTGACGATGACTCGGGAACCTACTGGAACAAACGACCGGTTGTCGGTCGCTCGCTCAATTCCGATAGCCAGGCGGCTTGCTTTGACTTGCTTTCAAACTTGAGCCGCCACATCTGCTTCGCCACCGCAGCTGTTGCAGCCTCCGGTGCCAGCTTCAAGTCAGTGCCCGTCGTGACCTTAGGTTTAGATGTTGCTCAGCGAGAACTAATCTATGAAGTCCATCAAACCAGCGATTGGGTATTTACCATTGATCGCAACATGGGGATTGAGTTTTTCGACCATGGCGGCAGGAAAAACAGGCCTGATTACCTTATCGACTACGTTCCTGGAGCCAGTTCTCAGGCTACCCATAACCTAATTATTTCCTCGCGCTCAAGCGATGAACTCGAGGCGATGTTGAAGCCGGTCCTGCTCGGACACGGACTATCGGCTGATGGCGAGCAATCGGTTCAGATTCTGGCAAACCTACGTTCGCTCTCTGGGCAGCTCGCATTGAAGCTGATATCTGCGCCGACGCAGCAGGCGGAAGCGCTCGGCCTGGCTTTGGCTCGACTGTATCTCGAATATCAGGGTGCCTTGAGCAACCAAGTCATTGTGCCTTTGGATGCACATACGGACCTTTACCGCTCAAACGGTGAAGCGGACGATGTCAACGATGCCATTAGCCTGCAACGCACCGACTTGGGACTGTTCGACTTGGATTTGACCACCAGGACGATCACCTGCAACTTGGTCGAGGTGAAATGCTACTCGCAGGTAGGTGACTTTGCGGCCTATAACCAGTTGAAGGAGCGGGTTTCCGCTCAAATCAATCAAAGTGAGCGCATCCTGCAACGCCACTTTGATCCGGCGCTAAAAAAACCGGATCGGCCAGACCGACTCCTCAAGAACAGGGAGTTGGCACAGATTCTTCGGTTCTATCTTGAGCGCTCTCTGCGGTACGGCATTTTTGACATAGTTGCCGCACAAGAATCACGAGGTCTGCTCGAGTCAATTGAGCAGGGATATTCGCTTCAGTTCCGACGTTCCGCACTGATCTTCGACTTCGATAAGAACGGGACAGATGCACCTGACAAAGAGGTTGGCATCGAATTCCACCGCATCGGCAAGGATCTCATTCACGCCTTGTTAGAGAACTGCCGCAAGCCTGTTTCCGTAGAAATTGAAGAGGAGCCGATCGCGCACCTCCTGAGCGAACAATTCATAGCGAACGTACCGAAGCTCGAGACAGCTGCTTTCATTGCGCCCAAGAGAGCCAGGTCAACATCCTGGACGATGGATGAATTCTTGGGCGAAGAGCCAGAGGCTCCAATTACCCAGCCAACAGATCCTGCGGTGAAGGAAACATCCGCACCTGCCCAAGAGCAAATGGAAGAACAGGCGGAGCCCGTAGAGCAAGCGCCTCGACCTTCCACCATCGCGCCTGCAGAAGGAAAAGAGGCCAAACAGCCCGCTGCCGTTGCTGTTGAACCGGAAGCACCTGTTCAACCCGAGCATGAACCTCAGGAACAACCGACACCCGAGCCTGCGCCTCAGACCGAGGTCAGCTATGACATCATGCTGGGTGTTAATGGTGAATCACCGCAGTACGGTTTGCTCGGAGAGGTCTCCGGCAGAAAGATCGCCCTGGACCTCAACCACACCCACACGATCAGTCTCTTTGGGGTTCAAGGCGGTGGGAAGAGCTACACCCTTGGTACAGTAATCGAGATGGCGTTGATGCCGCTTGAGCGCATCAACGTGCTACCAAGCCCCCTTGCCACGGTGATTTTCCACTACAGCCCGACGCAAGACTATGCGCCTGAGTTCACCTCGATGATCAATGCAAACTCGGTCGATGAGGAAATTCGCATCCTCCGTGAACGATACCAGGCTAATCCTGAAGCGCTGAAGGATGTTCTGATTCTTACGCCCGCAAATAAGGTCAATGAACGTAGATCGGAGTACCCCGACATCGAAGTAAAACCGATTGCTTTCTCTGCATCTGAACTGAAGGCTGCCCACTGGAAATTTCTGATGGGGGCGATAGGCAGTCAAAGCATGTACATGCGACAGATCAATCTCATCATGAGGGGGCTGCGGGACAACCTGACCTTGGATGCCCTGCGAGCAGGCATCGATAACTCTGGTCTGTCCGATCACCTGAAAGAACTGGCCCAGACACGTCTACTATTCGCCAGCGAATATATAGATGATAGCCAGCGGCTCCAGGATCTGATTCGTCCAGGCCGGTTGATCATCGTGGATCTGCGAGATGAATACATCGAAAAGGACGAGGCCCTCGGCCTGTTCGTAGTGATGCTGCAGATTTTCTCGGAAGCAACCTACCAGGGAAGCGCCTTCAACAAGCTGGTGGTATTTGACGAGGCGCATAAATACATCGAAAACGATGATCTGGTTTCCGGGTTGGTGGAAGTCGTGCGTGAGATGCGACATAAAGGAACCAGCATCATGGTCGCCTCTCAAGACCCGCCATCGGTCCCGGTGTCTCTGATCGAACTGTCCTCGCAGATCATCATGCACAAGTTCAATTCACCAGCGTGGCTGAAACATATTCAGAAGGCGAATGCCGCGCTCGGCGAGCTTACCTCTGACAAGATGAGTCACCTTGGCACTGGTGAGGCTTATGTTTGGTCGAGCAAGGCGTCGGAAGACTCCTTCACCCGGGGCGCGGTGAAAATCAAGTGCCGTCCTCGTATTACGCAACACGGCGGAGGCACCAAGACCGCCGTTTCCGACAAAAATTGATAGAAAATTTTCTATGTCCGGAGAGCCTAACCACAAAACGATTGCCTATCTTGAGAAAAACGACCTGCTACTCTCAATAAAAGGCACAGTCGGGCTTGTACGACTGATCTCCGGTGACTACGGCAAGGGCGAAGATCCTGCACCTAAGGAAGAATGGGTAAAAGCAGTTGTCTCGGGAAGCTGTGTTGCTCTACGCCTTGGCTTGAATGCAAAAAGGCTTGGAGTATCGCCCGAGTACCTACTTACGTATCTCAGGTCTCCAGAGGGTCAGCAACAGATAAAATCTCTGGCAGTTGGTGCGGCTGTGCCTCATATCAACGTTCAAAGCCTTGTATCAATGGTGCGTATCCCTGTGCCAAGAGCAGACGAATTGGCCTCAATTCATCAAGACTACAGGGCACTGTGTGAGATGGAGGAAAAGATTGATTACCTTCATTACCAGATGAATGACATTACTGAGAAACACTGGCCAGTGAAGCTGGCATGATTGAGGTGATTAGATTGTCCCCAAGGTCTCTTTAAAGGTTAGTGTCGCCGAAAACGTAGCTGACTATTCCCCAGATGATTGATGCTTGTTTGCGCCGATTGAAAACTCACCGGGCAATTTTCGTTTGGTACCAACAGCATAAATATTGGAGTAGATTTTTTCGGGATTGCAGCCAGCGCACTTGAGCTTGCTAGTAATTCGGGATCGCGACAATGAAACTCCGCATAGTTGGCCTGCGCGGAAAGCGTTGTTGGGCCGCGTGTGATTTCTATTTGGGATATAGCTCATCTCGATCAGGGCGTTCACGAACCGGTAAGCCGTTTACGGTGCTGATAAGCGGAGTTGCATCATCAACTTCGGAAGCTGGTCGAATAGTCCCTAGAGAATCGCTGTCAAAAGTTAATCCGCAAGCAACGGAAATTCTGCTGTAGTTTGCTCTGTGTTGTTCGATGTTCACCACCTTTGGATGTGGTGGTAGATCCATTGTGAACAATGGGCATTTTTGAGGCCGATGGCTGGTTTCTATCGCTTCTGGGTAGCCTGGTATAAGTGCTCCGCCTCCCGAAATGAAAGTTCTAATTCCCGTAACCCAATGGGGAGATGACGGGTATCGTCTTTTATGGGTGGTTCGGAGCATAGATTCAAATTCAATTTGAAAATTTCTGAAGAACTTCTTGTCGACCTCCTGGACCGATCGCAAGGGGGCTCCAGAAAATCTTGAGAAATTTTCAGCTGTCAAAATATTTTGAACATCAGAACCAAATTCTGATCCTTGAGTCGAAAGTTCCTGAAATCGGTATGCCAATAATGCATAAGACCCTAGCGCCTTCACATTTGCAACAAAGAACGGGAAGACATCATCACCGTTTGCTTCATGAACATTGAAGGTGACCATATCTACGGTTCCGCCCCCTATATCCACGAGAGCGTGCAAGCCTCTCTGTTTGCTAGCGGATTTGGAGTAACCAGCAAGTTGGGCTACAAGCTCAGGTATGGGCGCAATCTCACGTAAATCAGCATTTCGGTTTATCGGCTTGCTCAATAGCTCTGAGGCTCGATCGAATGTGACTTCTGCCTGCGGCATTAGGCTGAGTACCCAAGCAATCTCAGCAAGTCTTGTGTAATGCTGTGCATGCTTGTCCTTATCTAGAACATCACTAGGTATGCCGATATTCAGATACCAGCCAATAGGGGCAAATCCTAGTTTTGCTGCGTGGTGGTGATAAATCCAAGCTCGCACATATTGAAGAACCAGGGCAAGAAAAACACTTGCTTTTGCGATTGAGTTCTCGGAAACACTATTTGTGATGAATGCTCGTTTAAGGTTCGCATGTAACTGTTGCGGGGAGCTGTCGGGATGTTGCCCCAAAAAACATTCAAGGTTTGGAGCTTCGGAGTATTCGGTTGGCAAGAGGTATTGCCCTTGAAGATTGGCTACACCATTCCAGTCAACAGGATAGATGTTGTCTAAAAACTGCACGGCTACTTTCGTATAAGCTGTTCCAAAATCAAGGCCGATATAAATTTCACGTCGCAGACCACTTGCCTGTGGGGTCATTTGTGATGACACTCCTCGACTTACCCACGTATCTGGAGTTTTGAATTCTGAGGTTCGGGTGAGCGCAGTAAAGCTAGGAAGTGCTAGTTGACCAGCTTGGACTGTTGATGACAATGGAGCGCTTGACTTTGCAGCTTTGACGATCGGGGCTGGGGCTGGGTTTAGCACGGCTCCTGGCGCTATGGTTCTAGTGATTATCACGCCAGAATTAGATGCATACGACTGGTCAGTTGCCTTTGATGAGCGCGGACTGGTTTGTATCTTTGCTCCTGTTGCTTGCGCCTTATTCTGAAATGCCTGGTGAGACCGCCTAATAGCGTGAGTCTTTTTTGCTCCGGATTCAGGTTTAGAAACAGGCGGTGGCAGTGATTCGTTGAGATTTTTTTTGAGGGTCACCTCAATAGTTTTCCGCTCAATGCGCTTTTCAGGGGCGACTGACTTTTTCTCGGCTCCACGCAGCCCAAGTGCAAGCTTTATTTTTTTTAGTTGGTCCCGCAAATCACCCATTTTAAGACTCGCAGACCCTAACGATTCCGCAACATACAAAGTCATTGTTCGGAGTCACAATCTTCTGACGACTGACCTGTTCTCGTTTCATTTCCATTCGCGCTGTCAGCTTATCAATGCGAGCTTGAGTTGCTTTAGCAAGGCCTGTTCTGTTCAAAATTTCGTGGGTTTTCTTTGTCGCACGCATTTTTGCGACCCTGCTTTCTAGGTGTTGATTGATGCCGTGAAGTTGGAACAAGGCACGATCATTGTTCTCGTTTTGTTTTTTCGTCAGAGCAGCGCGGTACTCTTGATTTAATCTATCCTCAACATGGTCAAGAAGATCCGTTGCTTGATGTGGGTCAACAGTGTGAGTAGCCTCGAGCCAATCAGATCCATTTAATCGCACCTCAGTAATCAGCGCGTCTGCCGCATTTCTCTCTAGAAATTCTCTTCGGTTCAAGTCATAAACTGACGCTGCAAGCAATTCTTCAGCTTTTACCCCCTCAAATGACCATTTGCGAACAACGAAGAAGTAGTTTCCAGGCTGCACAAGCTGGCTTGTCTTTGAAGTTAGCTGCAGTGATACCCATGGGAAATTACTTTGAGGCTTGACCGCATGACAAGCGGCAATGAATCGAATCAGAGGGTGAAATTGATGAATAATCTCAACGCCAATTTTTGACTTACTTGCGATCTTGTTCAGGAAACGACAGGTCGTAAGAACCCCGGTTGAGAGTTGCGTTTGTCCTATCATTCCGATCGATCGAATAAATTCATCAAACTCAGCTGCCACCTTTGGCGGCAATTGAATCGCAAAGGTTCCCGGGTCTGTTAGATTTTCAGAAAAGTGATGCCCTTGGGCGTACCTCGTCAGGTAGTCCTGAACATAGATGATCAAGTCTTGCTCGGTAACTCGTTTCGATATTTCATTGGCTGCATCGATCTTGTCAAGAATAAGTCCTCCGTGCGCGATCATCTGAGCTGCATTGTTAGCAAGCTCTTCTTGCTTGTGCCTTATGTTTTCTAGTGTTTGTGCGGTCCGATTAATTTCGGCCTCTTCTTCTTCATGTGTGCGCTTGGCGGTCAGCAGATAAGCTTCAAGTTTTTGGATTTGTTCGCCGATGATTGGCTCTGGGTCTCCAAGCGATGCCTTAAATATTCCTAATCTTTCGAGGAGTCGCCCGAGGATGCGTTCATCAATGGTTTCCTTGTAGAACAAATTCCAAATGTGAATCTTCTCGGCGACTTGACCTAGCCGATCAATACGGCCAATCCGTTGCTCCACTCTCATCGGGTTCCATGGGAGGTCGTAATTGATCAAGACTTTGCAAAACTGAAGATCGACACCCTCGGACGCGACTTCAGTTGCAACCAAAACCCGTGCGTCATCTCTTGACGCAAATTCTTCAATGACGTCTTGCTTAGTTTGCTTTTGACCGCCCCAAAGTAGCATGGCCCCTATGCCTGCGCTGGTCAATTTTTGCTGCAAATAATGAGCTGTGGCCCTGAAGGCAGTGAAGAGAACTATCTTCTCTTTGGGATTCACCTTGAAATACTCTTGTGTTACGTCCAGCAATCTATTCAGTTTGCTGTCGTTTTGCTCCAGTTGCGCAAGATCGATATTTCGGGGGCGATTTTGGAATAGAAATTCTTTTAGCGAGTTGCTGATGTCGTCATATTCTGCATCTTCATCTGACTCTTCCGCTTCCTCCACTGCAACGTCTGCGAGATCCTTAAGCAGAGTGTCATCGTCACCAACCCATGCCTTAGCAAAGGCAGCGGGACAACTACAGACTTGACGCTGAGGCGTTGCAAGCAAGAAACCATCAGAAATGCCTTTTTTCCATGCAAAGTCCCGGGTCACCTCTGTAACAAATTCATAGAACAAACGCTCTACATCAGTCATTGGGACCGATTCGCGCCGCACCTCTCGGGTCGGTCGGTGCATTTGAACGTCGCGCTTTCGAGTGCGTGTTAGAACGTGACCCAGCAGGTTGACCTTTTCGAGACTAGCAGCAAGATCAGCCCGATAGGCTTCTAACTGCAACTTATCTGAGGTTGGGGGATCATTGATCAGGGCTGCCAGTTGATGCGATTCAGCGAGCAGCTTGGTATCTGCAGCTGCTTGCAGGTGCGACATGATCTCTTCTGATGTGGACGTGGTATTTAAAGCAGCGTCACGAGCTTTAACTAGCGGCTGATTTGCAAGGATCATTTCATGAAAACTGCTTTCGAACTGAAAATGATCTGGGTCGCACAGTTGAAGAAGTTGAAACAGATCTCTGTTGTGCAAGTTGACTGGTGTAGCCGAAAGCAGAATCCGGTAGTTGGACACTTCGCGCAGAAGCTCACCAAGACGGTTTGCTGAACTATCAGGATTGCGCATGTAGTGCGCTTCATCAAATACCACTACATCGATGAGCGGCTCGCTGCCCTCATGCTCATCCAGTAGTGATGCCAGTATTGAGGTGGCTCTGGGAGACTTGCCTTTGTTTGCTGCTAACGTTTTTTCCGAAGACGGTTTCCATGACTTTGGAGGGCGTATTGCCTGGTAACTTGTGATCCATGCTTTGACTGGGCCAGTGGCAGATGACTCCTGAAGCTCTTCAGTTAGTGTCTTGGCATCAACTATTTGCGCGTTTATGCCGAATCTATTTTTGAGCTCGTCTTGCCACTTTTCTCGGAGCATTGCCGGACACACGATCAGTAGCCTACGCATATCTTCTCTGGCTCTGAGCTCTGTCCAAATCAATCCCGCTTCGACCGTTTTACCCAAGCCAACTTCATCTGCAATCAACAAACCGCTCGCAGGGGAATCCAATAGCGTCATCAATGGCTTGTACTGATGCGCGTAGAAATCCGTCTGAGTAATACCCATTGAGTAAACCAAGTTGGCAAGTCGTCCCGCCAAGTGGATCTGTGTAAGGCTTCTCCTAAAGTCAGAGGACCTTCCAATTTTTTGAGCATTGATTGCATCGTATGGATCAGTAAGGTTGGAGTCATCGACTCTTTCAACCTGATCCTCTGCTACGTAGTCTGTGCTGCCATCTTGGTGCCACTTGATTTGAATATAAAGACCACTTGAACGCTCTCGTTGCTGACCGGTGGTTGAGCCAACTTTTCCCGGGTTGTCCAGCCTGCGGACCTCGATGCCTTTGTCCCAATTCATAGTCTTCTATTTCTTCGAATATTTGTTCATTACATCTGAAAGATTGTCTTTAACTAGCTTTATCAGTGACTTGGGAGATATGACAGATACGTCTTCAGATGAGCTTTACGGACCCAGTTCACGCGCATATTTCGCCATAAACAAGACTGAAATTTAAGTCCTCCATTACTTCTTGTGGGAAAGGCAAGTCGGAAATTTGCGTGCCGTTTTTGGGTTGGTGAACTTCACCTCTGATTTTGCACCCAGCGAATAGCACTTCTATATCCTTGAGTGCAGCGCTAAGTGCTTTAGCTGGGGATGAGCCGTGAAGCATAGAGAGGGCTATTTCTATGACAATTCGTTCTAGCACGTCTCGATGAAAAATACCCGCTTCGCTCCAAGCTTCTAGTTGCTTGAGCGATATGATCCGCGCCGTGTAAGGGCAAACATCTGGCCGGGTCACCATAGTCGTCACGCGCTAAGTGTTAGTGGGTTGATCATGTAGCGATCATCATAAACAGTAACAATCTCAACAAGTGAGCCTAATGCCCGCCGATTGAATGTATCCCAGAATTAAGTAACTTCTTTCCACGCGCTCAACCTCTCATACGGCTCAGGACTTGGCGAATGCTCATAGTGCTCAGAGCAAAATCGACGTTGCATCCATTCGGGGCCAACGACTAAACAAAACTTGGCTAACTTCCGCCGACTTCTGGCGCCGTTAGCCATACATGGACGAATTCACCGACGCTTTGATGGTGGCGCTGCACGCTGGGGCCGATGACCCCGATCGCAGTGCGATGGGCGCGCGGATGAAAGTGCTGGTTGCCGAACTTACGAACCAAAAGTCGACGAAGTTAAAGAAGGACGCTGCCACGCGTGAGTTGGCCAAAG
>VFQT010005235.1_pt1 | contig 10049 bp, 11 predicted proteins | sample 3512381 | NCBI WGS metagenome assembly VFQT01 (sample SAMN10412376, study PRJNA504923) | tailings metagenome | isolation source: Relicate 2 Philex TSF3 active mining site | place: Philippines: Tuba, Benguet | collected 2017-08-29 | reverse complement strand
ACATTTGATGATGCTCGATTGCCATTCTCACCGAAAAGCACTCACTCGACCTTTGGGGGTTGTCATGTTCTCGCGTAGCCCTGCGGCGGAGCCGAAGCCCATTGGCGGCGGCAGCTCGCCGCTCGACGTTTTTCGCAGCATTCAGAGTGGAGCTGTCCCTCCGCCCGCAGCCAATGTCGCTGCCCCGGTGGCGCAGCCGCAGAGCGTAGTCCCGCCGCCACAGCAACCGCGACCGTCGACGCTCGGTGCCGTCGCCGTGGGTTCGCTGATCGGCAACGATCTGACGATCGTGGGCCAGGGCCTCCGGATTATGTCCAAGGGCACGTTGCAGGTCGACGGCAAGGTCGATGGTGACGTCGTCGGCAAAGAGGTCGTCGTCGGCAACAGCGGTGTCGTCACCGGGGTCGTACAAGGCGAGAGCGTGGTCGTGCGCGGGCAGGTGCACGGCACGATCAAGGCCGTCCGCGTCACCCTTCAGTCGACATCGCAGGTGGAAGGCGACATCCACCAGATGGAGCTGACCATGGAGCACGGCGCGCAACTGGAAGGCCGCGTGCGGCGCGCGAAGGATTCCGCCGAACTGCTGCCCGAAGGTATCGCCGCGAGCTGAAGCGTTACCTCATCCGCCGGTAGGGCACGCGGGCGTGCGCGCCTGCGGCAATGCAGAGCCATCGGCGAGGTCTAGTAGGCCTCGCGATCCTCCTCGTCGAGCGTGGGTTTGCGGGGGCGCTCGCCGGGGTTCTTCGGCATCAACGCGATCCAAAGGACGAGGGGTGGCAGCAAGAAGCACCACGCGGCCCAGGCCGAGTGGTCTCGGCGCTTCGCATAAGCGATGATACCGCCGAGCACGGAGGCCAGAAGGGCTGTCGCTCCCCAGATCGCGATTATGGTGATCGCACTCATCTCTCTCGCTCCGAGAAGCAAATAAACGCCAAGGGTACAGGGCGCCGCTCTGGCCATCGAGGTATTTGAGCAGGAATTGAGCCGCGCGTATGGCGCCCTCTCATCACGCTCTTCTCGAGTGGCCGACTTTCTCTATCGGCACGCCTCCGCTACTTGAGAACGATCAAGGCGTCAGCGGCCGCAAGGCCCTTCCCGCGCTCGCCGACGAATATCGGGTTGATGTCCATCTCCTTCAAGCGGTCGCCGAGTGCGGCTGCCATGACCGACACGTCGACCAGGGTCCGGGCGAGCGCGTCCTTGTCGGCGGCCGGCCTGCCGCGATAGCCGTCGAAGAGCTTGGCCCCGCGCAGTTCGGCGATCATGTCGTTGGCCGTCTCGAGATCGAACGGAGCGATGCGGAAGGTCACGTCCTTCAGCACTTCCGTTAGGATGCCGCCCAATCCGAGAACGACCGTCGGGCCGAAGCCTTGGTCGTTTACGGCGCCGATCAGGACTTCGAGACCAGACGCCATCTCCGAGACGAGGACACCGTCGATCAGGGCATCCGCCTTGTAGCGGCGGCCGTTGCCGATCACCTCCTCCGCTGCCTTCGCGAGATCCGCGGCGGCGACGCCGAGCTTGACGCCGCCTGCTTCGGTCTTGTGAGCGATGTCGCGGGAGACGATCTTCACCGCGAAGGGAGCTCGCAGGTCCTTGGCTGCGGCTGTCACGTCGGCGCCCTCGGGTACCAGCACCTCGCGCGTCATGGGAATGCCGAACTTCGTCAGCACCGCTTTGCTCTCGACCTCGGACAGCGTCACCGCGCCGTCGGGTAACACGAGGCCGGGGGGCATCCGCACCGCGGGTGCCTTTCGCGGCAGGAGCCGGCGCCGGTCCTCGGCGAACTTGGCGAGCGTCGCTGCCGCCTTGGCCCCGCGCGCAGGGGTGGGGATGAACGGAATGCCGTTGTCGGTGAAGATCTTCCAGGCTTCTTCCGAGCGCGATTTCCGGCCCGACCATACAACCTGAACGGGTTTGTCGGTCTTGGCGGCGGCAGCAGCGATGGCAATCGCACAATTCGTGGCGCCCTGGCCCGGTAGTGATGCGAGCAGCAGGGAGAGCTGATCGATGCCGGGATCGGCGAGCACGATATCGAGCGTTTCGGTGAACAGCTCGGGCTGATTGATGACACCCGCGGTGGTGTCGGCGGGGTTGTCCGCGGAGCCGAAGGACGGGATGATCTTGGCGAGTGCGGCGACCGTCTCGTCGGAGAAGCTCGGCAGTGTGAGACCTTCTTTCACGGCGCGGTCGGCAAACACGATACCCGAGCCGCCGGAGATCGAAAGGACGCCGATGGAACGGCCCGCCGGCCAGCGCCTGGCGGCGGCGACTTTGGCGAAGTCGGAGATCTCTTCGACGTCCTGCACCTCGATCAGACCGGATTGGCGGAAGGCCGCGCGATAAAGGTCGTAGTTGCCGGTCATGTTGGCGGTATGTGATGCGGCAGCTTTCGTCCCGGCCTCTGTCTGCGCGCCTTTCCAGATCAGCACAGGCTTGGCCGTTTCGAGCGACTTGCGGCCGACGTCGAGCAGGGCGCGCGCGTCGGGTGTGCCCTCGATATAGGCGAACGCCAGCGAGGTGCCGGGGTCATCGAGGAACTCCGACAGCAGCTCGGGCATGGCGACGTTGGTCTCGTTGCCGGTCGAGACGACGTGCCGGAAGCCGATGCCTTGGGCTTCCGCCAGATTGACGACTGCGTAGCCGAAGCCTCCGGACTGGAAGGCGCAGGAGACGGAGCCGCGTGTCAGTTCCGGTTCATTGGCGATGGAACCGAACACGCACCACATGCGCGAGGGCGTGGAGAGCGCGCCCTGGCAGTTGGGGCCGATGGCGCGCACGCCGGTCTCCAGGCAGACGCGCTGTAACTCGTCTTCGAGCAGGCGGCCCTCCGCGCCGCCTTCACGGAAGCCGGCGGTGAGGATGATGGCGAACGGGATCTTGGCAATACCGCAATCCCGGATGGCGGCGGGGACGCTCGCTGCCGGGACCGCGACGACCGCCAGATCGACGGTCTCGCCGATGGCGGCGGCGGCCGGATAGCATTTTTGCCCGTGCAACTCCTGATAGCGTGGATTGACGAGATAGACGGGGCCCTTGAAGCCCGAATTCTTGTTGGCCTGGATCGGCTGGCCTGAGATGCGCGTGAGATCCTGCGAGGCGCCGATGACGGCGATGGCACGGGGCGAGAACAGGCGCTCGAACTTGGTCGTGGACATGGGGCTCGTTTCCTCGTGAGACGCTTTTTTCGTCCTTGATGACGTCGTCCTGCGCTTCTTCGTGAGCGCTGGGGGCTCGGATGCGCGAAGGACAAACCCCGCGTCGGTCGGTTCTGCCGGTGGCGGCCCTCTGCCCGAAGCGGGCTGTCACCGGCAGTCTTTCGCGTGGTGAGCGCGCGTGCGCGTCAGCGCACCTTGCCCTCGGGCGCGCTCAGGGGCAGTCCCAGCATGACGCGACGCTTGAGCCAGGCGGAGGGGCGATAGCGCGGTTCCTGGTAGAACGCCTGCAGACGCTCGAGGATGAACAGCACGCGCTTGGGGCCGATGCGGTCGCCCCATTCGATCGGCCCGAAGGGGTAGCCCAGTCCGAGCTTTGCACCTTTGTCGATGTCGCCGGGGACACCGACGCCACGCTGGGCGACATTGCAGCCGACGTTGATGATGGCGGCGACCGCGCGCTGGGCGACGAAGCCCGGGCTGTCGTTGATGACGATGACGGGCTGGCCGTCATGTCCCATCAGTCCATGCGCCATGTCGCGGTATTCCGGCGCCGTGGCGGGCGACACCATGACGGTGCGCGGTCCCTTGAGGCCGAAGAGCACGTCTACTGCGACGGTACGCGCGCCGTCGTACTTCAGTTCGGCGACGGCCGTGGTCAGGTCGTAGCCGACGGGCGTGATGACGATGAGCGCCCCTTTGCTCGGCGACGCGCCGGTCTCGATCTCGATGCCGGTACCTTTCAGGTACGCGAGCAGCGGGGCCTGGAGATCCTGATTGTTGTCGGACGGGCGCACCCAGACGGACTTCGGCCGGGCGGCGGGCGTGGCCTTCTGCGGCGGTTCAATCTTCTTGCCGTCCTTGTACGTGTACCAGCCAGATCCGGTTTTCTGGCCGTAGAGGCCGCCCGAGGCGCGCAACGCCATCAACGGGGTGGGTGCGTAGGCGGGCTCGTGGAAGAACTGCTCGTACATGGAAGCCATCGCGGCGTTGCCGACATCGATGCCGACCATGTCACTGAGCGTGAACGGCCCCATGCGGAATCCTGGCGCGCCGGTCAGGATGCGGTCGATCTCGTCGATGCTGGCGATGCCTTCCTGCAGGATACGCTGCGTTTCGGGACCAAGGCCGCGGCCGATGTGGTTGACGAGGAAGCCGGGGCTGTCGACGCAGAGCACGGGCTCGCGTGTCATGCGGCGGCCGATGGCCATCAGTGCATCGGAGACCCATTGCGCCGTCTTCAAGCCGGGGATCACCTCCACGAGGCGCATCAGCGGTACGGGATTGAAGAAATGCATGCCGCCGCAGCGCTCGGGGTGCTTGGTGCGTGCGGCGATGGCCGTGACGGGCAGGGACGACGTATTCGAGGCGAGAATGATCTCGGGGCCGCAAATGGCATCGAGGCGCTCGAAGAGGTCCTGCTTGATGTCCAGGCGCTCGAACACCGCTTCGACCACGACGTCGGCTTTCGCGCAGGCATCGAGATCGCTCGCGACGGTAATGTTGTCGATGGCCGTCTTTGCGGCTTCCGCCGACATCTGGCCCTTCTCGACGTTGCGCTCGAGCATCTTGGCGACGAAGTCCTTGGCGGCCTGCGCGCCGCCGGGCTTCTCGTCGTAGGCGATCACCTTCATGCCGCCGGCGGCGGACACCTGAACGATGCCGCGTCCCATCGTGCCGGTGCCGATCACCGCGACCACCAAGCCGGGCTTGTTCGCGTCGAAAGCCATGCGTCTCCTCCAGGGGCCATCCTCGTGGCCATGAGTGCCGTTCCCGGAGACAAACTAGGGGCAGCGCCGGGCGCCCGCAACCGAACGGTGCTGGCGCAGCAGAGGGCTTTCGCCGCAGGCACGGGCGGTGACGTGGCCCTCAGGCCGCTTGTGCCCGAAGACCGCCTTTACGCTCGATGAAGGCTGCCACCTCATCGAGGCCCTCTCCCGTGCGCAGGTTGGTGAAAACGAACGGCCGGTCGCCGCGCATGCGCTTCGCGTCGCGATCCATGACTTCCAGGCTCGCGCCGACGTGTGGGGCAAGATCAGTCTTGTTGATGACGAGAAGGTCGGAACGCGTGATGCCGGGGCCGCCTTTCCGGGGTATTTTCTCGCCCTGGGCGACGTCGATGACGTAGATCGTGAGATCGGCGAGTTCGGGCGAGAACGTGGCGGCGAGATTGTCGCCACCCGACTCCAGCAAGATGAGATCGAGGTTGGGGAATTTCGCGCGCATCGTATCGATGGCGGCGAGGTTGATCGAGCAGTCCTCGCGGATGGCGGTATGCGGACAGCCGCCGGTTTCCACGCCCATGATGCGCTCGAGCGGCAGGGCCTGCATGCGCATCAGGATCTCCGCATCCTCCTTCGTATAGATGTCGTTGGTGATGGCACAGATGTCGTAGACGTCGTGGAATTTGCGCGAGAGCGCGGCGGTGAGTGTGGTCTTGCCGGAGCCGACGGGGCCGCCGATGCCGACACGCAGAGGTCCGTTGTTGCTCATGAGCGGAATAGCCTCGTGTGTTGGGTTTCGTGGAGCAGGGATGCGAGATCGGAACGGAAGGCTGCCGAGGCCAGATCGTCGGGTGTGGCGGACAGGCAGGCTGTCACAGCCTTTTCGAGCGTTGGCAGAAGCGCTGCGATAACGCGCTGGCCGTCGGTTTGGCCTATGACGGACAAGCGGATCGCGGCGGACGCCAGATTGGCGACGAAGGCGATCGCATAGGCGCGCAGCGTGTCGGTGAGTGGAACGAGGTGCCCGGCCGCGGCGGTGCCGAGCGCGACAGGGTAGCCGACCGGCTGGCCGTGCAGCTTCGCAGCTGCCGCGCATGGCCACGAGGCCTCGATCTGCGCGAGAAAGGAGGCACCCTGTTGCGTCGCTTCGAGGTGGCGCTCGGCGGAGGGCTGCATGGCGACAGACAGATCGACGGCCTCGCGAAGCAGAGCAACGTCACCGGTGGCGACGGCGCGCCAGGCGATGGCGGCGAGGATCAGGTCGTTGCGCAGGCTTCCGTGCGTGACGAGGTCGGCGAGCCATGATTCGAGCGAGCCGCGATCCCTCACCCAGCCGCGCTCGACTGCGGCTTCCAAGCCGTGGCTGTAGGCGAAGGCGCCGACCGGGAACGAGGGCGACAGCCAAATTTGAAGCAGCGCCTGGGCTGCTCGCGCGGGCTCGCTGCCGAGGCTGGATATGTCGCTACCGTCGAGCATGGGGCTCCGTTGCGCTCTATTCAACGCGTGGATTTCGGTTTGCGCTTCGTCGCAGGCTTTTCTGCGGCTGCGTGGTCGTGCGTATGACCGTGATGATGATCGTGACCGTGGCCGTGATCATGGGCGTGCCCGTGTTCGTGCCCGTGGTGATGGCCTCTGGCGAGGGGACCCTTGCCGCCGTAGGCGCCGCCTTCGGGTTCGAAGGGGCGGCGTACCTTGTGGACATGTGCGCCCAGACCGATCACCATCTCCTCCAGAACGTGATCTGGCTGGATGTAGAGCGCGCCCTTGGCGATTTCGGCGGGTGTGTGGCGGTTGCCGATGTGCCAGGCGATGCGCGCCAGCGCCTCGGCGTCGTGGGCATGAATTTCGAGAAGGTCTTCCGGCGCAGCGACGACCTTGACGAGAACGCCGTTGGAGAGTTCGAGCGCATCGCCATCGGCGAGATACGTGGCCTCGGGCAAATCGAGCAGGAACTCGTGCCCCCGGTCGGTGGCAAGGGCGACGCGCCGGCGATAGCGCTGCTCGCGCTCGAGCGTGATGCTGTCGATGGTAATGCGGCGGCCGAGATCGGCCCGACGGATGACCCTGGTTGCCTGCAGCATACGGCGATGATCCTAGGCTGTCGCGCCACGAGGCGCGCTGAAGGGAAGGAATTTTCGGGCGACGAGCCAGGACCCTGTGCCGGCGAGCACATGTACCGCGCTAAAGACGAGAAAGATGCCGGTATCGGAGGCCCACCCCGGAGAGGTCGTGTCCACCCGGTCCACGGTTGGAACCGGGAGGTCCGTGTAGACGATGGCGGCGGCAAGGGCTACCGCGCCGCTGAGCGGGCCGATCCACGCGGACCGGCGCTGCGTGGTCCAGTAGATCGCGCCGGCGACGGCACCCGCCAGGGCAGCCGATGCCGCCCCGACGAGGTGGGCGAAGAATAGCCCGTAGAGCAAGAAGAATGGCCCCAGGAGCAAGGTTCCGCTGCGTGGTGCTTGCGCAAGCGCCAAGACAGTCATCCCGAATGCGAACACGACGAGGCCAATGAGGGGACCCAGCCCCACGAATACGAACATGATCCACAGCATGCGCGTGAGCGAATTCTTGATCGTTCTGTCGTGGGGCGCGTCCTGCATCGGGACCGGCTCACATCTTGTCGACCTTGGCCGGCTCGATGATCTCGACGACACGGCTCGCCACGTGCTCGCTGGACGCGGCCCGCCATGCCTTGATGTGATCGGACTTGGCGTGCGCGGCCAGATCCTCGCGGCTTTCCCAACGCTCGACGAAGGTCAAAAGGTCCGGATTCTCCGCGCTCACGTTGAGATCATAGAAGATGCAACCCTTTTCCTTGCGCGTCGCCGCGATGCAGGGTTTGGCGGCTTCAAGCACCCTGTCGCGCGTGCCGGGCTTCAGGTTCATCGTTGCGATGACGTAGATCATGAGGCGTGTCTCCCAAGTGCGATGCGGTCCAACGGTCAAAACAGGAAATACCGCTGCGCCATGGGTAGCACTTTCGCCGGCTCGCAGACCAGTAGCTCGCCGTCCGCGCGCACCTCGTAGGTTTCCGGATCGATCCGGATGTCGGGCGTGGCGCCGTTGTGGATCATGGAACGCTTGGAGATGCCGCCGCGTACGTTCTCGACGGCCACGAGTTGCTTGGAGATGCCGAGGCGTTGTGCGAGCCGACCCTGCACGGCCGCCTTCGAGGTGAAGACCACGGAGGTTGCCGACACGGCCCGGCCATAGGCGCCGAACATCGGCCTGTAATGTACGGGTTGCGGGGTAGGGATCGAGGCGTTCGGGTCGCCCATGGGGGCAGCGGCGATGGCACCGCCCTTGATGATGCAGTCGGGCTTCACGCCGAAGAACGCGGGGTTCCACAACACGAGATCGGCGAGTTTGCCGATCTCGACTGAGCCGATGTGGCCACTGACGCCGTGCGCTATGGCGGGATTGATCGTGTACTTCGCGACGTAGCGTTTGACGCGGAAATTATCGTTGCCGTTGCCTTTGTCCTCAGGCAGCGGTCCGCGCTGGACGCGCATCTTATGTGCGGTCTGCCAGGTGCGGATGATGACTTCGCCGACACGGCCCATCGCCTGGCTGTCCGAGGACATCATGGAGAGCGCGCCGATGTCGTGCAGGATATCCTCGGCCGCGATCGTTTCCTTGCGAATACGGCTTTCCGCGAAGGCCAAATCCTCCGGGATCGAGGGGGACAGATGATGGCAGACCATCAGCATGTCCAAATGCTCGTCGATGGTATTCACCGTGAAGGGACGGGTCGGATTGGTCGAGGAGGGCAGCACGTTCGGCAGTCCGGCCACCTTCATGATATCGGGGGCGTGTCCACCGCCTGCACCCTCGGTATGGAAGGCATGGATGGTGCGGCCCTTGAATGCCGTGATGGTGTCCTCGACAAAACCCGACTCGTTCAGCGTATCGGTGTGGATCATGACCTGGATGTCGTGATCGTCGGCGACCGAAAGCGCACAGTCGATGGCGGCGGGCGTGGTGCCCCAGTCCTCGTGGAGCTTCAGCGCGCAGGCCCCCGCGCGAACCATCTCCTCGAGCGCTGCGGGGAGCGAGGCGTTTCCCTTGCCGGCAAAGCCGAGGTTCATGGGGAAGGCATCGGCGGCGCGGATCATCATCTCGATGTGCCAGGGACCCGGCGTACAGGTCGTGGCGAAGGTGCCGTGCGCAGGGCCCGTGCCACCGCCCAGCATCGACGTGACGCCAGACATCAAGGCATCCTCGATCTGCTGCGGGCAGATGAAATGGATATGGCTGTCGAAGCCGCCGGCCGTGAGGATGCGTCCCTCACCCGCGATCACCTCGGTGCCCGGACCTACGACGATGTCGACGCCGGGTTGAATGTCGGGATTGCCCGCCTTGCCGATGCGGGCGATGCGGCCGTCCTTGATGGCGACGTCGGCTTTGACGATGCCCCAATGGTCGAGGATCACGGCATTGGTGATCACGGTGTCGACGGCGCCGCTGGCGTTGGTGACCTGGGACTGACCCATTCCGTCGCGAATGACCTTGCCGCCGCCGAACTTCACCTCCTCGCCGTACGTCGTGAAATCCTTCTCGATCTCGATGACGAGATCGGTGTCGGCGAGGCGCACCTTGTCGCCCACCGTGGGGCCGTACATCTGTGCGTAGGCGTTGCGCGGTATCTTGGTCGCCATCCCTGGGATCCTCAGTGTTCGATGTCGTTGACGCGCGTTGCCTGGGAACCGGCGACAACCCAGCCCTGGCCTGCGCGAGTGTAGACGGCCATCCATTTGACGGTCGCGGACGAGCCGTCGTTCGCTTTCAGCGTGCTCGTACCGCGTGCAATGGCGACCCAGTCGTTCGGCGCGCGAACGACGAGATCCTTCGCGGGCGCGGTTTCTATCGCCGGGTTTCCGGCGATCAGCCAGGCGATGTAGCGCTCGCGGTCGTCGGTACGAGCGTCTGCATGCGTATGCGCGAAGCCGCGGGCGTACACGCGCGCCAGCATTTTTGCGTCGCGTGCTGCAATAGCCTTTGCCACGACCTTGCGGAACGCGGTGATCTCCTCGGCTAGTACCTTTTCGCCAGCCTGAGTGGTGATGGACGGCGGATGCGCGTGGGCCGGAGCGCCCGCGAGAACGGCAACCAGCAAAGCCGGCATCTGCAAAGCGCGACGCACGCTCCGTCCTCCCGGTCTCAAGTG
>VFQT010005232.1_pt1 | contig 10051 bp, 8 predicted proteins | sample 3512381 | NCBI WGS metagenome assembly VFQT01 (sample SAMN10412376, study PRJNA504923) | tailings metagenome | isolation source: Relicate 2 Philex TSF3 active mining site | place: Philippines: Tuba, Benguet | collected 2017-08-29 | reverse complement strand
ATGCCCGAGGTGCCTCCGGAGGCGAAGCCCGAGCCCAAACCAAAGGCCCCAAAGGCCGAGGCGAAAGCCGAGCCCGAGCCCCCCTCGGCCATCACCTTCGATGACTGGATGAAGCTCGACCTCGCGCTCGCCACCGTGGTCGTCGCCGAGCCCATCTCTGGCTCTGACAAGCTGCTCCGCCTCGAGGTCGATCTCGGCACCGAAAAGCGCCAGATCGTCAGCGGAATCGCCAAGCACTTCAAGCCCGAGGACATGGTCGGGCGCCAGGTCGTGATCGTGCGCAACCTCGCGCCGCGCAAGATCTTCAAGCTCGAGTCCCACGGCATGATTCTCGCCGCGGACACGCCCGAGGGAGGGCTTGCGCTGCTTCAGGCTTCAGCGCCCGTCAAACCTGGAACGCGCGTCGGGTGACAAGCGTCGGAGCTCCGCGAGGAGCTCCGAGTGAATGCTATTTACAGAATCTTGAGCGAGCCGACGGGCGCCGCGGGGAGCTTCGCGCGCCCGCCGAGGAAGCCAAGCTCGAGCAAGAAGGCGAAGCCGGCGAGCGTCGCGCCAGACTGCTCGACGAGCTGACCAACGGCTGCCGCGGTGCCACCCGTCGCCAGCACGTCGTCGATGACGACCGCACGGTCTGAGGCCGCGAGGGCGTCGGCGTGGATCTCGAGGGTGTCCGTGCCATACTCGAGGGCGTAGCTGACACGTCGGGTCTCACGCGGGAGCTTTCCGGGCTTCCGCACGATAGTGAGGCCCAGCCCCAAGGCGTGGGCGATGGCCGCGCCGAAGATGAAGCCACGCGACTCGACACCTACGATCTGCGTCGGCTGCCACGGGGCAAGGACCTTCGCGAAGTCGTCGATGACCGCGCGAAAGGCCTGTCCGTGGCCGAGCAGCGGGGTGATGTCTTTGAAGATGATGCCGGGCTTCGGGTAGTCCGGGACGTCTCGGATGTGGTCGAACCAGTGGACAGTATCGGTCATGTTAGCTCTCTCGAAGCGGCCTCGTCGGCCGGTGTGATGAGGTTCAAGGCCTGAAGGGAAGGGTGGTGGGTCGTGTCGAGCCCGAGCGGCGTCATCGAGACCCATCCCTGGCGGACAGCCTCGCAGTCGGTGCCTTCGACTTCTTCGATCCGCGGCCAGGCACCGCCGATCCAGAAGTAGGCACGACCGCGGGGGTCTTCGCGGAAGACGACCTCGTTGCCGTAGTAGCGCTTGCCGAGCGTCGTCGCGCGGAGGCCGCGGCAGCCGGGAATCCCAAGCCATCCAGGTCCGGCGTCTGGGCGAGGAGAGGGGAAGTTCACGTTGAGCAGCGTCTCGGGAGGGATGCCGAACTGCCTCACACGCTTGAGGATTTCGATGACGGCTGGTCGGATCGCGTCGAGCGGGTAGGGTGGCCGCGAAGAAAGCGAGAGCGCGACCGCGGGGATTCCGTGGATGAGTCCTTCGCGAGCGGCGCCGACGGTGCCCGAATAGTAGACGTCGTAGCCGACGTTCGGACCGTGGTTGATGCCGGAGAGCACGAGGTCGGGGCGACGGGTCTTCAGCACGTGGCCGAGCGCGACGAAGACCGAGTCGACCGGGGTCCCGTCCACCGAGTAGCGGTCGTCGCCATGGTCCTCGAGGCGGAGAGGGCGATGGAGCGAGAGAGCTTGGGAGACGCCACTCTGCTCGGTCGCTGGGGCGACGCAGATGACCTCGTCGAAGACCTCGCGTGCGCACTCCGCAAGGACTGCGATGCCGCGCGCATGGATACCGTCGTCATTCGTGATGAGAACCCGCATGGGCCGAAACCCTAGTGCAGGGACGGACGTCGGGCAATGGCCTCAATGGCACCGTTACCGAGTTTATGTCGAGACTCCTCCCCCACGAAATCCCTGCCAACTCGGCAGTTGGCCGCCCAAGGGGGCCGCGGCTGGCCGGAAGTCCGACGTGCCGCATCTATGAAGCTCGCCTTGACCACCCGAGGCATGCCGGCTTATCGTCCCCCGCGCCCGAGACGCCGGGTTGTACGCGGTCCCACGAGGGCGCGACCGGCCACCACCACCTCGTTCGAGGGGCTTTCGCAAGCCGACCCGGAAGACGCGAGTCACATGAACAGAGTCCCACACATCGTCGAACGCGGGTCAGGAATGACCTCTCGTGCGCTGCTCGCGCTAGTCGTCGCGTGTGCCTCGGCCACTGCTGCGCGCGCCGCAGACGAGCCTCCGGAGAACGAGGAGCCAGGCACCGAGACCGATGACGCCACCGAAGAGACGAAGGAAGCCGAACCCGACGTCGAGTTCGAGCAGATGGTGCGTGTTGTACAACGGCGCCCGATCCTGAAGAAGAATCGGTTCGAGTTGTTCACGGGCGCCGGCCTCGTTCTGAACGACGACATGTACGACCACTGGCTCGCCACCGCGACCGGCCGCTTCCATGTGAGCGAGTGGATCTCGGTCGGCGCCACCTTTGGCAAGTTCTTCTCGAATGTGTCGGACCTGCAGACCACCATCGCGAACGACTACGAGGTCTACCCGGAGCTGTCCGCTTACCGCTGGTACGCGGGCGCAGACGTGAGCCTCATTGCTGTCGAGGGCAAGTTCGTCGCCTTTGGCAGCACCATCGCCTACTGGGACTTCTACGGAACCCTCGGCGGCGGTGTCACCGTGACGAGCCGCAGCGAAGGCCCAAAGCCCACGGGTGTCATTGGCGCTGGTCTCCGCCTGTTCTTCGGGGACTGGCTGACATTCAGCGTCGAACTTCGCGACCACATCCTGTTCGAAAAATTCCGGGCGGGTAGCGAGCTCGTCAACAATCTCGTCGCGCAGGCGGGGCTCACGTTCTTCATCCCGTTCGGCTTCGACTACGAGTACGCCAAATGAGGTCCACGGTGCTCGCGAGACTCTCCCTCTGCGCAGTCATAGGCGTCATGACGACCTTCCCAGCGGTCGCGTCGGCCGAGAACCCGCTCCTCGAAGACGCCCCGGCAGTCATGAGCTATCGCCCTCTGCATGAGGGACGCAATTGGGTCGCCCCCCAGTTCGGCGTCACCCTGGGTGATCCGTACGTGACCAACCTCATGGCGGGTGTCGCATGGCGCTATTACGTCGCGAGCTGGTTTGGCATCGGCGTCGACGCGTGGGCTGGCGGCGGCATCACCACATCGCTCACAGACTCGATCGAGCGCGAACTCTCGCGGGAGACCTCGACCTTCGTCCTCTCGACGAGCTCACTCCGACTGCTCGCGAACGCCACGCTCGAGTTCGTGCCGTTCTCGGGTAAGGCGATGATGTTCTCCGACGCCCTCGTCTACGCCGATCTGCACATCGACGTTGGGGTCGGCGCGGCGATCATCGCAGGCAGCGAGCGCATCGAGGACTCCATCTCCATCGCGCCCATGTTCGGCATCGGCGGTCGCGTCTTCCCAACGCGTTGGCTCTCCATCGGGCTCGAGGTCAAAGACTACGTCGTCAACCGAGCCCTCGCGGCCCGACGGGATGGTTCTGTCGCCGGATCGAGTTTCGGGCACAACTGGCTCCTCGGGCTGACCGTGGGGTTCTCCTTCCCGATGCTGCCAGAACCTCTTACCGACTCCCCCTGAGCCCGAAAATCGGAGCTGCCCGATGTCGATACGTGCCTGGTTGACCGCCATCACCCTCTCGGCCACCGCTGTCAGCGGTGTCGTACCCTTTGGCGCCCCCGCTGCCCTCGCGGGCCACTACCGGCTGCCGATCGCCGATTTCATTTCCGAGACCGAGACCGCTGCGCTTTCGAGGGCCGGGATCACGACGACACTCGCGCTTCTCGACGCAGTGACCACGGCCCCGAAACGCGCCGAGCTCGCTCGCAAGACGACCCTCGCGCGCGACCGCATCGACACCCTCGCGGGCCAGGTCGACCTACTCCGGGTCGATGGCATCGGCCCAAGCGTCGTCCGACTGCTGAACGCCTGCGCCATGCGTGATACGCGTGAACTCGGGAAGGCCGACCCGAAAGCTCTCCATGCCCGCATGGTGACGATGAACGCCGCCTCGAAGATCCTCGGCGCCATGCCCCCCGAGGCGCTCGTCGCCTCCTGGGTTGCCAAGGCCCGCGCCCTGCCCGAGACCGTCCTGGGGCTTCGCTGACCCGATGGCTCCGACCTCAGCACCGCGCCCAGAGACCAGGGTCGTCGTCGGCATTTCCACCGTGCTCACGATGGACGGAACGGGCGCCTCCGCCGAGGAGCGACTCGGCGCTATCGATGATGGCGCCCTCGTCATCGAGGATGGCCTAGTCACCTGGATAGGACCGCGCGACGCCTTGCCGACCACAGACAAGTCGGCCGTTGACCTCGGCGGGCGGGTTGTCCTCCCCGGGCTCGTCGACCCCCACACCCACCTCGTGTTCGCGGGCGACAGGGCAAAGGACTTCGAAGCGCGCTCGCGCGGCGAATCGTACGCATCCATCGCCGCGAGGGGAGGGGGCATCCGGACGACCGTCCATGCGACGCGGGCCGCCTCTCGCGAGACGCTGCATGCGCTTGGACGGGAACGCCTCGCCCGATTGCTCGAAGCGGGCGTCACCACGGTCGAAATCAAGTCGGGCTATGGACTCAGCATCGATGACGAGCTCCGGCAGCTCGAAGTCATCTCCAGCCTCGCCGCTGAAGGCCCCCAGCGCCTTGTCCCAACGCTGCTCTTGCACATCATCCCCGACGAGTATCGCGACTCTCGCGCGACCTGGGTGGACCTCGTCCGCCAGGAGCTCCTTCCCCGCGCACGCGCCCAAAACCTTGCATCTCACGTCGACATCTTCTGCGAGACGTCCGCTTTCACCGCAAAAGAAGCGCAGGCCATCCTGTCGACCGCAGTCGGGCTTGGCTTCGAAATCAAGGCCCACACCGAGCAGCTGTCCGCCTCGGGCTTCGGCGCCACTGCGGCCTCGATGGGCGCTCTCTCGCTTGAACATCTCGAGCATGCTTCGGACGAGGTCATCGCCGCCATGGCCGCCTCGGGTACCGTTGCCGTGCTGCTCCCGACCGCCTCAATCTTCCTCGGCGACTCCGCCAAACCGCCCGTCGCCGCCCTCCGCGAGGCTCGGGTGTCGATGGCCATCGGCACCGACCTGAACCCGGGCTCGAGCCCGAACTTCGACCCCTGGCTCTCCGGCACCCTCGCATGCACCTGGTACGGGCTCACCCCGGCTGAGAGTCTCCTTGGCATGACCGCACACGCAGCGATGGCCCTCGGCCTCGCCGAAACCGCTGGCCGCCTCCGGGTCGGCGCCCCAGCGGACTTCGTCGTGGCTCACGCCTCACGGTGGGAGGCCCTGCTCTACGGGCTTGGTCACCGGCCGGTCGCAGAGGTCTGGTGTGCGGGGCGCAAGATCAGGGGCTGAATACCAGCACAGATACAAGAAACCCCGCCTGGCAGCTTTCATCCGTTGATTCGCAATCACGGATGAAGCGCGCACTTGGCGGGGTTCAGCACCCTACCGTTCGTCTCAGAGGTCATCCTCGGGCTGAGGCGGGGCAGGGGAGGGCTCGGGAGCCTTGGTCGGGGCGGGCTCGACTGGGGCAGGCGCCGCGGCCTTCTCGAACTTCACAGCCTTTGCGGCCACCATCAGCACGACCTTGCCTTTTCGCTTCTTCTTGAACTCCTTCATGGTGACCTCGACGGTCACCGGAGCGAGCTGGCTCTCGGTGGGGGTGAGCGTGATGACGTGCTTCTCCTGGGAGAGCGAAAGTCCCTTCACGATGGCGACCTTGCCATCCTTTTCGAACTCGACACCCTCGAAGTCCTCCCCGTTGACCTGCACCTTAACGTAGGACGCACCCTTGAGGGCAATTTCTACCTCGCCATCGAGCTCGGGCTCGCTCGCGCTCGGATTTGCATGCGAAGGCGCGGCACTGGCTGCGAGAAGCGAGAGAGCGATGAGTAGCGTCTTCATCGAGAGAACCTCCTTGGAATCCAGACCTTCAATATCAGAACCAAAGGCGACGCCCCTCGCCGCCTGAAGACTTCGAGCCGAACGTCGCGGCGTCGCCGTGGACATGAACCCGCCGCCGAAGCCGATTATTCACCAGAGCTGTCGCGCACTTTTCAGGGCGCGTCGATCTCTTCGTCGCCGAGGTCACCACCGAGCCCGACCGTGGCGAAGTGCGCTGAAAAGACGCTGTAAATCACGGCGTCCTGATCGGCTTCCGAGAGCTCGGCAAAGCGGACCGCGATGATTGGCTTCGGGGATTCGGGGTCGATGACACGGACGATTCGCCCGATCATCGACACCACCCGTCGCGGGCGCATCTCGAGGACGATTCGCACATCGACGAGGTCTTCGACCTCGAACGGGTCGGCCGAGCGGCAGCTCACGCCAGAGCCCGAGAGGTTGATCGTCTGCAGCTCGAACTCGGGAGAGTCGTCAGAGACCTCCTCCTTCATCTGCAGCTCGCGAGCGAGGGCGGTGTCGCGGGTCGAACACCGCCTCGCGCGAATGCGGGCTTCGACGTCCGCGCGCCGGAAGTCGCGACGATCGCCTTCTTTCGCCTCACCAATGGGCTCGACAGTGACGCGATCGTCGGCGACCCGCTCACGCAGCTCGGCCCGGAGCCGCATGATGTGCTCGCCCTGGGTGTAGAGAAGGGTCAGGGACTGCCCGTCGGTCCAGCGCTGGGCCTCGGCCGATGGCGCATCAAGCGACAGGGCGATCGTATGGGGGCGCGTCACGAGCACGCGCGCAGGCAATACAGAGATGTTGCCATCTCGCACCGAAACGATGGTGACCTGCTGGTCTTCGCCGGGAAGGGCTGGAGGGTTGCTCTGGCTCATGGGTTCAATCCTCACCTGAGAGAAGGCTCCGCATCTGCTTGAGAGCCTGCTTCATACCGCTCGAAGCATCGTTCATCGTCGTCAGGATTTCACTGATTTGGTCGAAGGTCGTCTCGGCGCCTCCACTGCCAGTCTGCACTTCACTCACCAAATCGCCAAGCGATTCGACGCTTGTGCGCCAATCCCGTGTAATCGAGTTGATGTCCTGGTAAACGAGGTCGAGTTCGCTCTTGAGTTCGTCTTCGCCGCCTCCCGATGGGGCAGGGGCGTTCTTTGCGGCCTCGAGCTGGTTTTCGAGGGCCGCGGCACGCGTCCGTTCCTCCTCGAGCTGCTCCCGCGCGCGGTCGAGCTTCTGGCTCGTCCGCTCGAGGTCAGCCTTGACCTCGTCGAGTTCATCAGAGCTCACAGACTGCGACTCGAGCTGCTTCATCTTCTCGGTCAAGCGGTCGTTCTCGTCGCTGAGGTCAGACGCCCGCTGCTCGGCCTTCGCGAGGCTTCGCTCGAGATCGCGCTGGCTCGCCTCGAGCTCCTCGATCCGCGTCGAATCAGCCGCAGCGCTACCCGGTGCCTCGGCGGCGGCCTTCGCGGCCGCGAGCTGTTCCTCGAGGCTGCTGATCTGCTCGTCTCGAGCCACCGTGAGCCCCTTGGCCTTCTCGAGGCTCTGCTCGACCATAGCGAGCTTCTCCTCGAGTTCAGCCGCGCGGGCCTTCGCCTCGGCGACGTTCGCCGACATCTCCGCAAGACCTTCAGAAGCACCGCCTGCGCTCGCTCGAGCCTCGTCGAGGTTCGCCTCGAGGGCTGCGACCTTGTCCTTCCATCCAGAGAGCTCGCCTTCGAGATGCACAGCGCGCGCAGCCTCTGTCCGGAGCCGCTCTAGCTCCTCCTCGAGACCACCAAGCTGACCTGCGAGCTGCTTCGCGTCCGCGAGCTCCCTCTCGAGCTCGGACGCGTTCCTTCGAGCCTGCTCGAGAGCCCCCTCGGCCTCGTCTCGAGCGCTCGTGAGCCTCTTTGCATCCTCACGCGAAGCGTCGAGCGCCGCCTGGTGGGCCTCGAGTTCCTCGCGGAGCCTCTCGATCGTAGCCCCGAGTTCGGCACCGTCGGCGCTTGCGTTGCGTGCCTCGCGCAGATCGGATTCGAGCCCCTCGATTTTCGCGAGCGCACGGTCGCGCTCACGATTCGCATTCTCGAGGTCGCCTTCCCCGCGGGCCGCCGCTGCACGGGCCTCCGCGAGTTCACCCTCGAGTGCCTCACGCGCCCGCATGGACGCCGCTGCCTCGCCCTCAGCGACCCTCAGCTTCTCACCGAGAAGATCGAGCTCTGCCGCGCCTCCCGTCAGCGCACTCGCAGCCTTTTCAGCGCGCTCCTGATGGGCGCGCGCGTCGTCACGCGCAGCCTCGAGTTCGTCCGTCAGCAGCTTCGCCTGCTTCTCGAGACGCTCCACCTCACCGCCGAGCATGTCCACCTTGCCAAGAGTCTCGAGCCCCTCGTCTTCGGCCTGCTTCTTCGCGTTCTCGGCCGCCGCGAGCAGCGCCTCTAGCTCGGCGATGCGCCTCGCGAGGTTTTCCCCTTCGCCCGAAGCCGCAGCCCCAGCGCTACGCGCCTCGTCTAGCGCCGACTCGAGCCCGCCGACCTTCGCCTCGAGCTCCGCCACGGTCTTCTCGGCCGACTTCCTCGCCTCACTCGCCTCTTCCATGTCGAACTCGAGCTGCTCGACCTTCTTGGCGAGCGCCTTGCTCTCCGAAGCCGAGCCTTCCTTCGCGTCGCGCTCGCTTTCGAGCTCCTGCTGCAGATCCGCAATGCGCTGAGCCAGGCCTGCGCTCTCACCCGCGACCGCCTCGAGGTCTGCAAGGCGCTCGGTCAGCCTCTCGATCTGCCGCTCGAGCTTACTCTTGTCCTCGGTCGCAAACTCGAGCTCGCCCGAGAGTCGCTCGCCGTCGCTCCGAGCCTGGGCCAGCTCTGCTTCGGTACTCTCGACCTTCGCCATCGCTCCTTCGAGGTCCGCCTTCGCGTCCGAGAGGGCCTGCTTCAGAAGATCGAGCTCCGCCCGGAGTGAAGCCTCCTGGGCCGAGCCTGTGGATGCCGCCTCCCGCAGACTCTCGAGAGCCTCTCGAGCGCGCTCCGATTCCGCCTGCGCATCGCTGACCGCCCGTTCGAGTGAGGCCACTTTCGTGTCCGCCTCCTCGGCCCGCGCCTCGGCCGCGCCTACCTCGGCGCGTGCCGCCTCGAGCTGCGCCTTCACCTTGTCGAAGTCCTCGACCGCCACGCTATTCGCGACGTCCGCCTCGAGGTCCTTCACCTGTTGTCTCAGTGTGTTGCGCTCGGCCTCGACCTTACCGAGCGCGGCGTCGAAGCCCTCGAGCTCGTCCTGGAGCCCCTTGCTTCGCACCTTCTCGCTCTCGAGGGACTCCTCGAGGGTGAAGACCTTTTCACGAAGGCTCTCGAGCTCGCCCTGCGACGCCTGCGCCGAGCCAAGGCTCGCCTCGAGATTCTGACGTTCTTCTTTGAGCGTTTCGTGGGCCGCGACCGCATCCCTCAGCTCGGCCTCGAGGTCGGCCACTTGTCCCTTTACTGCGGCAAGATCCGTCCCTCGCTGTTCACTCTCGGCGAGCGCCGCATCGAGGTCGGCCCGCACCGCCTCGGAATCGGCCTTCCATGCGTCCACCGCGGCCCGAAGCTGTGCGATCTCGGCTGGGTCGGCCGCCTGCGCAAGCGCCGCATCGAGGTCGGTCGCGAGCTTGGCCTTCTGTTCCTCGAGCACGGCGACGTCCGCCTGAGCATCGGCGAGCTCTTGCTGCAACCGTGCGAGTGCCTCCAGCTGGCCCGTAGCGCCGCCCTGGTACTCGGCGAGCTGGGCCGCGTAGCTCTCGGCCTCCTCCTTGCGCAGGGCTTCAAGGGTCGCTGCGTGGGCCTGCCACTGCTCTATAGCTTGGGTCGACTCTGCGAGTGACGCCTGCACCGCCTCGAGCTCGGCCGCCATCTGGGGGTCGGCCGCGGGCGAGCTCTGCGCAAGGGCGGCCTCTAGGTCCGCCACCTTTTGCGCAAAAGCGGCAGACTCCGCACGCGCAGCGTCGAGTTCGGACGCCTGGCTCTCTGTCAAAGTCTGGGCGTCAGAGAGGGCCTGTTGATGCGCCTCGAGCGATCGGACGTACTCGGCGAGCGAAGCATTGGCAGCTTCGAGCTCGGCCACGAGACCCTCGGGATTGCCTGCTGCGGTCTGGGCCTCTGCAAGGGCCTGCTGATGGGCCTCGAGCGAAGCCTGATATTCGG
>VFQT010005230.1_pt1 | contig 10052 bp, 11 predicted proteins | sample 3512381 | NCBI WGS metagenome assembly VFQT01 (sample SAMN10412376, study PRJNA504923) | tailings metagenome | isolation source: Relicate 2 Philex TSF3 active mining site | place: Philippines: Tuba, Benguet | collected 2017-08-29 | reverse complement strand
TTTGCTCCTCATAGGTCAATAAGTCGGGATAGTGCTTCGCAAGTCTTAGCAGTCTGTCTGAGGGATCTACATCCCATAGCTTCTTGGCTTGCATCAGAAGGCTCTCGCCCTCGCCAATCACGGTGTTCTCGAGGGCAGTCTCAACAGCCCACTCGATGAAATTAGCAAGCGATCGACGCTGCTTTCGGGCAGCAAGCTCACTCAAATATTTCATACGTGGATCCATGCGAAAGCCGAAGACTTCCGTTCGGTTGACCCCAGGCTTTGCCTTGCGTCTCGGTTCACTCATCATGTCCTCTTCATCAAAAGTTCTTGCAACATCAATTTAATTATCACATGACGTAGTTGTTTTGACAACAAGCACTCGTTCTCTTAACGTCAAAACTGTTCTCTTAACGTATTGAGGTTGCTGGCGATGGATCTACAAATCACAATCCCCACCATTCAGATGTACCCCGATGGACGCATGGACGCGGCCAATGCAGCGCGCTATGCAGGGCTGGCACCTAAGACCTTGGCGATGATGCGCTGCAGCGGCACAGGACCGAAGTTTGTAAAGCGGGGCCGCATCTTCTATTTCAAAGAAGATCTGGACCAATGGCTCGGTGAGCATCGCACCGTTAGCACAGCCCAGGCGCAGCAAATCAAACGTTCAGCCCTTGCCACAGGCTCTCGCAATCCCAAGGTGCGAAGCAAAGTGCTGTCTAAGGCATCCACAATTACCAAAGAGCATCTGCTGGAGATCGCACAGGCACACCAAACATCCCTGCTGAGCTCCTCACTGCGCACGTAGTGCGAGTACAGACCGAAGCATCCCCATTGTGCATCTCGCCAAGCATGGCAAGGTGCAGCGCATGGATGGTGCTTTCTACTTGGATCGGATAAGGATAGCTAAGGCCTCACAAACCTCAGCGCAAGCCTGTCGCTTATGCCCTGCTCGGTCCATTTGCCCGGCTGAGCCCTTTTTGTGCAGGAGGTGCTATGTGCTAACGATCTAATTTTCATGATCTCTCTTCTTCGTTCTATGTTTTACGACTTTCAAAGGAAAAATGATGTCTGGATTTAAATCCTCCATTCAAAGCACGCCCGTGCAACGATCAACGCCTGCGGCCAATGCCTCACAATTTGCCTTGGAGCGCATCGATCCCATCGAGATTAGAGCGGTGATTGCCTACCCGTCGCTTGTTGAGCCTGATGCAAACGCAGGGGGTAAATATGGCGCTCTTTTTCTTATCACTGAAGTTGATGATCAAACGGCACTCATTGAGTTGCGCGACAAAGTCATTCAGCAAACGTTTCGCAGCCATCAATTGCCTGCAGGGGCTCACGATCCTTTGCGGCGTGCCGATGAGCGGGCACCAAACGGTGAGTACGCGTTCAAGCACCCTGCTTTTCGGGTGCCGCAAGCAATGGTTATACGTGCCAAGACAGGCTATCAACCCAAGTGTGTATGGGGCCCTGCTGAGACGCCCACCGAAGCCTCAGAGATTCACGGGGGCGATTATGTCGTCGTTGAAATCGGCTGTTATGGTTATAACAACCAAAGCCGTGGTGTGGGTTTGAGCTTGGGTCGCATTTGGCTCATTCGCAAAGGTGATGTGCGCATCGAACGGGGTGCTAATGCCTCGGCAGCCGTGCGTCGGATCGATCGTTCAAGGCTGCAATTTTCAGCAAACGACGCTGATAACCAGGCCGCTTGATGCATGTAAACCCTCGGTAGCCTAACCGCTATCGAGGGGTTTAGCTGGGCGCAAGGCTTGTCGATCAATCCCCTGTTCATCCGTCGTTACTTGCAAAAGACGGTGACACAGCCTCTTTTGTAACACCGCATCCCATGAATCAAGCACGAGAAGAAGGTGAGTACCTCATCCCGCCTGGTGCGCTTCGCCCCTGGCAGCGCGACGCTGCATGGCGGCTGACCCAAGCTCCCTATTTACTTTTAGGTGCTCAGCCAGGTGCAGGCAAAACCATCACAACCCTGACTGCACTTGCCGATGCGCCAAAGCGCACCTTACTCGTTGCGCCTGAGGTGATCCTCGATACCGTGTGGTCACAAGAAGCTGCGCGCTGGGAGCACACGGCCCATTTACGCTTTGCGATGGCGCACACCCTTAGCGGCCACAAACGCGAGGCGGCTTGGTTTTCCAAGCTGGGTGATCTTGTGACTTGTACGCCAGACACCTTGGTTCGATTTCTTGAATCGGTCTCTAAATACGAACGACTTCCTGTGGCAAGGCTTGTGATTGATGAGTCCCAGCTCTTTAAAAACCCTGCTGCTACCCGCACGCAGGCTTTGCTTGCGCTCTCAGAGCACCTTCCCACCTGGCTCTTATCAGGCACACCGACACCGAACGGTGTGCTTGATGCCTGGGCACCAGGCTATCTCTTATCCCAAGGAGAAGCGTTTTGGCACTAAGTCTTATTGCTGACTTTTATAACTGGCGCAAGCGGCACTTTGTTGCGATCAATGAGCATCGGTGGCTTGCAAGGGATGCAGGCACTGAAGCGCTGATCCGCAAGCAGCTTGCCCGCTATGCCTTTGCCATCGAACTGAATCAGAGCGGTGCTTCAATCCCTGAGCCCCTTTATCAGCATCTTCACTTTCGCTGGGATAAAGCGCATCGAGAGCGCCTGCAAGGCTTACTTTCCGATGGCGCATTCACCCTGCCCCAAGGCACACGTATGGCGCCACAAAGTGATGGGGCAAGGCTTTCCATGCTTCGCCAACTAAGCTCGGGGTTTATCTACGAGCATGCATCGCGACCTGAGCACGAAACATTGGCAGAGCGATCAGATGCCTGCCAGTGGCTCTCGCAGGCTCGCATCCGTGCGCTTTCAGACTGTGTGGATGGCGCTCAGGGTCCCGTGCTTGTGGCTGCATTTTTTCGTGCGGAAGTTACAGCCCTTCTTTGCCACTTCGGTGCGAGGGCAAAAGCCATCAGTGGTCAGACGCAAGCCGCTGAGCGCTCAAAACTTATTGATGCCTGGAATCGCGATGAGATTGAAGTCCTCATCGGTGTTCCCGCAGCCATGGGTCATGGCATTAATTTACAGCTCGGTTCGTGTCGCACCCTTATCTGGTTCACCCATAGTTTTGACTGGGCGCAGCGCGCTCAAATGAATGCCCGCCTTATCCGTGCCGGGCAAACCAAAACGGTCTCGATCATCGATATGGTTGCCGATTGCGGCATTGATGCCCCGGTGTTGCGTGCCCTTGAACAAAAGCAAGCCGGGGAAGCTGCCATGTTTGAAGCGATTAAGGCAGCGCAAGGGGTAACACATCAGTTATCAGCTCTTGGCACTGGAGCGCTGGCATGAGCACGCGCTGCTGCTATGACTTTGAGATCGCACCGAATGTGGCTTTATTGGGAATCAAAGCACAAGGGGAGCCTGCCGAGCACTTAGTCATTACCGAGCCCATAACGGCTGAGATTGCTGCTGCGATCGATGCACGATTAAGTGATCGTGAAGTCACAGGCTATAACAATCTAGGCTTTGATACCTACTTATTGGATCGACTGTTACATGGCGCAGGCCCTCAGACACTCTTTGAGCTATCGAGTGCCATCATTCAAGCCAAGGGACCTGCCTGGATGGTTGCTCGTGACTATGGTGCACAGTCTAGTGGCTTTGATGAGCTTGACCTTATGCACTACACCCCGCGCGGCAGACTTAAGCAATACGAAGCGCGTCTGGGGCTTGCCATTGAAGATTTGCCCTTTGATCCCACCCAAGCACTTGACTCATCGCAACTACCCACCGTTGTTGCCTATTTAGAACACGATCTGCTTGCCACAGAGACGCTGCGCGAGGCGGTTGATAGTGACGTAAAGGCTCGAGAGATTCTAGCCTCACTTTTTGGCGTGGATGGTTTGCGGCGAAAAACCGCAGCCAACGTAGCCGCAAGCATCATTGTGAGCGAGTACCTGCTTGAGCGCCCGGACTTAACACTCTCGGATGTGCGGCATGCCGCAGCTGCCATGCGCAATACAAGCTTTGCCTTTGAAGTGCCCCCATGGGTACTTGATGGTATCGGTGGCACCCTTGCCTTTGATATCGCCCAGTCGATTGAAGGTACCGTCTTTGAAGTGATCGATGGTGTGCGCCAGGCGCCTGATCGAGCCTGGCCCAAAGACATCGTGCTTGATGCATCCGATGGGTTAATGGCAAGTTTTGGGCTTGGTGGGATTCACACTCAAGATAGTGCTTCTCGGTATAGCGGTCTAAGTTTTGATGTCGCATCGCTTTACCCCAACATCATCATGCATCCAGCCTGTACGCCCGCGCATTTGGATGAATCACACTTTCACGCGGTTTATAAGCGACTCATTGATCGGCGCATGCTGGCTAAGCGCAGTGGCGATAAGGCAACCTCCGATGCCTTAAAGCTTGTGCTTAACGCCTGCTTTGGCGCATTTAACTATCCCTACTCGCTGCTCTATAGCCCTCAAGCCTTTTTAACCATCACCGTCAGTGGCCAGCTCTGCCTACTTGCCCTTGCCGATCGCATTCAGCGGCTTGGGCGTGATGCAACACGCATTGATCGCCACAACAATGCTCAACACCATGGTGATTCCCCCTTCGTCGCTAAAGGAAGTCCCTATGAGCCATGACCGCACACGTGTTGTGTCACTTAATACGGACTCGGTCACGCTTCAAGTTGCAAGGGGTGATGAGCAATCGGTCAACGAGATCATTGCCGCATGGGAAGCGCAGTTTGGTTTTCAGATGGAGCGCACCGAGTTACTCGATCATCGTGCACTGAATATCAATAACTATATCGAGCTATCCCAAGAAGATGGCAAGGCGGCACAAATCAAAAGCAAAGGTGCACTTGCTCATGCACCAGGTATTGCCGCCGATCACGACCGCTTAATTGTGGCCCAGGCCGTTGGGGCCTGGATGCGTGAAGGCACACCGATTGAGCAAACCATTCGTTCAGCCATTGATGCGCGCGAGATCTTGCGCTTTACCGAAATGCGATCGGCACCCTCGGGTGCTCTTTTGTTGGATGCCAAGCCCATTGGGCGAATCTGTCGTGTGTATCGATCAACCCGCAACGATTTACCGATACTTACCCGTGCAGCGACTGCGAAAGCTTCAGCACAGACCCTGGAAGCTGGCTTTGCCGTGCTTAAAGGTACACATTGGCCAGAGGCGGACGATCTTGATGAAGCCTGGTATGTCAGCCAGGCCAAGCTTTTGATCGCTCAAACAAGTATTGCTTATAACCCTTGCATGAATGCCAAAGCGAAGGAGCTTGAATCATTGGGGCTTCGTGTGATGGCTCGGGGCGGTGCGGCCACAAGGGCAGGATCTGATGGCGAACCTGATACCCATCACTGGGTTCAGGCGATCGGCCGCAATGTATCGGGGGATGAAGCACTTGGCGTGCGATTGACAACAGGTCAAGGCTCAACAATTGGCAAAGGCTTCATTGCAGCCAAAGGGCCACTTCACCATCCTGACTCAAAGGTACTTACCGTGACAGGTCCGCATGGCGAGCACCTTGAGGTTCACGCACTCAGTGCCTCGCAGGCTAAAGCCATCGCGCAAGGCAACCCCGAATCGCAAGGCATTGAGCTTCAATGCTCCGGTGTGGTGGAAGTACTCAATCCCACGCATGGGATTGAATTCACCCTTGGTGCGCGCGTTGATCCATACGTTGAAGCACTTCCTGAGTCTAAGCCTGACGTACCACCTGGTGCAGCAAAGGTGGTTCCATCACTCACCCATGCATCCCAAGATCACCCAAGTCTTAATAACGATCAGTTTCTTCAAGTGATGTTTGGTGACGATTTACCGTTTGCCTTTGTGTGCTCGCATCAAATCCCACCCGATCACCCTGATGAAAGCAAGCGCTTAGGGATCTGGCAAGGCGGATCGTTGCAATACGCCAAAGGTTTATATCAATTAGCAGAGCGTCAGAACTACACCTGTGTAAGCGCCTTCACACCGGATGATGAGGGCATCTACAGGCGTCAACAGTCGCAGTTCTTAGGACTCTACTTTGTTGTACTTGATGACATCGGTACCAAGGTCAGTATCGACCCTCGAACGCTAGGGCTTGGTGAACCTACGCTGATCAATGAAACCTCCCCCGGTAATCATCAGTGGATTTATCGACTCAGCACACCCCTCCATGATCTTGGGCAAGCGAGCTATCTCATGCGTGAGGTGCTTGGCATGCCCGTTCAAGGTCACTTTTTAACCGATCAAGGCGCTAAAGGCATAGGCAGGCTTTGTAAGCTCCCTGTGGGTTGCAATTTAAAGCTTGCGCTTAAATCACCATGGACAAACCGCACCATTGCATGGAACCCAGAGCTTGCCTATGACGCGCAGACGATTGCGGCCTGGTTTGGCGCTGATTTGAATCACGCCTCACCCATGCGTACGCCTGCTCAAGCGGCAGACGATGCCTCCGATCACTCGCTCATTGTTGCCTTACAAGCCGAAGGCTTACTTAAGCGCCAGATGGCCTCAAGTACCGGGTGGTGGGAGATTCGCTGCATCCACATGCACCTTCACACCAAAGGCGTTGATTCGGGTGCGGGGGTAAAGGTAAACGCCAATGGCAGCTGGACCTTTCGCTGCCAGCATGCGCATTGCGAAGCCTTAAAGCCTCGCGATCTTTATCGGTATTTGGTTGAGCGCGGCCATCAACTCACACCACCCCAAGCGGCGCTTAACGTGTCGCGCATTGATCGCTCGGTGCTTCAGTTTGAAGATGACTCCTTTGCCTGGATGGCGCCCGATGATGGTCCTTGGGAGGAACCCTATTACTATCCTGACCCTGAGCTCGCAACGCAGGCAACACCGGGTCGTGCTGAGGGTGGAACAACGGCAAGCCCAGCCACAGCAAAACCCACGATTTATGTCGATCCTGGCTTATTGCCTGCCATCGTTAAACAAAGCTGTGCGCTACTGGATGCGGTGGTCTATAAGCGAGGCGTGCAATTGGTGCGCATTGGACGTGGGAGCGAGCTGGCAGACGGTGTCATGCGCCTTGGCTCGCAGCCCGTACTGTTGCCAGTCACCCGACAATGGATTATCCGAGAGCTCACCGAAAAGGCAAGCTTTGAGCGCTGGGACAAACGAACTCAAAACTATAAGATTATTGATTGCCCCACAAACATTGCAGCAACCATTGAATCGGGGACCGATGATGAGACCTTTAACCCCTTGGTTGCACTGGCCAGTGTGCCGTTTTTACGAGCCGATGGCTCCGTAGGTGATACCCCAGGTTATGACCCAGCCACTGGGCTTTACTACGCACCGACGCTTTCCTTTGCACCCCTTAGTGCTCACCCTGACTGGCATGAGGCGCGCGCTGCCCTTGATCAATTGCTCGATCTCGTTAAGCAGTTTCCATTTGCAAGCGATGCATCGCGCTCGGTTTTTTTAAGCGATGTGCTCACAGCGATTGCAAGACCCACCCTGCCTAAATCACCCGTGGTGCTTTATAGCGCCACGATGGCAGGCACCGGCAAGACGCTGATTGCTTCACTGCCCAATCTCATTGCCTATGGCTATGCCACCACCCACCCCTGGCCGCATGGCAATGATGAGGAACTGAAGAAGATCTTCACCTCGATTTTACTTGCAGGCGATCCCGTGGTTGTCTTTGATAACGTTCCAAACGGTGCGATGATCAAAAGCGCAGCACTTTCTCAATTTGCAACCTCTGACGACTACGCTGATCGAAAACTTGGTGAGTCTTTACGGGTGCGCTGCAAGAACCGAACGCGGGTCGTTCTCACGGGCAATAACGTCACGCTGGCAAGCGATAACGCAAGGCGTACCCTTGTGTGTGATTTGCAGTTAGCGGTTGAATCACCGCGCGATCGAGGCGTTATCTTTGAGCAGCCTGCACTTGCAAGCTTTGTGCTTGCCAACCGCTCACGCTTGATTCACGCAGCGCTCACCGTCTTGCGAGCCTATGCACTACACCCTGACCCTTTGATGTTGCCCCCGCTTGAGTCCTTTGAGGATTGGTCCTGGCGTGTTCGCGATGCGCTTATTTGGCTCGGTCAGGAAGATCCCGTCAGTGCGGTTCGATTTGATAACGAAGGTACCGGTGAAATTGCTCAAGCCTTTGAAGCCATCGCCGTAACGGCAACGCTCAAGTGCCGAAAGGCGATCAAGGGAAAGGCCTTGGAGTTTCGTGCCAATGAACTGGCACAGTGGGCGTTGCATACAGGAAGCCTTCGAGATGCCCTTGAGATGGCAGGCTGCAGCGATGCCACAAGCACGGCAAAACTGGGCTATTGGCTGCGCGCGCATCGCAATCGGATCGCTGGGGGCAGAAAACTTGCGTGTCGGATCGTTAACCAGGGTCGGCAGCCTAATCAGTGGTTCATCGAGCTTTCCGAGGATGAAAACGATGCATAAGTCGCCACGGTCGGGTCGCTTTGACTCAAAAAGTAGGGGGATAAGGGTAACCAAGGGGTATGTTTTTACCCTCTATAAGCAAATTGCCAGTGGCAATTTAAATATATATGGCTGGAATATACCCCCTCGTTACCCTCATCCCCCTACCCGGCAGGATTTGCGCCATGGCGCGGTGTCATGAGCAAGATGTCCCGCACTAAGGGTCAAGTCGGTGAACGTGAGGTGGCACTTGGGTTAAGCCAACTTACGGGCAAGTGCATTCGTAGGCGCGTTCGTAACGCTGCAGGCGACAGTGATCTGGAAGGTCTCAATGGTTGGTCTATCGAAGTTAAGCGCCACCGACGCGCTTCACGTTCTGATTTGCATACCTGGTGGGATCAAACGGTGCGCCAGGCTCAAGGGCTTCGTCCTTTACTGGTCTATCGGCAAGACCGTGACGAGTGGCGTGCCGTATGGCTTGCGGCTCAAAAGGAAGCAAGCACGAAACAAGGCTATGAGCACACCCTAGAGTCGAGTTTGAGCGCCTGGGCACAACTTAACTGCGAGCAGGAGCAAGGTGATGGTTGAAGTGATCAAAGACCCAGATCAACTCAATGAGCAATCAAATGTGCCAACGGGCATGCACTGGATGGTTCAAACGTTAAGTGCGTTGCCAGTAACAAAGCAATCGTCTGAGCCAAAAAGGTTTGCAACCCATGGTGTGGTGAAGCCTGGGTCAACTACCGATAAGGTCTATCGGTTTCTTCAAAAGCACCCTACCCGCTGGTATCGCTTAAGCCAAATTGCTGTCGGCACTGGTTGCAGAGATAAAACGGTGTCTTGGGCCTTGCACCAACTCAAAGAGCAAGGCCTTGTTGAAGCGGTGACCTTAAGCCGACAGGCCAACAGCCGCTATTTGCGCTACTGCATCACACGCAATCGCGCCATCACCTAGACAAGCATGGCAATAAGGCATCGCTACAAAGACAAACATAGGACTTGCGCATGACCGAGAAACTCACCCCTGTTGAAGAGCGCTTTGCTAACGAAGTGGCCCTTGGCAAAAGCCAGGCTGCAGCCTATCGCATTGCTAATCCCAAATCGACGAAGTGGAAAGATGGCAGCGTCTACGTGAAGGCTTCGCTCATGATGGGCAAAGCTAAGGTAAAGAAAAGGATTGCTGAGATCCAACAAATGCTTTTAATCCGATCGATTTGGTCGCGCGAACAAAGCGTCATAGCCCTTAAAGAGGTCATCGATGCGCCCGATCGCAAAAGTGATGTGGTCGCAGCCGTTCGCGAATTAAACGCCATGCACGGCTTTCATGAAGCCCAAAAGATTGAACATTCTGGGACCATCACGAGCATAGAGAGGCGCATTGTGGATATGACCGTGTCCCAGAGGCATAGACCATAATCCAAATCAACCCCAACCTACAAAGTACCATCTTAGGTCTGTACTGGAGCCACGTTATGAAAATCATCATCGAAAGAGCTGATGCTGAAGGCATCAATATGGATTTAGACAACGAAGCGATGAAGCTTGATAACCACGCGCTCTCGGCGTTCATTGAAGATGCGATACATCTACTCAAATGTCACTTGTCAAACTTAGAGCATGACGATTACGAATCGGCAGAGTAAGGCGTCAGATGATACTTGTTGTAGCCTCGTGCATCGATG